>Ga0214473_10000464_pt1 | contig 57070 bp, 83 predicted proteins | sample RVTome_7_FD_203509 | JGI IMG/M metagenome (GOLD analysis project Ga0214473, IMG submission 203509) | Soil microbial communities from uranium-contaminated site in the Upper Colorado River Basin, Wyoming, United States - RVT98D197 | ecosystem: Environmental > Terrestrial > Soil > Contaminated >... | reverse complement strand
GGTTCGGCGACCATGCGTGCGTCGCATTGAATCGCGAATCAGTCCAGCACGTCGCGGGCTGCACTGATGCAGAGTAAATATGGATCATGCTTCATCCCTCTGCCGCCGCCCTTTCGGCATCGCGCGCCGCGGCTTCTGCGTCCTCTGCCTCATTCAATGCCATTATGTTTGCCTCATTAGCTAGGTCGGATATTTCTTTTGCGAGCCATGCCTTCGCCCTCGCCTTCTGCGCTTTTTCATCCGTCTTCATCGCCACCTTCCATGCCTTCTCCGCTCTTGCCCGTGCCTTGGTTGCCGCACTCAATTTCGCGTTGGACTTTTTCATGCTTCATCGCCTTCGCCTTCGCCTTCGCCTCTGCCTTCACCCACTCCCCTTCCGCCTTCTCCCACTCCTTTCTCGCCTTCGTCAACGCCATTACCTTTGCTTCCGCTTTCGCCCACGCCTTCGCCTCCACCTTCCACGCCTGCGCCGCCGCCTGTCTCAGGGCCGACAGTCTTGATTTTGAATTAGACTTTTTCATGCTTCATCCCTCCGCCGCCGCGACGACGTTCGCCGTTGCTCCGACCATGTACCGGCCCGCGAGGTACTTGAACCCGTCCAGCACGGGACGGATTTGTTCCCACAACTCCGGCGGCAGGTTGGACGGATCGGGCGGGAGCGCCGTGATCTCCACGTCACAGAAGATCCTGGATTCGAGGGGTTCGATGTTCATTTTGTCTCCCTGCGCTCTAGCAACTCGTCAAGCGTTTTTAGGTTTTGCCGGATACGGTCTGCAAACAGCTCAAGCCGCTTGGCGTCGCTCAATGTGCCGTGGCCCGGAACGCCGTGCTTGTTAAAGAACGCGACCAGTGTGCGCATGATCGAACTCCATGTCATATCTGCTTCGACTTCCACGGTCTGTTGTTCCTTGGTCACTTCTGCTCCTTTGCTTCCTGCTCAAGTTGCTCACGCAGGACGGGTGATAGTTCTTTGATTGCCATCCTTAAACGATATTGCGCGTCGATCCAGTTTGAATCGTAATGCGGACTATCTTTCTCTACTTTCACCGCCAGCGCCGCAATGCGACGCACGGCGGCGGATTCGGCGGCACGCCTGGCACGTATGAGGGCCAACTTTCTCGCGATTTCATCCGCGTCTGTCATGTCCGCTGCTCCTGCCTGCGCTCCTGCACGGTCGATTCGTGAAAGTGCCTGCGAGGATTCCCGCACATCGGGCACGAACACACCTTGCGTGTATCCCCAAACTTCCACGCATCGGGCCAGTTCGGGTAATTCCGCCGGTTGCGTTTGCGCATTCGTTCCCGGTTATGCCTGCGCCGTGATCTCATTTCTGCTCCTTTGCTTCCCGCTCGCCACTTCGATCCCTACCACACGATTGGCAGAACATCGCGGGAATGATCTTGGTGTGATAGTAGTTATCGTGATACCCACGGTTGTTTTGCTGTTCACTTCCACAATGCTCGCACACCATGATTGACGAGAAATCATTGTTGGATTCGCGCAGAATTTCCTTGATCTTCATGTTCGCTGCTCCTGCCGCTTGCGGGCGTGTCATTATTTTGCGGGGAAATCGGCTCTCCGGCGAAGGGCTTGAGAGCATCGATCAATCCTTGAAGCGCCAACAGGTCATCGGAAATGTCCAGTAGTGTCGGCATGGTCCTACTCCGGTTCGCGAATGTGGACGCCTCGGCATCATTCACCATATGTTGCGCCGCCTTCACCAGTTTTATGACATGCTCCTCGCGCTGGCGAAGGCGGGCGAGTTCGGCAAGAACAATGCGCACCGCATGCGCCAGTTGCGGTTCTCTCACAGCACTGATCCCCATTTGCAACAGCAACTCCGCCTCATCGATCTGTTCTTTGGTTGGGTTCATGTCACTTCCTTTTCCATGCATCCACTCTGCGGGCTTCCACTCGACCCGTGCTACCAACACCGGCTATCGTGGTGTGTCCCGATCGTGTGGCGCATGAATTGGTAGTTCATCCGCCTGTCCGGGGTTGCGCCCTTCGCGTGGTGTACCTCTGGAAACTCTCGAATACGAAGATCCTGCGGCCACTCCATCATGTCGCCACCCTTACGATCTTCCAGCCTGATGCGATTCTCGCCCGCTCCGGTGGCAATAACATGGCCACCAAGTTGTTTCACGAACAGCGGTATTACAGCCGCTCGGCACTGGTCGCGGATAGAATCGATCCACCCGATATGACACGGGCGCGCCTTCGGCCCCGATTCGCCGCCGCAAATTATCCAGTCCAACGATGGCCGAGCGCGACTTTGGAAATCGTTCGATCGCTCACGTCGAAATCTTCTGCAATCGACTTCAGTGACTCGCCGTTCGCTCGTCGCGTTCGTATCTGATTCACCGTCTCTTGCGTCAATACGGCGTTGTTGTTCTTTGCCCCCGCCTGTCCAGCCTTGCCCAATACTGATCGGGCATGCTTGATCTGATCGCTGTATGTCGCCAACTCTAGATTCGAGGGGTGGTTGTTGTGCTTGTTGCCATCCTTGTGATTGATCGTCATCCCGTCTGGAATCGGCCCGTTGAAGTGCAGCCACACCAGCCGATGCGCCAAAGCATGAACTCGATTGCACTCGACCATCGAGCGAACCTGCAAGTACGTCGCTTCGTGTTCCGCGCGTCTCATTCTGCTCTTGTGCCGCAGAATGCGCCATACTCGCCCCTGATCGTCGATCCAAAACTTTCCAGCCTGCACCATTGGGTAAATCAATTCTTCCGACCTCTTCATGGATGCCTCCAATCCATACACTTAGATCGATCGCCCCCAGCAGCGGTTCGCACGACAGAAACCGCACCGCCGCTTGACATCTCAGCAGATGCGGTATCCGCCCATCGGCAGACTTTTGGTCTTCGACACTCGTGCCAAGCCAGACGTTTGGGAGTGGCCAGACCGCAGTGTGCTCGCCGCCAGAATTCCATCTCTTCCACCCATCGGAAAAACCAGTCCGGTCACAAAGCGCGTTCGCTGCTTCAAAGATGCGTTGTCCCACGTCGGAACTACGGGTGTACTCCGCCATACGCTCTGGCCGCTTCGTCAATACCTGATGCGTATGCTGCGGTGTCAGCGCCATCGTGGCGAAGCACTTGTCGATCCATTCGTCTGGCACCCAAGATCCAAACATATCGCTCATGTCGCACCAGAAATACTTCGTTGGCTTACGACGGCGCAAGACTTCGTGGAGTTTCTCATCATCGAAGAAAATCTCCACGTCCTCGTCCCGCTTCCCCGCACCGGGGAAACTGGGCATTTTGAAACGCGCCTGCATTTTCGATGCGTAGCAATTTGCGCAACCGCTGCTGATCTTCTCGCAGTAGTGCCCGATCGCTCCAGACTTGAGTTTGGCGCGAATCGGATTTTGCGAATGGTCGGTCCACTGGATTGCGGTAGCGCTCATTTTACACCAGCCTTCTCATGCTCAGCAATCTCGTGTTCCAGCCGCTCGATCTCTTTGGTCCAGCGACCTAATTCCCGATACGCCCGAAGATTGGCTCCGTCCACAGACACGAAATATGCGCTATGCCAATAATCGCGCCATGCGATTGCGTTGGCTAATTCCACATGCAGCCGCCATCGGACGTATCGACGCCAGAGATTGCGAACGGGCTCGATCATACGCCTCCCTGTTCGCGGAGCCGGCTGGCCGCGAGTTTCGCCCAGTCCGTTCCGGTCCGCTCCGACTCCGATAGATCGAAACTTTTGAGCACTAATGCGACCGCAGATTTGCAGGCGACATGAAGATCGGCACCCGATGCGCCGGTTAGGTCGCGCAACGCCTTAACCTCAACTTCCATCGACTGGCACAACCGGGTCGCCAGATAACTAGTCAACAGTCGAACATCGTCGGTGAGTTCCAGATCGTAAAGGAAGGTTTTCAACTGTTCGTACATGATCTTCAGGTTCCGGACAGCATCCGTTCCCCTGCCTATCGGTCTAATCTGTCGGCTGACCACGGACAGCACTGCGGTTCAGGTGATCCAGACGGATCGCAGTGCCGCCCGCATCTTCCTCTGGGCGCTCCTGAGTTCCATGCAGACCAAGGTGCGGCTGATCGGCTTGCCATGCCGCCGCCGGTACTCCTTGGCCACCTGCGTGATGCTCCTGATCGCGAACGGGTTATCTATGATCGGACCATGATGGGACTTCGGTGACTCCACGGATGAGACGTAGTTCATGACGACATCCTTGTTGCTCGCCCGGAACGTGGTGCATCCATGCACACGGGCGACCAACACAGCCGCCACGACCGACCAAGTTTTTCGGATAACAAATCAGTCAACTGCGGACGTGCAGGGCATCTTCTCCGGCTCCTATCCGGAACAGATCTCCGCCCAAACGGACGATCCGGTTGGCCAGTGGATCGGCTTCCACCGCAGACTTGTACTCCGCGCGATCTTCGGGGATCAGCCGACGAAGTTCATATATGCCCTCGCAGCGATCTCCAAGAGAAGGCAACACCAGATACGGTTCTCCGTATACGAGAATGCTATGATGGATCTCCGCAATGGGCTGGTCGGGATCGTATGCGGCCAACGCTCCGATGGTTGGGTGACAGGATACTTCCAGATCAACATCTGGAATGGCCAGAAACTTACGATCGACCGTGCGGGTACTCAGGTCGATGACCGCCCGTCGATCGTCGCCCCCGATCTGTAATTGCGCTCCATCGTCGCGAACCACGACCGTTCCAGCGAGCACGCCCGGCGGATCGGAATGGGTTTCGCGCTCATACCGACCGACCTCGGCCAACCACTTTTCGCGCTCGTAGACTGGCAACATGATCAATCCGTCGCCCTCTAGGCCGACCGCGATGTAGTCTCCGGCTACCAGCCGGTTTCGGTCGTCGGCCAGGAGCACGGTCATCACCTTCGGCTGCTTCAACGCGATCGCTGAATTCGCGACGTGCGGATCGTAAGTGCTGGTGAAATACGAACGGGCCACGCCGAACTCGAAGAAGCCTATGGCCCCGGGCCATATCTCGGGATCTGCCTTCGGCGCTAGATCGGCCTCTTCTATGGCCTTGATTTCCACGGGCTGGCGTGGATGTTCGGTCCAGTATTTCTCGATCAGATTCTCGATGAACTGGACCTTCCCGGGTCCGATGCCCTTGAGGTCGATCAGCCGCTTATTGTCGTTCGTGTAGTCGCAGATAGCGCCCATGCTGGTCAGGCCGGCGTCAGTCAGGGTCTCGATCAGTCGGGGTTGGTATATGCCCAATCCGTCGAGTGTGACGGCGCGCCACGATTCGTCGTCGGCTGGCACGGGAGACGGTGGCCTCGCCTTGCCCTGATGGATCACCGACCCGTTGCTGGCGAATGGCAGCACCGGCTGTTCATCCTCGTCGATGATCTCCAGCAGTTCTGAGTTGGCGGTGTCCAGCGATTTCTTGGCATCTTTAAGGTCTTCGCTCAGGTCGTCCACAACCTGTTGCCGGCGACGCACGATCTCCCGCTGCTCTTTGAGCCGGTGATACCAATCTGTGTCGATAAACTCGGATGTGATCTCCGCGGATATGGGCTTGGCCTCTGGTGTCTCGGCCGCTTCTGGTTCCGACACATCCGTGGCCGGATCGGTTTCATTGATTGCAACATCGATGACTGTCATGGTCCATACCTCCATGCGGATTATCTTTGAGGAATTTCCGTAGGTCATTGATCAAGGGATCGCCATCAAACAGGATGCCGCCGCGATTGACCAGTTGATCGCGCGCCAGTAACAGCGAGCAAAGGGCGCGAACGATCAATTTGCGCGCAGATGCCTTCTGTGGCTTGCGATTGAGATATGATCTCCATACGAACCTGCGGGCGTCCTTGCGCATTACCGTCGTCGGATGTCCGATGGGCTCGACGCATAGGAGATCGGCAAAAGACGGTGGGACGACTTGGATAGAGCGCATGGCCTTGGACAACGCCGCCTTGCGGCCAGCTTCCTTGCTATACCGATCCCGGTAATGCCGGGTCACGCAGACTTTGGCGGCAACCATTTCCTCGCCATCTGGATCGACGAATGTAAGAAAACACTGCGTGGGATTGCAGAGTACTGGGTCGTACCGGAAGTGGTATCTGATTTTCCTGCCATGTCCGAGATCGGCTTCCATTGATTCTCCAAGGTTTAGAACCATACGGATTGTCGTACACCCCGTTCACTTTTTTTCTGACTGCGACGATTCGTCCTGCATCATCAGCGCTATTTTCTCCTGGAGTCCGGTAACGAAGTTGGCGTCCGTGCCATGCGGCCACCAGTAGGATCGGACGATGATCTCGCCTTGCTCTTCCCAGATTTTAAGCCCCAGCCGGCTCGCAGCTTCGTTACATTCGAGCAAGGTTTTCCGGCGCACGGATTCGGCAAACCGATGAATGAGATGAATTGTAATTAGGATGATGGCTGGCATCGGCGCGAGGGCGACAACAAGAATCCAAGGCGCAACAGGTAACATTGGCGCTCCATTTCGTCAGATCAGGTCCAAGATGTCGTCCGAACCATCCGCTGACGCGGCATGCTGGATATTCTGGTCCATGTCGGCGACCGCCAGATCGAAATCGTGCTGCTCGCCGATCACGAACTCCGCTGCCCGTTCCGATTCTGCCGTGTCCATGCCGCAGCCCGCTAGATCGATGGCGCAAGTCCGCTTGCTGGAGTCGATGCAATCGCACATGCGGCCCTGCTCGGAGGCGACAGATAGGTCTCTGCGTTCACCGGGCGGCAGCATGCTTTCCATATTGGAGATCCTGGTTTCGCATGCCTTGATGTACCGGCAGAACCAGTATCGGTGGTAGCGCATGACCGCTTCGGCGTCGGACTTCGTGCGCCAACCTGGGTTCCCGTGCTTGATGATCGCGGCGAAATTCGTGGCCGCAGCCGTGTTGTCGGCATGCATGGGATTTGATTTGGCATACAATTTCCTTTTAATCTCGAAAGTCCTTGGCGTCGTTCTCGTCTCGTTCTTGTGCTCGGTCAGTGCGTCCCTGATGTCACAAAACGCGAATTCGGAAAACGTATTTGCCCAATACGCGCCGTCGTCAGCCGTGAACTTGTTCGGCCAGTTCTCGGATAGAAACAGCGCCAGTTGCTGAATGTCGTCTTCGGTCATCTTTTCGCCTTGATCTTCTCCATGACCTCTGCCGCGAACTGTTTTGCCTCTCGCTTAACTTCGTCCACAGCCTGCATGCGCGGCTCGAAAACCCCTTGGTAATTTTGTTCGAGCGTATGCTTTATCGCAGCTACGGCACGCCCCACGCCCCACTGAGAAAATCTCTCTAATTGCGTGTTCGCCCAGTCGGCGCGCGTGCTCCAATGATGAGCCTTCCGACGCGCAACTAAGCTCTCCCATGCCAGCAGAAACTCCGGCGTATTCAGATTGGTCGGTATTGCCGCAAACAAACGCACGCCGCTCGCATCCGTACGTATGTCGTGATCAGCTTCAATCGCATCGTTATGCAATCTCGCGGATGCCCTGATGACCGGCGGAGACCCTAGCGGTGGGCTTGGGAATTTGCTCTTTCGTCGTCGCGACCCTTGGCGAAAATTCGGGATAACGAGAATCCGCTTACAACCATCGTATCGCGCATGGACCAAATCCATGCCGGAAACCCACTTCGAGTCTCCTGCGGCACACACTTCATAACAAGCCACCAAGCCGGCGGCATCCAGACTTTGCAAACGACCGACGATATCTGATTCAGAAAGATCAGAGCGAAGCGGGTAACAGAATCTCAAGAGAAGTGGAATCTCTGCGGTATATCTCCCGTGGTCATCCGCCTTCATGATCAGCCGACAGAAAAGGTTCTCTGCGGCTTCTCCAGCATCGAAGATTGCCCGCGAATCCGTCCAGTCGCGCAATGTTCGGTTAGGCATATGTACATCCGTGAAATATGCGCCGTGCTGCGTATGTCTACGCCCCGATCTTTCCCGTGTCCCAGTTGAACGTGTCGGCTCGGATTGACCCGAGTAACTGCTCTCGCCACGCTACGGCGGTCTTCTCTTCCTTACCCTTCATGCGGATATTCAGCAGGGCCAGCCCGACGCCCTTCGTGAATTTGGAAGGTGCGATGTTACGTGTGCTCGCCGCGTCGGCAGCCAGATCATAAAAGGTCGTCCACGACGAAAGATCCTCTGAGGCCGATATGGATGCCTGCTCGGGAACCGGATTCGCTTCGGGCGGATTGGGCAACAGGACATCTGCATCGCTGGGTGCCACGGCCTCGGATGTCGCGCCGTTCACGGGAGGGGATACAGGTGGTTCTGCCGGCGCGACATCCGATGGTGGTGGCTTCTGGGATTCCGCGAATGCCTGATCCATCTCTTGGGTTTTCTGGCCGACGGGCTTGGCCGTACCCGACGTTCCGGCGTGTATGTCAAAGTGCTGCTCCCGGCTGGCCATGCCATCGCGGAGGGAAACGAATATTCGTCGCAGTCTCGCCAATTCGTGTTCGGTCGTGGCATCCAGTCGGTGTCCGAGCTTGGCTTCGATCATCGGGATCGTCACCTGATATTCGGCGAATGCCGTGGCCATCTTGCGCACCCGATCCGACAGCGGCTCCTTGTTGTCGCCAGACATCGTGCGCTCGCACGCAGACACGGCATCGTCCACTACATCTCCGGGGATAATGCCGATGATGCAGGCGCGAAGCCTACGGGCACCCTGGTTGGCGGCCATCTCGTAGATGTCACGCGGATCGGTCAGTTTGGTGACGCCGAGGCGTGTATGCCGTTCGTGCTTGACCGTGAACACTTTGGTCTGGCGAGTGTTAGTCTCCAAGTCCCATGCGTAGGCCAACACCGACGACTCGCCCAAGCGCTGTTCGAGTTCGATCACTCCGAAGTCGATGTTGCCCCAAGCCCGAGCCATGGTTTCCGCCAGCCGGATAGACGGCCCGCTCACCTTCTCCGTACCGCGCGGGTACTCGTAGACCGCCGACTCAGCCAGTCCCTTGCGTTTGCAGGCGGTGATGATCTTCTGATATGCCACGGTCTCATCGCGCGGGAATTTCCGGGCGATGATCATGGCGCTCTGGACTTCCTGCGCCGCACGCTGGCTCGCCACTTCGATCATTCCATCATTGGGTTGCCGGGCGAGATCGGACGATGCATCTTCGAGTACACGGGATACTGGCTGCATGGGTCGCTCCTTTCAAAATCCACCTATCATCTTTATTTCTCTCCGTATCCTCCGTGTAAGTCGCGGAGCACGCGGAAAGCGCCCCTTTGGCATCACACAATGCCGGCGAGAAGCGCTATCAGATATGGCGCGCACGCCTCGCCATAGGTCTTTGGCGTCCCCTTCAGTAGATGCTTCGCTTCCGACATGAATCGATCGGGATCCTCCCGATAACGACGATCCCATTCGGTGAACGCCGCGGCCAACTCCTTCTGCGTCGCCGTCACACGCACGTTCGCGGTAGTCGATATCGGATTTGGTGCTTTGGATCTCATGGTCGCTCCTCAGACGCGGGATAACGCCGCGCGGGTTAAGTTGATTTCTTGGAACTGATAGCGGTTGGACGTGAAGTGGAAGCCATAGCCGGGAAACACGCCGGTCCGTTCGCATTGGCTGACCAACGACAGGAGTTCGGTCAATTTGTAATTGCCGGCCTCCAATGCATCATCCATGACCCGATAGACTGCCACCGCGTAAGGGGGACTCTTCTCCACCGCTATATGGACGAATCGCTCGCACGGCTGTCCCACGACAGCCAAGCCCTTCAGGTACATCGCGGCCGAGATGTGGTAGCCGTATCGTTCCAATGCATGCTGGTACTGATTCGGGTTGGCATCTTCGGTTGTCTTCAGATCGGCGACGGTCAAGAACTCGCCGATTTTTAATACCTTGTCCGTTCGGAACTTCAGCCGAAGGCCGGTCGCTTCGTCGCGGAATACCCCGGACCGCTCGACCGGTCCCTCAGCTCGGAGGATTTCACCGGCCAACGGATGGGACATGACCGATTCGCGCACGCGCATGCAGGTCGCGTATTCGTCGATATCAAGCACACACGAGTTATCGAACGGCTGAGTAGGAGCTGGATCGTGTTGGCCGCAATACCAGTTCCCGGCGCGAACTACCGACCCGCCCTTCGAGCAACGCTTGCCCGCCTTGGTGGTCTCCGTGCATCCGGTGGCGACCGTGTACTGTTGGAGGAAGAGTTCGGGTTGTAACACAGCGAGATGGCAGGCGGTCCCCAGTTTCATTGCCGTGGTCTGCACGGTGGGATTGGCGATCTCTTCGGCGGCGTGCAGTGGGCTGTCCCCGAATTTTTTTACCAGAGTGGATCGCCACGCCCTCCACTGGTCATAGGTGTCCGCCGGAACATTCTCGTACAGCCCATCAGCCGGTGGGTCGATGCCGCGAAGGATGGTTTTACCGTCAGACATTTTGGCTCACATGAGAGAATGCAATATCCAGCCCGCAAATAAGGTCAATGCCGGGTGAGCGATGGCGGAGAAAATTGTTTTCCAGGGATCTTTTTCGGCGTTTCTACCTTGACGCCAAAGGGGAAGCCGGATGGTGATAAGGATGCCGATCGCCGCCAGCAGAGAAAGACTTGGTAGACCAAGCGCCGGGACGCAAAACCAGCCCCATAGCGTCTGGAAAACCAGTCCCTCGAATGCCATGATCACGGCGACCACGGGGAGCGACGCCATCATCATCGCCATCGCATAACCGAGGGCATCGGAATCAGTCTTTTTCATCTTCGTTCTCCGAGATACCGCCGGACCGTACGTGCGTCCCTGCACGTATGCGCACATCCATGGCGCTACGGCCCGGGGTGGAGGGCATTGCGCCGATTCTGTCGAGCGCCAGAATTTTGACTTGTTCTTCGCTGGCCCCCTGTAGCAACAGACCGGTGCCGATGATCCGCGCGAAACAACGTCCGTTGGCACCCCACGTTTCGTAGTCCATCCCCTGCGTCGAATGCTTGGTCACCATCGTCCGTCGTGGATCGCGCGGCGAAGCCGCTTCGCCGCGCACGATCTCCACCGTGTTCGGGGCGATCACGCAGAACCGGCTGAACTTTGATTCAAAATGAATCTCGATATCCTGGCCGATCAGCAGGACTTGCCCGCGCAGGCGGGTGAGTTTCAGGTGTCCGACGTTTCCCTTCATCGTGACAGACATGATTTGTCCTTCCCCGTCCCACGGGGCGTAGATAAGTGACTCGTACAGGCCGTCATGACGGTCAGCAGCCACATGCCGATCAGAAATCCGATCAGCAATCGCTCGCTCCAACGACCGAATGAATCCGAGTCCATCTCGGACCTTCATAGACGTTGGCTACCAGCGTCGTTCAGTTTTTTTGAACAGCCGATATCGCGTCCCGACAAGGCGCGATAAAAGGAAGGAATTTCCGAGAGTACAAATTTCAGCCCGGGTTCCGTCCGTGGACCCTCTTGACCCCGTGCAGGCGATTGTGCCTCCGCTTCAAAAAGCCTCGGACCACCCGAACGACCACCTTGTTCACACTGCGATCCGTGGTGTCCGCCAAAACTTCCAACTCGGCTCGCATGCCGGGCTCGAAGTAAATTGGAAATGACCTCGCCTTCATCGAGAAGACAAAATAGCACCAAATTTTATCAAGTCAAGATAAATTATTTCGACTCAACGGAATTTATGCTGACCCTTTATCCCGCCGACGTACGATTTCCCGGCGGTGGCGGACAAGCTCATACATTTCGGGTATTTCGTGCGTTATCACCGGGTCAGGCGTGGCGAGGGTCCGTCAGACTTCGCGGCAAAAATCGGCATTTCCGCAACGCGATTACATGCGATCGAAAAGATGCCAGAGCCCATGGTCCGATTGGGCACCCTCCGCCGATTGGCGCAGGCACTCGGGTATGCTTATATCGATGAATTGGACGCGGCGTGGCGGCAGACCAAGGTGGATCGACCGAAACTTCAACAGGACCGCACGGGACGGTCGGTGCCGGATTTCACATTATTCGATCGCAACGGCAGGTATTACGTCGCGATTCCAGCGGAGACCGCGCTGGAACTACGGAATCTGGCGAGACATGACCAGGATCGCCTACGCGAGATCCTGCGCACCATGTTCGTCCGCAGACCGCCGGCAGCGTAGAAGCGCAAGTTCGATCTATATCCGCTTGTTTTTCCTTCGTTCGGATTTCCACTTCGCCTCGTCGGCCTTGACCTCGCGATAGATCGATTCTGACTCGCCCCTCGCCCGCGTGACAATCCTGTCCAAAATATACAGTTTTTGCAACATGGTCTGCCGGCTATGTGCTGTCGGGAAATGCTCGGCATGCTCGTCGATGATCTGGACGGCCGCCTCGGTGGTCAATGTTCCGATCAACGTCGCGTCCATGCCAGCCCGTTGATCGCGAGATGCCAGCCGATAGAGATGGATGGCCAGCGCATTCTTGGCCATCAGCCCGTAGCCGGGCGGGTGAAGCAGGTACTTGGGACATCGGTGACACGGCGTATCGGTCTTGGGTCGACGACCGGCGAAGTGCTTGATGCACGCCCCGCAGTTACCCGTCAGGCCCATTGCGGCGGACCCGGCTACGACTGGGTTTTCTCCCCACTCGTACCGAGCCCACTCAAGTTTTTTACTTCGGCCTCCCAATCGTCCGACTGGAACTTGGAGATATCTTGGCAGGTTTGCAATGCCCACGTCGCGAACTTATCGCACGAATTGAGCAGATGCAGCAGGTTCTCCCGCGCCTCCTCGGATTTTCCCTGTGCGGCGGGGTCCATATCGACCGCTGTGGCTAGGCCGCCCGCCGATGCGACCTTCGAGGCGGCCAACGGGATCAGCCGGCAGAGCTTGCCCAGATTAACGCCCTCGCATTTGACCACGGCGCTGAGCAGAAGTTCGTTGACTATGCCACGCCTGAGTTCCACGGGCGACACATTGGCGGACGCCGCAGGGTTTCCACGACGGACCTTGATCTTCTCTTGGAGATCGGCCAGTACCTCCGGGGACAAATACTGGAGTCTCACGGTGAACCCAGTGGCGTCGTCAGAGTTCTCTGGAAACCAGAAGGTGCGGATCAGTTCGTCGGATTTCGGTTCGAGCGATTTGAGATTCATATGCCACCATCGGACGCCACGCGGGTGCCGATGAAAAAGGCCCGCGAGTCATGTTGACGCGCGGGCTTTCGCTCAGTCCCCTCTGACATGGAGCGATTATCAGGAGTTGGCGATGATCGTTGACTCGGGTGATACGATCGTCCACACGATATCCGTGCCCTGCCCAACATCCTTGCTGGCCACACCTTCGAGCGGGATGGTCAATCCGCCCGGTCGCTGGATCTTCGGCGTGCTCTGATTGGGCAACAGATCAACGTTGGGAAGGAAGATCGTGTGACTGTAAGTGCCGTCGGACGCGACGATCTGAACAGCCGTATCCGTGCCGTTGACCGCCTTGTTGTAGAGGTCCGTATTATTAAAGAGGAACGTCCCGCGGATTCTTGTGTCGCGCTCGCCGGCCTTCAAGTTGGCCCGGAAGTTGGAGCCCAATACAAGGTTCTGGCCGTCCATGCCGTTTTGCACGGACAAGTTCAGCGACTGCGCGGTCCCGAGAGGAATCAGCGACGAACCTTCGTAGACGGTGACCTGCACAGAGGTGAACGGGTCGCTGGTCATGTCGGCGGGAGCGCCGAAATCCGGATCATCCGTGAACTCCGTGGCCTCGCGGGACAGGATGTCGAACACACCGCCCGCCGTATCATTGACGTTGAGGTCCAAGGTCATGCCGGACACGCGGCTGCCCTTGAACAAGATGTGTTGGAATTCGTTGTCAACGTCCGTGAACGACTTCACGATCGTGAACATCGGGAGGGTCGTCGTGGTCGAGCCCTTGAGGACGTGCGTGTACGGACCGGTGCCAGCCGTGCTCGTGTGGGTGCCGAGCAGGGCGTAGATGAACTGTGAAACTCCCTTGGGTGCGAGTTCAAAAGGAAGGGGTCCGCCGGGAAGTTGGGTGCCACGAACATCCTTGTTCCGCATCCGATCGCGACGGATGACCTTACTGCGGTAGAGAACGAGATTCTGGTCCAGGCCCTCGCCAGCCACCACATTGAAGTAGCGCCAGTCAGCGGTAAGCGGATGAACGCCCCAGTCGCTCTCGAACTTGAAGACGACGTAGGCGTTTACGCCAGTTGCTTGATCTTTTTCGTAAGTTCCGGGCATATGCGGACTCTCCTGCTGCCCGCATAAGACGATGCGACGGGTTTTCGCTGGAAATCGTGGTGGTTATTGGCGGACGCGCCGGTCGTACTCGAAACTGCACTGCACGACGAAATGAGCATCTGGGAAGTTAATACCCTCATCACCGATCACGGCGATCACGTGATGGTCGATACAAGAGATACCGCCGGACAGACCGAGCGCCGTCCATGCCGCCTTGATCCGCTGATCGGGGTCCAAGGCTTCTTTCAGATCCCAGACCATCTCATCGATCAACTGATCGAGCGTGATCCCCGCCGCATCTTGAGCCGGTGTCAGCGTTCGCATGCACAGAATCGGATAGGTGTGAACGTATCGGCGGACCCCGCCAGTGCGACGCGGATTGACCTCCTCTGTACCAGTAAATATGCCGGCGGCGGCACCGAGTCTCCGGTAGTCTTCGACGTGATCTTGGACGATGATCCGCGGGTCTTTCCCCAGCGCGCAGACGATGCCGTCCGTGTAATAACTGTCGGTCGGATGACTTTGCGATATCGCTTGGATGAGCGAGATCGCGGCCTTGCGAACTTTGGTGGAGTTTGGGAGTTCCGAAGGGGCGGCCATATGCCCCTAACAGACGAAAAACCGCATGCGGCGAACTTGTCGGCAGCCGCATGCGGGGTACCCGAGCCTGCACCATCATTATGTCTGATTGACCCGCTCGGCGATCTCGTTGCCCGCCGTATCGGCTACACGTTCGAGCAGTTGCGTTGCCGCCTGAATCGACCGGCTGCCGACCACGCCCGGATGATCGACCGACACGGTTTCGATAAAGTCGTCGGAAGTCTTAATCTTGGGGTTCAGGAACTTGGCGATACCCAATCCTTCGGTGACAAATGCGCTGCCCACCGATCGGCTCTGCGACTGGCCGGCGACAATCCGAAATTGCAGCGGGTTAGCCAGTCCGGCGCGGGCTGGGATGCGGTGCGGACGCGCCCCGTTGATCAGAATCTGTAGGAGATTAGCCCCCTTGATCGGATAGGTCTGCGTGCTATACGGCGCATGGGATTTTGTCTGAAACGTCAGATACTCCCCGGCATTGTAGACCTCGGTTTCGATCCGCCCGCTGGATTCGACCTTCGGCGGTGTCGCGGTCCACATGCGGGCGATCATCGGGCGACCGGCGCGGCTGTCGAATTGCTGAAGGAATTCCGTGGCCCTGCGACCGAGTTCCACGACGGTCTCCAGTGCGCTGCGCCGGATCGATGCGTCCAGTTGTTTGGTCAACTCGGCGATCGAAGCCTTGTCCACGACTATGCGCATCTGCACGAATGCGCCGAGTCGCCCGTAGGCGGCTTGGCGGGCGGACGCTGGTAGGACGTAACTGGGCATCAGAAAAGCTCAGACGCGGCTTCCCGCTGTTCGGCTTCGATACGTTTTTTGGCAATTTCAAAGTATGGCGCGTGCTTTTCGATCCCAATGAAATCTCTACCGGTGCGGATGCAGGCCAAAGCGGTTGTTCCAGAGCCCATGAACGGATCGAGAACTACGCCCTTGGTCGGCGTGGACGTGAGCTTGCACAGGTATTCCATGAGATCGCTGGGCTTTGTCGTTGGGTGCGTGTTGCCTTCACCGCGATCTTTCCTGCTCGCCTTGGCGACGTAGAAGAAGCGGGAAGCACCGCCAGAATCCCCATAACTAGCATTTGCCGTTGCTTGGTCAGGAAATCCCCCGTGATACCCTCCCTTCCCCTTAGAGCGTTTTCTCATCTGTCCATCTTTCGTAATTCCGCTTTTAAGTGTTCCTACAGATTTATCCAGCAGGGCCGCCGCGGATTCGTCCAGCAGCAAATTCGCTGGAAAGCGACCGCCAGTTGGCAGAGGCCCATACTCGACCGCCTTGCCACCGTTCCCGAAACATGAAGTTCCGGCTCCCGACACGCGATTACCGCCGTATGTTCCGCCTTTCAAGAGCCGATCGTGCTGCGGCAATGAGATACGTGCGCCGTCGATGTTCAGCCCGGCAACGCCGTGCTTCAGCGCGTTGTCCGCGAACGTGCCGTCCAGCGGCTTCATGCAAACCAGTATTGGCTCGAATGATGGCTTTAGAGATGTCTGCCATCCGCTCCAAAGTTTTGCGGCTTCTGTCGCTGGGGCAGTGATGATGCCCATTTCGCCGGTGAAGCCTTGATTCTCCTTCCACGCCGAGCCGATCGCTCGTTTCGCCTCTTCTGAGAAGCCGCGTGCGTAGCGGCCATCGGTACGCTTGCCGATGACTTCACGCTCCGCTCCCGCAGCTTTGTCGATGGCTTTCGATATTGACAAACTTTTTGGAAATCCCGAGCCGTACAGCCATATCATCGTATCGCGCAGCTCCCATCCCGCATCCTCGATCGCGCACGCGAGCCGGTGCCACGTGCGCGTACCGCCGAAGCACAGCATGAACGCCCCCGGCTTGGCCACACGCAGGACCGCGCGCCAAGTCTCAGGTCGGAAGGCGATGTCGCCCCCGTCCCAAGTCTGGCCCATGAATCCTCCCTTGCGATTGCCGCTGGTCAAGTGATATGGTGGATCTGTAATCACCGTGTCCACTGAGTTTTCTGGCAGCGTTGGCAGGAATTCCAGACAGTCGGCGTTGTGGTATTCGATCTTCGGCATTGCCCGCTTAGGACGGGCGGATGCTACTGGACAAAATCCCCCGGCGTTCAGAAATTGTGAACGGAGAAAGTGGCCATGCCGTAATCTGCCGACATGGAGCATCACCCAGACCTGTTCACCGCCGCCGAGGCATTGATTTATCTGCACCTGCCGGAAGATTCCGGGCGGACGCTGGAAACCCTCCGCGCTTCCCATGCCCTCAACGGCGTTAAACTTGGCCGGGAACTCATGTACCACAGAAACGACTTGGACGCCTGCATTTCCCGCCTATTCGGCAAATCCACGGCATTCCGCCCGGATCGCCCGATTCGACCGCGACTGAAAGTGATCAATGAGTTATGATGCTCGCCAGTCTTATCAAGGAGCCCAAGTTGGCGAGCACACCGACGCCCCCCGCACAACGTCTCCACCACGGCAACCCGATCTGGCGGACCCGCTGGTACGACGATCGTGGGAAGCGTCGGGAAAAACATTTCGGGTTGATCTCTGATGTCACCCAGCGGCAGGCCACGGCCTTGTACCGCCAGTGGTTGACGCAGTGGACCAATCAGGATCGCATCCGAAACCCGCAGGCGACCCAATACACTTACACCTGCGCCGAATTGGCTCGTGACTATCTCGAACATGCGCGGCGCACGTATGTAAAACGTGGGCGTCCGACCTCGACGGTCTGGAATACCGCCTATGCCATGCAGTCGCTCTTAGACACGTTCGGGGATCGCCCGGCGTCGTCTGTGGAAGGCCCTGAAATCGCCGCCCTGCGCGATAGCATGATCCACGGGACCGATGCCAAGGGAGACAACTACATTCGTTCGATAAAAACCGTGAACGACCGGCTATATCTGATCAAGCAGGCGTTCCGGTGGGGCCGGGAAAAAGGATTGGTCGCCAAGGACAATATGTTCGATGTCGCGCAGGTCAAACCCTTGCAATCTGGCCGATGCGATGCCACGCCGTCCGAGCCCGTGCAGCCGATCGACGAACACTGGGTAGCTTGCGTTAAGCCATATTGCGCTACGCCCGTGCAGGCGATGATCGACCTCCAGTGGCTCACCGGTGCGCGACCGGGTGACATTGTGATCATGCGCGGCCAAGATATCGACCGCACGGGCACGATCTGGCTCTACCAGCCATCCACGCATAAGATGGAGCATCTCGGGACGCGCAGGATCATCCCTTTAGGCCCGCGCTGCCAGAAAATAATAAAAACTTTTCTCACGCGCGCGCCGCATGAATTTATTTTCTCGCCACGGGATTCCCGCACAGAACAGCTTCTGGCGAAGCACTTGGCGCGAAAGACGCCGATGTACCCTTCGAGCAAGAAACGTCGCCTGCTTGCAGCGCAGGAGCCGCGACGTAGGCCGGGCGAACACTACACGACAGAAACCTACCGGCGGGCCATCCACTACGCCTGCCAGCAGGCGCAGAAATCCGATCCGCTGGTGCCGACTTGGAATCCGAACCAATTACGCCACGCGGCGGCAACGCGGTTTAATCGGGAGTTTGGATTGGAAGATGTCAGCGTGATGCTCGGACACGCGGACATGAGTACCACGCGAACCTACGCACAGCCCGATCTTACCCGTGCGATTAGGATTGCGAAGTTGGCTGGATAGATGTACAATTCACTCGCCCCACGCGCGGCAATCCCCTTGTTGCGAGAGCGGCAGGTTGGGTTGGATAGACACCGCCGTGGGGCGCTTTTTATGGGGGCCGGGTCGCGGCAATTCGCCTAATTCCGTCGAATTCGACGGGATTGAATGGGAACCAACGGGCGTTTCTGATTAAAAACAGAGTTTTTTAAGAGAAAATGGACGGTATCTGTTCAATGTGTCATCGTTCGGGACCAAGAGGTCGAAGGTTCAAATCCTTTCACCCCGAGTAGGTTTTACAAGGACTTACGTTCACTTATCGACAGATTGTAGATAACTCGGCCCCCGCAATGGCCCCCATTTCACTTGATCGCACACCCGCAGATCGACCGGCTGGTCTTGTTGGCACTGGCCGTGCCGATATGCACGATCTGCATGCCGGTAAACACATAGCTTCGGAACGCATCCTCGCCCAGCCTGTAACAATCCAACGGATACCGATGCACGGGAAATCCGAAGGTTGGTACGGAAACGAGTAGATGGCCGCCATCGCATAATACTTCGCGCATCGACCGAACGGTCAGCCAGAACTTCGGGTCGTGTTCCAAACACTCGAAGCACAGTACGGTGTCGAACCAACGACCGGCGGCCCACGAAACCAGATCGTGGCCGTCCACTATTTCATCGACATCCGGCCCCGCCCGAAGGTCAACCCCGATGTAACTCGTCGCATCCTTGAACAGACTGCGCGGAGATCCGTTGACGTTGAAACTGCCGACTTCCAGAACGCTACCGGGAGCCCACGGATGGTCGCGGCGAATTCGCTCGACCCATTGGAGTATGGCGGGGAACAAGAGCGTGCCAAGGAATCGAACCTTGCGTGACGATGGCAATGCGCGTTTGCGTTATCGTCGCCCTCGCCAGAGGACACGCATATATAGCAGGCTCGGGAGTTGAACCCGATTCATCTTCGGGTATGAACCGAAAAAAGAATCCGACCTTTCCGCCTGCGATCACTTCACTTGGACGACCAGTTGCGGACCATCAGGTCCATTCTCAGTTTCTTGGACGCAGCATGCAGACGACCCGGGAATACCTTGCCCGCCAAAAGATCCTTGAGCCATGCCGTGGTCTGGATTGCCAGCGTCACAAACTCGGAGCAAAAATCATCCGCGTTGGACGGCGTGAAAAACGGCACAACGAAAGCGAGGACGCCCTTAAAATCGTATTTGTGCCCCTCGCTCACCCGCTGCTCACACCACGCCCTGATCTCCGCCGTCTCCGCATCGCTAAACGGCAGTGGCACGAAATCCCAGTGACCGGGCTTTGGCTCTATCCGCTTCTTTCTCGGACCACCGTCCCGCGCGGATGAACTGAACCACCAGCCGTCATCGAACACGATCTCCGAGTGGCTGTATTTGCTGAAATGCCGCAAGGCGATCAGGAAATCGAGAAATCCGCCTTTTCTGGCAATGTACGATGCGACCGTGACCATGCAGAGAACAGACGGGTTTCACCGTTCGCAAACGAACTCCCAGATCGACCCCGCACCATCGTCACTCCAGCGGTCGCGGGCGACCGTGCAATACCGATCCGGAACCAGCCAAATCTCCTCCTCGGCGTAATACACGCCCGTCACATTCAATGGGACTCCGCCGGGATTGCAGGCGAACAGAATCCACGGCCGACCGTCGTTTGTCCTCTTGGCCAGCGACGACATCAAGGCGTCGGCCCGGAATGGCTTCATCGGCGCATCCGGGAACAGATACCATTCCCGACCGAATGTGAGGCCATGACAGAACACACAATGGGCACCTTGCGGGAAGCGACGCAACAGTTCATCGCCCCAGACGGGAACGAACCTGTTAAGATCGGCGGACAACACGATGACATCAAGATCGATGGATGGGGGGTATCTGAATTGGATTGCGCTGGCGCATCCCACTAGGCCGACGAGGACTAACCAAGAGAGCCAACGCATGGCTACCCCCGACGGAGCCCAGCGAGTTCTCCCTGATATTTCGACCTATACTCGTCGCGCTGCGACCGGAGTGTGTCGATCCGCTGATCGGTGGTCTCACCGAAAAACTTGTCGGTGGTCCGCGACGAACTCAGCCGGTTCAAAACGCCGTTCAGGATGACCGTGCATGCGCCGTAAACCAGCGCCATTTTCGACTCGTCCGGGAGCGTGGCCACGCTATAGCCGGTTGACGTATAGCGGATCGAAACGGTCTCCGCCGAAACGGGCGTGGGCATCAACCGGAGCTTCCCGTTGATCGTCTCCCACGTATATCGGTCGCTGCGTCGGAAACGCTCGCCAGCGGTAATCACGTCAAACGTGTCGGCTTGCAATCCAGTCGGGATCACCGCCTCCCCGTTGTAACCGTTCTCCCGATCCCATTCGTCGGTCTGCACAACGCCATCGGGAACGAATGCGCCAGAGCGCAATACCTGATCGATCCGATGCACGTCGGTTCCAACATACGTGCTGATCGTGTAGTCCTGCGTTTCGGGTACGGCCGTGAAATTTACCTCGCGTACCGCCGTGGTCGTGCCCAACATGCGATTCAGTTCGCGGACGATCGGGCCGATCCCCGATTCGATGATGTGATCGGGAACGAACAGTTCCCCCACCGCGTTTTCGAGTTTGATCCCCGTCTCGTCGCGGGCCAGAGAAACTACATCTTCGGCGGTGAATGACATGATGTATCAAGACGGATTGAAAGAAAAGCGCCCCGCAGGTTTTGCCTGCGAGGCGCTTCGGTTTAAGGTTGTCCCGTCGGGCTTACGACAGGTTGGCGATTGTGAGCAGGGCGTAGACCTCGCCCAGCACACTCGAAAGACCGTATGCGACCGTGTTCGGTCGGGCGATACCAAACCGGGTGTAAGCACCGCTGTCGCGCTGCGCGTTCCGGGGCAGCGTCAACTGCGGCAGGAACGTGATCGGGCGAAGCGGGCAGTAGTGGATCGCCGGCTCCATCGCATTCTGCGGGCGACGACCGAACAGGATCGTGTTCGTGGCCATCATCGGGTCGATCAGGACGCGGAGTAGTCCGGCATCCATCGTTCCGAAGTCGCGGACGGCACCGGTCTGGAAGGAGATGTTCGTGTCGCCCGTGCGGAGGCCGACGAACGATTTGACCTTCTCGATCTGCGTGGCCGCCGCGACACCAGCGATCGCCCAGTCGGGCTGGACGTAACGCTTCTCGAAGATTTTCCGCTTGATCGCGTTGACGCCCGTGCTCCAGAGCGTCTCGTTCCAAGCCTGTTGCTCGGACGGTGCGAGGTCCGCATAGGCCACCGAGTTGATGATCGGAGCGGCGTCCCAAACGACGTGATTGTCGGGGTGAACGTCGGCGACACAGGCGTTGATCATCGACCGGTCGGTCACCCATGCCAGCAGATAGTCCATCTTGCTCCGGATGACCTCTTCCAAGTCGCCGCCGTTGAACGATTCGTAGTCCTCGTCGGCTTCGACCGAGCGCCGGTTGCCCAGCCGCTTCATCACTGCCGAGACAAGCACGAAGTTGGACACGTCGTACTCGATCTCTTGGGCGTCACCCATCTGACCCTTGTTCGGGTAGTCGGTGTTGAACTTGGTGAGATCGTTCATCAGGTCGCCCGGGTTGATATTGGGCGTTGAAGATGCGAAGGCGGTGCCGTAGTTGACGTTCTCGAAATACACGCGGCCTTCCGGACCCTGTAGCGGGGTGACCGGGAAAAGCTGCGGCGAGATCATCTGCGGGTAGGCCCGCGCGATAATCGCGATGATCTGGCGACCGAACGTGGGAATCCCACCGGTGCCGGCGAGCGTGGCTTCCTGCGCGATCCGATACTGCTTTTCGAGCTTGGCGGCCTTCGTGCGAAGGAACCGGCGCGCCATCTCGGCGACCAGCAGTTTGTATGTCGCCTCGTAGTGCTTCCGGATGTTCTTCGGGCCGAGCAGTCGGGCGTCCCAGTCAATGCTGTCCAGAATGGGCGCAAGACCATCGGTCAGCCGGCGTGCGTCGGGCGAGAGACTGTCACCTTCGATGACCGGCGAATTCTCGAAATCCGCACGGGCGCTCGGGAGGCGACGGGCACTCGACATGAGTTCTAGGAATGGTTCCTTCATGGCAACTTTCTCCGTTTCCGTTCAATCGCAATCAGACGCAAGCGGGCGTTTTTTTGTTAAAGGCCGCGGAGACTTTCCGCGACTTCCTTGGCACCCGGGACTGGCTTGCCACGCTCGATCTTGGGCTCGTCCGGGTCATCGGACTCGGCCAGATCGTCGGCACCCTCGATGTCCCACGCCGGGTTCTTGGCCGGCTTGACCGCCGCGTACTCGTCGGTCTTCGACTTGACGAATGATTCCAGTGCCTTGACATCGAAGTCGTCGCGGGCGAACTCTTTCTCCGCCATGGGCTTGATCGCCTCGGCGTACGGGTTGTCCTTGACGGTCTTGGGCAACGCCTCGGCCAATGCCGCTCGGCGTTCGGCGGACTTCTTGTCGGCCTCGGCCTTGACCGTGGCCTCTTTGAAGGTCGTGACCTCGCCCTCTAGGGCGGCGACCTTATCGTTGGCCGCCTTGAGATCGGCGGTGATACGGTCGATGTCCACCTGCTTCAATGCCACCTGCTTGGCCGTCTCCGAGCGTGCTTCATCGACCAGTTTCTTGGTATCCGCGTCGGTCAGACCAAGCGCGATCTTGTGCGTGTCGGCCAATTCGCCGACGAACGACAGGAAGGCGTCGGCCAGACCCTGACGGGATTCAGTGGCCTTCGTGACCTCCATTTCGTGAAGGGCAAAAAGCGCGGGATGCTGCTGCTTGAGTTCATCTAGGGTCTTCATGGCTTTGAGTCTCCGAAACGCGGTCATTCGCGTACAACCGAACTAAGACGCGGCGGCGCGTCCCAGCATGCGCGCCGATTCCTCGCTGGGATCGTCAACACAGTCGATTTTTCTAATGGCATAATTGCTATCGATTACCACTACGTCGTCGTCTTCGTCGCCAAGTCCAAAGCGCATCCGTTCGCCATCTGATGGTCGGTGCGCAGAGCCCCTGCCGTTTGTGCTGAATGGGATGGCGAACCCGTCGTTAATCAGCGCCAGAAGGTCGGAGCCACGACTGTGTTTCTCGGATACGACGAAGGTTCCGTGGATTCCGCCGTCGTCGGTCATGTCCAACGAGGTCCATTTCAGGCAGGTTCCGGTCATTCCCGAATAATGATCCACGGATCCCTGTAGGGCTCCGCTCTCTATTCGTGGCTGGGCCGAGGCAATCGCGGCATGCATGACCTCTCCGGGGTACACGCGCCGGTTCCCGTTCACAACATTTGCCTGTGAGACCTTGGCGCGGAATACCGTTCTTCCGTCCGCGAGCCTCTTCTCGGTTGCTTCGCAGACGCAGAATTCGACCTCTTCGATCAATCCGACCTTGGAATTGATCGCCAGATTGCGCTCGCTCAGCGGTCGCCGTGCCTTGTTGGTAATTGGTGTGGCTGGCGGAGAAACTTCATACTTTCGAGCCAGATAGGTTCGGAAACCTTCCAGCCGGTCCGTCTCTTGGCCGTTCTCGTATATTCGGACCAGTACGGCGGGTCCGGGCATAGCGCCCTTGCCGGGAACATACAGGATGTTCCTGCCGATCCGCTGTACGCGACCGACGGTCTGGCCGACGGCAACGAAATCGCCTTCCGTGTATGGGAGTTTCATCAATCGGGAAAGACGCCTATACCGGTCAAGCCGTTACCCCTGCGGGTATCTGCGGTAGGGCATATGTGGACGTGTCGTCCACGACGAAGATGATTTCCTTGCCATTTCCACGCCGGGCCGCATAGGTGGCCAGCCGGATCAGCGCGACCTGCAACAAGCCATTGACATCCGACGTGGCGCTGAATTTCCCGTAGTTATAGGATTGCCCGGAGCCCGAAGGCGGCTTTTTCAGCCAGAAGTCTATGGTCTGCGTGGCTTGGACGTTCCCCTTGCCGTCCCTTGTCGTGGCATACGCATTCGACTGCGCGGGATCCGATGCCGGAGTGATCGACACGATATCCATCTCGACATCTACCGATTCGTCGCCATCTACGACTACCGTGGTGGGCGTGAAACTATAGCCGGCCTTGCTGACGGCCAAAACGTGAGTCCCGTCGCTCATTCCGAACTCGGCTACCCCGTTCACGTCCGTCAGAATGACCTGCTGCTCGCTCCCCGAGCCGAGCCGGACCGATGCGTTCTGGATCGGGTCGGTATCCGTGTCCGTTACGGTTACGGTCACGGTTCGCCCGCCAGCGGATGCCGAATTGTTCCATCTGGCTTCCATCAACTCGATGCCGGGCGTCGAACTACTGCCGAGCACCAACATGGCCTCCCCGATGTTTTCCGCAGCGGTCACAACCAGTTCGTAGTATCCCAACCCCGAAGATGCTTCGGTGGGCGTATTGGTTGTCGGTGTTTCGACTCCATCCGCTGAAACGACCATGCTGTGGTTCGCAACATCCCCGGGAACCCCCTCCCCGGCGACATTGAGAGCCCGATATGTGGCAACATAAGGCTGGTGGAGCGGCATGTTACTTACGGACGTATCGCCCGGCCTCGCGCAGCAACATGATCCGCCGCCGTGCGCTCTGGATCGAGATTGCGGAGAGTGTCGCCGGCCCCACCATCAGGTCAGCGGTCGCCGTGTATACTGGCGGCGCGAAGGTCGCGGTAGCCGACAGGATCGCCGGTCCGACCGCGAATGCGGCGGTCGCCGTATAAACGGGCGATATAAATGTGGCGGTTCCCGAGCACGTCGCCCCGCCGACCGTCAGCGCCGCGGTTGCCGTGAACGTCGTCCCCGTATCTTGGACGACCGTCAGTCGCCTCGGCTGCTGCACCCAATAGACTTCGTTCAATCTCTGCCGTGGATGGACCCGGCCCAGCGAGTAGTAACTGAGCGGCCCGTAAGGCACGCCGGACAACTTGCAGACATGCGCAAACAACGCGGTGGCCGCGAACGTCGCCGACCCGACCGTCAGTGCCGCCGTGGCGGTATACACCGGAGCATCGAACTCAGCCGAAGCCGATAAAGTAGCGCCCGCGATGTTGAGTGCCGCCGACGCGGTATAGACTGGCGCATCGAACTCTGCGGTGGCCGACAGTGTTGCAGCACCAGCCGTTAGATCAGCCGACCCCGTATATATCGGGACATCAAATTCTGCGGATGCCGACAGGGTGGCCGCGCCAACGATCAATGCGGCGGTGGACGTGAATGCTTCCGCTCGACCGGAGAAACTTCCATATCTACGACCGGACAGGAAATAGTGCGGCTGCGTAATCTTGCCTACCGGGTGCGAGCCGACCACTCCCGAAGCCGATAGTGTCACTGCACCGACGGTCAATGCCGCACTGGCCGTATAAATCGGCGGAGTAAATGTTGCGGAGCCAGACAGCGATGTTGGGCCAACGGTGAGATCGGCGGTGGCTTGGAACACTCCGCTGGCGAAGATCGCCGTGCCAGCCAGCGTCGCCGCCCCGACAGTCAACGCGGCGCTGGCCGTATAAACCGGAGCTACGAACGTGGCTGAAGCGGAAAGCGTAGCCGGTCCGACCGCGAGCGCACCGGTCGCCGTATAGGTCAGGGTCGCAAACGTCGCCGAAGCAGAGAGTGTTGTTGGGCCGACCGTTAATCCGGCAGTACCCGTGTAAACAGGCGGCGTGAAAACGGCTGATGCGGACAGCGCGGCCGGGCCAACCGTGAATGCGCCGGTCGCCGTATAGATGGGTGCCGTGAACGTGGCGCTGCCGGACAAGGTTGCCGGGCCAGCCGAAAGAGCCGCCGATGCCGTGTAGACTGGAGCCGTGAATGTGGCCGCGCCACTCAATGTCGCGGGAGCAACGGTTAATGCCGATGTTCCGGTGTATACGGGTGCCGTGAACGTCGCCGAGGCCGACAGTGTTGCCGGACCGACGGTCAACGCCGATGACCCGGTATAGACCGGAGCATCGAACTCAGCCGACGCAGAGAGACTGGCGGCACCAACGGTGAGCGCCGAAGTCCCTGTGTAGACCGGAGGCTCGAACGTCGCCGAAGCGGATGCCGTTGCAGCGCCGACGGTCAGCGCCGCCGAGGCCGTGAACGTGTCTGCCGCCTCTGGAACCGCGATCTCACGGCGACGGATGGGCAGGAATTCTCTTATTCTCGTCCGTGGATAAACACGGCCAAATTGGAAGTAGCTTAGAGGGCCATACCGGGCACCGGAGAGTTTGCAGACATGGGCGAACGCCGCTGTGCCGGAGAGGGTTGCCGCGCCCGTCGTTAATGCGGCGGTGGCCGAGAATACTGGTGGATCGAATTCCGCTGACGCCGCTAGGGTAGCAGCGCCCACGGTCATCGCCGACGTTCCCGTATACACCGGAACATCGAATTCCGCAGATGCGGAGAGAGTTGCCGCACCGACGGTTAATACCGCCGTTCCCGTGGAGCCAAATGAGAAGGTCGCCGATCCGCTTGCGGTTGCGGCACCGACCGTGAGCGCCGCCGAGGCCGTCACCGGCGGCGTGTAATCAACCGTGACCCGCGCATAGTCCCATTCATAGGTGACGCTGGTGGCGGTGTTGCCGGAGCGTGCCTGTAGACGGACGGTCAAGCTCCCGTCCAGCAGGTCGGCCCGCGTCCACGGTCCCCCGCCCGGGCGGGCCAGCGACGAATACGTCCGCGCCGTCAGAGTCGTCGGCTCGGTGCTGTCGGTGTTAAAATCACCGAGCCCCAAGGTGGTCGCCACCGCGACTTCGAGGTGGGCGATGCCAGTGGAGACATCAACCCGGTGCTCGACTTCGACCTGCACCGAGTTGATCACCGAGCCGGCGGGGATCGCGGCGTCGAACCCAAGATTCGACAGCGTATTCTGATTTCCTGTGGTATTTTTCTCGGCGATGACGTAGGAGGCTACGTTTCCGTCATCGGCGTTAGCATTACTCGGGTTTGTCCACGACGTTCCCGATGCGCCGGTCGCGTATTTGGTAGTCGTGGCCATCTGGCATGGTTCAAGTCTTCACGGTTCACTACATGATCAGCGGAGAATCCTCGCCGCCGGGCTCAATGTTGAACCCGCGGCAACACTCTCGGTATCTATCAAGACGACTGGTGACAGTCGGATCACGGCCTATGGCGATGATGAACCAGCCTATGTGCAGGTCTAAAAGTGGGCGTTGCCAGTCGAAATGAAAGCCTAAACTGACATAGCGGTTGATGTAGAGTTGGATCGCCCACTGGAACGGCCGTTCGCCGAACCAGAGCCAGATCTTGCGGTGGATACGCATTACCCGATCTCGCGGAAGGTCAATGTGACCACGGCATCGAACGCCGCCGGTGTAGCTGGGGCTAGGAGGCGGATGCCGATTGATCCTGCGCCGGGGACGATCACGCGCTCTTCCGGCGTCGGCTGGAATTCCCAGCCGCCCACCGTGGGGATACCGCGACGGCCAAATCCTTGACCGCTATATGTCGGCTCACTCGCCGTCACATTGCCCTTGACCGTCGAATCAGCCGCCGCGTCACCGGGTTCATGGGGATCGGGAGTGACCGTGGTCGCCGTTGGAGCGGGAATCAGACTGGAAATATTCTGGAGAACACAGTCGATCTGCTCGCTGGTCTCGTTGCTGGCATCGCTGACCGATGCCCCGTAGATTTCCACGACCATGTTCGACGGAACGGTCAGATACATGACCGTCTTGGCCGCCGCCAGACCGGAAATCGCGTAAGTGGCGGTAAAAATTCCACGCATTCGGCTGCTCCTGTTGACCGGGCGGATGCCCTATGCGAACAAGACGCAGCCGCCTACCTGACCGTGCGGCGATTGATGACCGTCACCGACCCCGCCCCCGCTTCCACCCCGCTGATGACTGGGAAAATCCCGTAAAACTGGTTCGCCGTCTCCGTCCAGCTCACCGGCTCGGTGAGTGAATTGGTCGTCGCCGACTTGCAATTTTGCGCGTTGATCGCCGCCATCGCATCGGCGTCGGCGAACGTTTTCAGCACGGAAAGAACGCTGTTCGTCGTCGTCGGGTTGATGACGAAGTAGTATTTCGTCCCGCTGGTAAGCGCGATGTTGGGGAAATACAGCCGCGCGATTCCGGGACTGGAGGTGCTGTAAACCACATCCGCGTCGATGGAGCGCGTGAGAATCGGCGTTCCCGAAGTTCCCGTGTAGATTTCCAGATTGAAGTTCGCGCTGTCGTTGACAATCTCGATCGCCGCCTCGATGCCGTTAATTGTAACGTTCATCGGCGGCGTATAGAGCGTGCCGCGATAGCGTGGATTGCTGCTTGATGACCAACTTACATCAGCGATCGCAGAGAGAGCGAACCCGTACACTGTCCCATCATCATACTGAATCGCCAGACACGTCGCTTGTTGGTCGCTGAAACTCCAGACACCGCCGGTCATCGTTCCGGGAATCGGAGTGCCTCCGAACGTGCCGAAGGGACCGGTTCCCGCGTGAATAATTGTAGCATAGTTGGACGCGCCGATGGTTCCTGATTGGTAGCGAACCGTCCGGGCCAAAGCGTCCCCGGCGGTCACGCTCGCCGCCGTACCCAGCGTGTTCCATCCTGCGGTCGTGGTCGGAACCAAATCGACGTAGGCGTTTCCACTGGCCTTGTACGTGCCATCCGGTGAGCGTGGGCTCGTAGCGCCTTCGAGGCCGATCCGATAGGTCGGCGGCGACAGAACATCGATAAACCACGTCCAGATTTTGCTGATGTTCCCGGTTTTAGGCGCGACAAAGATATTGTTCGCGCCTTCATCGCTGGCATCGATGACCTTCGTCGCAACGCGGGTCAGCGCCAGCGTAACCGGACATCCTAAAGCGGTCGCCATTCATTCACTCCAGAAACGTATACGCCTCGACGATGTTGCGGAGTTGAACCTGTGTTGCACCGGGGTTGGCCCGAACGAGCCCGGCGAGTTGGGCCATGATGATCGACTCCTTCGTTTCGCTCTTGATCGCCGCGCGAAGCTCATTCATTTCAGCCGTGACGCGCTTCGTGCCGTTCACCGTAGTCACGTCCATGATGATGTGCCCGCCGCCAGCACACAGGCCGATCACGTCGATGGTTGCCATTCGTCACTCCTCATGCGTGCGCGAACCCCGCGCGGATGTAAGCGTTCGCACTGATCGCGTCGTAACCGTTATTGGGAAAATTCGTCCGGCAGTCAGCGAGGAACGCGGCCAATGTCGCCGTTCCGCCCAGCGTGCCATTATAACTGCCCATCGAGCGAGTGGGATCGACGTAAGTTCCGGCGGGAAGGGCAAATTCGTTGTCCGTCAGGATCGCGTTCCCCGTGCCAGTGCCAGCGGGGTTGGTTGTGCTCCAGTCATAAACGATGTTCCGGTTCAGAACTTCGGCGATCGCCACATCGAGATTGATGGCGTGCATAGTTCCTTCGGCCCGATGCGCAAAGATGCAATCCTCCATGAGCACGGAGGTTTGCGTGTGCGATTCCACGTCTTCATAGAACCCATACCCGAACCCGCGAGGCAGCTCGGTCGTGATGTTCTTCCCCTCCAGAATGACATCGTTCCGCGCAATCACGCCCAAGTCCGCACTATTGCCCAATGTGGCCGCAAGCGAGTTGTTTACGAACAGGTTGTCATTGGAAAGACCGCCACTGCGAAGTTGCATTCCATGACTCGAAGCGCGAGCGCCGATGTTTCGTCGAACAATCACATTGAAGTTGCCGGACGAAAGATAAAAATTATGGTTAAACACCGTTGCCTCGGCACCCGCGACTTGCTCGTTCCAGCCATTGTGATCCAAAAAATTGTCTTCAATCGTCGCCCCGGTCACACCCTTCATAAACATGCCCTGGGAATGGCTGTCTGTCGAGTACGAATCGAGGGACACACAGCGCCGAACCACAAGATTGACAATCCCGGTGCCCCCATTATTGATGTCCAGGTTGACTATGTAGAAACGAATGACACAATCTTCGATCATCAAGTTCTCGAAATTTGCCAGCCAGCGAATCCCCGTTCCACCAGCCGAGCCCACGAAATCAGGAGAGTTTGGATCTCGCGTATGGGCGTAGAACTCGATGCCCTGAATAATTACGTGCGCCTGTGTGCCGGAAATGGATTGCATCCCAGTAGATGAGCCGGTCTTGAGCAGCGGCCTCGCCCCAGTGCCGTAGGCCGCGTAGATCAACGGCTCGGTAGCTGACAGCCCGCCTTTGCCAGATGGAATGCTCTCCGTCCATGTCCCACCGCGCTTGAGTAGGAGAATGTGATGCTGTCCATCGACGATCAAGGCCGCGCCCGCCGCGATGGTTTTCTTGGCGTTCGCCTCGGAAAGCCCATCGCCGCTGTCGTCGGCCTTCGACGAATCCACGTAGACGACCTTCGTGGCCGTGGCGATGTATACCGAGACATCGACCAATCCGTTCGATGCCGGGACGACCCAGCCGTTGAACTCCATCGAGTCCGATCCCGTATAGGTCGCCGAAGCGGATACCGTTGCAGCGCCGACGGTCAGCGCCGCGGTAGCTTCTGGATTAGAAACGGTGGCGGATGCAGATATGGACGCCGCACCGACCGTCAGAGATGCGACGGCGGTGAAGATCAGGCGGCGCGGTAGATGGACGAACCTTTTCCTCGCCATACCAACTCCGCATATCAGCCTACAGTTTGTCCGCCGTCAGCGGCTCGCGACCGAAGTTCAGTTCCTTGACATGCCAGAGCAGGTGGAACGCGGCATTGCGGAGATCGCGCTGCGTAACCGGATCGATCGCGCTAAACAAATTCGAGTAGGCCGCCAACTCGTGCTCCCATGGGATGTGCTCGTCCAGCGCGCTGGCGATCGGACCGTCCAATGGAACGATCGTCCCGCGACCGCTGGGGTGCGGACGCGAACCATCGGGGCCGCTATCGGGGAGTTCCCACCACTTCTCCACGCACGCCTGCAAGGTGGTCATCGCATCTCTCACCGGACCCGGCGCGGACGCCGCAAGCGCCTTGAACGCAGCCAACTTCTCGTCGGTCAATGGCGGTGCGAAACTTCCGCCCGCTCGATCTGTTCGTGCCATGATCAGACTCCTAGTTTTGTTTCAGGTATTCCGCTGCTTTGACAAGACGCTCCGCGCATTCCTCGAATAGCCCGAGACCGGCATTGCAACCGTGGCACAGCAGGCCACGAACAGCGCCCGTCTCGTGATCGTGATCGACATGAAATCGCCGCTTCCATCGACCGCCGGGATCGCCGCCGCAGATCGCACAAACTCCATTTTGCGCCGCGAGCATCTCCTCGTATTGGCAGATTCCGATGCCATAGAGCCGACGAAGATTTCCCTCTCTCTCCCTCCTTCTAAATTCTTCGTAATTGGTCTCCCTCAGCCGACTCCTGAACTCGGCGGTGCGAGCGTTCTTAAAAGATCGCATCCGCGGCGTTTCATAATACGCTTTCTCGCATGATATACAGAAAGAGCACCTTCCCCTTCTCTTTCCGCGTTCGGATCGATTGGGACGTTTGCGGAAAGCGCCTATCGGCTTCGCGACCTTGCATCTGTTGCAAGAGAGAAGTATTGGAGAACCGCAATATGCGCTGCCAACAACCATCAGCTTATGGGTTGACTGATCGTCATGGATGAGATCGCTATGGTTCCCCCCGCAACAATCACCGCGTTGTCAAAGGAGAGATCACCAGTGCCCTGCCCACAGGTTCCATCGGAGTGAATGTTCGCATCGGAATCCTTGATGCGGAAATGGCCGGCGGTCCCCGAAGCATCCGCATTGGTGTCGCTCGTAATTGCACTGGCCGTGGCCGTTCCCGTTGCCGAGGCACCAAATGCCGGGTCAGTGAAGGTCAGTGTGCCAAGCAGCGTACCGATATCTGCGTCACCCACGTTGGTCGGCTGCGCCCCGGTACGGATTGCGATGGTTCCCGCGCCCGTTCCCGCATCGATATCATCGACGATAGCGTCACACGCCTTGTCCCTGGTGTCTGTTGCGAGTCTAAATGCCATGGGTCGCTCCGTTTATTGGATCGTGAACCTGTCTCCGCTGGCGGGCGTCGTGGTCAGCGCCGTCACCGTCAATGTTCCGCCGGTAGATGAAGACGTTATGTCCGTACCCTGACCTCGGAGCGCCGCCGTCGTCGTGTCCTCGGCGAAGATCAGGATGCGCCCCTTGAACTGGTCGGTGACCGTGGCCGTCGGGACAATGCTGCTGGTCGGAACGCTGATCGTGGACGCTCCGGTGGTGACCACGCCCTCGGCGATATGCCGGACGGCCCGGACTAATTTTGCCGGTCCGCCTAAATATCCAACGCCATTAACCATGGTGACCGTCGGTCCGATGGCGATGATCGACGTGAGCGATAGGTCGGTGGCACCAACATAAACCGTGGTCTCGTATTCTCCGTCGCCAACACCATCCGGGAGCGCGAATCGGTAGCAATAAGTCGCATCATCGTCATTCCCGGTCAGCGCCGCATTCGGATAATTGGCGGTCGCATTGCTGAGCAGGGATCCATCGGACGCTTTGACGATCGATGTGGTGCCGAATTTTCTGGCGATCAGGAACATATCGGTGATCGCCGCCTCGGGATAGGTGATTTGGAAGTCGATCGGCATATCAGGCGACCCTTCCCCAGCGGACGAACGCACCGGCCTTGGCCACAACGGCGCTGCTGCCTACTTCGGACGCGAAACGGGCGATCACCGTGCCGTTGGCCGATGGTTTGATTGTGCCCTCGATGATGGCCACGCTGCCGGCTGCAACTGATGTCGCATTGGCGGCAGAGGGCTGGTCGTAGGCTGATTCGCTGCGTTCCGTGAAACTTCCCGTCGTAAGCGTGTATTTGCTGACGTAATTCAACAGGGTTGGTGAGGCCGGCCCGTTGACGCTCCATCGCGAGCCCGTGGTGTCGGCCGCCGAGGTGAATGGTATGACGAAGCGGAACTCGTAGGTCAATCCCGAACTAACGGGGAAGGATAGTCCCGTCACGTCCGCGATCGTGTCGGGCGTGCCGTTGTCGTTCGTCACATCCCCGCCGAGGACGACGATGCTCTGGACCAGCGTGATCCCGGCGGGATTGCGGATGTCGGTGAAGACGTTGGGCATGCCATCGTCCTCGCGGCCGATGACGTAGCAGACATCTTCGATGTAGAGATCCTGCGGGACCGTGCTCGTGCCGTACCAGCGTAGATCGAGATTGTCCCCCGAGGCCAAGGTCAGCGGTGCGCGGGTCACGCCGCCGCCGCCCGAGCGGCAATAATCCACGCCACCATCGGGATTCCCCACCAAAACGACCGGCCTGCCGGTGGGGAGATCGTAAGCGATGCTCGTGGTGGCGCGGAAGCTGAACCAACCCGGCTTATCGCTGTAAAACGACGCGAGCGTCCCGACGCTCATCCTCACGGTCGCGACCTTGCCGGTGCCCAGAGTATTGGCGGTCATGGCCAGCTTGAGACGCTTGCCGCCCCTAGGGGAGTCCTCGACCGTCGCCGTGATCGTCGCCCCTGATTCGATGGTGATGGTGATGTTGGTCGATCCCGCCGAGTCACCCAGCCCATCCACGAAGTCGCCGTTGCGGATCAGGTTCCCCGTGCGCGGGCTCATGATCTCATTCACATGCCACTGGTTGACCGTGCTGTAGGAGCGGCGGATCGTGATGCGCGGGTCGTGTACCTCGCCCTGATATTTCACGGCCGCGAAGTCGGCGTAGAGCGATGTGTTGGGATCCTCGGAAATGCTGCGCAGGACGACGCCGAACTCGGTGGCCCGGGCATCACCATCAGCGGCCAGCGTGCTCACGCGCACACCTTTGGAGAAGTTGACATATAGTTTGACGTTCGAGGCGCTGGGGGCGAATTCCAACTGCTTATAGTCGGCCAGATCGAGGATGGCCGCCGTGTCGTTCGTGTAACTGGTCATCTCCGACCATTCGCCGAAGATGCTGCCGCGCATGCCGCCCAGGTGATAGGGCGTGGCCGGTCCGCCGTGCTCGACGTGGTTGTAGCGGCAGTGAACGTCTCCGCCGAGCCAGCGGATGAACGCCGCGTGCTCGGCACCGCCGCTGCGGAAGCCGGTCTCGCCCCGGTTGTAATTGATGGTCGCGTGGTTGCCGCGCCCGAAAACCAGGTCCGCACCGCCCGAGCGCCATTGGTTGCCGAGGATCTCGGCGTCTTGGATGTACGCCTTCATGAGTTGCATGCTGGTCTTGGCGGTGCTGAACAGGCAGTCGCGCACCTTCAACCCCAGGGGCTGCGTCGATCCCCAACCCGCGACGTAGCACTGCTGGGTCGCATCCGCGCCGGCGGTGGTGTAGCGGATGCGCACGTAGTAGCGGTTGGTCGAATCGGGTGGATCGAAATTGCCGGACGAGAACGCCTCGGCGTTGGTCTGCGCCCAGTCGCCGGGGATGTTCCAGTAGAGCTGAATGTCGCGCCCGCCCAGCGTGGACTGGAGGGTCAGGGTGAGATCGGTCCAGGTAGTCCCGTTCCAGTAATCCGCCTCGAAGACGGCGTTGACGCACAACGTGGAGAAGATGGCGACGAATGTCGCGAACGTCGTCGCCGAGCCGACGTACAGCCAGTCGTTCGCTCCCGCGAAGCATGCGAACGTCGCATCGTACACTTGCGCCGCGGGGGTGGTTTGATCCGTCCAAGTTCCCGCGTTGTCGCGGATGACTTTGGCGAAATCGTAATCCGCGCCGCAGTAGATGCCGCTGCCCGCGTTGGTGTAGATGGACAGGTGGTCGAAAATGACATCGTTGGAATACCCGTTGGTGTCGCCGACGATGCGGAACGCCCCCGCCTCGGCGTCCGAGCCCGCGTAGTTAATTATCGTGCCGATGGTTTCTGCCCAAGCGCGCTGTCCAGCCTTGATCGTGATGGGGCTAGTGATCAGGTATCGGGCTGATGGGAGCGGGAAATAGACGCCACTGGCCCATGCCTCGGTTAGCACCGGAGTACCCGTGGCGCTGGCGTGCTCGTCGAACGCCAATTGGATTCTCGCTGTATCGTCGGACGAATCGTTGCCGCGGGCACCGAATCGATCCTTGACGTTGAAGAATCGGTTGGGGGTCAGGATCTGGGGCATCGACAGGAAAAGACGTGAATCGCGGACATCTTCTCAAATGTCACTTGAATTTTCCCAGACGCCTTCCGCCATTGGTTCCAGCCGATGGCGTCGGCGGGGCGTCGAAATTGCTCGCCAGCACATTGAAGTCATCCAAATCGACCGTGCCGTTGAGCGTGAAATCGCCCTGTTCCCATACGGCCCCGGTTGCCCCGAAGTTACTCGACAGAATCGCAAAATCGGCCTGATTGACCAATCCGTCGAAGTTCGCATCTCCCAATCGCGGTCGGGATAGTTGGGCGTGGGCCTCGGATGTAGTGGCGCTCGTCTGTGTGTCGACCACGGCGGTTGCCCGATACCAGAACTCCCATGTGTTCCATCGCTGGTCGAATGCGAACGCCCGGTCCGTATAGGTCACGGTATCGAACGAAAGCAGAGCGACCACCTGCCAGCCGCCGACGCCGGCCCGTCGCTCAATCAACGTGGTGCCGCTGGCATTGGTGTTCCCGATCGTCAGGGTTACATTGATGCCCCCACTGGCGGACAGAGATGGAACAAGCGGAGATCCCGGGTTCGGAGTTTCGTCGCGTACGCCGGCGACCGGACGCGCGCGGTCCCCGATGCGCCCGTAGAAGTTGCCGGCGTTCTGTGCCGGACCGCCCGTCCACCGGTCCTCCGGCACGATCTCCTGCCCCGCCGCAGAGCCGATGCCGGGGATGACAGGCATTGTGGCCGTGCCCAGCCAAGTGTTGTTCCGCGTGATCCAGTTGGCGTCGGCCACGCCGACGAGCTGATACCATCCCCAGCCCTCGGCATGGTTGTTGTCGATGACAAAGCCGTTGCCCATCGCTTCGATGGCGGTGAAGTAATACTTCGGGACGCCCTGCGCGATCATGGTGGGGATAGCGCCGTCGGCGAGCAGAACATTGTTGCGAATAATGTGTCCATTACTGCGCACGTTGCGGCGTGTTCCGTCGGGGTTGATAACGGAATTTCCCATGGCAAACGAGATGGCCATGTGGCTCGACCAGCCCGGCCTGCCATCCGCCCAGTCCGAGATCAGGTTGCCCTCGACCAGCCAGTTGTCCGAGTCGGCGTAGTTCTGCAATTCGATGCCGTGACGCTTGGCCCCGCGCAGGGTGTTGTAGCTGAAGCTGACGTTGCGGCTTGGGGCGAAGTTAGATCCGGAGATCGGCTGATAGACGTTCTCGAACAGGTTGTCCTCGAACCGGGTATTGGTGGGACTGAAAAAATAGATCCCGCGGTGCCCGATGTTGCGGAAGGTGTTGCGCGTGATATTCGAGCCGGCGATGGAGCCAGCGACGTACACGCCGTTGCCCAACCAAACATCTCCCCCGAGGTTCTCTATGGTATTCTGGGTAAAGGCGACACCCGATGTAGCTTCTAGTTTCACGCCCGCGCCGTCGAAGACGAATCCGCTGATCGTGACGTTGCTTCCATGATTCAAAAATGCGACATGGGCCGTACTTATCCCCTTCAGGGTCGTACCATTGCCAAGGTACTGCCGATCCGACCGCAGATTGATCGTCCCATTCACATTGAACTGGCCCGGTCCGAAACTCACGGTGTCGCCAGCCAGCGAAGCATTGATGGCGTTTTGAATCGACGCGCGATCGTCGATGCCATCGCCCGGTAGCGCCCCGAAGTCGGCGACGTTCACGGTCGCCATGAGGCATCGCCGTTCCAGTGCTTCGAGCAGGCAGGAATTGCGCGTCGCCATGCCCGATCAAGACGCATTGCGGTGCAACAGGCGCTCGCGGGCGATCTCGATGTTGCCGTGCTGTGAAATGATGTCGCACAGGGAATTGATTCCCAGAAAGAAGCTGGCGAGTACGAAAATGCTGTTTCGGGTTACAGCAAATCCTACCCATCCCCCCAAAGCTGCCACGGCCGCCATCTGCGGGATCAATATCATGACCCCCGTGACATTGACGGAGTGGACCAAGAGATTGATCCACGTCCTGCGAATCGCCTGCTGGGCGATCCTCGCGCGCAGCCCGTCTATGTTGAATTGGCGCAAAGCTCGTCGGTCACGGTAGGCGCTAATCAGAGTTAGTAAAGTTAGCGCCGGACCCGGAACCGAAAGTATGGTCCAAATTAGCAGTAAAGCGAACATTTTGCTCCACCCTCATCCGCAAAAGTTCGATCCGTGCGGACAATTCCTTTTGCGCCTGCGCATGATCCACGATTTCCTCACACGCCGCATACTTCAGGCCCAGGATGCGCTTGAGCAAAACAATCACAGCCTAGTCTCCGATGTTGTCGCGACTTTCTCTGCCGCTTCAGTTACCTTCGATGCCAACTCGAAGCTCTTTAGCGCCAAGTGTTTCCATTCGTCTCGCTCGGCAACTACCTGATCGTAGGCCCATCCCCAAACCCACCATTTTCTCATTCCACCAAGAAGCGCGACGAACAAAATCCCGACGATCCCTAACTTCTCGGCGTTCATGGATGTCAGATCGAACACGGTTGCTCTCCCGGCCTAATTCGGCGGATCGAGCGACTCGCTTTTCAGGCGAGCAAGATCGAGTTTCTCGTCCACCAGACGGATCTCTTCGGGAGTGGGATCGCGGTTTTCCCGGCGAGCCCGCTGGGCGATGCCATTGGCAAGCTGGAGGGTTTCGATCAGGAGTCCGATCGACAGATCGATATATTCAAGCATTGAACGTGCCATGGTATCCTCAGCGGTTGACGGTTGCGTCGGTCTCGATGTTCTTTAGAGCACGCAGAGCCGCACGGAACTGCTGCAACGCCGTGATGTAGTCGGTGCTGTTGGGATCGGCCCCCGGCGCATCCAATATGGCGAGCGCCGTGAACGAGGCCGTGCGGAACTTCTTGATCTCCCGCTGCTGATCGTCGGAGATAAACCCGTTCTCGCGCATGTCATTGAGGACATTCAACGTGCTGGTCAGCAGTTCCTTGCGCGATACCGAGCGCTGGACCGGAGTCGCATTCGGATCGAACGCTGGGATGCACCCCGAGCCCGCGATGGCATACAGCGAGATGAGGATGACAAACAGCAGATTTCGTGGGCGATATAACATGCCCGACAAAGACGCAAAACAAGAACGCCCGAACGTGGGCTGGAACGTCCGGGCGTCGGGGGGAGAAGGAGTTAAGTTAGGCAATCCATCTAACAGACGACTGGCGGACCAACGACGGCATTCACATATTCGTCGCTGACCTTCATCAGTTTGACGGCGCGTGTGTCGATGCCTTGCATGCCGACAACCGCCCGTCCGTTGGCCAAAAAATGCACGGCGACATACGGCAGCTCTATCGCCTTGACCTGCATGACCATGCCCATGCCATTTCTGTTCGTCATCGCCACGGCGGTCGGGCCGTCCATGGTATGGACGTATCCCGTGAACTCCGAGGCTTCCGCGACGGTCACGAACATGCCGATCTGAAAATCATCCGGGCGTAGAATCATGTTTCCCTGCATCCGATCAAGACGAAACTGGCTTGATCTTCTCGTACTCGTAGTTGCCATATATCGAACGAAACCGCCGCATTTCCTGCATGGCCTGTACATTCCCGCGACCCCACCAGTTCGTGCTATGCGGACCCTGATGGATCAATGTTAGGGGAAGGAACGCCCGACGACCACGAGGCCATCGGGACTGAAATTCTGTATCATAAGAGCCGGCGTGACGCCAACAGGTCTCCAGCAATGGTTTCCGCTGCACGTTGTCGTCCGATGCGTGGAATAACTGGAAGTACCCGGCGATCTCGTTGTCGTTGATCTGCTTTCCCGATTCGTTCCTCCGATTCGCGCCATACAGCCATCCGCGTTGGAGATTTATCGAAACCTCGATCTTCTGCCGCCAGCCATCCGGTGGGATCATATCGGCATCGAACAGGAGCACCCAGTCGGCACGTTCGATCACGCGATGTTCCGCGATCGCCTCGGATAGCGCCGCGCCCTTGTTGAACGATGCGCCATTGGCATAGAAGACCCCGGTTCTGTGACAGAGCGCGTTATACAACATGCACAGCCCATTGGTTTTTTCATCCTTCTCGTCGCTCACGACGATCATTTTCTCTATGCCCTTCCGCCATTTTCCGATATGGGGAGATAGGTAGTCCGAGTAGTCAACGCAAACGGTGATCGCCGTTATGTTCATTTTGGCTATCCCCGGACGATCTTCAGACGTTCCTCTCCAACTTTCACGAATCGGTTGCACCATGGCTGCTTGCAAAACAACCCGATCACCTTCTCCCGCCAGCCGCGGATGACGGCCAAGCGGCGAAAGTCTGATTCCGACACGGCGCGCATCGGATATTCTATCTCGTCCTTCTGGTCATTGTCGCTCATCACATTGCCTATAGCAGACGCACGGGCTGCTCGTTCACCAATATAAATTCTTCTCCATCCACATCCCCGGAACGTGCTGGTATTGACTGGGATCGAAGAACTGGGCCATCGGCGAATCCCATGGGTCTATCGCCTCGAATCTCCGCGTATCCGGATTAGACCGCCAGACCGATTGTGCGCATGTGCTCAGCCACGCGGCGGTGAACGAGAATGTGCTGTTGGGGATCAACATGGTGTCGCAATGCCGCAGGAGTTCCCAGTCGGGGAAAAAGTCCAGCGCCGTCGCATTTCCATCCCGAACATCCTTGGCCAGATGACAAATTCCCGGCAGCGGATCTTTGGAGAGATTGATGCCGAGATCGGGTGCGGTCACAGGATTGTATTTGGCAAAAGACCGAACGACCGTCGGATCATCGGATGACACAAACACGGTCGTGCTTGGCGTCACAAGCCGATCGAGCGCCTCTACATACCAGTCGATCGGCGTGAGATAGAATATCGTCTTTCTCTGCCCATAGTCGCCACGCCGGACATGCACGCCGATCACCTGCTGAGCGCCATGCCGAAGCCGATCGATCGCTGGTGACATCCGGTCCACCATCGCCTGCGCCGGTCTAGCGAACAAATTCTGGATGTACTCCCGATCTGGCGCATAATAGGACGTTTCGTACTGAAAGTAGCCATGCACATCCACGTCACGGAGCGGCTGCTTTAGATTGGGGATGATCTCCTTCCCACGCGGTGTATGCACGTTCTCATGGAACGCCGGCAGAATCCGCCCCGGAGGCGCATCCCGGAAACCAAAAAGCGTCTCGCCAATCCACGGCGGCACCTGAACGGCCAGCCCATGTCTTCGGCTATAGATCTTCAGAAATGCATATTGGACGAATGAATTTCCGGCACGCCCCATCCGCCCGAGTTGTGTCATTTGCAGCACGGGCATCTAGAGTTTCACCGATCGCAATATCCGCGGCTGGACGATGCGGACCCAAATGCGATATTGATCATCTCCCGTTCGCCTCCGCATGACCACAACGCGCTCGTGTGCCTGCACGGGAAGCGGCGGACGCACCGAATACGCCGGACCGATCCCTTCTACAACGTACCCGGCAGAGATGTCATTGGCGCGGTCTATCAATTCCATCGCATAGATGATCGTCAGGATTTCCTTCTCCGGCGGTGCCGCCTGCCACGAACTGCCCTTGTGTACCTCGTGCTGGTAGGTCAGACCGGGGGCGACAAGAATTTCGTTGCCAGCCTCCAGCCAGCGCTTGTTGAAATAGAACGAATCTCCGGCGTCGTATACCTTACGCCAGCGCACCTCTTCCAAGTTCGGTCCAGCGTGGAAATAATCCGGCTGATCCAAGTGGAACGACTCCTCCTTGGCATTGGCCATAATCGTAAGCATGCCAGGCTGGTAGAAGAATTGATTGCCGGTATTCAGCAGACAGCAGGCGCGCGGCCACTCGAAAAAAGTAACCGCGTTGGACAATGTGATCTTATGACCTGATTTTTCACGGTAGTCGAATTCGGGGGCCGCATATGACGGCGAGATCATCAGATGCGGCAACCACTCGATGGCGAACAGCGTGTCGAGATACTCTGCGCCGAAATGGTTGTCCGAGTCCAGCGATTGCACCCATGCGGAGCGGCTGGCGCGGATGGCCGCTAGTTTGTTGCCGAACACGCCGCGATTTTTCTGGTTCCATCCGGTCACGAGCTTGAGATGCGCCGGACACCTGCGGCGAAACTCGGCACATACGGACGAGAAGTGGCGCATTCCATCGCTGCCGTCCCCCGAGTCGTCCCACACCACCAGTTCGCGGATACGCTCGTCGGCAAATGCAATCTCCGCCGCACGCTGGAGTTTCCCTAGTCGCTTGTGTTCCTCGTATGCGGTGATCAATAGCCCGATGGTTTTCATGCGCGCTTGACCAGTGGCAGGTAGTTATCGACGAAGACTTGCCGACGACGCGGCCAGTCGGCAGGGCCGCCAAGATGAACGGTCGGCATGCCCGGCTGCCAGATCGTGCCGTCGTGCCAAATCTGCGACGAGAAGCATCCGATCTCGGCGGCGGTGCAGCAGCGTATGTTCGCCCAGTTGGTCTCGCGCATGAGTTCGTCCCAAAACCATTGCTCATAAGGCATATCGACCATGGTTCGCAACTCGCAACGGCGCATCCATTCCTTGACGTAGGCTTTGGCTTGCTGTGTGTTCCGCATGATGAACAGCCCGTTGCACAGATACTTCCACGACCGCCAATTTGTCTGTTGATACGCGGCCACGAAGTAGTCGGGCTCTAGCAGCTTCAGGAAGTCGTAAGCCGGATCCATGAACGCGACATCTGCGTCGGCCCAGATGAAGAAGTCGTATCCCTCTTCGAGCGCCCGATGAATCTCCCACACCTTGCTGAAGGATGGATGCATGTCCTTCCAATGCAGATCGCTCACGAGGCGGTACTCGTAGCCGTTGGCCGCCGCGTATGCGCTCTGCGTTTCCAGAATCTCGCCGCAGTGAGGAAGAATGTTCTCTGTCGCGATTGTGACCAGTAGTTTTTTCATGGTGATTTATCCCCTCCCCAAGCAAAGACCCCCTTCCACATGCCCGGACCGTGTGGGCCTTGGATCACAGCCGAAGAGATCACCGACAGCCATTCCCGCACCTTTTCTGCATCCGACGGCGCGTACCAATATTCACGGCCCCAGTTCCACACATGAAACCCACGGCGACTTCGACGCAGCACTCGCTCGGCATAATCATCGCGGGCGATTTCGTTCAACTCTGAAATGCTGTAGATGCTGATGCACAGGTCATATCTGTCGCGAGGAATCTCGCCCGCTTGCGGCCATTCGCCCAGCCAGCCCTGCGCCGTCAAGTAACGCTGCTGCAACGCGGCCGGATCCGGAAGATCGAAGCCGATGTAGCTGCGGACCAGCCCGACGTGATTCAACACGTTGGCCAGACACCCGTAGCCTCCGCCGATCTCGGCAATATCGAACGGGCCACGACCGAACAACGAGACGATCTGTGCCGCCCGCAGCGCCGCGTGGGCGGCGCATCCAGACAGCGGATATCCATCCACCGTCGCTACGTCCGAAGCAGCCGACCCACCCAGCGCGTCCGAGGCCGAAATTTCCGGCAATCGCCGCGCGATCCCCGGATAGATGCTTTTCGCACTCCCCCAGAGTTCATCGACGTGATGGGCGTGCCAATTCTCGGTGATGTAGGTAACGTGCGGCATTTGCCGGAAAGTGGCGAACGCTTCCGGCGAAGATATCGCCAGCCGGCAATCCGCCAGCCAGCTTTCGATGATGGATTCTGGCAGGTTCCAGTTCATGGCTTGACGATCCACCATGACGGATAGTCCGCCTCAAGCGTCACGTTGATCGTCAAGTTGTGCTTGGCAGCGAATTCATCTACTGCCGTCCGAACGCCATATTCCCCCGACTTGATCACGCCGTCGAGATAATCGTGGCCGGCGAACACGCCGCCGGACTTTACCTTCGGATACCAGAGCAGCAAATCCTCGCGGATGAAGTCCAGACGGTGATTCGCATCGATGTACACGAAGTCGAAGAAACCGTCGTCGAACATCGTCGCCGCCTCGCGCGAGAAGCATCGAAGGGGGACGGCGCGGCCGTTGTATTTTCTGGCGGTCTCGACGACCAACCGGTATCTCCGCAGATGTTCCCGAACCGAAACATTGTTGTAGTCGTTGTATTCCGTGCTATCGAGTTCGCACCACGGATCGACCTGATAACAGACCATGCCGGGCACACAGTCGAGCAAGTAGAACGAGTACCCGCCCTCGGCAACTCCGATCTCGACAGCGTTTCCTCTAAGGCCGCGTTCGTTCAAGAGGGCAAACAGGTCATTGCGTTTTGTGACTTCCATCACCAGCCTCGTTGAATAATTTTCTCTGGGATCGGCGTGTTCCAATCCGTCTCATCAGTCCACTCTGGAATCTTGCCGACGAACTGCGCGCCAGCGCCACACTTTTCGTAGGCATCACGGTCTGGACCGATCATGCTGATGCGATTGGGGAGCGGCCTGTTGTATCGGTAGTAGGGCGGTCCCACGATATCGACAGACGCTGCGCCACCGGCAAGCCACCGCTCCTGCAATGGCCCATCGTCACCTGCGTAATCAGCGCCGTATCCGCCGAGTCGAACGAACAATTCGCGTGTATACGCCCAGCCGCCGTGATAAGCATGCTTCTCTGGGAACTGGCGATTGAATGTTTCGATCTGCACCCACTCGTTATCTACGTGGTCTATCGCGTGCCGGGGCTGCACCCACTCGCCGCGCATCAACGCCTCCGCTTGCGCTGCCATCATGTGCGGGTAGTAGAAATCATCGTCATCCATTTTGGCGATCGCCTCGGTCTCGGGCGGCATCATGGCGATTGCGGCGTTGTTCTTCTCTCCGAGCGAAAGTATCCGCCGTGGCAGAGAGATCATTTCCCAGCGGTCTCCTTTGTAGTTGTCGTATTGGCACAAGTCGTCGAGGACTATGAGGTAGCGATCCTTCGCCGGATACGTTTGCCGCTCGAAGCATCTGATGACGCGAGAGAGCAAGTGCGGGCGGTTGCAGGTAAGTGAGAATGCGGTGATGAACATGGCTTACTTGACGTAAATCCTGTTGAGGTGATTCATTTGATGAACCAGATATCCCTGCGCGGTCAGCATGCCGTGCCATTCCGGCGACAGATCATCGCTGGCATCTGACTCGCCATGCTTGGCCAGCCACGCGGCGCGCGCTGCTGCATCGTGGTGATACCGAATTTTCTCGACGATGATTACCTTCGGGTGGAACGTGTTCCAGTCGATGCCCTTGATGACCAGCGCCTCCGCGCCCTCAACGTCGATCGACAGCAGCGAGCAGCCGTCGCGGATCTCGGGGAAGGGAGCCAAGATGTTCGCGAGCGTATCGCATTCGACGATGACTTCTCCCAACTCCGCAATGTCCCAGTCGGGCCTTATCGAACTAACGGAATCGGCGACGCGCAATCGGGCGAAACAGTGCGTGTCTAGCGCCGCCAGCGGCGATAGAAGATCTCCCGGTCGATGACGCAATAGCGCGTGCCACGCGCTTGGCAGGCACTCGACCAACAATCCACGCCAACCGCGCTGGTAGAGCTTGAACGTATTCGAGCATTCGACGGGCGATCCCGCGCCAACATCGACGTAGAATCCGGTTGGTTCCTGCAATAGCCTGCCGATGATTTCGTCTTCGCCACACTGACTTCCCACAATGCCGACGGGCGGATGGGAACTCCGAATCAAGCGATCCATCGCGCTAAGCATCATGTTAAGTTCGTATTTGAATTCGTGGAATTTCGGCGAGCGATCCAGTTCGCCCAGCATTATGCTGAGTTCATATTTGAATTCGTGGAATTTCTGCCAGTCGATCTGTGGCATCTTGGCCTTCCTTCATTTCCTGCGCGCCGTAAAAATGACATGCTTCATCTGGCAATCATGGGTCTGCCCGAATTCGGCGAGTACGCGATCGACATTGCGGACCATCTCGGGATGAACCTCGGCATTGAGCGCGTAATGGTGGACCTCGATAGCGAGATGGGCGGCCCCGCGAAGCGCCGCCCGCGACAGGGGATCGGCGAACACCGCGTTCTCGGCACCCTCGATGTCCATTTTGATCACATATCGGTCTAGCCATCCCGCGTACTCGCCCACCAAGTCATCGACGCCGATCGATCGAATTTCGCTTTCCGTAAGCCGAGGATCCAGTCGCATCTCCGCCAAGTCGTAGCCGAATCCAGCAGGAAGATAACACTCGCACGAGCCATTGGCCGCACCCACGGCGTGAAACACCGGTCCGTCGCCGATCGCACGGTTGATCAGCACGATCTTCGGATCATGCCCGTGCCTTTTTTGTAGCTCCGCGAAATTTTCCGGGTGTGGCTCGACGCAGACAATCTTGGCCTCGGGGAATAGCGATCTCGCGTGCTCGGCGAACAATCCGACGTTGGCACCAAGATCGAATACGACATCGATCGGTCCAGTGAGCGTGCGCAGACCGTAAATGTCTTCCACGATCACCTCGCCGCGCAGGCCATTGAGTTCCGCTTTGGTCATCAATACACCTGATCTTTCTTGGTAAACCAAAAACCGGAGTCGGCGCTGCTGTTGTCTGGGATCAACCTGACGTTCATGGCAAACTCATTCACGGCCTTGTGAACCCCATATGCCGTAGTCATGTAGTCGTGCCCGGCCATGATCCCACCTGATACCAACTTGGGAGTCCATGCATTCAGATCGCGCAATACCGCGGCGTAATCGTGGCTACCGTCCAGATAGACCATGCCGAGAGACAGATCCGGAACGCACTTGGCCATCTCGTGCGAAAGACCGTGGAGGAAGAATGTTCGGTCTTCGTAATCTCTCAGACGATGATGACACGCCGCCAAGTTCGCGTCATGCCATTCTTGCGGGAATGCCCCATCTCCCTTGAGTTGCGGGCTGCATTTCCAGACATCGACGAGATAGAGAAGAGGTACTCCCCAGCGGAGAATATCTGCGGAGAACAAACCGGACGCAACCCCAATTTCCGCGACTGCTCCGAACACTTTTCGCTCGCGCATGAGATCGCCAAGTTGAATGCGATGGGTGATCGACGGCGGGTATCTCATCGCGCGGCCTCCGCCCAGTCGAACGTGTCCGGATCGAAATCTTCCATATGATCAGCCCAGACGTATGGTCCAAGTTTCTTGAACGTACTGAATTCCGTCATGCCCGTACCGATGTTGCTCTTGTTGTCGTACTGCCACGTTGAACCGGGCATCAGGCAATAGGTTCTCAAGGTGGGCTGCACGTAGAGCATCATGCAGTGATCGATGCCGTCCGATCGATACATATTCTGGTCGCACAGATCGAGTACCCGTGCCACGCTCGACCCTCGCACCAAATAGGCATAAGTTGACCAGACGCCGTAGGCCCGGAAGATCCGCTTGTCCGGGGTACGCTCCAGATCGCGCTTCAGCGTTGTCTTGTGCCAGACCGGCGGGTTGACATGCACGGTCGAGCCAAGCCACGCGATATCCCAGTCATCCGGTAGATGTTCACAGAGATACGAGATGCGATCTTTGAAGTCGCTGCATAGTACCACGTCGTCCTCGAATACGCCGACCGCACGATCAGACCCCTGCGCCGTTCGCATGACGGCCATCTGGGACATCATGCACCCGATGGCCCCCGGCGTCCGAGCCTTCATGCGCGCGATCTTGTCTTGGGCTCCGGGATACTGATCCGGCGTATACGCTTCAAATCGCCGCGCGAAGATTCCGGCCTTGGCGAACTCGAAGCAGGCATGATCGTTTCGGTCGGGCCGTGACGCCAAGTTCACGTACCAGTAATCGATCGCGTTCTGGGTTGGCATTATCAGTCCTATTGCGCCGCGTTGGCGATCAGGGCGTTGTACCCCTCGAATGTCGAGACCAATTTCCACGTTGGTCCGAGCAGATCGAGTATCTGCTGGAGATTTGGTTGGCCTTCGTACTGTGGCACATTATAAAATTCAGTGTAGATCATCCGCGTCCGCTTGAGCGTCTCTGGCCCGCCGCGAATGACATCCCCCTCGGCACCCTGAACATCCATCCAGATGAAGTCGATGATCGGATAATTGACACAACTCATCCAAGTGTCTAGCCGCCAGCACGGTACGGTGATCATCCGTTCAAACTTCACCTGCTTGTCGCGCTTGAGATGCCCCGTCGGTTCGCGGATCGAGCCGGACAAGTCCCAGTCCACAACGTGCGCCCCCGGGATGTTCCCATTGCTCTGAAAGAATGGGACATCGCCGTCTCGCTCTCCGATTGCGACCGGATAGAACCAGAGCGTGGTGCTCATGCGCGGATTGTGCAGGACCTGATGGTGGGGGCCAAGGGTATCCGGCAATGGTGCGCCTAGCGATTTCTCGAATCGCCTACGCGGACGCGGATCGGGCTCGAAGGCATGCAAGTGGATGCGCGGAAGTTGCTCCATGAACTCCAAGGTGTCCTTGCCATCGTTGCAGCCGATCTCCAGAATGACCGGGTTGGGTCGTTCCCGGAGTTGCTGGGCGATCCACGGCTTTGGTATCGGGTAGTCGAAGTTCTTGATCGATGCCATGTTCATGGGGCCGCACACCTGAATCGGCAGTCCCGGCAATACAGGAGCGCCGCCTCATCCTCTCCGCCATCGTCGCACAGGATCGAAGCGACGTTCACCGAACCGCATGCCGGACACAATGGGCCAGATTCGCAACGGCGTTCCGGAGTATCTCCCATCCGCATCGCTTCGTTGCCGAACCGTGCGTGTTCTCCATCCAGAAATTCCCGCTGTGAGATGGGCATGATCACGTCCCCTGAGTCCGTTTCTTGTGCCCACCCTCAACGAGCATCTCGTCGGCGATCTTGTATGCCGTATTTGCAATGCATTCGTTAGAAACATGGTCAATTGAAGCGGAGGCGATCCCGGCCGCCACATGCGCCGCGAAATAATCACGAATGCTCATGCCATGCACGAAATTCACGGGATTGGAGCTTGGAAAGGCCGGACGGCTAATATCGATCATGACAACCTCATGCTGCTGGCTCGTGTCCCGGAAAACCTTCCCTGACGCGGCGCATGTATAACGCACGGTCGGCATTGGCGTTCAGATAAATCCGCTCCATGTACTGAGGACGCGGACGCTGACAGCCGACACGGAGAAAATGACGGTGTTCGTGGGTCAGGTCGTAGCGATTCCAAAGCCGACCAAGCATATGGGTCGTCTGGTGCAGCTCGGTGTCCGCCCAGAGATGCAGATAACTCGGCCAGAACGGTCCATGTCCACCGTTCCAGCGGCGGGCGAATTCACGACCGATCCATGGCGACCCGCAGATTTTGTCGCTATTTCCCAGCCATGTATCCCCGCACGGCTGCATGACCCCGAACGTCCCCATGAAATGCTCCGTGCATTCGCTGGCGATCTTGTCCGGGCATACGTCCGGGTCCGGCCACATATCATCGCCAGCCCCCACAATCCAATCGACGGATGGATAACCGTCGAAAACCGACCGCGCCAGCCGGTTAATCGATTCTCCCCAGCCGGGATACCGCTCGGAGTGCGTAATGAACTCGGCATCGACATGCCGACCGTAAGCCGGACCGTTCATCAGCAGCGCTATCTTGTAACCGTGATCTCGCCATATACGGAGATTCTCTTCTGCGAGTTCGACGTTGGCCGTAGGGAGGACGACGAAGACGTTGCTCATTTTTCAAACCGTCTTTTGCTTGCGAAAGAGATATCGGTAGAGAACCTTATCAATGAATACCTCAGACTTGAGCAGCGGATAGATCCGCAGCGAGAAGTCGTGGTCTTCGCCGAATGACCTGTGCGGGAACGGCACTTGGACTACCAGTTCACGGCGGATCGGATTAAGGTGATTGGGGCAACGAAAAAAATGACCGTTTTTTTCAAACCAACTTGTATTCCTGATCGAATGATGGAAGTGCTTCCACACCCGCTCGTTCCCGTCCACCGTGATGCGACCGATGAACCCGACGCAATCCGGCTCGGATTCCAGCGCCTTGAGAATCGATGGGCAATAATCGTCGGACACCAGATCGTCGTCGTCGACGAAGCAGACCCATCGACCGCTGGATCGGCTGACCAGCAAGTTGCGTTTCTCCCCGATGGTCATCAGACCATCGTCGGTCTCCACCAGCACTTCGATGGCCTCCGACAGTTGCGGCCTGAGACACTCCACCAGCCGGTCCAACAAATGCTTCCGGCGATCCAGCGAGCAGATCAGAATGGAAAGGGTCGGCGTCATCCTTGTTTACAGAACGGCCTTCCATGGCTCAAAGCATTTATCAGAATCCGCCCATCGCGTTCGGAGTTTGTCGTAGCCACCTTGGATCAACCGCCGCCTCATTTTTTCGTCGCACGCCAATACGGATGCCATGCACGACATTTCAAGTGCGTCACGGCACAGCAGTCCGGTGATACAGTCCTCGATCAACTCTGGGAATGCGTGTGAATCCGTGGTTATCACCGGAACCCCCGACGCCCAGCATTCGAGCACGAACCGCCCGAATGATTCCCCGCTGCCACCGGGTGCGTAGACAAGACAATGAGCCCGTTCGTACACGGATTGAACCGGGACCGAACCTTGATCGTATATCTCGTAAAAATCCCCCGGTGGATCGCCGAATGCGGCACGGCACTTCGGGCCGTACCCGAGCAGGACGACTCGTTTCGTTCGTCGTCCGGTATCGATCTTGTCGTACATCTGGAAGGTGTCGCCACTGTACTTGGTCGGATCGTCGCGGGAAACCCGGACGATCACGAACTCGTCGTTCAGTGGTGCCGGTTTGAACCGAAATGGTTGCAAGTCGTTATCTGGGTTGAGATGCGGGATGTAACCAGAAAACTCGTTGACCGGTCCATGCGGCGACAATGCATGGGTAAGCAATGCTTTCTGGTGATTGCTGACAAATCCGTATAGATCGATCCATCCCTGCTTGTGGCATGCGATCTCCCATTGGTTAGTGAAGGTCATACAGTTGAAGAAGATGACCTTCGCTGGAGGTCCGTGTTTCATGTAACTCGGCAGGTTCAGCAGGAACCGGCCTTCGTTCCACGCCGCGACTGTTTTTCCGGCGAACACGTCGTCGGCGTTCCCGTGAGTTGGCCAGCCTTTGGAATCGCAATACCTACGCAGCGGATCCTCCGGCGCTTCGTAGGGCACGAAATGTAACTGGACGCCATGCGATGACAGACAACCGGCGATATGCAGTGTTTCTGTTTTCGCACCGCCGAGCAGTCCGGGATAGCCAGCGATCCACAGTTCGTTCATTTCCCTTTCCCCGTTCGCATCGCTTTTGCGACTGCGGCGCGCATGCGACTGATGGCACGCTTGGCGATTTGGCGTACGCCTTCGTGGCTTATCCCAAGTGACCTGCCGATGTTCATCAGCGTCTCCCCTTGCATGATGTATCTGCGGACGATCAGTTTTTCGTTCTTGCCCAGCGATCCCATGGCGACTTCGGCGATCTCTCGATCGGAGATACGGCTCGCAACATGGTCGGCGGATGCCAATCGTTCCGTTGACTCCCCCCCACGCGCATAAAGATTTCCACGGCGCTTCGCCCGAGTCTCGTATTCACCGAATGCCCGGATGGCGCGAACCGCTGCCAAAACGGCGAGCGTCGAGAATTTGGCAAGCCGTTCATCGTGGTTTCTGGCAGCCAAGACGATGGCCATGCGGGCGATCTGATACTGGTCATCCTTGCCTACGACGAAGTACGGAACCGTCGCCCGACGCACGGCGCTATGGCAGAGTCCAAGGTTGGATTCCGCCAGTCGATTTGCCTCCGTGATCGTCAGCTTCTGCCGCTCCACCAGCAGCATCAGACGCCCTCTTCGTCGTCCGACGATTTGTCTTCGGAATTACCGAGGTAGTCGCTGAACAGCATGACTATCACGATCAACAGCATGGCGAGTATGATCCATATCTGGAGCGCCGTGGGCGGGCCGTTGAAGGTGATCATGGGTTCGTAGAGCATCGGACATTGAATACAGCGCCGCGTGAAGTGCCGTTCACTTTTAGGCAGCGGGCTTGAGGTCGACCCTCAACGACTTGGCCGCATCGTCCACGTTGAAGTTCGGGAGATAGGCGCGGACCGAGGAATATCCCAGTCGCTCCAACTGTTCGGGCGTCATCTTGGCCATGATCCGTTCGTCCAACAGAAACCGGAGCCACCGGATGTTCGTGGCGTATTCGGATTGCGACATGATCGAGTCGATCATCCGCTCTTGGCTGCCGACCGGCACCGCCGGACCATCATCATTCCGACTCCCGGCGCGTCCGCCCTTGCCAGTGGACACAACGGGCGTCAAATCCAAGGCCGCGATCGCTTCGTCGTCGTATTGCATGACATACTTGAGCATCCAGTCGATCGAAGGAACCTTGCCGGTGGTCGAAAAACTCTTGGCCAGAAATTGAACCGTCTGCGCATGCGTGAGATGCACCTGCGCCCGCACCAGTTCATCTCGGGTACCAAGTGCCGGAGGAAAAATTACATACCGCAGGGAACGCGGGTCGATCCCTCGGAGAATCAATTCGATCCAATATAGGTGGTTTAGTCCCTGAATGAACTTTTGCTGTACCCTTCTGGCCTTGCGAGCGAACACAATGTGCAGGTCGGTAATGACCGATCGCATGGTGTCCGACTCGTAGCCGAGATGCGCCTTGGGCGGACCCAAGCCGGCCAAGAATTTGTGGAAGAAATGCAGGAAATCCGCGATCTCGCCGAGATGCGCATCGCCCTGCAATACATCCACGTCCGCGAATGAATCCTTGCCCCCGGCGACGATCAGATCCTCGTCTGCTGGCGGGCTAATCTTCTGGTTGTGGAACTTTCCATCGGAGTCCACGGCGCGTCGCTTTTTTATGGCCTCCCGGTATTCCTTGATAGCCGCCCGGCGCTCTTCCGGCGTTGTCGCCCACGATAGATCGATCTTGTGCTTGAGCCGCATTGGCGCACGGTCTAGGCGGCGGGTGATCATCCCGGATTCCATGGCCTCGACTTGCACCCAACTCCGCAGGCATGATTCCAACACGGAACGTCCATAGAGATCCCGCCGGCTCATCCGGTTAGCGAAATGCACGATCTTCCACGCCGGATAGTCTTTTTCGATCGCGTTTGTGCCAGGACGGACCTTGGCGTATGCCCGTTCGGGTGTCGCATCGGGAAGGATGCGCATGCTCCTGATGTCCATCGGGGCCAGCCGGACGATATGCGGATCGCCATCTTCCAAGCCGATCCCAACCTGCTCGAATTCGCTGCCGAATTTGGTCATATCGCGCACGAGATTGTGCTTTTCGTCGTCGGTCAATACCCGGCTATTGATCCGATCGGCGATAGTCGAAAGCATCCGACGCACTCGCTCGTTGGTGCTCACGGGCTGCGGCTCGAACCCGCCGCCATAGCGGTCTTCGCCGACCGATCCAGTGACCACCATGTCGGCCCAGCAGTCGATGGCACTCCGGACTTCCGGGCGAGCCATCTCCATCACATCGTATTGGTCCAGCCGGGCCATCCGCTTGGTCTGGCCCAGCCCGTAGTTGTCGTCGGCAAATTCTCGGGACTCCGAGTCGATGTCGCCGGTGGAAATGTCCGAGTCGTAGCCGATCAACTGCGCCCATGTTGCGATCAGGCTTTTGCTGAGTGAGGTGTCGCTCCTGGCATCCCGGAAATCGCGCAATTGCTTGAGTGTCACGCAATGGGTCTGCGAAGCATGCTGGAGCGTACCAAGCCCCTTGGAATCGGAAGAGTCTTCGAGTGTCAGCAGGTGCTCGCGAACGAGTTGCTTGCGGCGGTTAAAATCTGCGGCCTTCATTGCTTGGACAAGACGCGACTAGATGATCGTTTCTCGCGTGGGATCAGCGAATAACAGGGAACATGGGCCGATCGACCGTTGATGCAAGTAATCCGTTTGTGGCCCTGTAGCCGCGCCACACCCAATGCGATCAACTGCCCGAGTTTCATCCGCACGAAGGTCGCCGAGTGCCCGGTGGCCGCCGCGATCTCGGCGGAGGTAAATCCGCTGGGCGTAGCGCCTCTTCCATAGGCTTCCTCCAGCGCCTTGGCCCATTCATCGACGGTGATAGAGGCTACTCCGCTTTTGGTCGTTCCAGTTGCCATACCTTGTGACGAGTGTGGAGTTCCTCGTCTCCCTGACGGATGAGACTTCCCCCGATCTGTGGCTGAGCCTGACGGGCACCGGCAATGCGATAGGCGAACGGCGTTTTCAATTGGAATCCGGCGGTTACGAATGACGTGGCATATCCATTGCCGTTTGGTATCCGAGTTTCCAAGCATCGGTGGCGATGCGAACGTACAATTACATCCGGAGGACGTTGCTGCCAGCGACCGGCTTCACTGAATGCCTCCACCAGTTCTTTGTGGACCGCAGTGGACTCGTAGGCATTGCTGCCGGTCGTCCCGATGTGGTGTGAGAAATGCACCAATCCGTCGCTGACAAGTTTCCATAGTTCCCAGCGCGCGTGTTGTCCAAACTCGTTGGGTATCGCACCAAGGCGTTTCGCCAACTGCTCCTCATAAACGCCGCTCTGCCCAACGTGTGATTCGGTCCCGCGGATGTGGAAATATCGTCCCTCGCATAATTCGACGACGGGTTTGAGGATTTGGTACGCCAATTCGCTCTGATCTTCGATGTTCTGGCTGATCTGCGTTGTGCTATCGTGGTGCCTGCCATCAATGGCGTCCCCATTATGCACCACGGCGTACGGATCTCCGTGGGTTACTCGCGGCACCCACTCGCCCCAGAATGAATCCCACATGACCCACAATTTTTTCTGGACGGAACTTGGCTGATAGACGCCTCCGTCGTCCAACGCGGCCCCATCGGGATGACAGAGGCCAAGCCGGCAACCGCAATGGGTGTCGGAGACGACTATCACGTTGCGGATAACCTTGGCTGATTTTCTGCTCATCCTACGCTCGCTTTTCCGCGGCTCCCCGCGATCTGGCCGAGACACCGCCATCCGCCAACTTCGGTTCGGAGTCCAAGATGGGTCGATGGGATCCAAACGCGCCGCCGCACCCTTGTGGTCGTCGTGGCGTGAATGACTGGCATTGATGGCATTACAACGCTCGGCTAAGACGGATTTGCCGGAAAATTCGCTGGTTTTTGATCCCGGGCGTCCCGCGCCCGGCGTACCAGTCGGTCCCATGCTTCGTACACGATCCAATCCCGGGGCGTGTGCAGTATGCCGTGGAACATGTAGATATGTTCACCCACCCATTCATGCGCGGTGACGGCCGTGCCCCCCTCGATTGACGGCATGAAGAAAGCGGTGTGGTCCATCCTCACGACTCGTAAAAAATCCCGAAATCGCGCTCGATCGAAAAATTCTCTTCCAGCGTTGATTCCACGATGCCCTTGGTAGCGCCCATCGTTTCTATGCTCGACCAGCCGGAAATATCGCTCATGCGATAGGCGGTAAGCATCAGGTTGAACGAATGCAACGCATCGTCTTCCCCCTGCTTTTCCCAGATCCACACATCACGGCCAGCGCCGGTGCGAAAATAGGTGCGTACGCTATTGGTCATCTGCCGGGCGAATCGTCCCTCGGTGATATGCCGATAATTCTGCGGAAGTATCACCGACTGGCCGGTCTGGAAGGCGTGCAATACGTGATCCAGCGTCATCGTCCGTTCGAGTGTGACCAAGTTTTCCTTGTCGTTCTTGGTCATCTCCACGGTGCCGCCCGGCTGCGTGTGGTACTGCGCTCGCCAGACGACCAAGCCGACTTTTTCGGCCATGCGCTGAAGTCGTTCGGCCATGCTGGTATCCGGTCGGGCATCGGCCAATGTCAGGCGCGGTCGGTACTGCTGTAGCATGAACAACGCCTCGTGCTCGTCGTGGACCTTGCCGATGAACACTGGACGGATCACATGGGCGGGCGCGAACGGATCGAAATTGGAAGCCGGATGGCAGTCGCCGATGATCACATCGAGTTCGCTGGGTTTTACATCGATTCCGCAGAACGTCGGTGCTTTCACCATGCTCAGTGGGAGCGCCATGCTTCCGGGATGGAATCGCGGGATCACCGTGTGCTAAGACGCTCGCGACAGCGACTTTTCTATGGCCCGCCGGAGCATCCCCCAGTTGAATGTTGACAGCGGCTTGCAGGTCAATGCATCAAGGAGCATCAACCCGGTCCATCGGGAGATAAAGAATTCCGCGGGTGCCCCCACGCCGCCCTCCCATTGCGGAAGCATGGCCACGGCACCAACGCTCGTATCGGCGACCAGATAGAGGGCGAAGAAATCCCGGTAGGCGTAGTCGGTCGTCGGCAACAACTGTTCATCCGTATGATGTGGAGATCCGCCAGCAATGCGATCTATGTCCGCTGGGCTGATCACATACCAGCCTTGCCGCAGGAATCGGTCCCGCGCCGCATCGAAGGCCGGGAAATTCAATTGGTCAACCCCGCGCATGCGCCCGGAAATATAGACCATATGCGCTGGCGCGTCGGCGTGCTCGGGTACGGAGATTCCCAATGCGATCACGCGAGCAACGTCCGCGAGGCATCCATAATCAACCAGCCGATCGTACATCTGCTGCTGGAACGGATCGTCGCTGATACTCGTGACACCGCTTTCATAGCGCGGCAGGTCATCCAATTCCTTGGGCAACAGCCCACGCTTGACCACTTCCTCGAAGTGCAGCAGGGCATCCACGTTCCAACCGAGTTGCCCGAGATGATCCTCATCTTGGAGGCCCATCTTGTAGGCCATCAGGTGCCGCTCGATACTCGCAAGCACACGAGAGAATTGCATGCCACGTTCCCAGTTGCGGTCGCCGTAATGCTCGGCACCGTATGCGTTGATAACGCCCTTTCGTAGTGCAGCGTATGGGCTGGTCAGATCGGGACGAGGCTTGCCCGCCTGCGATCCGCGCTTCGCGCCGGTGCAGAAAGTGTCGTTGCCATCAGAAAACTTGGGTGCGATACTACGAGGAGGGGGACCGGGGGGTCTTGATCTTGGTGGAATCGGCATATCAATCACTCCACGTCAGGAAGAAAATCGAACGCTCCGGTCGTCGGATTCACGCCGCAAAGATCGCATTCGTTCGGCTCGCCAACGCCATCGATGAAATCGATATGGTTCCAGCCGAACTTCTGGGCGGATAATATCTTGGCCCGAGCCACCTCTCGCTGCTTGACCGGCAACTTGCCGATCAACGATTCTGGATCATTGGCGCTCACAAACTCCTCCATTGCATCGACTCTGCGGGGATCAGCCGATACGCGGGCATCTTGCAGGCTTGCCCGGTCGATGCGCTTTGCAGCATCGCATCGTCGATCCCCGAACCGGATGCAGAATACGGCATGCCCAACTGGTTGTTCACAAATTTGGCCATCGCCCCCGGATCGTGCAATCCCTTCCGGTAGTGGTCGAACAATTCCCACATCTTGGTTGTGGGAACCACGAGGTTTGATTTGCGGAATCCGGCAACAAGCTTGTTGCTGGGAGCCAGTTTCACCCATTTGCCTTGCCTAGACAGACGGTCCATTGGCATCTGGCAGTTCGTGCAGAGCGGCCGGTATTCGAGGATGCCACGCTGCCGCCGCTCCTTGTCGCGGATTTCCACGCTCGTGATCGCACCAAACTTGTTCTTCTTTTCTTCGACGAAGTGCGACCACCAATCGAGGATCTGGAATTCCCTGCAATATGGGCACGGCACATGCCACTCCCGCTGATCGGACTGCTTGTACTCCCAATCG
>Ga0214473_10000462_pt1 | contig 57342 bp, 69 predicted proteins | sample RVTome_7_FD_203509 | JGI IMG/M metagenome (GOLD analysis project Ga0214473, IMG submission 203509) | Soil microbial communities from uranium-contaminated site in the Upper Colorado River Basin, Wyoming, United States - RVT98D197 | ecosystem: Environmental > Terrestrial > Soil > Contaminated >... | reverse complement strand
AAGCCACTTTCCTCATCCACGAAGTATAGCCTCGAATGGATGAAAATATTAATCTGGTTCTATCTGTTTCGTGACTCATTGGACTTATCTACTTAAGTCCAAAAGGTATCGTAACTTTTACAGAATCGCCGTGATTAACAATGAACTATCAATTGTCCTGAGAACTAATAAGGATAGCTTGAAAGGCCGGGTGTATACTTGATTCATACTTTACGTCTTCCAATGGACAATGTGTCGAGCAAACATTCTCGCCACAATTCGCTGTTCCTATTGACTCCTGTGCTTGAATTGTGTGCACATCTTGCGGGAATTTAAACAGAAAAAGTCCTATCAGAATAACCAACAAAGAAATAGTTATGCTTGACTTTTTAATATAGTAATCGTTTCTTTTTTGAGCCAAAGGCCCATCGTCCACAGGATGAGAAAATGTTGGGTAAAGATTAAAACGATTCGTAGAATCTACCTTGTTAAGTGCTAAATTCAGATACCTTGTAGTCTTCTGTTGATTAGAAACAAAAAGATCTGCTTCCTTCTCTAATACAGTTCTCATCTGCCTTGTTAAATCTCCTAAAACAGGAAGCAAAAGTAATGATGAAGATAAAATTTCCCCGACGATAAGTAGTAGTGGGTGTCGATATTTTAAATGGTAATATTCATGAAGAATTACTGCTTCGAGCGGGTATTTATTTAACTTACTTATTAACTTTGTTGAAACAACAATTTTTGGTGAAAACCAATCTATTGTCAGAGCATAATCTTCCCCTTCTTCTACAACAATAATTAAATCTTCTTTGACACCATTTCTTTCCAGAATAATTTTAAGTTTTTGAGGTAAAGAAAAAATTTGTTTTTGCAAAAGCGCACCTAATTTTCTTTTTGTTTTAATATATGAAAGTAAAGTTTTTAGAAATAATCCTAATGTAATTGCTAAAACAATGGCTGTGAGAATAAATCCCACATAATGGGCCCCGGTTGAAAAGAAGCTCGAGGCAACAACTTTGCAGGTTTCCAAAAAATGCTCAAACGTTAGGTTTGCGTATTTCTTAAAAAGAAGTGATCGGAAGTAAATCGAAAGTGAAAAAATGGAAACTATACTCAAAAAGTATTTTAGCTCTTTTCGCATACTTACTTGTATTTCTTAAGCTCATCAGAAAATGCTGTGACCGCCTCTTTTCCATACTGATCAACCAAAGAATTTATAATCCTCTTTGCCACGTTTTTAGCCGTTTGTTCTTTAGTTTTTTTGGGAGAATAAAGATATGCTTTGCCTTCCATCTTTCTAGTTAAAAAGCCTTTCTCGGTCAAACGCATCATAATGGTCATTACTGTTGTGTATGCAATTTTGCGTTTCTTTTGAAGGCATTGGTGGATATCCGAAACTGAAACATTTTTTTCCTTCCACAGACAGTCCATAATTTCCTGTTCAAGAGATCCTAAATTATAACTTGTCATATACTACGGATTGTAGGAGTTATTTCAAAACTAAGCAAGCTTAGATTTGAACCCCGTAGGGCGGGGAACTCATAGCAGCTCATTTCAGGAACTTGAAATGATCTGTAGGAGAAAGTATTGAACAAGACAACAGTTAAAAATCATCATCTGTTTGAGGTCTGTATTGAAGAGCTTCGGTTAAATGATTTGTAGAAATATCCTTCGAGTCTTCTAAGTCTGCGATTGTGCGGGTGATTTTGATGACTTTAAAGTAAGAACGTGCGGTTAGGTTCATTGAAGCCGTTGCTGATATTAGCATTGTACGACATTCAGCAGTGAGAAAACAGAAATTTTAACCGCTTATGAAAAAAGCATAACGAATACATTTAGAAAACTGTTACCATAGTTTAACGTGCGGTAACGGTTATGTTTTGGATGGCAGTGTTCTCTGTCAAGTCATAAGCTTTTGCCCTGATAGTGTAAGACGCATTGCGTTTTGCCGGTACTCTCCAACTGCAATTATAGGGAGTAGTTACATCTGTGCACCATAAAATCCCGTTTATTGAAAATTCTACCTTTAACACTCCAATATTATCGGTAGCTGAAGCTGTAATATTAACAGTTGAGTTGCGGTTCACAATTCCACCATTAATAGGATATGTAATGGAAACAGATGGTGGAGTAGTATCTAGTGTAGGCGTGGGAGCGGGAGCTCTTGTAGGCGACGGAGTGGGTGTTAAAGCAGGAGGAGTTGTGGGAGTAGGAGAAACACCGTTTGAGATAATAATGTAAATGTTTGTTCTAGCGGAGTCCCCTGGAACACCCCAAGGTTCACCTGATTTGTCATAGGCTATAGCATACAAAAAATGGTATCCATCTGTTACATGGGTCGTATCCCAGGTAAATCCATAAGGAGCTTCTAGATCTGTAGAAATAAGGCCAGATTTCTCTATAGTATCAAGATAAAATTCAACACTCTGGATTCCGGATTCACTAAAAGCGACAGCAGATACAGGAACCAATCCGGAAATTGTAGTACCCGTTGTTGGTGAGTTAATAGTAATAGTTGGGGGAATAAACTCAGTTTTACCAAGTGCGACATTTAGTGTTAATGCGTTAGAAGTTTTACCAGTAACTGAAATCCGGGTTGCAGTTGCGGGGTCAGTAAATGACGAACCGACTGTAAGTGCAATATTACTTTTGCTATCCAATGGCGTCGGATCCAAAAGCAGGGTCTTATTCGCAGAATAAAGAGTGTGAAGAAGCGCCCCATCATAAATATTCGATGAAGGGTAGGTTAAAGTATCGTAGCCAATTGGTTGTCGATACTCAATAAATAAGTAGTCCGATGTCTTACGTTGAATTTTTAGTGCTTTTAGATTTGTAGTCTGTCTCTCAATTGGTTCTAATACATAAGTACCGTTTTGAGTAACAGTTATAAAGTTTGTTGGTTCAAACCAGCCAACATATTCTTTATGGGGAACGTTATATTGAAAGGCATACATATTTCCCAAAATATCGTAAGAATCTCCATATTCAGATACTGTGCAACCGAGATCTGCAATTGTCACATCTCCGCAATCCAAAAAAGAGGCGTGGTGATTACCAAAACCATGACCAAGTTCATGTCCAACCACCAAAAGGTTTGTACCATAATACGAATGAATTCCTGCCCAGGACATTGATAGGTAACCATCGGCAGTATATACAGTTACTTTTCCGACACTTGAAATCCCAGCCCATCCACAACTCGGGCCAAAAGGAGTAATAATTATCAAACGGCTGTAGTTTGGAAAATAAACATCATTGTCAGAAATGCTAATTGCCTGATTCCTCACCGAGGTGTAATTACAAGTTTGGTCTATCGGAAGAGTGTACCATCCAAAAACGTCTCCGGTCACACTTATTTCGTTGAAGGAATTCTCTATATAATATGGATTTAGAGTATTTGTTAAAAAATCAGTAACTTGACTCGTTGTTAAACTAGGCTGCGGGGTATTTCTGAAGTTAACTAACAAAAATACAGTTTTTTGTTCACCTATCACAGGTGGATTGCCAGGTTGTGAAACGACATCAATTCCACCTCTATAATCTCGACCTTGAGAGATGGGGCGACTTGCATCAAAGACCATCTCATCATCTATTAAAATCCCTTTTACTTTGACCTTTGTTCCTGACTCTAATCCAACATGAATACTTCCCGCAGGATGAAGTTGTATCTTTTTACCATCTTGAGTGTTCAAAATATAGGCTGTATCACTTAAATCGTCTTCAAAAAAATCTACAATCGAAACTTCCAAATCCCCTTCAAGAATTCTCTCTTCTTCAAAACAGTTCGGAAGTAAAGGTTGTATTTCCTCTTGTCCTAAAAATATGGAGTTTAGCGCAATTTCCGGATCTTTCCTCATTGCCTGAACTAAACCTGACTTTCTCAGGGTCGAAAGAGCTAAAAGTTTAGGACTAATTTCTTTTTTCTCGTTGAAATTTGCCTTCTTAAATTCTGTAATAACTTCTGATAACTCACGAGTACGACTGTTGAGATTTTCGATTTCAGTCCTGCCCTGAGAAAGGTCCGGCTTTTTTCCAAATTCCTCCTTCTGAATAGCCGGGCATGAACCCAAAATCCCGGCTTTCCCTACAATTCTTTGTTGTTGTTGAACAAGAGTGAGACCAACAAATAATACTGAAACTGTAGCTAGAATAGAAAGAATTTTTGCTGAACTATGCCTTGTAAATCTAGCCAAATTATTGATTGTTTCTTTAAATTTAGAATTTCGTCCAGATAATGTGGATTGCTTTGTAGAAAAACTATACCCTCGATCTTCCACCTTAAACCTATAATGAGATATATAATACTAAAAGTCAATCTCCACTAAAGCTTCTGGAAAGTTTCCTCACTTTTGAGCTAATTAAACAAATATCAAATTCCTCCTCTTGTGGTCTATATTGGAGAGCTTCCGCAATATGATTTGTAGTTATATCTTTTTCTTCTGCTAAGTCTGCGATTGTACGGGCAATTTTGATGACTTTAAAATAGCTTCTGGCTATTAAATTCATTGAAGAAGTTGCTGATATCATCATTGTGCGACACTCAGGAGAGAGGGAACAATAATTTTCGGTTAATTTTCCTCTGATTTCTATTTCAGTCATTCGTCTTCCTTTCTAAAATCTCAAATGCACTCCTCCAGTCATATAAGGTTGATTTACCAATCCTAAAAGCATCGATTGTTGGCTTCCATCCATGCTTGTAGTAATAATCTAGTACATAAAGTCTGTACTTGGCTGCATCTGATATGTCAAACGTCATTGAGTTGTGAAGCATCCTCATGAGGGTAGTGTAATTACCCTCTGAAAGCTTTGGAAGAATATATCTGATAGTATTGAAATCTGATGCCATTTCGGTTACTTAATTATTCCGAAATGTATCGTGACCTAATCATCTGAAATCCTGAGTTTACCGAAGGACTAAACGGGACAAATGAAGCGATATAAAAGTGATAACCTAAACCACCAATATGGCTTGCTATAACTAGTTAAAGGAGTTTTCTTTACCAAGCAAATAGTTTTTTATAATGGAAATTGACGAAAAACAAAATTGAGAATATTATACTGGTCATATGGTTGAAGCTAAAAAAGATATATCACAGCTTGCACCACTCTTTCGTCAAAATTTGGAAACAGGTGAGATAGAAAGAATTACACCTCTTCTTAATTCAGCTGATATATTTTTGAAAGGCTATAAAGCTACTGGAGAAACTAAACTACTCGAGATAGCACAACGCTTAATGGAGAAATATGTAAAATTGTCTGGTGAGCCTCTCCTATGATACCGGAATTCCACACCGAGTGGACCGAGTAGCTTACAATGAGCATGCCGTAGTGATGAGAAGGTCAGTCCAGTACCCAATTGTCCCATAGCGTCTTCTGGTTATACTTTAGAGATATTTAAGGTGTCAATAACACCACGATGTTGGTTATGGAGCGAAACCTCCGTGAGGAGGGAGACTATATTTGAAAAAGTAGTAAAATAGCAAACAATGTTACAAAAACGTCGCCTAATAAGTATTCCTATCATTCATACCCACGCTGATTTTGGAAGCCTTGGAAGCAAGGTTCCTTTTGATCAAGAAATTGAAGAAATGAAGACTCAATATTGGAATGGAGTTTTTGACTATGTGCAAAATTTGCCTGTAGAGTTTTCAGAATTAAGAGTCTACCAAGACGGATTACCGGATACTTCAGCTGAGATTGTAACAAAAATTGTTGATGAAACCCAAACACCAAATTATGAACTTCTTCGCTGGCTTAGAGATCGGGAAGCACACATTATAGGTACTGAGAACCCGCCACTTTTACTAGAGGAGTATCAAAGCTTACAAACTATTTTTAATGCTCCTAGCGAGGAGTTAAAAAGACTGGCTCGATTGGAATACAGAAAGATAAGCATACTTCTTTTAGAAGATCGTGATGCTTATGTTGTACAAAAAATAATGAATAGCCTACCCGAGGGGGCTACGGGACTTTTGTTTCTCGGTTTAACTCATAGAGTTGGAAGACTCCTTGAGAAAGAGATCGAGGTCGTTGAGCCAGAGATACTTATTGGTTCATCATCAGAAGCTTTGCGAAGAAAATTGCTTAGAAAGGAAACAGAGCTTTGAGTGAACATCCCCGCTTAGGATCAATTCCTCAGCAGACTATGCGCGACGTGTGGAAAGAGCAAGCAAGAGAAAGAGCATCCCTGCAAATCTCGATAAATCCCTTGAAGACAGATAGATTGACTTTCGGACAAACTCAGCCTGATACTTCACTAGAGAGCTCGGATTTTGACATCAGCCGTCACATCTTCAGAAAACCAAGTGGAGAAAAAACATATAAGCCTTTAATCGTCCCGGAACCTGAAAGGATAACATGGGAGGTAGAGGTACATGGAGATTACGAGACTCAAGGAAGCTTGGGGTTAATCTTGCAATTTTCCGGGATTGATTTTACAAACGCTCCTGTTTTTATAAAAAGCAAAGTTAATTATGGGCAAGACAGTAGTGCTTTTTATTCTCGGATAGGCTATAAAAATGGGTTAGCATTTTTAATCCTTGCTACTTATGGAGATATCTTCGAGTCTCAGGTTGTAGCAACTAAAATAGATGAAAGGCCATTTTTTAGAGAAGAGGCTTATTTACCTCAGCTAACAGTGACTCATGACCCCACAAGTATGACTGTCTATGAAAAAAATCACTTAGTTGTTGTGGGTTATAAGAGACTATAAATCGTAGACATTTTCTTTCGGCTCGTAGTTCGATACTTCGATTTCACTCAGGGAGAGTTGAATGGTTGAGCAGACCGGTCCAGACCTTTTAATTATATATAGTTACGTTAATAACCTCGTCTAATGGCTTCAGGGTCTGGCCGAAACGGATCTTTTGTGTCCCAATCAAAAATATCTGTTAAAAGCCCCAAGAGTTGTCTGTTATGAGTTATCATTTCTTCTATTTCTTCCACGGTTGATTTTTTTGGCTGAAGGGAAAAGCGATCAAAAACATCATCATAATCAGCATCGGCCATTTCAATTTTCCTCCAATGAGGATTATACGACTCAAGCAAAAAATGACCATTTCCACGACTTGCTCTAATGATCCCCTGAATCGTTTCTCTACTCAAATTAGGATATCTTGATTTTAAATCGTCCATATCGTATTTTGCCTCACTTGTCATGTTAAAATAAGTTTAAACCTTAAAATCGAGCTGGGGCAGATCAGTCACTAACTGCTTATTCTGATAATTGCTTCGGTCACTTCGGGCAAAGTTGTGCAGCTTTCTTCATAGTCAGGCCTATGCGAGTCGGGCGGTCGGTCTAGAATTCTTCCCTCAATATTGTTTCTACGGTTTGTTTTAATTTTGGAAGATCTTGTTCAATTGTTCGCCATACCTCTTCCGTATCTACCCAGTCATAATCATGAACCAACACATTTCTCATTGATACCGCTTCCTTACTAGGTAGTTCAGGATGATTTTCAACAAAATCTTTATCTAATTTACCCATTGCTTCACCAATTATGGCAATCTGTCTGATAACCGCGTCTTGAGTCTTCTTATCTTTATCAAATTTTTCAAAACTGGTCCCAGAAACATAGTCGTCCAGGATCAGCCTTACTGCTTGAATAACATCTTCAAGGTAAACTTTGTTACTTTTCTCCATACAGTGTGATTAACTGTTTATTAATGAAGGGCTTAAGAGAAGGTTTAATGTTTTTTCTGGAAACCAGATCGACTTCTTTATTAAAGAGATTTTGTAATTCAATAAGAACCCTCCCTTTTTCGAGTAAAGACTTAGTATTTTTGAAATCAACCAATAAATCCACATCACTATCTTCCTGCTGTTTTCCGGTAGCATAGGAGCCGAAAAGACCCAAATAGGAAATATCATTGGCTTCACAAATATTCTGTAATTTTATTATATCAACGTTTATATTCATAATCCGATTATAAGCAGAGCCTGTAATGTTCCATTATAACATTTTTACTTAATGTTCCTCCCAACCAAAACAAGTAAGAATTATAAATACCACCCGGTTTTTCTTCTTATTGGCCGAGCAGGCCGGTCTAGGGCAACTTTATTTTAAACATTTGTGTCAAATTAACAAATCCCTTACAAATTATCGATTGCCTTTTGCATATTTTCAAGATTGGATTGGGACATAGAATTAATGTTAACTAAGAACTGCTTATAATTATTTAGAGCTTCTTTTCTATTTCTAATACCCTTCTCGATTATCAATTCCTGATTTGGAGCTGTATTGATATCTACAAACTCTACTCTCTCCTCTTGGGTTCTACTATTTGCTTCTCTTATTATTTCCCCTAGTAATTTAAATTTGTCCGGACTTTTTTTCTTTAGATCTCCAAAAACTCTTTCCCATTCTTCTGTAGGATATTCGCCACCAAACACAAACTCAAATTCAATTCCTCGTTCCGGCTCGTTTAAAACGAGAACATTTGAGGTTATCCTATTTCTAATTTCACCAATACCCCTTCTTAATTTTTCTAACATGGAATATTATTCTCCATCAAAATATTTTCTTTATTACCTGAGCAGGTTGGTCTCTAACTGCTTAATTTGATAATAACTTCAGTCACTTCGGGCAAAGAAGTACAACTTTCTTCATTGTCGACCGGACCAGAAAAATGTTTCATATTGTGTTTGACTACTACTTCCGCGCCTAACTTTTCTTTGAAGATATCTCCGTTCTTAAGGGACACATAGGGATCATTATCGGAGTGAATCGCTACAAAATGTTTTGCCTTCGACTTTATTTTTTTAAAATCGATGGGTTGTTCAAAAAAATTTTCCAACTCTTTATACCCCAAGTTATCTGTGAAACCTGCGACAAATACTACGCCTCCTACTTTTTGATTTTCTTCTAACTTTTCTAAATACCTCATGATAGTAATTGCACCCAAACTATGACCAACCATATATAAATCTTCATCGGGAACAGGTGCTACTTCCTGAAGTTTGGGAAGCCAAAGTGAAAGTTTTGGCAGTTTAGTTTCCGGCATTTCAGGCACAACCACAACAAATCCCTTTTTCTCTAATTCTTTTTTAGCCCAAGGATACCAACAATAATTTGGATATCCTTCCCAACAATGTACAATTACAACTTTTTTCATAATCAGTTCATATTCTAACTGAGCACGCCCGCCCAGAATTATTTTGGTTCATCGCCTTCCCATCCACAAGCTTCACAGAGCTCAACGTATGGATTATCAACTTTATACATCAACTCTGAACGAAAATCTGAAATTACACGATATGATTTACAGTTCGGGCATCTTTTTGGCTTAGGCTTCTCGTTTCGCGCGACGATACTCAAAGTATTTAGTATGAGTTGTTCAGTTGCCTCCATAACGTATTTCGCGTCATCACGAACCGCATTCTTATGGTGTGTTAACCAGGAGACAAGCCCCCAAGTGGAATCGGAATTAGTTTTGAGATGAGCCCTTATTTTTCTCATTCCTTTCCCAGCGGCCAGTAAGTCGTATATGACTGCGAGCTGACCTTTAACATCAGCCTTTTTAATATCTGGTTTTTTGCCTTTTGCAAGTTTGTTAGTCTTAAGCTCTTCAATAAGCGTTATGAGAACTTCTCTACATCTAGCACCAACGGCCTGAAAATCTTCTGCCTCCTCAGCTACCTATAGTGCCTCGTGAGCTTGTTCCCATTGTCTCCAGGTTTTTGGGGTACGGTAAATATCTTCATTGGTTGCGTTTGTATGTTGGCTTGCGATCATTCGGCTCATTAAACCGATATGGAATGATAAAGCATAATCCATACTGGGAAAATCGGAATGTGAGTATAGGTTTGTCGGCTCTGTTATGACCCAATATCGATCTTTATCTGTTTCAACATCCCACACTTCATGAGTTGTATCAAAAATTTTTTCAGGTGATATTTTTTCTGCACGTTTAACCTTCTCGCCTTCTGCCTCTAGTTCAACATACTCGGACACATTCCTCTTTTGATGTTCTGGACTTTTCATCTGTTATATTTTTTTTGGGTTTACTTCCGTGAAAATTTTGGCTGCGAACTGTGGATTGAAAATGGTGAGTATCACCGAACCACAGAGTTAAAACCTACTTAATCACGATTATACAACCAATGTTTTCGCCAAAAAGAATTAGTTTTTCTCGCAAAGTATAAATTTTATTCTCTAGCTAATTCTCCTACGTAACGACAAATATCCGTAATATTACAAATACTTATGGCAAACATACCCACTCCATGATTAATTTTATTAAGCTTCGTATTTTGCGCGCATACTTCTATACCGCGACGAGCTGCGACCTTCATCATTTTAAATGATAGATTTTCAAGAAAATCGTCATACGCCTGATACGGCCCTTCCGTTACCATTTTTCCTTCAACGAATCTACTTATTGCAAAAGCTTGGTTGTATTTATCTGACGAAAATACTTTAACAATTGGTTCTACTTTTAAAATAATTTTTCCCCATTTGCCAATACTAGCCGTATACCCATCGAAAGAATTGGCAACCGAGTTTGTAACTTCTTGATATAGAAATACTTGCTCAACCGAAGGCCCCTTCGCGTTATATTTTTTCAAAACCCAATCTCCGTGGCGAAATACTTGTGAATCAATGCCTCCAGCTATCCAAGCATCTTCTGTATTAAAATCATAGACATTTGATCCGTTTATTATAGATGGGTTAAATTCTACCCTTTCCCTCATGGCGCCAAATTTTAGCTTAGAAGATCACTTTTTATCAAGCCGGGGTAGTATTTGAGTTCATACTCGCTATGGGGAGGGACTCTCCTCGACTCCGCTCGGTGTAAATTAGGTTTTGGCTGAGCTGGTCGGTCACGGACCTTCTTATCCCTATAACTGATAACATCAAGGATAAAAGACTTCATGTCAGAAGCTTGACATTGAGAAGGTACTAATAGCAATTTTGAAGATGTTGTTGGCCTATTCTAGGCGTCCCAACCATTAGGTTGCTCAACTTGGCTGCCCAGCCACGATTCCCGCCTTGACTCGGCGAGGCAGGCGAACGTGGATTAGACTTCTTGGTAAAGTTGTGGGACTTGGATTCGCCGTGCAAAGTAAAAAAATACATTTTTTATTAGGAAAATTAAAAACTAAAAACGGCATAGCTCATTTGTATTTGTCTTTTGTAAATGACAATGAAGCAAAGCAATTTAAGCATGGCAAAGGTGAGGGCCAAGAGATTGGCTTTTTTACAGTTTATGAAGCCTTGAAGCTAAAACTGCCTCCGGCTTTGAGGAACAGACTTATTGAGGCAAGAAAAAAGCTTGAAGACGCTATAAAAAGCAAGAAGATTCCCAGTATCGTGCTATAACGGCTTCGTTATTTGATACACTGTATGCCCCCGCCTTTTTCTTATTGCTTTCACTTTTATTTTGTGTATTCCCCCAAGCTTTGGTATTAATCTATTTAGTGCACTGACAACTACAATCCACAATTCTCCTCCGGGATTTAGATGATCATATGGGGCTAAAACAAAGTCTTGAGTAATTGCTTCGTCACCAATCTTGGCTGGAATATTGGAAACTATTAAATCAAAGGTTTTGTCCGCTACTGCCTCCAAGCCAACACTTCCCAAAACAGTTGCATTAGCTATATTGTTTTTCCGTAAATTGTACTTAGAATAACGCACAGCAAGAAGGTTTGAGTCGAGCATAAGGACTTCTGCCCGAGGATTAGTTTTTGCAAGAATAATCCCCAAAGGGCCATAACCGCAGCCAAGGTCCAGAATAGATTTGAGTTGTTTTGTTACTATTGAACGAATTAATACGTCGCTTCCATGATCCATTTCATAAGTAGCAAACAACGTGTTTGCCACATCAAACAAGAATTTTTGCCCTTTGAAGGGGTATTCAATCGTTTTTTTGTAATAAATATCTGACTCATCCATATAAACAAACTCTTTGGTATTGTACCAAATTGTTGGTTTGGCCTGTATAGAAAGTGTTAGAAGACGTACAAAGTATATATACGCTGTAGGACATAATTGATCGTGATCTTTCGACTTGCTTCGCTCGCTTAAGATCTTCGACATAATTCTATTGAGTCACAGACCCTGAGCGACTGAAAGGAGTCGAATGGCTGAGCGGGCCGGTCTAGGACCCTTTCATCCTTATAACTGATTGTCTCACATCAAGGCTAAATGAGACAAATGAGACACTATAAAAAAGGAGTGTCTCAAATCCACTGATCCATTTTGATATATTTATAATTGGTATTCAGCCTAATCAATACGATACAATTAGGAGAATATGAGCATATCCTATAAACAAATTTCCTTGCTTCCTTGGTTGGAGTTGGCAGATATTCAGATTGGCAATGCTATTTTTTGGAAATATGATACCTCGGTCATAAGTGACGGTGACACTAAGGCGTATTTGGACAAATACGTCAAGTGTTACGTCGATAAGCACCAGAAACCTGTAAAAACGCTCAGTATTGCTTCATACAAGGACAAGAACTACTTTGAGCCACTGACTGCCGAAGAATATCAGGAATTAAATTTTGCTCGCAACATCCTATGCTTCTTATGCATAGGTGAGCAATCAAGAATTGCTTTAGCAAACAAAAATAGCAGTATTGGACCTCCAAGTAGTGATATTTTCGACATGGTTTCTCAGAACTTTATACCGGGAACGGAAGACATTGCAGTTAAGTCTGGGAGCATGACGAGCGGAGGATGGACTTTGGATAAAATTCACTTTCAGGAGCCGTGGTCTACCGGTGGGTTTTTCAAAAATTTAAATCGTTATGTACTTGATGCAATTAATACACTTCTCACTCTTCCCGAACATGAGGATTTTAAAAATAGATTACTGCGATCTAGCGAATGGTTTCGACTAGCCCATCTAGAAAATGGATCAATCTCTCCATTCTTCAGGGCAGTTATGATGGCCACAGCGTTTGAAATCATTTTTGACATTCCTAATGTTAGAGATAAAGCTGGATTTCTTTCGGACAAGATTGATCAAACAATCGCTCGAGACAATTTTATTCAAGCTACGAGGCAATACGGAAAGGCCAACGAAAAAAGTAAGACGAGAAGTGTTGCCGCTTGGTGGGGTTGGGATTTCTATAAACTGAGAAATTCAGTTGTACATGGAGATAATATTCCTATGAGTGATCTGATCTATTCAGACTGGATTACACATACCATTGTCGCTGATATGATGTTTTACGCATACGTTGTCTATTTGTTGCAAGAGACTGGTTGTATGACTGACAAATATAAGGCTCCTGAGTTTGCCGAGGTGTTTAAATTGTTTAAGTGGTTATAATCCAAATCCGAGAGTTATACTTCCGCCAGCTTTTGCACCTCTGAAATCTATATTTGCCATAATTCCCTCTCTTTTAATGTCAACGTACCGAAACTCTGCAATATTATCGGTTGGGTTAATAATCGGTTGATCGGCGAGGACTTGAGTTAGTGTAGTCATGAAGACCAACCAGTTATCATCTTTTTTACAAAAATCGCTTGGTAAACTGTACTCTTCTAAGAGCTTTGTTAGCTCCGCTCGGAATTCTGGCAGTAAAAGAAATTCAATATTCCCATCTTTAGGATATGTATCTATAGATTCATCGATCTTTTTCATTATCTCCTTCATGGGAGCCGTGATTTTTCGTTTGTCTGTATGAAGTATCCAGTCAGCATGAAAGCGTACCAAGGAATCTTGGTTTTGGCGATTCTGCTCTCTTTCCCGATCAAGAAGTTTCCTTAACTCAACCATCAAGTAAACAACTTCAAACTCTTCCTTAATCTGTGGTCTTTCACTAAGGAAATTATCCAACTTTTCAACTATTTGTATTTTCATAAAATTTGCTGTTAATACATTTCAACCATAAACATTAACCCATCATAAAAAACATATACCCATACACTTTTTGCTCCCATATCTTTAACAAACATTCTCCACATCCTAAATACACCATTTCCTTTTTCGACATAAAAGAACTTCTGATACAACATCTCCACAATCCGCTGATTAGGGATTATGTTGTTAATTTTAAATTTTGCCTGAGAATAGTCTATCTCCGGATTAAAATGTTTGGTAAAACCCTTAGTTAGCCTGACAAGATATTCTTTTGTTTTTTTGATTGGATAAGTCATGCCTGTTTGTTGAACTTTTATTCCATTAATTTCAGATTGAAGAGGAACGAGACTTTTTATGGTGGTTTGTTTCAGCTTGGGACTTCTTTTAAAAGATGAGTCCATAACTTTGTTATTCCAAATCCATTCACCGGATTTTGACCTATTAATTACAGATGATGTGAAGACTCTAAACGATTCATCAATTAAACTGAATTTTTCATTACACTTCCTACAGCACCATATAGTAACGAGGTTTGTTGGTTTGGGAGAAGGGAAAAGATTTTTAGGAGGGATATGGTCTTTTGTAAGATTTTCAGTTGAACCACATAAATAACAACTTTTCATAGAAATTCAGCCAATACTTTCCCTTAGCTTTTTATAACCTTCAAATCCATCTTGGAACTTATCAGTGTAGTCGAAAGTTGTAAATGTGTAGTCCTGTACAGTACCGGTAATTACCATTTGACGTATTTTCCTGAACCCCAGCTCCGAAAGAGCATTCTTAACTTGTTCATCGGTTGTGAATCCCCATACTGCCAAAAGAGTTCTGCTGATTCTAATTTTTGTAAGAGAGTTGTCTTTCAATCGAAATCTGGCCTCTGAATAATCTCCAGCCGTTATTGTATCCCAGCTATCGAATAATACTCCGTCATTTTGAAGTAAAACTGGTGGATGATATGCACCGATCTCACTTGCCACAAGCTCAAAGAACGCGCCCGAAGGAACTCTTCGTTGTGTCAGCTCTCTTCTGGCAAAGAACCTGTTTCCACTGATATCTGAGAATTCTACAAAAACGTTTAGATCTCTTATTTCCTCATTAAAAATTTGCGTAGTAGAGATAGGAAATTCAACTTCTTTCTCCTTTTGTGGATCAAGAATAAAAGGTGTTATTCCAGGTCTCCACTCGAAGGCAAATCCCCGTATGCCCCAAACGATATCGACTGCATTATGAGCACTTACGTTTTTAATCGTAAAGTAGGCAAAATGACCGTTTGGACCACCACTTGCTCTGATATTTGGAGTAATAAAAAGAGTGGGAACTGATTGTTCCTTTTTCTCCTCAACGAACTCCACACTTGATTGAACGCCGTTCGTAGAGGCCTTTACAAGATAACCATGCTTTGTGGTGATACTTACAACCTTCTCAACCAACTCTTGCGGCGCTTTATCCTCAGGGTCAATGCGAATTTCGCCAGTTTGACCAACAATAAAATGGACATGCTCTCCAGATTTTTCCGAACGGTCACCAATAATGATATGAAAATCTTTCCCTTGGTCAACAGTTCTCACCCATAAATTATCGTTTTTCAGATTCTTAATTATTCGCTCTCTCTGGTCAACGCTTTTGTCGTCAATTTCATATACATCCATTTCTTCGATCTTACGGCTAATAAACGAGAACATATCTACAAGACAATTTTCAATGTGATCCTTTCTTTTTCCTGCACGCGCCCACTTTTGAAACTCTTTAAAATGATTTTCTAACCCTTCACCTACATCAGATGAAAAATTCCTGAAAATTGCAGCTATTCTGTTGATCTTTTCAATCTGTTTGATATCGTTCGGACTTTTAATGAAGGCGTCCATTTCAAGAGAGGAATATAGTCCCCTTATTTCAGCTACATATTTTGGTTTATCCACTGCTTTCATATTTAATTATTTCCTTTAAGCAAATTTAATACATCCTCCTTTTTATACTTTCTGTCCCTCCGCGCCCCAAAACGTACCGCTTTTAATATCCCTTTTTTGTCCCAGGCTCTCAAGGTATTGTAATGAACCCTAAGTAAATCAGCCGTTTGCCTCATCGTTAATAACTCAGGCAAAGAGTCGTTATTATCAGTTGAATTTGCAGTTACCATTTGGTACCATTATCTCACAGTTAATAGCTAAACAAAAGCTGTTTTTTAAGATGAAAATAAAAACTCAAACAATTAATCTTATTGCTGAACTTATTTCAGAAAATCTTACTGAAGATGATATCGTACAGCTAATAAAAAGTCACAATATTACGCTTCAAGATTCTGAAGAGAAAGTAAGATTTAGACTCGCAGATAGTCTCAAATTGTTAAATGGATCAAATTTAGACGAAGACTTCCTGAAATTGGTTTCCATAATTGAAGACTTTGTCCATCCCCTCACTTATCGTGGGAATAACAATAAATCTCTGCAACTTATTTGGAAAATTAACCAATGGCTTTTATATGATAACCTCAGACTCACTCAGGGCTATAACAAGATAAATTTAAGCGAAATAAAAAAACCATTGAAAGATAAGTTAGAAACTGACTTAATCACCATTGAAAAGAACGGCAAAGTAAAACTCAATAACGTTTGGCATAAATACAACATAGATGGACCTCATTTCAAAATTCTCAAGGCACTGTTCATAGACAGTGAGGAATTCTTTAGGGAAAATGGGGACGGGACTCTTAACAAAGATTATTTACTCAATGTAACTCAATTGGAATCATGGGATGACGTCAGGCAAAAAATTCGAGACATAAGACAATTCCATAAAATTAACAGCGACGAATCAGATGATTTTTTGTTCTATCTGGACGGAGACAGAATTTCACCAAACTACTCTTTTAAACCTAAAATTGATTAAAAAAGGAAATCTAACTCCCTTTTTACTCCTTATTACTTTTTGAATTACTCCAATAAGCGGTGATAGTCTCATCCTTGATGATGAAATTAAAACCAACTCAAAAGGTAGAACAAAGCGGATTAATAATAGTATATGTACCAATACCCGATCTTCGTCCTGCTGAGTACAATCCTAGAACCAATACTGATAAACAGGCTGAGGATCTCAAAAAGAGCCTTGCAAACTTCGATATTGTCGAACCGATAATAGTTAACTCAGCCGAGAACAGAAAAAACATTATTATCGGCGGCCATTTTCGCTGGAAGATGGCTCAAGAATTAGGCTACAAGGAAATCCCAGTCGTATATGTAAATATTCCGGATATAGAAAAAGAACGGGAATTAAACCTCAGGTTAAACAAAAATACCGGTGAATGGAATTGGGAATTACTTGCAAATTTTGATGAATCAATCCTCACAGATATCGGTTTTTCAAGTCAGGAGCTAGATGAGGTTTTCCAAATTGACGAAACTCCTGAAGAGTTTGACCTCGAAAAAGAACTCAAAAAGTTAGACATTCAAAAAATACTGATTCAAAAAGGAGACGTATATAAACTTGGTGATAGCCGTTTAATGTGTGGTGATTCGACCTTTGAAGGTGACATCTTGAGGTTAATGGGGAATGAAAAAGCAGACATGTGTCTCACCGACGAACCGTATATTCTCGACTATGTTGGTGCAAAGCGCCACGGAAAACCAACTACTGGTTTTGGAGCAAAACGCAATAGAAGATATCTCGAAACCGATATATTGCCTCCAAACTTTATCTCGTTATGGATGGCAAATGTTGCAAAAGTAGCAAAACCAGATTTCAGTATTATTTCTTACGAAAATTGGAAAAACGTCAGGGCTATGTGGGATGAGATCGAAAAGTATTGGAAGGTCAGGAATATGATTATTTGGCGGCTACCGAATCGCCATCAAGGCTTCTCATCTAAATACAAATTCTTCTCCAAATACGACATTGCAATGGTTGGGACTGGTGGAAACAAAGAACTTGACCTCGATCCTGAAGAAGAATTATTACAAAACGAATACGAAACTGCTTTGTATGCAATATCGGGAAAGCCACATTGGGAAAGTTATGAGAAAGGCAAGAAATATCAACCAACAGATTTTATCGAATTCAATGCTTCCGATGAAAAACACTCAGGACAAGGAGTGGTTTTTGGCACAAAACCAATTGAAATTTTAATTCCCTATATTAAAGTACTTACGAAACGTGGCGATCTAATTATCGAACCATTCGGCGGAAGCGGATCAACACTCATAGCTGCAGAAAAGATGAAACGTAGATGCTTTGTAATGGAAAAGTCTCCTGTTTACGCTGAGGTCATTAAAAAACGTTGGGAAAAACTGACTGGTCAAAAGGGGGAGAAAATTTTATGAGTAAGACGATTGAAAATAGACAATCAAAAAGTAAGCTGGCAATTCTTGAGCAATTGAAGAAAGTGCCAATTGTTCAAGTGGCCTGCGAAAAATCCTGCGTCGGTCGAGCAACCTATTATCGGTGGCGACAAGAAGATGAACAATTTTCAAAAGAAGCAGATGAATCTCTAACGGCAGGCAGTCTTCTGGTGAATGACATGGCGGAAAGCCAATTAATGAGTGCAATCCGTGATAAAAACCTTACAGCCATTATTTTTTGGCTGAAACATCATCATGCAAAGTATGCAACCAGGGTAGAAGTTACAGCTCAACTTAAAAACATGGATGAGAAGTTGTCGCCCGAACAGGAAGCTCTTGTAACAAAAGCCTTGCAATTAGCTTCGTTAATTCCCACTGACAAAGTTGAAACGGAAGGAGAGGTATCATGACACATAAAACGCTTACGAACGAAGAGCTTGAACGAATTAAAAACGATCGCGGGGTACGAAGAATACTAGCAAAGAGGAGTCATTACTGGTTTTTCTCGATTTACCTCAATCATTATATTCAATATCCATTTGCATCATTACATCATGAAATGTTTGATATCTCAGAAAGCCTGGATATCCAACTAGCTACTCTGGTTGCCTTTCGCGGATCAGGGAAATCGACAATAATGACACTCTCATACCCTATATGGTCTATCATTGGGGGCCAAAACAAAAAGTTTGTTCTCATCGTCAGTCAGACACAAAATCAGGCAAGGTTACATCTTGCAAATATCCGAAGAGAATTGGAAGACAATGATCTCCTCAAAGCAGACATCGGGCCTTTTAGAGAGGTAAGCGATGAATGGGGTATTAATTCCATTGTACTTCCTAACTACAACGCACGGATCAGTGCGGTATCAACCGAACAAAGCATTCGCGGCATCAGACATGGGCAATACCGTCCGGACCTGATTCTCTGTGACGACATTGAAGACCTACAAAGCGTTAAGACCCGGGACGGAAGGGAAAGAACATTTTCATGGTTTAACGGTGAAATTGCACCTGTAGGAGATAAAACGACAAAAATTATCGTTGTAGGGAATTTACTTCATGAAGATTGCTTAATAATGAAGCTTAAAAAGCTAATTGATCTTGACCGTTTGAATGGGAGATTTTATGCATTCCCGCTTCTTGATGATAAGGAAAATATTATGTGGCTGGGTAAATACCCTACCTGGGAGGATATAGAAAAATTACGAAAATCCATTGCGTCAAAATCAGCCTATTTTAGGGAGTATTTACTAAAAATTATCTCTGATGAAGATAGAGTAGTACATCATGATTGGATTCATTATTACGAGAGTATCCCAGCCGAGTTAGAAAAGAATTTAAGATATATAGCAACCGGAATTGACCTTGCGATAAAGGAAAAAGAATCTTCAGATTACACAGCCATGGTTTCTGTAAAAGTGTTTGGGTACAGAGAATCCTTAAAAATCTATATACTCCCTCACCCAATCAACAAGAGAATGGATTTCCCTACTACAGTTGATACTGCAATTTCTCTGTCCAAAAGTTTAGGTGGTGGTTATTTTACACAGTTGTTTATAGAAGATGTCGCATATCAAGGGTCGTTAGTCCAACAATTAATGAGAGAGGGCATTCCGGCTGAAGGTGTAACGATAGGAGGACAGGATAAAAAAGCACGGTTAACTCTAATAACCACCTTTATTAAGCAAGGAATAATCATGTTCCCCAAACATGGAGCAGAAGAACTTATAGAGCAACTAACAGGATTTGGTATTGAAAAACACGACGACCTCGCCGATGCACTGTCTCTACTGATTTTAAAGATTATGGAAATAGATAATAAACCCGTGCCAATGATTACGCTTCTATAATAAATGATAGACAAGCTGTATTTATTTAAACAGCTCATCGACGGAAACCTTCAGAGCCTTGGCCAACTTATGGATGTTATCGACCGAAACATTTTGCTCCGCCCGTTCAATTGAGCCAATATAAGTCCTGTGAAGATTAGCTCTAAATCCAAGCTCCTCTTGGGACAATCCCGCCTTCTTTCTTAAAGCCCGTAACCTTTCCCCAAACTGCTTTCTGGTAGGTGTAACTCCCATGGTAAACAAAGCGTATCCAAATGATGTCAATAGCTCTACAGACGATAACTAGCATTTCAAGGCTAAAACCGATATAATCTGACCAAAAGAAAGGGGGTGAAAATAATGAAGAAATGTAAATCATGCAAAGCAGAAATACCAGCAGACGCCAAAAAGTGTTCTCACTGCGGAACCGATCAGAGAGGCTGGTTCAAACGACATCCGATACTTACTGTTTTACTGGTCTTATTTGTAATCGGAATAGTTGGAGCGGTAGCTGGAAGCGGTGGAGATAAAGGTTCAAAAGGAACAAACCCAACATCAAACCAGCAGCCAACACAAGCTCAAGAACCAATGAAGATAACAGCAAAAGAATTAGCTGATGACTTTGATAGCAATCAGGTAGCGGCTGAAAATAAGTGGAAGGACAAGCTTGTTGAATTCAGTTCTACGATTTCAAATATCACAGACAGTGGCTTGTCATTCTATAACGTTGCTTCCAAAGAGTTCTCAGGAACTCAAATAAGCTGTAGGGTTGTCGATAAACAGCAACTACTTTCCCTTAAAAACGGACAAACAATCACTGTTCGAGGGACAGTAGGCGGACAGACTATTGGAGTTATCGATATAAACGATTGTTCTGTAGTTAAGTAAAAATAACGGATCCGTTATTTTCAGAAGCCCCTTCTCCATGAAGGGGCTTTGCTTTTTAAAGAATTTTTATTAGGCCACTTTTCCCATCCATTTTGATTTTAGTTCCATCTTTAATCTTACTAATTAGTCCATTAATTCCTACTATTGTTGGGATTCCCATTTCCCTAGCGACAATAGCAGAGTGTGATAGTAAACTACCTCGTTCTACTAATAGTCCCGAAATCATAGGATAAAGCGGTATCCAACCGGGATCCGTTCTAACTGTAACTAATATTTCTCCATTTAACTGCATATTATCTTCTGATGAAAGCACAACTCTTACTTTCCCTTCAACTATTCCTGGACAACAACCCATACCCTTTAAGATACCATTAGAGCTTTCGGATTTTTCTGATTGAATAGATTGCTTGAGGTGGTTATTTATCCAATAAACAGGACCACGAGTGGTAAACCTACTTGCTGGTTCGATTTCCTCGTAACTTTTATATTCATCTTTTCTAAGTTGGATGACAGATTTTAAATTCTGGACAGTTAATGTACCTTCCAGGGATCCCAATAGTTCATTAAGCTCGAGATAAAATATATCTTCAGGTTTATTAACGATTGAGCGCGTAGCGTAGACTCTGCCTATATTATAAAACCAAGCTCTGACTACTCCATAAATACGAGTTCTACAAAAGCGGGTATTCTCTCGATTGCGAACTGCTTTTCTCGCATTGTTTAGTGACCAAAAATAAATAGCTCGCTTAATGCCTTTTAAGTTCTGGCGAACTTTATTTTCAGCATTTTGCCGTATTGTTTTTTCTCTTTCATCAAGATCTTTTAGATTTATGTTGTTAGATTGAAGGTAGTTCTTTAAACATATAAAAAGAAAGGAAGGGTCTTGGTAGAGATCCTTTTGTTCTAATTTCATTTCATTCATACATCGATAACCATATAGGTCGATATATCTATTGATTCGTTTTTTAAAGTCTTCAAATGATGACTGACTTATAACTTCCATACAGTCATCTGAGGCAGTATTTAAAATCAACCTCTTTAAAGATGGAACTTTCTTAACATCATCTGTCATACGCATTAACTCTCGTGTGGGTTCCGCTGACTCTAAATTTCCTTCGCCACATAACAAATCATTTTGTAATGATTCATCAAGACCACCTAACCATTTCTGAGAAAGCTTCTTTAAAACTCCAAAGTGAACCATACATAGATAGTCATTAATAATTGGGGCTTTCCATTGACGTAAAAGGGTATTCTCTAACTCTCGGTATTTTGAGAGTATTTCATCTGGAGTCATCCTAGAATAATCAAATTTTCTATATTTCTTATATACTTTTTGAAAATATTGAAGGAATTGGTCTATATTTTTCTGAATTACTAAATGATAGTAAAGAAACTTGATACCAGTGAGAACTTTTGTTGCTTTACTCAATGATACAGGGGGACGGATACGATCAGCGATTTCAGCCTCTAAACTTTTATTTGTTCCCATCATGGTTTCCATAAATGAGCGATTATACTTGTAACCTGGAAGAATACTGGTTAACTTATACCAATTTAAAAGGTTGTAATAGACTCTCCCATAGAAAAGTCCAAGCATATTCTTGAGGAAATAATCCATATTCCGAATTTCTTTTGTAGGAACCATTAAGATTTCACAAAACTGAACATATACCTGGTGATATACATAGCGAGCAAATGTGAATGTTAAAGGTAGGGTTAACCCTCCGTAACTTTCAATAATGTTTGAGTTATCCCAAATATTTAGAGTGCCATCTTTGTTATTAGTTGAAGTGGTAATTGGCCTTGCTTGAAGTAAATAGAAAATCCCTCCTTTAATAACCCATTCAATGTCTTGAGGGAAGTGATAAAAATTTTCAATTGCCAGGGCAATTTTTGCAATATTTTTAAGTTCTTTATCTGTTAATGATCCTTTACTCTGATTTTCCTCTTTAACTTTAGTTTCAAGAGTCCCATTTCCTTTTGTGCTACCGCTTAATTTAGTCTTCTTTAATATTATTACTTCATCAACTTTTGTAAGTGTTTCTTTGTCTACTACATAAGTATCAGAATCCTGTTTTCCAGAAACTAAACATTCTCCTATGCCGTAGACTGAACTAATAATAATTTTAGAGTTATCTTGTTTATTAGGATCACAAGTAAATACCACGCCACTTGTATCTGCATCTATCATTTGTTGAAATATAACCGCTACATTAATTTCTTCTGAAGCAAGACTAAGTTTATTTTGAATTCTGTAACTAATGTTACGTTCAGAGTAAGCAGAAGCCCAGCATTTTTTAAGTGCTTGTAGAGCATCTGATTCTGATTGTATAAAAAGATAACTATCAAATTGTCCAGCGAAGGAATAACTACTAGAATCTTCATCTAACCCAGAAGAACGAACAGCAATACTTTTAATTTTCAGAGATTTGTATGCTTTTTTAATTTCATTAGAAGATGCAGAGTCTAATGGGTTATTAAGAATAATTTGTTTAATAGATTGCGATATTGAGGAAATATTAGCTTTAGTGTTAGTGCTAGTTTTTAGTGGCATTAAAGCTGCATTGATACTTTTATCTAAATCGTTGCGAATTCGGAAGTTTTTGAATAAACTAGCACTTATTATTATCCAATTTGGAACTGAAAATCCTTCTTGAGTTAATAGATAAAGATTAAATCCTTTACCACCAGCTTCTCGCTTTGCATAAGATTTTGTACTCTCGTTTGTTATTAGCATAGTATTATTAAGTAAGTTTATTTGTGATGATAAAAATAAGATAGACTAATGCAATAAAAGTAGAAGATATTCCTCTATAGATTTTTCCTAATGGTTGTTTGTTAAATATAATAAAAAGTAATGCTGTGATACTGAGTAAGCCTAGTAGTATAGAGATAAGAAGAGCAGTAAATTGATTGCTTTGTATATTACTTATTAAAATAAGAGAGCATAATGCCATACTTATTACTAATAAAGCTGCACCGAAACGACCATATATTTTAGAATAAGAATCAATATCCCTTTTTTCCTCACTAGTTATGAAAGTTTTTCTTCCAAACTCAAAAATGTTAAATAGACACCAACTCAAGAGTGCAAATAAATAAGAATTAAAACTAAGATCCCAAATGTATGTTGATTGTATTGTCGAAAGTAGGGCGAGCGAAAATAAGCCAGAAACAAATGTATGTGTTATTGCATAAAGAGTTAGGTGAGAGCGTATCCATTTTCTCACAAAAAATTCTTTGAACATTATAAGCGAGTAAATAACAGGGATTATTATTGCTGATAATCCAACTAAGCCAAACATAGCAAAAATAATAAATTCAAAAATGATACAAGTGAAAATCCCAGAATATATACTTGGGTGGTTTAATAATCCACGGGATAATGGTCTATCAGGATAAGTCTTCAAGTCATTTTCAAAATCTTTAACCTCATCATACAAACGTAACTTAAAGAAAAATATTAAAGTAGCTAAATTTAAAATTAAAAGTGAAAACAGGGAATAATTATTTTGACCCAAAGAAAAAACAATATGAGCCGTAAAATATAAAAAAAGAAAAGGAATATAGGTATAAGGAGGAAACCTTTCCCAGATAAATATTAACCATTTTCTTACTATCTCAATTTTATTCATAATCAGATGGCCTCGGTAATTTGTTTGCGAAGTTGCGTATATTCAACTTTACTATGATGTCTAGGATCCATTGGTATGCTTTCTAAGAAAATGATTATATCAACTGGTAGATTATTTTTTGATAATACATTCATTATCTTAACTTCTAGTTTCTTTGTATCTTTACTCTGGATAATTGTTTTATCTTTAGGCTCTATAACAACTACAGCTTGTTCACCTATCTTAGAATCTGGAACTCCCAAGTAAGCAGCTTGTATTACAAAAGAGAGTTTTTTAAGAACAACTTCTGCACGTACAGGAAATAGATATCCCCCATTTCGCTTAATAGCATTATGAACTCTTCCTACAATCCAAAAATAACCATCTTTATCAATTCTTACAAGGTCACCTGTTCTATGCCAAATAGTCCCATTTACATCAACAATTTTAGCTCGCTCAAATGCGTCCTGATTTTTGTAATACTTTTGACAAACATGCTCACCAGAAACAATTAATTCTCCAACATCACCACTTAGTATTTCAATTTGTTTCCAATCTTTCTGAGAGTTTATTTTGATAGAATTTTTATCAATCTTGATTAACTTAAAATTAAGACCTTTTACAATATGTCCCACATTTACTCCTTCATCAACCCACTCCTCATCTTTGTCTTCATGAGATTTTATTGAAAGTAATTCATTGTCTTTAATCTCAGAGATTGGCTCAACCTCAGTAGAGCCATACAGCAGAACGATAGCTGCACTTTTAGCGATAGTTTTGAAATTAACAATATTACTTCGACTTATAGGTGCTCCACCAGTAACGACTCTTTTTAGTTGGGGAATTTTAAGGTTATTTTCTATACAAAATTTGGCAAGATTGTTAAATATAGAAGGAGATAATGTTGCACAATTTACCTTGCAATTATTAATTTGGCTTAATAGGATTTGTGAATCAGTTAATTGAGGAGTACCAATATCTATGGCTGGTAATACTGTACTTATTCCTGATGCAATATTATTTAATGAGAAAACTGGAAAAATCGGTAAGTCAATATCATCTTCTTGGTAAGGAATGCATTCTTTTAATGCATAATGTTGAGCAGCTAAAAATCGATGTGAACGATCCGTTCCTTTGGGTACTCCAGAACTACCAGTAGTAAAAGTAATTAGCGCAGTGTCTTCTTGTTCTACTGGAAAAATGGGTGACTGAGAAGTATTCTGCATAAGTTCCTCAAGACTCGCTGTATAGTTATTGGTAGTAGGTCCAACTGAAATTTTCATGGGAATTAAATCAGAAATACCACTTAACAACATAAATGCTTTCTCAAAACTAATTATGGTTTTGGGTTGTACTTGTTGAATCGCAGTTCCCATATGAATATGTCTAGTCCACGAATCAAGAAAGACTGGAATTGCACCTATTCGTTGTAAAGCAGACATTGCTAAATATAAATTTACAGTCATTGGAACAAATAAAATCACTCGATCGCCATGTTTTATTCCAAGATTTATGTACCCTGAAGCAATTTTAGAAGCAATAGTTGTAAAATCCTTATAGCTGATGCTCTGATGATTAAATGAATTGCCAGAAATTTCGGCAGGATTTACCCAATAAAACATTGTCTTATTGGGGGTTTTATTACTGTGTGTCTCTAGAAAGTAGGACACACTATTCTTTATATTCTTTCCTGAATAATATCCTATTCTCATAATTATTTTTTCTCCTTCATAAGCTTATGTATAAAATTGTTAATAACTTCTGCTAATGCTTCTGGCTTTGTAAAAGGAATTGCATGACCAACATCTTTTAATTTAACCTCCGTCAAATTTGTAACGATATTTTTTATTGGCACAATTTGTTCTTTTTCTTTACTGGTTAAATCTTTTTCTCCCCATACCAAGACAACTGGAATATCTTCTTGAGCAATCTTTTTAAGTACCTTTATATCTAGTGGTTGTTTTTCAGTTATTGCAGCATTAAGTATTTGTGGTTGAGAAAGTATTTTAGCTAACTCTTGATAAGATAAAGGAACCTTCATGGGACTTGATGATTTTAATAACAAATTATCAACAAATTTCTTTCCGAGTAGTTTTAAAATAATTTTACTAACGAAAGGAACTGAGAAAATGCGCTTAGTGCTTGATTTCTGGGAAGGGTATAGATAAGGAGAAATAACGATTATTCCTTTGACGTGTTTTAAGTTTTTATAAGCATATTGTAGCGTTGGAACATTACCCCATGAATATCCTAATAGAATTGCATCATGAGTTAAAGTTGAATCTTCAGAAAAGTTGTCTAATCGATGATTCTTTTTAGGGTATCCTTTCCGGAAAAAAGTAATAAAACGATATTGTGGAAGTAGTTTTATTAAATGATTAAATTCTTCTGGTATTCCAGGAGAACCATGAAAGCAAATGATAGGTAACTTTGAATTGTTTATAAAATCATACCTCCTTTTTGCATTGCCTTTATTTTGTGCCTATTAGGTGTTTTAGTGATTACAAAATTTGCATCATGGTTATTAATTCCATTAGGAAGGCTTTTATACTTTTCAATATGTTGTATGAGATTTCTTACTAATGTTGCTTCTTCAGAGCGAGTTTTGGAAAGATAGTTAATATAATCTTTTTCGTTATTGCTTGAGATCTCTTTTGTATAAATAACTTCTCCATCATCTATTTTTTTATTCATACGATGAATAGTTATTCCTGCTGGACGATTTTCAGATAGTGCGTACAGATCACAAAACACACCTCGATACTTGGGAAGTAAACCATGGTGAATATTAATACACCCAAACTTTGTACTAGATAATATTTCTTCTCTAAAAATAGACCGAGTTCTCATATTTATAATTAAGTCTATTTTATTCTTTTTTATCCAATTGATGATTTTTGGATCATTTATATTTTTAACTTTTAAAACTGGTAAATTATTTTTTTTGAATATACGCTCCCTCTTTTTAAGAGGTAGCTCCATTATGTTGCGAATTAAACAACTAGCAAAGTTTTTACAACCTAGAGCATAAAGCCACATGCTTTTTGGTAATAAATCAAGCGAATTGTTTTTTATTATGATTAAACCTGCTATCTTGGATGGGTTATTTTTTAAAACTTCATCAAAAAACAGTAGACAATTTTTTGGTACATAAGTAACTTCTGACGTAACAAATATTACTTTCATAGCGTTTTTTTCAATATACTTATAACATACATTTGGATTTTTTCTCTCTCTATTAAGCTTTTGTAATGATTGGTTACATCGTTATAACCCTTAGTTTCTGCGCCTTCTGGGATATGTAAATAATTTCTAATCACTAATAGGCAATCAGGAGAAAGGTTCTTATGGATTTCTTTGAGGAAAGTTTTTTCTGTGTCACCACTAAAATAAGACGGAACATCTGAAAAGGATACAAAGTCGATAGGTTCGCGACTCTTTATTACTTCCTCAATAATATTTCCATGTATGTAGGCAATACTTGATTTTTTAATCCCCTCCTTTGCGAGTGAAAAAATCTTCGCATCACATTCAATAGGGTTACCCCCAGGGAATAAGAGTTTTCCAAAAAACAAAAGCTGTAGTAAAAAGTTATTCCTTGCAGGACCCTGGTGGAATAATCTCTTAAAAGAATTTATATAAAATGAATGTAGATTTCCTGGAATGTTTTTCTTTGGGAAATGACCTTTATAAAGAAGTGTATTGAAAACAGCAGCATTTCCCAACAACAATACTGTCAACTTCCATGCTAGATGAGGGAAGCCATTTTTTAAATAGTTATAATAATCAGAAGATGCTTTGTATTCAAATAATTTAGCACCTTTTTTACCAGTAAATAATCTATTTATCCTACTTAGCTTTACAAAAGTCCTTTCCCATCTTCCAATGTAGAGTAAACTATCCCAATTATTTACTTCAAATATTTGTCTAAGAAATTTGTTAGCTTTAGGTGTTAAACTGATACTTTCAAAAGCTTTTTTTCTAGCTATCGGACTTAAGGATATAGGAGGATAACCCCAAAAGGCTAGAAAATTTTCGTAATCAAGTGTACGGAGAGATTCAATTCTAAGTTCAGTGAAATATAGCTGTTCATAAGAAGTATCAACACAAGTTAATTTCTTTGGTTTTTTTGCCAGAAGCGGTAAAACACGGCTGCCACTACCAGCTATGGAGAAAATATGATTAACCTTATTAGGAAGAACTTCATATTCAAGTGAGCTATCTTCGTTTCCTAATGTGTAGTTTAGGTTTTTAAAGTATTTCTTATCTTTCATCATTTTATATAAAGCAACAGTAATGCTACAGATACAGGGATAGATAAGTTATCTGTTCCATAAGAAGATATTCTCTCAACTAGAGATACAACAACTGCAATCATAATAGACATCCAAATAGGAGCTTGAGAGAATAGCATGAGTAAAGGGATACTTACGAGAGCAAAAACTAGTATTCCAAGGGAGTGTTTTTTGTATTTTTGCATCACAATTCCCGTTATTGGATCAGCAACACCGACAATGAGGATTGATGGGACAAATATAGTACTATTACCATTTGAAATTAAGTATGCAGCGATAAATCCTATTGGTAATAACTCTTCTCCTATAGTAGGTCTTGAGACTGCATGGATATGGTTAAATACTTTTAGCAATCGTGATATAAACATAATTATGGTAAATATTCCAAGTATTGCTAACAGAAGATATGCTGAAAGGTAAAAACTAAAAAAAATAGTAAAAAGCGCCCCTGATATGTGAGAAATTCGTCTTATCAGTTCAGGTGGAAGTGAAAACTTTCTTGATAATACTTCAAGGCTCCCTAGAAGAGTCCCAAAACCTAAAAATCCTATTGTGGCAATAATATATTGATTCATATGCTATAAAGGTCGATAAAGTATCCTCATATTCTGTATAATCACTTATAGTTAAGTTGGTATGATTATACAATCTATAACTCAAATAAGATCAATTTCTCGTCCAAGATACTTAATTCTGATAGAGATTCTATTAGATAATTATGCTTATTATCTCAAAACAAGACGTGCAATTGTTGAAGGATATATAATTACTACGGTTCTAGCTCTTACTTATATATCAGTATCTAGATTTCTCCGCTGGCATTATCACACTGATATAAAGATTCCAAGAGAATTCTTAAATATTAAGAATGATCGCTACTTAATTGTTGCTAACCATAAGAAAGCAATTGATCCCTTTCTTATTCTTGCAACACTACCTTTTCATACGTATCGCACAATTCTTCCAGTTCGTTCGTTTACAGCAAATATTTATATGAACCATTGGTTAATAGGAATGCTTGCACCACTTTTTGGTTGTTTCAGAGCATATTCTACAGAAGAGAAAGTATCTGGTGTAAAAGGTGCGTTGCAGCTTTCAGATAATAGACAGTCTCTTTTTATCTTTCCTGAAGGTAAACGAGTAAAACCAAATGCTAAAGTAGAGCTAAAAGTAGGAGTAGCATATTTGGCTCAAAGGAGAGATTTTACTATTATTCCTGTAAATATAAACTTTTTAAAGAGTAATTCAAGGAAATGCACAAAGATCATATGGGGTAAGCCATTTAAAATTGATCACGAAATGAGGAGTGAGGAGTTAAATAAACTTACTGAATACATTTTTAGTAAGGTTAAAGTATTATCAGACAGGAAATGAATTTATATGAATACAATCGTATTAACAGGTGGTACAGGTATTTTTGGGAAATTTATAATTGATGACTTATTAAAAAACAATTTAAAAATAGTTCTACTAATTCGGGCTGAAACACAAAAGCAGGCAGAAGATAGAGCTAAAAATATATTAAAAGGATACTCAGAATTTGCAGATATAATAAAAATCTTAAAATCAGATTTAGTCCAAGATGATTTGGAATTGTCTCAGAAAGATTACTTAGACCTTACAAAAAGTACAACACACATAATACACGCAGCAGCTTCAACTCGATTTACCTTACCTCTCAACGAAGCCAGAAGAAATAATGTTGAGACTACAAAAAGACTTTTATCCTTTGCAGGAGATTGTAAAAACCTAAAAAGGTTCGGTTTCATAAGCACTGCTTTTGTCGCAGGGAAAAGGTCAGGAATAATACTTGAGGAAGAATTTGAGCATACAGCAGGTTTCTTAAATACTTATGAAGAGAGTAAATATGAAGCTGAAGCTCTTGTTAAATCTAAAATAAAATCACTTCCAATTGTGATATTTAGACCCTCTTTAATAATTACTCCTCTTCAAAAAACTAGCAATAGTCCAATAAGTGCTCTTACCTTTGGTCTTTTTCTAGCGCGTAAAGGATTTCTACCAGTTCTTCCAGGCAATGAGAATAATAAGCTAGATATTATTGAGGGGGAAGTAGCATCGCAGGCAATTGTTCAGATCGTGTTAAAAAAGAAGATTTTGCATTTAACATACCATATAACAAATGCAAGTAACTCTCCTCAAATAAAAGACCTAATTTCTCTTATTGAAGATCAATCAGGTAAAAAACTCCCAATCCGATTTTGTGGGAACATAGAAGAGTTTATGATTGAAGTTAAAAAAACTACACGCTTTCGGCCAGACCTTGTTGCTATCTATAAAAAGACACAAAGTTTTTTACCTGAACTTGCTTTTCCTAAAATCTTTGACAATCGAAATCTACTAGAAGAACTTGAAGTTGAAAGTTTCAGCACGAAACCTTTAAAGGAGTTAAAGGCTCTTTTGAAATGATCATAGTTTTGCCATAATAGAATATAATACTATATGTTAATTATTTATATATTACTAACCTTACTGATCTTGCTATTATCTGCTCACTTATTGGTTTTGCCTCTATCTAAGAAAAGACCTATATTTATAAAAGGCTTTGAGGGTTCATTTTTCCTGCTAATTTTAGTGGGAGTGGTAGCTTATTTTATTCACCCTGCTTTTTATGTATTGGCTATTCTCATAGGAGTTTTGATTTACTTTACTAAATCTTGGCTTGTATATGGTGTTTCTTCAGAGAATATTGATAGTGCTCTTACAAGAGCGATACTTGCTAGCAGATCAACAAGTACGAAAGTAAAAAATGGATATGAAATTGATAATAGTATGTCAGTGAAGTTTACAAATTTAGGTATGAGGATATGTTATATTCAATACAGAAATAAATCATTTTCAAAGAAATCAGAACTCACTAAAGAAATATTTAGAAAATTTGTGCAAAATTATTATATTTGAACTTAATTGAGAGGAGGTGAACAATATGGCAAAAGCAAGCGCATCTGTTGTAATTCATAAACCAGTACAGGAAGTCTTTGCGTATACGGCTTCTCCAGCTAATGGACCGGCTTTTATCCCTAATCTAAATGAGAATAGTAATATTAAGCCTGAACAAGTAGGTGTTGGTCAAACATTTGATTGGCGATTTAACATGTCTGGAGTTGATTTAAGAGGTAAAGCAGAAGTCACAGAGTATGATGCTCCTCATAGGGCAAAAATTGTTTCTACTGGAGATGGTAACTCGACTTGGACCTACTCCTTTCAAGAAGAAAATGGTGGTACAAAAGTCGATCTTAAAGTTGAGTATGAAATTGCTGAAACAGCAATGCAAAAACTGGCAAATAAGCTAGTTGTTGAGCAATTAAATCAGCGAACAGCAGAACAATCACTTGAAAACTTAAAGACTATTCTGGAAGGTTAATAAGTTTTAGTTAACTAAAACTAGCGATCCATAAGGAGACATCTTTATGGGTCGCTTTTTATATGGTATTTTGAGGCTGGACTTCAGGAGCATTTAACGGTACCTTGACCACTGAAATGGCAAAGATACCGGCTCCAGCTAACCAAATCATGCCTCCAATACTGAATGTTTAGTATTGCTTATACGCGAGAAAATCCTCAGAAGATGATGAGCGGCAAGCTATGTCAATTGATTCTCAAATCAAGGAAATGACTGATTTGGCAACAAAAGACGGAATTGTTATAAAGGAGGTAAGAAAAGAAAGTCATTCAGCCAAGATATCTGGACAAAGACCAGTATTCATGGGACTTCTAAATGATCTTCGCATTGGAAGATTTACCGGAGTTTTGACTTGGGCACCGGATCGATTAAGTAGGAATGCCGGAGATTTGGGAATGCTCGTGGATTTAATGGATCAAGGAAAGCTAGTGCAAATAAGAACATATTCACAAGTATTTTCCAATAACCCAAATGAGAAGTTTTTACTAATGATTTTGTGTAGTCAGGCAAAATTGGAAAACGACCAAAAGGGATTGAATGTAAAACGAGGTATTCGAGCAAAGTGTGAGATGGGTTTTCGACCAGGAATGGCACCACTTGGATACTTTAATCGAGCCTTCAATGGCATAAAGGACGTAATTATTGATCCAGAGCGTGGACCAATCGTAACCGAAGCTTTTCAAAAGGTTGCTGATTACGGAACTTCCGGAAGAACACTCAAAAAATGGCTGGTCGAAAAAGGATTTACAAATCGATCAGGAAAACCAATCAGCTTAAGCCAAATTTACCTTATGTTAAAAAATCCATTTTATTACGGGGAGTTTGAATACCCCATCGGTGGAGGCAACTGGTATAAAGGATCATACCCACCGCTTATTACAAAAGAAATATTTGATAAAGTCCAAAAACAATTGTATGTTCCGCCTAAATCGAAATGGGGCAGCAAGACATTCACTTTTAAAGGATTATTTAAATGTGCTTCATGCGGATCAAATTTAGTTGGAGAAGATAAATTCAGAAAAAGAAAATACGGCGAACCACGATACCACATTTACTACCATTGCAGTCGGCAAATAGACTACGATTGTCCTGAAGACTACGTAAGTGAAGAAGGATTAGTAAAAGCATTATTCAGATATATAAACTTCACTTACATTGCTCACCCACAAACTCTTAATCTAACCGAGGAAATTCGGGGAGGCATAAGTGAATACAAGAACGTCAGAGACGATGTACTCTTAAGACAAGATATTAACCCAGACGAGAAGACAATGGACGTGAGGGACTACGCAAGACATGTCTTAAGTAATGGAGATGTTGAGAGAAAACGCCAATTAATTCAGCTATTTAGCAAACAGCTCTATCTTCACGACCGAAAGGTCGTATCTTCGAGGGTAAAAAGAGCCACTGAATAACAAGGGTACGGTCCGAAACTCCCAATAATAAATAGACACTTAGCAAGCAGAATCGGGCTTTTTCAGAGCTTCCGGTCGCTTAGTGTCCAGTCTTGCTGCGAACCGTGGACGCTGTTAGAACATATCTTATCACCACAGAGAAACCAGTTGTTATTCCAAACTTAGCCTTTGTAAAGTAATTGCTTCATCTCAATTTTTTCAAATATAAGTTGATTTCGTTTTAAGCTATAAGGATTAATAGGTGAAGGGTGATAAATGGGTAAAAAAGAATATTCTTTACTATCAAGTACAGCTTTTGATAACCCACCAATTTCCAAGGTGAGGTTTGAAAGTTTATTGAATATCTTCAAAGTTTGCATTCCAAGCAAGATTAACAATTTGTAATCTTCTGACCCAAGTTGTTTCAAGAAAATTGACCAACAACCTTCACTACAATTAAAAAGAATTTTTCTATTTTTACCAACAAAACATTTTACAAGTTCAGTAAACCCACACGTATCAACGGAAAGTCCAAAATCTGAAAGTAATAGGTTTAACCTTTTACCTGAAGCAAGTATTTTTCCATTAGTGTTATAAAAGGCTTTTCCTGATTTTCTCCACCCGTTTTCTGCTGGAGATTCGCCAACAATAAGTATATGCTTACCCTTCCCTGAACCAAGTTGATGAAATTTGTTAAGAGGAAATTTGTTTGGCTCTTTGCAGTAATGTTCCTCAACTGAAGTCATAATTTTTTTAAAGTTACTTCTTTTTCACTAATACGAAATAGTGAGCACCTGTGTAGTCAGGGTAGTATTCTTCTTTATAAGTAAATTCCAGTATTTCAAAATCACTTACTAAATTTTTAACATCTTCTTTAGTAGAGTAAAAATGCGGAATTCCTGCTTCGTGACCTTTTTCTTTAACTATGGTGTTTTGAGTTACTCGTTTATTATCAGGGTCTTTGAATGCAGTGCCATTTTGAGAATTAAAAGTAATATATGCTTCTCCGTCATTTTTAAGCACTCTTTTTATTTCAGACATTACCTTTTTAATTCCGTTATCATCAGCGTGATAAACAACGTGATATGCGATAATACAGTCAAAAGAGTTATCTTCATAAGGTAGCGAGAGCATATCTCCAACTTTCGTCTTGATTGACAGATTTTTGTCCTGAGATATTTTTTCAAGTTTCTTTACACCCTCCTCTGATAGGTCAAACGCGTCAACGGAAAGCCGTTATCGGCAAACATAATTGAATGTCTTCCAATTCCACACCCCAAATCTAAAAACTTCTTAAATCCTGCTTTTGTCCACCTTGTTACAAGTGGATAGACTTCAGCAGCAGGTTCTTCCCACCACGGAGCAACTGAAGCATCCCAATTCCAAGACCACGCCTTAGATTTAATCATAATAAACGTATTTTACATTTTAACTATAAAGAAAAATAGAGTATTAAACTTCTTTCCAACACCTATCAAGCTGCTCTTTCGCTTTGTTATAGGAGATACACCAAAGATAAAGCCAACTTGATAAAAACTTTGCACTTCTTGCTACATCAAAATTCCCCCTTACCCTTTTAAGATATTTCATAGAGGATTTTATTGCTTCAAGTTCTTCATTAAAACGAAATTTAGGAGAGAAAGTATATTTTAGACCCCATATTATCCAACCTGTTTCCTTTTGTCTTTCTATGTGAGTTTGTTCGTGCTTTAAGGCAGCTATGTAACGAGGATTTGGTTTATCTGATTTTAAGTTTTCATAAACATCCTTTGTAAAATAAATGTTTGGGTATATTGCTTGAGCAGTATATTTGGTAAACGGAAAAATGTTCCACAACCCCTTTTTAACTCTTACGTTCGTAGGTAGTTTCATAAGGCATATTATAGTTCTTTTTGAATCAGAAATGGGATAAAATAAGTCTATGAGATTTGGTCACGTAGCTTTAAGAGTGAAAAATATTGATAAAATGCTTGATTTCTATTGCAGTGGTTTGAGATTCAAAGAGGCTTTCAGAATAAGTAATGATGATGGAAGTTTACGAATAGTTTATCTACATATTTCAGAAGGACAGTATTTGGAATTGTGTTTGGGTGGAAATGAAAGACCAGTCTTTGATGATAGTAAAAATGTAGGAGTTCGTCATATAAGTTTTACAGTTGAAGATTTAACTAAGGCAAAAAGAGAAATGGAACAGAAAGGAGTGTTGTTTGATTCAGATATTTTAAATACCCGTGACCATAACAAAAATGTTTGGCTTTTTGACCCTGAAGGGAATAAATTGGAAATAGTTCAAATTCAACCAGACTCGCCTCATAAGAAGTTTGAAGATTCCAAAAAATTATAAATATACTACGTATGAATTGGATTATATGGAGTTTGATAATGTTTTTTTCTTCAGCAGTTTTATATTTGGTTGTCAGAAAATCATCACTGCTTAAAATTCCTTCTCAAGTAAATAACCTTGCAATGTTTTTTATTCCTTTATGGGCTTATTTATTAATGGGAATCGTGACAAAACAAAATTTTATTCTATCCTTTTGGCAATACTTAGTAATTATTGTAGCTTCAGTTCTTTTCAGTTATTTGGGTAATGTTTCATCTTTAAAAAGTATAGAATACGCTCCTAATGCTGGTTATAGCTTGGTAATTTCTAAAAGTTATGTAGTTTTTACAACATTAGTTGCTGTGCTATTTTTAAATGCAGAACTAACTCCTCTAAAGACTTTTGCTATAGCCTTAATCGTTTTGTTTTCTGCTCTGATTATGGTTAGTAAAAAAGACATTAAAAGTAATGTTAATCACTTATGGTTACCCTTATCTTTCGTGGCATTTTTCTGTTGGGGAATGCTTTCTTTAACTTCAAAATATTTGTTTAATCAAGGTGTAAATACTTTTGTTTTCCTTACCTTAACTTATTTTATTGTTTCTTCATTGATATTTTCAGAAATAAAAACTAAGAAAGTAAGTTTGTCAGTTATTAAAAAATTCCCTTGGGTGTTTTTATCTATTGGTGCTCTTTCAACAACCTTTAATTTAGGTTTATTTGAAGCAATAAAAGTTGCTCCAAATGTGGGTTATGTCAACGCAATAAATGCGGCTTCTATATCATTGGTGACAATAGTGTCAATAATTCTATTTAAGGATGAATTTAACTTCAGGAAACTTATTGGGGTGTTTGGAGTTATTACTGGTTTGATACTAATGTTAATTTAATTAAATATGCTTAGAAAGGAAATTGAAACAATTATTTTGGATGTGGATGGAACTTTATCTGAAGATATTTCTTGGTTGAAACTTACTCAAGGGCTTGGAGCTTTTCCTGATGAGCACGCTGAAATATTTGAACAGTTTAAGAAAGGCATTCTTACTTACCCTGAAGCAAAAAGAAAATTGATTAGTTTGTGGCAGGTTACTGGTAATGCAAATAAAAAGTATATGGAAGAAATGTTCAGGTCTTGGGGTTTGAAAGAGGACGCTGAAGAAACTGTGGCTTACTTGAAAGAAACATACAGGCTGTGTTTGATTTCGGGTGCAGTTGATTTATATGTTGGAGTTGTAGCAGATAAGTTGGGAGTTGCAGACTGGTATGCTAACACAGAACTTGTGTGGGATGAAAACGGTAATCTTGTTGACTTCAATTATTTTGCAGACCAAGCTGGTAAGAAGTTGGAGCAATTTAATGAGTATGTTGCAAAAAATAATTTACAAAAGGATAGATGTGCGGTTGTTGGAGATGGTGATAGTGATATTGCTCTTTTTAGAGAACTAAGATTTGGAATTGCTGTCAATAAAAACCCTCACGAAGAGTTAGAATCTTTAGCATATAAGTCAGTTAAAAAATTAAGAGAGATAAAAGAAATTTTATAGAAATAAGTTGTTTGATTAAACCTCAAACCTCTGATTTTGGTAAGAAACTTCTAATCAACCGTGGCAAGTTCTCTTTTGTGGTGTATTTCCCAATGTTACGGTACTTTCTAAGAATTGACCGCCGAGCGTTGCTGCTCGTTCTTCTGATTTTTGTACAAACATCTCATTTTACTTTCAGGGTTTGGAGGGGGTATATTTGGGGTATGAAAACAAGTCAAATTGATTGGAGAAAGTTAAAACAAGATTATGTTCGCGGAACGATTAATTCTGTAACCTCTTTCCTAAAAAATGAGGGTATAAAGATGAGTGGTTATGTTTCAAGAAAAACGAAGGGCTGGAAAAAAGAACAAGACCTATTCTTAAAAAGGCTTGAGGAAGTTACACAAGATAAGGTTCTTGAAAAAGTAAGTGAGAGTGAATCTGAAGTTAGAGCAAGACAGGCAAAATATGCAAGGTTTTTACAAGAACAGGGAATAAAAGCTCTTGAAAAGATTGACGAGAATGGAAACTTAATTTTAAAACCTCAAACACCTGAAGAAGCAAGAAGGTTTGTTGCTGATGGGTTAGTGCAGGAAAGGGAGGCATTAGGTATAAATAAAAGCCAAACGGCTATTGGAGTAAATTTTGATATTAAAACTTTACCTATTATGAGCACACACTATGGAAAGGCTTTGTTAGGTATGAATTACGACCAATTAATTGGAGTGCTTTTACGGTTAAAAGAGCTTGATAAACAACAACCTAAAATTTGACAGAAAAAGTTTGATTTGATAGATTAAACATAGTCAGTTCTACAGTCCCTATCCAAAGGGTGATACTTATCCATAAGTTTGAACCGCTAACAAGAGGCGGTTTTTTTATTGGCAAACCGCATAGATGGACAAACTTATGGATAGAAAGAATGACATATCGCAAATTCATTATGAGAGTGACAAGTTTCTCGTCCCCTTCTTATTGATTTGTCCTGAACTTCAATTTTTAGGTACTGAGAAAAGAGGAACTACCGTTTATTTTAAATTCACTCCTTATGATAAAACCCAAGAAGCGATAAATTCCTACTTCAATCGTACAGCACCCTTGGTTCACGCTAAAGACCTTTTTGACTCAACTGAACGCTTCCGCAATGAAATTTACAAAACACTCAAGTTACCCATTGAGGAGGGATAGATATGAAGCTGAGTCAAAAAGCAATTAATGAGTTTAAAAGAATCTATTTTGAAGAATTTAAGGTGTCGCTATCTGATGAGGAGGCAAATCAGAAAGGACTGGAACTTTTGCAATTTATCCGTTTGATATACAAACCCATTACAAAAGGAGGTGAGCAAGTCTATGAAAAAAATAAATGAACAAAGAACTATCACTCTCGTGATTTTTGACGTCTTGGGTCAAAGGCTAAAGAGGTTAACGACCCATAAATCAAGAAGAATATTTCATTTTCTCAAAGCTAATAAATTTAGAAACTGTTCGTTTCATATCTGTGTTAACTACAAAGATGGTTCTGTAAACGAGGGGGATTACTTTACCCTAAAAGATGCTTTGTTTTCACTCAAGATATTTTTAGAGGATTAAACATAAATATTTAATGGATTATGGAAATACAAGTAAATATTAATATTAGAACAATAAGAATTAAAGTTGCTCCTATTGATTACCCAATTAAAGACATTGTGGGCTTTGCGGATTTAGATTTTATTGACGAAAACAACAAGATTGTTTGGGCAGGTAGAGGCTATATGATTAAGGCGGAAACGCTTCGGGGTTCTTACTTCAAAGTTTGTGCTCCTTTGTATGGTTCAAGAAATAGTTCTAAAGCAAGAGTTGCAATTATCTTTTCAGATAAAAATTTTTGGAAACAGATAGAGAAAGAAATCTTGCAAGAGTTTCATAATCTTACAGGTGGTAAATCACCCAAAGATTTTTATGATATGAATATTCCTGACAACTTATGAATAATAACTATAGTTACTATAATAGAGTAACAGTCACTTTATACAGTAACTTGTAATTATCCTTGTAAGAGTAAATATATCTGTTTTCTAAGAATTATTTTAGAAACAAGAGAATAGTAACTATAATAAATGTAGGGAATATGAAATATTGATATGGCATATTTTGACTACAGTTTACAAGAACTCCTGAAATCTATTCCCCTCGTTATGTATCTAAGGAAATCGTCTGAGGATAACGAAGATAAACAGATGCGTTCAATAGAAAGACAGGAGGATGACCTTAAGGAGTTGATAAAGAGATTAGATATAGAAAAAAACATAATCAAAGTAATTAAGGAGGAAAAAAGTGCTTTTAAAGTTGGTCGTGAGGGTTTTGAGGTAATGATGAAAATGTTTGAGGATGGTACAACTAAGGGTGAGGTTGTTTGGCATCCAAACCGCAACGCAAGAAATTACCAAGATGGCGGAAGATTTGTACAGTTAATGTCAGATGGAAAATTAAAATTTGTAATTACTCCATTTGCTATTTATACGGACAACTCAAGAGATAAGGCGTACTTGATGGATGAGTATACTAAAGCCACGAGAGATAGTGATGATAAGAGTGATGCTGTTATCAGCGGATATAGAAGAAAACTTAAAGAGGGATATATTCCAAGCGGAAGGCTGCAAGAAGGTTATATACACATTAAAGATAAACGCGATAGAAAAATTAACGGGATAGATAAAAGACGATTTATTCTTCTTCAAAAAGCAGCAAATTTGATTCTTGATGGTATTCACACACCAATGGAAGCGTTAAATATACTGAATGAAGAATGGAAATATAAAACCAGAAAGACAAAACGGATGGGAGGTAAGCCATTAGCTAAAAGTACTTGGTATAAGATACTGAGCAGTCCTATTAATTGTGGAGATTTAAGTGGAAGAAAAAACACGATTGAAGGACAGAGAGCTTCATTCAACACCCTTTTTAGTCCTAAGGAGTTTGAGAAGCTACAAATTATTCTGGGTAGAAAAGATAGACCTCGTATTACGAAACATAAATTTGAGTTTAAGCAACTTCTTAAGTGTGGTGAGTGTGGCGGTTCAATAACTTGCGAGGAAAAGTGGCAAGTTATCTGCTCAAATTGTAAGACGAAGTTTCATAAAGCTAAATTAAGAAATAGTTGCCCGTCTTGCAATACTCTCATTTCTGAAATGAATAAGCCAAAGATACTTCATTACGTCTATTACCGTTGTACTAAAAAGGTGAATAAAAATTGTTCTCAAGGAAGCTTTAGATTGGATATTTTAGAAAAACAAGTTGATAAAGAACTACAAAAATATGAGATATCCGAAAAGTTTCGTGATTGGGCGATAGAGTATCTGAATGAGTTGAATGATGATGAAGTTTCTGACCGTGAGCTTGTAAGAAAGAATCTTAAAGAAGCGTATGATGATTGTGTCAAAAAACTTGATAATTTACTGAAATTAAAAATATCACCTCAAAATATTAATGAAAGTGTTATTTCTGAAAAGGAATACCTTGAACAAAGGAAGTACTTATTACAGGAAAAAGAAGATTTACAAGACAAGCTAAATAATACAAATCAAAGAATAAATAATTGGTTAGAATTGTCTGAGAAGACCTTTAACTTCGCTTGTTATGCACGTCACTGGTTTTCTCACGGTGACTTAGAAACGAGAGCACAGATATTGGATGCACTTGGTTCTAACCTAATTATAAAAGATAGAAAACTCCAAATTGACGGACAAAAGCACTGGTTCCTTATTGAGAAGGGTAAGCAAGATATAGTCCTGTTAGCTAAAAAGTTTGAACCTATAAAATGGCTGGAGTTGTTGGGAAAATCAGAGCTTCCTGAAGCCTTCCGTATGACTTGGCTGGGAGACTAGGATTCGAACCTAGATATGCAGATCCAGAATCTGCAGTCCTACCGTTAGACGATCTCCCAAAGTTTTAGACTATTACTTATTTTATCCTTTAAAACTTCTCTTCCATAACCAGATTTATAAAACTTCTCTTGCTTTAGAGCATCTTTTTTTGACAAAAAAGCTTCATAAAATATTAATTTAAAAGGTCTGTTTTTCTTAGTATAACTGCCACCGATTCCGTTGTTATGTTCTCTGAATCTTTGATCCAAATCAGATGTTATTCCTTTGTATAGTCTTTTACTTTTTAAGCTGTAAAGAACATAAACATAAAACATATCTGTCCCTGCCTCTTCGGCAGGTCGCCGAGGAGGCGACTACCGTTAGACGATCTCCCAAAATAAGAGCTAGTTATATTTTACCACAAACCACGCACAAATTCAGCGATCTTTTGTATTATTCATTAAATACAAATCTCGCCAAAAATTAGATTTGGGGAAAACGTTAATTCTGAAGACGTCGTCTACTCTTCTTTCTTTGGGTAATTATCTTCCCTCGGAGGCCGAGCATCAGTCACAGTTACCGGCCGTTCGTCTAGATTTTGACCATTAAGCTTTTGCTTTGCAGCTTCTGCTTCTTCGTCCGTTGACATTTCAACAAAGCCGAAACCTTTTGATCTTCCTGTATATTTATCGGAAACAACATTTGCTGATACAACTTTACCAGCTTGTGAGAAAAACTCTGTAAGTTTGGCATCATCTGTATCCCACGAAAGATTCCCGACAAAAAGTTTTTTAGCCATTAATTTACCTCACCCCCTCTCATCAAATGTACTCCCTGATTAACTGCTTTTGAATTCTAAATACTAACCAAAGAGGTAGTTTTGAAAGCTGTCAGTCATCGGAGAGTCCCCATATCTACAAAAGTTATTATACACTAACTTGATCCACATTTAAAATATCTGAAATAATTTTCGCAAAAACGACCAAAATGTATTCTTATTCCTATTGGATCTTAATGATAACGGCTTTTCCCAAGCAGAAAGTATTATCCAATCACCTTCTTCATTTTTCTTTGCTATTACCCCTACTACTCTACTGCCACTTGCCCCGTTGCGTAGCTTTACGGGGAAAGTTCGCTTGTATACCCACCCGTTTTTCTTTCTGGAAAATCTCGATTTATCGGGTCTACTCCACGCTGCCCAGGCGTCTCCCTGCTTTATCCCCCTCTCGCGTAGACGCGCTAAAGCGTGTTTTGTCCAAATCACTCCGCCAAATTTTCTATCCACCCTCCCTATATTATACCCAAATACTATTTTGTGTTGTAAATTAAACTGGGGGTATAATGAATTATGTACTGCTCAAATTGCGGATCAAAAAATGCCCCGGGCAGTAAGTTTTGTATAAACTGCGGTAAAAAACTATCAACAGTAAATCATAATGGCAAGGAAAATGGGGCAGTTGCAAGCGTCTTGTATGCAGGTTTCGGCCAACGCCTTTTAGCTTCAATAATCGACGCAGTAATTATTTCTCTCGTGAATGGCTCTTTGAATACTTTATTTGAGGAAATTAGCTCGTTACCTGCAATTACTTCCGTCAAATTCATTATTCTTCTGTCCATTGATTTAACCTATCACACATATTTCATAGGTAAAAAGGGACAAACGCCCGGAAAAATGGCTATGGATATCCAAGTAGTTTCTACCGAGACCAAAAACCCACCAGGATACCTGATGGCTTTCATCCGAGAATATCCGGCTAAAATCCTATCGACTATATTATTATTCTTCGGATACCTGTGGGTACTTTGGGATCCCAATAAACAAGCCCTGCATGATAAAATAGCCAGAACGATTGTAATTAGAAAAATTTAAATGATCTGTCCTAACTGCTCAACACCAAACGAAGATACCGCAAAATATTGTAAATCCTGCGGATTTGATCTAAAAAATCAAAAGACTAATTTTTTCAAAAAACATAAAACTCTCCTTATAATTGTCGGCATCGTCGTCTTTGTTATCTTCTACTCGACCGTCGGACTTATCAATTCTTTTAATTCGTTCTTTAAAGAGGTCGCAAAAACTTCCGAGAGGGAAAGCATAGTTAGCGGATCCGGTGAAAATACAATAGCCCTTATCAATATTGATGGCGTCATTGTCGAAAGCGACCCGGACGGCGGATTCGGATCACTAACCTCATCCTTCACTTCGGCAAGAAAAATTAAAAAGATATTAAGAGAAATTCAGGATGACAAAAGCGTGAAGGCTTTAGTTTTGCGGGTCAACAGTCCGGGTGGATCGGCAGCCGCGGCCGAGGAAATATTCCAAGAAATAAATAGCTTTAAAAAAGAAAGTAAACTTCCTGTCGTTTCCTATTTTTCAGATACAGCAGCGTCCGGTGGATATTATGTTGCTATGTCCTCCGACAAAATTGTTGCCAATCCCAACACAATTACGGGAAGTATAGGCGTCATCATATCTTATCTTAACTTTAAAGATCTTGCCGAGAGATTCGGCGTTAAAAATATAGTTTTCAAAAGCGGTCCTTATAAAGATTTAGTCAGCGAGTTTCGCGAACCGACTGATGAGGAATCAATAATTATCCAAAGTATTGTCGATGAAACCTACAAAAATTTTGTAAATAGAGTTGCGGCCGGGAGAAAAATAACCGAGGATAAGGCGACTTTACTTTCAGACGGAAGAATATTTTCAAGCATCCAGGCAAAAGAGGCGGGTCTAATTGATCAAATCGGTTATTTTGAAGACTCGGTAAGCTTAGCTAAAAACTTAAGCGGGATAAGCGACGCAAAAGTGGTGGAATTCGGCAAGCAAACCTTCTTGCAAACATTTTTAGAAGGAGTAAGTTTTAAATTCAATCTTGGCGTTACCCCGGGATTGGATAAGTTAATCGATCCTCTTTTTTCTCACGCCGGCATTAACGTTTTGTATCTTTATAACCCCTAATTCAGAAAGAATCTCTTGGGTTAATAAGTCGACTTCGGATCTAACCACGTCTTCAATATCCCCTTCAATCCTATGATTAAGATACAAAATTAAATCTTCACTGTATGGAGCTTCGTGAAACTTTGTCAAAAATTCTTCATGAAAGCGGTTTGGTAATGTGTCCAAAATACACCCCATCACTCTGTGGTGAATTGTTTCGTCAATTATTCCCCACAGCTCCTCTTTTTCCTCAGGAGATTCGGCTTTATTTTTTATATGAACCTCGAGATCTTCAATGATTATAAGGTGATCGTAGAAAATTTTGCTCATAAATTCACAAAATTTTGTAGCACTGCTTTCGCATTGTAAAAAATTTTATTCATTATTGATCAATGCATCTTTTGGCATCTGTGATAAATCGCATTTGTAGAAAATGTGTGACATATCAGTTTACTATTGTATCTGCGAGATGGGAACGGTATTCAACGGGCCCTAACGGCACTTTATTCTCCGGATCGTCAACAAAAAAAACTATTACTGGCCCCTTTTTATATTTCGGCCCTCCTAAATAATCCATTACCTCCGGACTTCCACCATAATGCTTTCCTGTCCAAGCAGCAGGGCCTGAGTCCGCGATTGACGCCACAACCGCATTCCCGTTTTGGGTATTAACCATTAAAACTTTTCTATATTTATACCAATTTTTAAGATTGGGCTGACGAGTGTTCCAATCCGGAAGATAAAGGGTCTGAACCACTGCATACCATTTTTCGTTTTCCTCAAGTTGGGGTGTTAGCGCGTCCCGAGATGGGGCAAAATATCCCCAGGCTCCAAGTCCCGGCGCCATACCCTCCTTGGTAACATTACTATCCCCATGATAACCTAAAGTGTCGCCGGGATATCTTCTCAAGTGCTGTTCGGCTCCCACGTAACCATAAGTTGTATTTAAATGTTCCCCTTCAAGTGAAGCTCGAGCGGGAACTCCGTAAACATTTTGAATTATTTGTTCTATAACTTTTTCTTCGTTTCTGGTTAATGGCCTGGGGGTTTTTGGTAAAATCGACTGAAATGAATTTACCAAAAGACTTCCGAATTCTTGCCCTTTTTTGTCTCCTTCGGCTTTTTTCAATCCCTCGATGATCTCCTGCGGAGTAGGTAATCCTTTTGCGCTTGAAGGAAAATTTAAAAGCAAACTTCCCGCCAAGGTGCCTGCACCAATAAGCTTTGCAGAGTGTTCGCGAATTTTTCCAAGATCTATTCCCTTTTGTTTAAAAAATTCAAAAGCTTTCGGATGTCTCTCGGAAATTTTTCTTCTGGATTCGTAGTGTTTTAATTTTAAACGACTGCGGAGTTCATCGGAAGTAATTTTATCCTTAGCAATCTCATGGTAAGTTTGTGTAGGCAGTTGACCCATGTTAAGTAGTGAATTCTTTCAATCTATCTAAAGTTTCATCCTTTCCTAAAATAACAATTGACTCATTAATTGGCGGGGTAAATTTACTCCCGGTTATTGCAATTCGTAAGTCCATGAAAAAATCTCCTGTCTTAAAACCCTCTTTTTGTATGATATCCATCAATATTTTATTAATGTTTTCCAACTCCCAAGTCTCTAAACTTGCAAGGGCTTTAATTACCGGATTAATATGCTTTTTATAGTTTCTTCCAAATAAACCACTATTAACTTTCGGGGTTTCAAAGAAAAACCCAGCCATTTTGTCATAATCATCGATGTTTTTTATACGCGAGGGCATGAAGGAAGCTGTCCCTTGTGCAATAGTAGAAAAATTGGGTTGTTCCCTATAAATACTGGCATTACCAACATAGGTAACAAAATCCTGCTTTGATTTTTTTTGCATATATTGCTGATTAAACCAATCTAATTTATTTACATCAAAGGTCGGATTAGCTTTCTGAATTCCATCTCTATCAAAAGCACCCACAAAGTCCTTCAAAGTAAACATCTCACGATTATCTTTCGGAGCCCAACCTAAAAGCATCAAGTAATTTAATATTGCTTCAGGCAAATAACCTTTAGAGAGCCAGGTATTAACTCCAAAAAGTGCTGTCATATCCCTCTTACTAAATTTCTTACCAGTTCTTGGATCAAGTATCACACTGAAATGCCCAATAGTAGGAACAACATGATTTAGTCCTTCATACAGATATAAATGGATTGGAGTTGAAGAAATCCACTCTTGTCCCCGAAAGACATGCGAAATTTCCATATCAATATCATCAACTACGACGGCAAGATGGTACGTCGGAAAACCATCAGATTTCAACAAGATAAGATCTGGAACCTCTTTTCCAAGAAATTTAACTCGTTTTTTCAAAATCCAGTCCTCATATTCAAAAACATGATCTTCAGGTATCTTTACTCGGACAACGTAAGATTCTCCCTTTCCAACTCGCTTTTTTGCTTCTTCAACATCAGCAAAACGCGCCTTAGGCCTAATTTTAAGCTTGGCCAACTTGTCTTTTGACTGATAAGCTTCTTTTATTTCCTCTTTCTCCCGAACTACAGCGTCAAAATCATAATACGCATAACCTCGTTCAACTAGCTTATGAGCAGCTTTTTGATACTTTTCTAAACGTTCTGATTGTCTGTACGGTGCATGGGGTCCGCCAATGTCCGGTCCCTCATCCCACATAATTTCAAATCTTTTAAGTATTCGCAGAATTTCTTCCTCTGTATCTTTTCTGGAACGTTTACGGTCTGTGTCCTCAATTCTCAGAACAAATTGGCCGTTATTCTTTTTTGCGTAAGCGTAATTCCAGAGCGCACGAATGACAAAACCTAAATGTATGCTTTCTGGAGTACCAGTTGGGCTTGGTGCAAATCGGGTTCTTACTTTCTTACTCTCCGTCATACTAATTGAATTCTACCATTCGAGAAAGGTATACTCAAAAGGTTATGGCATCTTTAACCAGAGTCGCAATTACTTCAAGAAAAATTATCCGCTACACAATCTATCTCATCATCGGCCTTATCTTCGCAAGAATCACTTATATAGTCGGCACAAGAATTTATAGGTATTTTTATCCCGAACCTCCACCTCCCCCTACAGTTGCGTTCGGAAAATTACCGGCTCTCTCTTTTCCCGAAAAAGAGTTTCCACAAAATCTAATATTCACGCTACAAACGCCTGATCTTAAGCTTCCGAAATTTCCGACTCAGGAAATCGTCTATTTAATGCCTCAACCCGCACCGAATATCCGGGCAATAGATCAGGCTCAACAAACCGCGCAAAGACTCGGTTTTAATCCGAACGGACGCGAACTCGTAGAAACCGTGTATCTATTTAAAAGAGACGACGCCCCGGCATCTCTTAATATGAACGTCGTTTCAGGCATTTTTTCTATAAGCTACGACTTAAATTCAGACCCTTCCGCCCTTGATAGAATTCCTCCTACTCCCGAAGCTGCAACGGGTATCGTAAAAGGGATGCTTCAGTTTTCGAGTATCCTTCCTAAAGATCTTACAGGTCCTGTTACCACTGAATTTTTGAAGGTCGAACAAGGAAAATTTATTAAAACGTTCTCGCAATCAGACGGGGATGTCGTCAAAGTAAACCTCTTTAGAAAAAACTATAACGATTTGCCCAGTGTTCCGGACGACCCTAAAGAGGCAAACGTCTGGTTCATGGTAAGCGGAGCCAAAGAACGCGGTCATCAAATCATCGCAGGTGAATACCATTATTTCCCCGTCGATGAAGAAAAGAAAGAAACCTATCCAATAAAAACCGCCGAAGAAGTTTGGGAAGAACTAAAAGCAGGACACGCTTACATTGCCAGCCTTGGTGAGAATGAAAAAGGAGGCGAAGTAATAGTCAGAAGAGTATATCTGGCTTACTACGACGCCGGGCAGTATACAGGTTTTTTCCAACCCGTAGTTGTGTTTGAAGGAGACAATGATTTTGCAGCCTACGTCCCGGCCGTAACTAATCAGTTCTACGGAGCTGAAGGGGCAGAATAATTCCCAGAATCAGAAACAATCGTTTTCTTCCAATCGTAGTTTTCGAATATCCAGTCAATTAGTTTTTCTGTTTCTCCGAATCTATCCTGGCTTCCGAGAAGAGCAATCATAACTTCCCGATCGCCCCTCTTAATATATGTAACAAGATTCTCTCGGGCAAACTCTGTCCAGCCTGTTTTGACTCCTAAAACACCATCAACTTTACCTACCAGTTCATTGATATTTGAAAGTCTATGAATAATAGTGCCATCCACGCTACTGACAGTCTTCTTTTGAGTAGCAACGATCTTTGCAAATTCAGGATTTTCCATAGCTGCTCTTGAAACTGTAATCAAATCTCTTGCCGTAGTCGTGTGACTCTCCCCATCCAATCCGGAAGGATTTGTAAAAACTGTGTTTACCAGCCCTAATTCCTGGGCCTTTATGTTCATTGCTTCAATAAAAAATTCTCTTCCTCCCACAAAATTTTGGGCAAGAACCTCGGCTGCATCATTGGCAGAATACATCAAAAGTCCGTACAACAGATCTTCAACTCTAATCTTCTCTCCTTTGGCAAGGCGCATTTTTTGACCTTCGATAGAAACATCACCTACGGTTAAAACTTCATCCAACGGGTAATAATCCAGCACAACTAAAGCGGTTACTATTTTGGTAGTTGAAGCTGGTAAGCTCGGCTGATCCGGGCTTTTTTCAAAAAGTGTAGTATTTGATGCTAAATCGATAGCGAGTACAGATTGTGCAGAAAAATCAGGCCGGGGTAAATTTACTCTACTTACGGGAATTATTTTTGTCACAAAAGAGGGCAGCTCTTTGAATCCAGGATTTGAGGGAGTCTTAGCATTCGCGAGAAACGAAGCAATATCAATCCTCGTAAATGTTACAGCAAGAGTTCCCATGACTACATAGAAAAAAGAGAAAATTGCTAGATAAAATAAGTTGAAGCGGAAGTTCGATAACCTAAAAATTTTTTTCTTCATATCTAAAGATTAATTAATTCCGAAGTCAAAGACAATACATGAAGAAAAAATAGCACAAATAATAAAGTCGGGGGAAGTGGCAGTTTATTAAGTTAATCTCCTAACGGCTCCACAAGCGACTTCTTTTATTCCAATACTACAACCTTTTTTTGAGATAAGTACTTTTGAATATTTACCAAAACCTTATTCGTTGCCTCATCTGGCTCAACTAAACCCATATATCCCCTGATTGAGGTTTTCGGCATGAGCTTATTAGTCACTGTATCGAAATGCTCTGAGTAATAGTAATCAACAAGTACCTGATCTACGTGCCTTACGGAAAACGGGTATTTTATTGCGAGACGAACAAACAAATCCCAATCTTCAAGGCTCGATAAATTCTCATCGAAATCCCCAATATCTTCTATTACTTTCCTTTTAAGAAGAATTGAATTGACGTCAATATAGTTTGTATGCAAAAGTTTCGCTGGATTATATTCAGGAGCTCTTACTTTTCTTGCTATAGTTTTTATTTTTCCTTCTTCATTTGGTGTAACTAAAAACAAATTTTCTGAACAGTAAACCATAACTGATTTTTCGTCATTTTCTAATTCTTGCTTCATAACTTCTAAAAAATTTGGGTGCCATGTATTATCTGTGTCTAAAAATGCCAGAAATTCACCTTTTGAGTTAGAAATACCAAAGTTACGTGCACTGCTTGCACCTTTATTTTCCTGTCGGAAATAATGAATGTTTTGGTTTTTCTCGATTGTTTCTTTCAGCGTTTCTTCAGTTCCATCGGTAGAACCATCATCCACTATTATTAATTCATAATCCTTAAAAGCTTGTGCTAATACGCTGTCTATAGCTTTTTTAATTACATTCCTTCTATTAAATGTGGGCATTATAACGCTTACTTTTGGCATAATATTAAAGATGTCTAAGAAAAATTGATTATTTCTTTTTATCTTTTCCTATTTTAATTCCCAACTCTTTGAGTTGTCCTTGAGAGGCCTCGCTTGGCGCATCCATTACTGCTGTTTGGCCTGAGGCTGAAGTCGGAAACGCCATAACTTCCCGGATACTTGGTTCTCCAAGCGCAACATATGTAAATCTGTCAACCCCCGGAGCTATTCCTCCATGAGGAGGTACCCCGTATTTAAAGGCAGTCAGCATATGATTAAACTCCTTTTTTTGTTTTTCCGAAAATCCGATAAGATCAAAAATCTTTGCCTGAATTTCCGGCTGATGAATCCTAATACTTCCGCCTCCTACTTCATATCCATTAAGAACCATATCATGCTGAAGCCCCCGAACCTTAGTCGGATCCGTTTCGAGAAGAGGTACATCATCAGGATGGGGAGCTGTAAACATATGATGTGACGGGGCAAATTTAGAAGTACCTGATCCATAATAATAATCTTCCTTGGATTGTTCTGTAAACAGCGGAAAATCAATTATCCAAGCAAAAGCCAACACATCAGGATCATTTTTATTCTCCCTTAAATCAGGCTTGTCGCTTTTATATTTAGTAATGGCTTCTTTACGGGAAATCCTTGGCCATGGAGATTTAGCTATCTTCTTTTCCGGAAAAATTTCATGAACAAGCTCCGTAAATAGTGTTTCAGAAAGATTTAGTATGTCTTCCTGAGTTACAAAGGACATTTCAATATCCAATTGTGTAAATTCGCCATATGCTCTATCGCGCCGAGGATCTTCATCCCTAAAACACCTCGCAAGCTGAAAATACCTTTCAAAACCTGCAACCATCAAAAGCTGTTTATATTGTTGCGGACTTTGAGGTAAAGCATAAAACTTACCAAGTTGCAATCTTGAAGGAACCAGAAAGTCTCTCGCTCCTTCAGGAGTCGTCTTTGTCAAAATCGGAGTTTCAATTTCTACAAAATCCCTCTCTAAAAGCCACTTGCGCATGAAGTTTGCAACTTTTGAACGAATTCTAATATTTCGCGTCATTCTTCCTCTCCTTAGGTCTAAATACCGATACTTCATCCTAACTTCTTCTTCAATGTTATAACCGTCGGTATCCAGAGGAACCGGAATTTCTGAAGCCTTAGAAATAATAGTTAACTTTTCGATCTGAACTTCAACTATTCCTGTTTCAAGTTTAGGATTTATTAATTTTTCAGGACGATTTGCAACTTTGCCAATAATTTCGATGACACTTTCAACTGTAAATTTAGGTAGATCATTTCCGACACACTGAACTTTGCCGCTTCTGTCTCTTAAATCAAGAAATGTAATCTTTCCATGATCCCTAATCGAGTCAACCCAACCTTGAAGTTTTACTTCTTCCCCAGATTTTCTCACTGTTTCTAGCACTAAAGTTCTGTCCATGATTTGTATTTTACAGCTTATTTTAACTTTTTTCTTCGCTTTTTCTCAAATACTTCCCTATTTCTCGTCTTGCAGTAGTTGTTGCCACAAACTCACTCCAACCTGATGATGGATCTTTCGGAAGTTTTGTCTTCTCTATTTCAACAACCTCCCCGCTTTTTAATTTGTAGTTAAGGGGAACCATTTTGCCGTTAGCTTTGGCGGATTTAACATACCTGGGTAAATCGGTGTGAACCGCATATGCAAAGTCTATGGGTGTTGCGCCCAACGGGAGGTCAAAAACGTCTCCCTTTGGGGAAAAAATAAAGATTCTCTCCTTTAGCGCATCGAACTTTACGGCTTCCAAAAACTCTTTTGAATCTTTAATTTCTTTCTGCCACTCGGCAAGCTCTTTTACCCAGCTAAGTTTTTTCTCAATCACCCCTCCTCTTTGTTCCAAGATTTCACTCTTAACGTCTTTTGCTTTTGTATCACTATACGCCCAATGCGCCGCAATCCCAAATTCTGCCTCCTCATGCATAGCCTGTGTCCGAATCTGTACTTCAACAATTCTTCCCTTCGGCCCGAAAACTTTCGTATGGATAGACTGATATCCGTTTGGTTTTGGTTGGGCAATAAAATCAGATACTCCCAGATGGGGAACCGGTGTATATTGGCGGTATACTATCCCTAATGCGGCATAACATTCAGGAATGGTATTTACAATTATCCGCATCGCGACAATGTCAAGAACCTTATCAAAATCCCACGAAACTTCGGCACACTGCAGCTTTTTCCATAGAGAATAAAGGTGTTTTTTCCTTGCCTGAATTGTAGGTTTTACATTTTCCTTTGCTAAAATTTTTAAAAGAGATTTCCTCATAACCTGAATATGCTTTTCTGCCTCTTTATAATGGGCTTGAGATAGCTTTTTGACCTTTTCATATTCTTCAGGATAGACATACGGGAAAGAAAGGTCGTCAAGTTGAGTCTTTACTCCTCCCATTCCGAGTCGCTCCGCAAGCGGTGCAAAAATTTCTAAAGTTTCCCTCGCAATTCTTTTCTGTTTTTCTTCTGGAACAAAGGAAAGGGTTTGCATATTGTGAAGTCTGTCGGCAAGTTTGACCAATACAACCCGCAAATCCTTTGCCATCGCTAAAAACATTTTTCTTAAGTTCTCGACAAATTGCTCTTCCTGACTTCCCCGAAGTTTCAAATATGAAACTCTTGTTACTCCGTCGACCAGATGAGCTACATCTTCCCCGAATTCCCCTTTTATATCCGTTAGTTTTGCCGCTCCCTCATCAACGGTATCATGTAATAATCCTGCGATAATTGACGTGAGATCAAGTTTCCATGCAGCTAAAATTTTAGCCGTTTCCAGCTCGTGCGTTACATACGGGTCACCGCTGAAACGTTTTTGTCCTGCGTGGGCAATCTTGGTAAATTCCCACGCTTTATCTAAAAGTGATATATCGGAGTTCGGACCATACTCCATTAACTCCCTTTTCAATTCATTAAATTGTCCGTCTAAATTATTTTTGACCATATCTAAAATCCCTAACCTTTAGTTGTAATTTCTCATTTCCATTCCACAAATCTTCCTCAATAGTATATGCAACACCCATAGGTTTACCGGGAGAAAGTTTAGAATAGTACTCTCCCATTCCAAAGGCAATAGCATCAAAGATTATTTCCTTTTCTTTTAGTTTCAACTTTAGGTGTGAACGATCTGACCCAACACATCTGACATCATAAATATTTGCCTTTTCGGTTACAAAAACGGGGGTCGGATTGCCTATCCCGGTCGGCTCAAATTTCTTAATCTCTCCGTATAAATCGTTGTTTATTCGATTAAAGTGCAGATTCAAATCTATTTTAAGTTTTTTGGAAAGTACTTCATTTGTTAAAAGCGGGTTGGCAACTTCTTCAATTTTTTGAGAAAAGAGAGATATTTTTTCAGTTGCAATCGTAAATCCTGCCGCCATTGGGTGACCCCCTCCTCCCTCTATTAAACCTCCAAGTTTTCTAATGGCCTCGATTATGTTAAATCCGGCAATCGATCTGGCTGAAGCTTTTGAATAAATTTTTCCCTTGGATATTACAATTGAGGGTCGATGAAATTCCTCAACCAACTTTGCTGCCGCAAGACCTATTACACCCTCGTGATAGGACTCGTGGGCAAGGACCAATACACTTTGTAAGGTATCTTTTGAAACTTGACCGCGCGCATGGACCACCACCTCATCAACTATCTTTTGTCTTTCAAGATTAGTTTTATTAAGAAGGGTCGCCAAAGTTTCCGCTCGCAGCCTATTTTTGGTACACAACAGCCTTAGCGACTCAACTCCGTGTTCCAGTCTCCCCATAGCATTGATTCGGGGAGCAATAATATAGTTTATCTCATATGTCCCGATCGACCCTTTTTGAATCCGCCCCTTTTCCATCAAAGCCAAAAGACCAACTCGATTCGTTTGATTTAGAGCTTCCAAACCATACTTTGCAAAAGATCGATTTGGACCAAGAAGCGGGAGCTGATCCGCAATGGTCCCTATTGCAGCTAAATCCAAACCACTATTTTTAATTCTTGAATCATAAATCTTAAATCTTTTTCTAATTTCTCTAGAGAGTATCCACGCAACACCTGAACCGCTAATTTTATCCGTATGAATAATCGAATATGCCTTTGGAAGATTTTTCCCAGGCTGGTGATGATCCGTAATAATTACATCGATCCCAAGCTTATTTGCTTCTTCAACCGCTTCATTTGCAACAATTCCATTATCAACTGTTACGATCAAACCTAGCTTTGAATTTTTCTTGTCCGCCGAAGCCTTGGCGAAGGTGGAAATTTTTAAATTTTGAATGCTATCGGCATTCAAGCCGTAACCTTCCTCAAATCTGTCGGGAATATGTGGGGTTACATCAAACCCTAGTCCATATAGGCTCTCCCACAAAATTGCCGTAGCACAAATCCCGTCAGCATCATAATCTCCGTAAATAATTATTTTTTCACCATTTTCTTTTGCTTTTTTTATCCTCTTTATAGTTTTAGAAACTTCCTGAGGATCAATTTTGAGGTCTTTTAAGGGAACCTTTTCGGGCTGAACGGGATTAAAAAACTCTTCCTTTTTTCTCCTCGTTGTGATTCCCCGGTTTTCTAACAGAATATCGATTATGTCAGAAGCTTTTAACTCTATCCTACCAATTTTTGATTTTTGCTTGCCCCGTAGCGAACTTGTTCTGCTTCGGAGATTTTTGATTATTGATTTTCCTATCACTTCCCACTTTTCATATCTTAGACCCTTTAATTTGTTCCTTTTAAAGTCTTTTTTGTTCATAATTTAATCCTCTTTGAAGTATAATGATACTTATATGAAAGTCCAATTACCTAAATCTGTGGTTGATATTATTTACAAATTCCAGGAAAAAAATTACCAGATTTATGTAGTCGGAGGAGCAGTGAGGGATCTTCTTATGGGGAAAATTGTTTATGACTGGGATTTTACAACAAGTGCAATCCCTGAGGAAAGCTTACAACTCTTTGAGAGTGCGTATTATACCAACGAGTTTGGGACTGTAGGAATTCCAAACGAGACTGAGGGAGAGAGACCTTATGAAATTACAACATTTCGGACAGAACACGGTTATTCCGATAGCCGCAGACCCGATCGTGTGGAATGGGGAAAAACTCTGGAAGAGGATTTGCAAAGGCGGGATTTTACAATAAATGCAATGGCCCTTAATGTAAAAATTACAAATTACAAAACACAAATTACAAATAAACCTAAAATTAAAAACCCGAAATTAAAGACCGACAATCAAACTCAAACAAGTGATGTCGAAGCTGAACTAATAGATTTATACGAAGGCAAGAAGGATCTTGAGAATAAACTCATCCGAGCTGTCGGAGATCCAAATGAAAGATTCTCTGAAGATGCGCTTCGAATGATGAGGGCTGTAAGGATTGCGGCTGAATTGGGATTTATGATTGAGGAAAATACATTTGAAGCAATCAAAATGAATACCGCTCTTATTAATAGAATTTCAAAAGAACGGGTTCGCGACGAGCTTCTGAAAATCTTAGGATCTCCCCACCCTTATGAGGGAATAATCATGTTTAAAAATTCGGGTCTTATGAGCGAAATCTTACCCGAATTTGAAAAAACCTTCGGAGTCGAACAAGCCTCTCCCGGGAGACACCATATTTACGACGTCGGAACCCATAGCCTTTATTCTTTAAAATCCGTATCTGTTAGAAATACAGATCCGATTGTAAGGTTTGCAACATTAATCCACGACATCGGTAAGCCTCTCACCTATAAAAAACTTGAAACAGGCACGATTACTTTTTACAATCACGAACTAGTCAGCGCTAAAATCGCAAAAAGAATTGCTGAGCGCCTTAGATTTTCCAATAGGGAGAAAGATAAACTTTATCGGCTTGTGCGCTATCATCAGTTTACCGTCGATGAAAAACAAACCGATTCCGCAATTAGACGTTTTATCCGAAAAGTTGGGATAGAAAATGTTCCGGACATGCTGGATCTACGAATCGGCGACAGACTCGGTGGCGGTGCCCGTGAAACTTCGTGGCGGTTGGAAGAATTCAAAGCAAGACTTATTGAGGTTCAAAAACAACCCTTTACCGTAAAAGATATCAAAATTGACGGCAATGATGTAATGAAAGTATTAGAAATCGAACCGGGACCTAAAGTAGGTGAAATTTTGCAAAAACTTTATGACGAAGTCGTCGAAAAAAAGATCCCAAATGAAAAAGGTGTCCTGATTGAAAGATTGAACGAACTAAAATAGAAATATGGAAACTCCTACAAATCTTAACTCTATTAAGGAACAGCTTAAAGAAAGAATTGGAAATTATTCTGAAATGAATGCTCCCGATCTTTTAATAGATATTAAAAGTGCACTTGAATCTTATGAAAGTGAAACCGTTAAGATTAAACCGGACAGAATTGTTAGATGGGAAGGTAAGCATCAACTCCGTTCAATACTTTTTCAAATAACCCACATGTTAGGTAGAGAATCTGATAGAAAAGTAATAGAAAACCAAATTATAGAGAATCCGGCTCTGGGTTTGGTCCTAGATAGGAATGATTTGATACTCACGCCTGTAGACATTATTAAATTAATAAATGAGGAAAAAAATATACCTGTTTTAATCCATCAAGGAATTACAAAAACTCATAGCGTAAATAATATACTACAGTTTTCAGAAAAAGGAATCTTCGGTGATACTGGTGAGGATGTTCCAACCTATGTCAAAACTTTTGGATCAAAAATGTTCGGCAACCTACCGTATACTACTCACGAAAAAGGTACTAATCCTAATTACGTGACGCTTTACATTAACCCTTATAAATTAAGGGATTACAGATCAATATTTACCGATCCTGAGCCTCTATTCAGTAATATTCCATCTGATAAATTAGGTGAAAGTTTTTTTGTAATGGGAGGAATTCCTGCAAAAAGCATTATAGGAGTTTCCGATAAATCTAATGGCCCCCTACTTTTAATTTAGTTGTCGAAAAAAAGATCCCTAATGAAAAAGAAGCGCTGTTGGAAAAATTAAAAGAATTTAAATAAAATTATATGACTGAAGATGATATTACTGTAACCGAAGGCAGAAAAGACGAACTTCATGACTATGCTTTGGTTAGAGAGCATATCCAGTCAGTTCTTGGAGCAGGAGAAATCGACTGGGACAAAATGGATAGCGAGGTTCATAATTGATCCTCTCCGCCAAGCTCATTTCATTCGCTAGGCGGAATCAGAAATGGTCTGTTCTTGCTATATAGTCTCTTACCAATCGTTCATTCAGGTTCCCGATTGTTCTGGCGTAATACCCTCTG
>Ga0214473_10000461_pt1 | contig 57385 bp, 55 predicted proteins | sample RVTome_7_FD_203509 | JGI IMG/M metagenome (GOLD analysis project Ga0214473, IMG submission 203509) | Soil microbial communities from uranium-contaminated site in the Upper Colorado River Basin, Wyoming, United States - RVT98D197 | ecosystem: Environmental > Terrestrial > Soil > Contaminated >... | reverse complement strand
TCATTAAAAAAGGGGTCTTTGATGAAAAACTGTCAAGGATATTGCACCGTGCTTTTGAACTCAGGCAGAAGGGCGACTATATGGAACAGGCAGAAGTTACAAAGAGCGATGTGGATGAGATATTGCCAAAGACAAAGGAATTCGTCAGAAAGGTGAAAGGGCATCTGCTGAAAGGATGAAAATTAGGTATAGTGCCCCTAGAATTGGCCGTAAATCGCTCTTTATATTTCAACCATCCGATTAAATGCTTGAATATGGGACTCATGCGGATCTAATTTCCCTTCTGCTGCCCATTTTTTGATACTTTCGGTTGTGAATTCATTTTCAAATCGTTTTATCATTTTTATTGAATTTAGCGTGAGTTCTGTTGCATGCGCTTCAGCTCGAGCAATGAGCATTGCGGCTTCCCGATTCTCAATATTCAAATTTTCAAGTTTCTGATAGCCAGCTAAAACTGCTGACGCTTGCCTGTAGATGTCCCAAGCCTGTTCACGATTATAATTTATTAATTTTGAATGTTTTTTGCTGACAGAAATTGCATACCAAAAACTTACGGCAGTTATTAAAGTTCCCATGATGGTAAAAGCTGTGTCCATATTAATTCTCCAGTCCAACATTATATTTTTTCCCCTTGCGGAGTACCTCCATCGGTCAATAAAGAATTCTGGGGACCATACTTAATTCACCTTGGTTTTAGGTCCCGGCTTCATGCGTTTCAGGATGCGTCAGCTTAATATTAGCCATGCGGGATAAGATGCCGAGTCGCGTTTTCCTGTCAAGAATGAAATGACCTGGCAATCAGACAGATTCCGGACAAGCCGGAATGACAAGGCCGGGAAAAGGGATGGGCGGACCAAGGCTGAAATAAGTTTTCTCTATTTCACCACCTCCACCAGGCTCTCGACCTTAATCCCGGCGTGCCTGGCGATGGCGTCGAAATGGGCGTCTGCGTGCAAAAGGAGAGCTTTCTCCTGGAGAGCAGAAACGGATATCAGGATGTCGGTGTACGGGACGGCGACACCTTTTTGTTTCAAGAGAAAGGCAAGCCTTGACGCACTGTCCCACAGCGCCCTTGTCGTCTCAATATAGGATAAGGCATCGAGCCTGCTCTTGAGCCTGTCATATTCCTTTTCAGTCCGTGCCCCCCCAGGAGTTCGAGCTCTATAATCCCGGTGATCGCGACCTCACTCTCCGTGAGGATCTCTTCGATTCTCTCTTTCACAAGGGGATGGAAGTTCTTCCTGAGGGCGAATACCCAGGCCGACGTATCAAGAAAAAATTCTCGAGGCGGTGAAGGAAAAGAGCAAGTCGGGCGAGTAAGACCTCATGCCAAAGGAGCGGGGCGGGCCGCCGCCAGTTTCCGGTAAAAACGGAATGTCTTTTCGGCTATAACCCTCCATCTGAATTCCCTCTCGACCCGTTCGCGCGCCTTCCGGCCCATCTCGTCCCTTTTTTCGCGGGATTTAAGGAGCCCGTTTACGGCATCGGCGAGCCTTTTTGCGAAATCGTCCGGATCGACCGGTTCGGGGTCCTCGGCGCTTACGGGCGAAAAAGGGATCAGATACCCCGTCTCTCCATGGGCTACGGCCTCCGGAATGCCCCCAACCCTGGAGGCGACCACAGGTGTGCCGCAGGCCATGGCCTCAAGATTGATAAGGCCGAAAGGCTCGTAAACGGACGGGCATACGAACACATGGGCATGGCTGTAAAGCGGGATGAGGTCCTTTTTGGGGACCATCTCGGCTATCCAGACTGTTCGGTCTTTCCTCCCATTTCTTAACTCCTCCACCCGGGCCGTCATCTCGGCCATGATTTCCGGGGTATCGGGGGCCCCGGCACAGAGGACAAGCTGAGTGCCGGGCTCTATATACCGCCCCATATTGAGGAAGTGAACGAGGCCCTTCTGCCGCGTAATGCGCCCCACGAAGAGGACATAAGGCTTATCGGGATCGATCCCGTATTTTTCAAGCACGGACCTGTCCGGCTTATATCCGTATTCTTCCGAATCGATGCCGTTATGGATGACCTCTATTTTTTCCGGGGGGACCCCGTAAAGCTCGTTCACGTCCCGCTCCATCTGTTGAGAAACGGCTATTACGCCGTCCGCGTTCCGGTAGGCCGTGCGCTCTATCCAGGTGCTAAGCCTGTAGGCGGTCCCAAGCTGTTCCTCCTTCCATGGCCTGTGGGGCTCGAGCGAATGGGTCGTGAGGACAAGGGGCGCCCCAAAGAGTTCCTTTATAAGGAAACCGGCAAAATGAGTGTACCAGGTATGGCAATGCACTATGTCCGCGTCCTTCGGGAGGCCCGCCATATAAAGGTCCTTAAGAAGTATTTCGAGGAGCTTCGCATGCCGGCTGTCGTGGGCCGGGATTCGGAAATCGGGCTTGATGCCCCTGACCTTTAGCGGGCCTTTTTCCTCTTCCTGTTCCCCGAAAGAGAGGACCTGAATCACATCTTCCGGGCCCGCCGCCCTCGCAAGCTCGCGCGTGAGATACTCTACATGCACCCCCGCCCCCCCATATACATTCGGCGGATATTCGTTTGATAGGATAAGTATGTTCATTTGCTTATTAATGGATGGGCGCAGCAAGCAGCGCCCCTACATAAACTTATAACGCGGCACTTCGGGGCTGTCAAATGTTTTTCAAACCTGAATTTTCCTTATAATAGTTGGGCTTACGTTCGTTGAAATATTGGCATATTAGTGCTAATATATCGTTTCTTAAGGAAAAAATGGCCGAGATCATTCCGTTTGGGGGAATTTGCTATAATTCCGATAAGGTGCGGGCCGAGGAGGTTATGGCCCCGCCATACGATATCATTTCGCCCGAAATGAGGCAGGCCCTGTACGCCAAGAGCCCCTATAATATCGCCCGCGTAGATGCCGGAATGGAGTATCCCGATGACAGCGAGGCCGACAGCAAATACTCCCGGGCCGCGGCCCTTTTAGAGGACTGGCTGAGAGAAGGCATCCTCGTCCAATCGGAAAGCCCCTGTTTCTTTGCCTACAAGGTGGACTATACGATAGACGGCGGGAAAAGGGAACTCAAGGGCCTCTTTGCCCTGGTCAGGCTTGAGCCCCTCGGGAGCGGCCATATCTATCCCCACGAATGCACGCACTCAAAGGCCCGCATAGACCGCCTGAGGCTCTTGAGGGCCACAAGGGCCAACACAAGCCCAATCTTCTCCGTCTACCCGAGCCCCGAAGGAAAGGCATCGGAAGTCCTGGAAAAGGTCTTTAAGGCCCCGGCCTGCATGGAGGCCCCCGATATGGACGGAAACCTCCACGGCCTCTGGAAGATAGACTCCCCCCCGGATATCGGAGCTATAAAGGCAGACCTTAAAGGAAAGCCCGTATTCATCGCGGACGGCCACCACAGGTATGAGACCGCCCTCGAGAACCAGCGCCTCATGAAAGAAGATCTGGGGAAAAAATTCACGGGTGACGAAACCTTCAATTACGTCCTCATGTTCCTCGCCAACACCGGGGACGGAGGGCTTACGATACTCCCAACCCACAGGCTCATACGCTCCCACGAAAAATTTCCCGACTCCCTCAAGGAGAATTTCACGATAGAGGAACTCTCCCCCGAGCGGGATATCCGGCGGGAGATCGAAAATTTCAAGCCGAGGAACGTTTTTGGGCTTTATACCGACCGGACCCAGTACAGGATAGGCTATAACGGCATGGACGGGCTCGCCGATGTCCACCCCATCCTTAAAAAACTGGACGTTGTCGTGCTTCACGAGCTTATTATTAAGAAGCTGGCCCACGCCGAAGCCGTGGCCTATGAGATGGACCCCGGCCTCGCCAGAGGCATGGTGGAAAACGGTGAGTTCGAGGCCGCCTTTTTCCTGAACCCCACCGGGATAGAGGAGGTCATGGAGGTCGCCCTCTCCGGAAAGAGGATGCCTCCCAAATCCACCTATTTCTACCCCAAGCTCATGACCGGGTTCGTCGTAAACAGGTTTTAGAGATCGAAAAATATAAAGGAGGAAAGGGATGAAGGTAGCAATCAACGGTTTCGGCAGGATCGGAAGAAATTTCCTGAGGGCAAGTGTTGATTCCGGACTGGATATAGTCGCGATAAACGACCTTACGGACGCCGGGACGCTGGCCCATCTTCTTAAATACGACTCCGTCCACGGCATATTCAAGGCCGATGTGAAGGCCGGCGACGGGAGCATAACCGTGAACGGGAAAGAGATAAAGGTCACGGCGATACGCGAGCCGGAAAAACTCCCCTGGAAGGATATGGGAGTGGATATCGCGCTCGAGTCCACGGGCCTCTTTACGGACAGGGAGAAGGCCGGGAAGCACCTCGACGCGGGCGCGAGATACGTGATTATCTCGGCCCCCGCCAAGGAGCCCGATATTACGGTCTGCATGGGAGTGAATGAAGAACAGCTTGATGCGGGCAAGCACAGGATAATCTCCAATGCCTCCTGCACCACCAACTGCCTTGCGCCCGTGGCCAAGGTGCTGCACGAGAACTTCGGCATCGTAAGGGGCTTCATGACGACGGTCCATTCCTATACGAATGACCAGAGGATACTGGACCTCCCGCACAAAGACCTGAGGAGGGCCAGGGCGGCGGCCGTGAGCATGATCCCGACCTCCACCGGGGCGGCAAAGGCCATAGGGCTTGTCCTCCCGGAGCTCAAGGGGAAACTGGACGGCATGGCCATCCGGGTCACCACGCCCAATGTGTCGGTCGTGGACCTCGTGTGCGAGGTATCCGGGGACGCCACGAAGGAAGAGGTGAACGCCAGGCTCAAGGAGGCCGCCGGCGGGAGGATGAAGGGCGTCCTCCAGTTTGTCGAGGAGCCGCTCGTCTCGATAGACTTTAACGGGAACCCCCATTCCTCCATTCTTGACTCGCTCCTCACCAACGTCCTGGACAAGAGGCTCGTAAAAATAATAAGCTGGTACGACAACGAATGGGGCTACAGCTCCAGGCTCCGCGACCTTATGCTTTATGTAAAGGGGAAGAAATAAGATGGCAAGAGGCGCTCTCGGGCAGGGAGAATTCAACAAGCTTTCGATAGAGGACGTGGACTTGAAGGGAAAGCGCGTCTTCATCAGGGTGGATTTCAACGTGCCCCTCGACGAGAACATGATGATCACGGACGATAGGAGGGTACGCTCCGCCCTGCCCACTATAAATTACGCCATAGACGAAGGGGCCCGCATAATACTGGCCTCCCATCTGGGCAGGCCCGATGGGAAACCGGACCCCAGGCTCTCGCTCGCCCCCTGCGCCCGCAGGCTCCAGAGGCTCCTTAACAAGGAAGTCCTCTTCCTCCACGACACCATAGGGCCCCAGGTGAAAGAGGCCGTAGGGAAGATGAGGCACGGGGATGTAGTACTCCTGGAGAACCTCCGCTTCCATCCGGGCGAAGAGGCAAATGATGAAAGTTTCTCCAAAGAGCTTGCCTCCCTGGCCGATATATACGTGAACGATGCCTTCGGCGCGGCCCATCGCGCCCATGCCTCGATAGTCGGGATCCCGAAATTCATCCCCGGGGTGGCGGGTTTCCTTTTGAGGAAAGAAGTGAGCTACCTTGAAGGCGTGGTCAGCAACCCCGTGCGGCCTTTCGTTGCGATACTTGGCGGGGCAAAGGTCTCGGGAAAGATCGGCGTCCTCGAAAATCTTATGGACAAGGTGGACAAAGTCATAATCGGCGGCGGCATGGCCTTCACCTTCATCAGGGCCATGGGTTACGAGGTAGGCGATTCCATAGTCGAAGAGGAGATGCTCGAGTTCGCGGAAAAGATCAGGAACGAGCTTATCAAGAACGGAGTCAAATTCTATCTGCCCGTGGATTGCGTGATCGCCCACGGGATGGAGCCCCAGGCCGAGAGCAAGATAGTCCCCACGCAGGAGATACCCCGCGGTTGGAAGGCCCTCGACATCGGCCCGGCATCCGTGAGGCTTTTTTCCGAGGTGCTCGAGAACGCCAAAACCGTCATATGGAACGGCCCCATGGGCGTGTTCGAGATGGACGCCTTCAGCCGCGGCACCTTCGCCGTCGCGCGCGCGGTCGCGGACGCTTACGCGTTGACCATTGTCGGGGGCGGGGACACGGACCTTGCCGTGCACAGGGCCGGCGTCTCGGACTCGATATCCTTCATCTCGACCGGCGGAGGGGCATCGCTTCAGCTTCTGGAAGGCAAAACCCTCCCGGGCCTCGCGGCGCTAAAAGATAAAAAGGCCTAAAGGATTTCAGTTAAAGGGGTAAAGTCGAAGAAATTTCCGCGTACAATCTGAAATTCACATTAGATTCGCTTCGAGTCCGAGTAATGTAGCCGCAGGCTTTAGCCTGCGTCCATACAGCGCAATATAGAGCGCAATGAAGGTTGCGGCTACGGCTGTAGAGAATCCAGTCTTTTTGTCTGTCATGCCCGAGGTTCTTAATCGGGCATCCAGAAAGGCTTGAAACTGGATTCCCGCTTTCGCGCGGGAATGACGATAAGGAATTTCCGATTTTTAATTTCGCTCTGACGCGCTAACGCTGGGCGGAGCAAGCCCCGCCCCTACATTTCGCGCTGACGCGCCGCTCTAAAAGCAGCTTTTTACCGGCTCTCCGTCGGCTATTTTATGCGGCAGCCGTTCATTGAAGGGAGGCAATATGCCCCTTTTCATCTCGACCACCATCGGGTTTTTGCTTCCGAACCGGTCTATCAGGTATTGGGCCGCCAACTCGGGTTTTATAACGTCTCCGCACGTGAATATGTCCACGGCCGCGTAACCGTATTCCGGCCAGGTATGAATGCTCAGGTGCGATTCGGCGATGACTACCATGCCGCTGATCCCGAAGGGGCTGAATTCGTGGAAGGAAACGTCTACGATGGTTGCGGATGCCGCTCTTGCGGCCTCCATCATGGCATCCTTGACTTGCTCGAGGTCTTTGAGGACCCCGGGGGTGCAGTCCCTCAAGTCGACTAATAAGTGTTTCCCTAAAGCATGCAAATCCCTACCCTCCTTGTGAGCGAATTCGGAGGGCGCACGCCCTCACTAAAGTAGTTAAATTACATCATATCCTCTTGGGTTGTCAAGGTGGATGCGTGCGCTCCCTTCAAGCGAGTATTTTAAGCTGATATACTTAAATATGAATACGCCGAAACTCCTCCTTCTTCTGCTCTCCCTGATTGCGCTTTTTCTTGCCGGGCCGGTTTCCGATCTTTTCGCCATCAGGACGGGCGAACCCCTTCCGGAGGTCGTCCTTCCGAGCCTGGACGGGGGATATATTTCTCTCTCCAATCTCGAGGGAAGGGTGATCGTCCTCAATTTCTGGGCCGCCTGGTGCGCGCCATGCAGTAAGGAAATAGGGGCATTGAACGGTCTGGCACGGGTATATAAAAATGATATCGCAGTAATCGGGATCACGAATGACGATCCCCGGACAATAAGGGACTTCATCCGCCTGCAGCCGATCGCCTATCCTGTCCTCCTGGACAGCCAATCCAATATCCACAAGCGTTTCGAGGTCCTCGAGATCCCGGCCACATTCATAGTGGACAGGGGCGGAGTGCTGAGGAAAAAATATTCAGGCCCGGTTGATATCGGAGAACTGGGGGCGGTTATAGAATCGTTGCTCTAATAGGGGTTCCAGAGATGGCAGGCGACAAGCCTCCCCTTGCTTTTTTCCGAGGCCATGAAGGGAGGAACGATATTGTCGCAAGGGGAGAACCTCCTCGGACACCGGGTGTGGAAAGGGCACCCGGGCGGTATATCTATCGGGCTTGGCACATCGCCGCGGGGCACCTCGCGCGCACTCTTTCCGGGCTTCAAGGCCGGGGCCGAGGCGAAAAGGCCGACTGTGTACGGGTGCAGGGGCTCCCTGAAGAGGTCCTCCGCGCCGGCCTGCTCCACGATCTTTCCCAAATACATGACCGCGACCTCGTCGCTGAAATACTCCACCACCCTTAAATCGTGGCTTATGAAGATGAAGGAGATGCGCGTGCGGTCCTTCAGCTCCTTCAGGATATTCAGTATCTGGGCCTGTATGGACACGTCGAGGGCCGAGAGGGGTTCGTCCGCGATTATGAGCCTTGGCGAGACCGCAAGCGCCCGCGCAATGCATATCCTCTGGCGCTGTCCCCCGCTGAACTCGTGCGGGTAGCGGGAGAGGACCTCAGGCCCAAGCCCCACTTCCCCCAGAAGCGAAAGGACCTTTTCCTTTAATTCCTTTTTTCCCGCGAGGTGATGAATTATGAGGGGCTCGGCTATGGCATCGTAAACGGTCCTCCTCGGGTTAAGCGAGGCGAACGGGTCCTGAAAGATTATCTGCACCGAGCGCCTGAAGTTTTTCAACTCCGACTTATCGAGAGAAAAGACGTCCCGGTCCTGAAAGAGGACATCCCCGGATGTGGGCTCCGTGAGGGCGAGTATCACACGGGCGAGAGTGGACTTGCCGGAGCCCGACTCCCCGACAATGCCAAAGACCCGGTTTTCCCCCACCTCCAGGCTCACACCGTCCACTGCCTTCAGGGACTCATGCCTGGCAAATACGCCCTTCTTGACGGGGAAATGCTTTTTCAGGTCTCTTACTTTTAGAAGGGCTTCCAAAGTATTTCCTCCGAACGGATACAGCGGGCGAGGTGGCCGGGGGTTATCGCCCGCAACAGGGGCTCTTCTGTTTGGCATGCGGGTATCATATACCTGCACCTGTCCGAGAACTTGCAGCCGGGCGGGAGCGCCCAGGGCGGAGGCACGGTCCCGGGGATGGGCTTCAACGGCTCTCCGCGTTTCCGGGGCAGGGATTCGAGAAGCCCTATGGTGTAAGGGTGCTTGGGGGCCTCGAATATCTCCTTTACGGGTGCAAGCTCCACCATTCTCCCGGCATACATTACGCCCACGGTCTCGGCGTGCTCGGCTATGATTCCCAGGTCGTGAGTTATCAAGAAGACGGCCATATTCCTCTCGGCGCGCAGGCCTCCTATCAATTCAAGTATCTGGGCCTCTATAGTCACATCGAGGGCGGTAGTCGGTTCGTCCGCGATGAGGAGCGCGGGGTTGCAGGAGATGGCCATCGCTATCATTACCCTCTGCCTCATGCCGCCCGAGAGATGGTGCGGGTAATCCCTCATCCGGACCTCGGGCAGGGGGATTTTTACCGCCTTTAAAAGCTCGATAACGCGCCTGTCCGCCTCTTTTCTCGATGTGGGGAAATGGGCCTCGATGGCCTCCCGTATCTGGTAGCCTATCTTCAAGACCGGGTTCAGGGAGGTCATCGGCTCCTGGAATATCATCGAGACCTCCTTCCCCCTCAAGGACCTCATCTCTTCCGCCGGGAGTGTCAGGAGCTCCCTCCCCTGGAATTTTATGCTCCCCCCGGCAAAGGCCCCCTGGGGCAGTATGCCCATTATGGAAAGCGCCGTAAGTGATTTGCCGGACCCGGATTCGCCCGCAAGGCCGAAGAAAGAGCCTTCCGGTATGGCGAGGTCAAGCCCGCTTACTACCTTAACGGGCCCTTTAGGGCTCCCGAAAGAAATATTAAGATCGCGTACTTCAAGGAGGGGCAAAAAAACTATTCCTTATCCTTCAAAAGTTTTAGATAGGTCTGGGCCTCTTTCAAGTCGGGTATATGCCGGAGGGCGTCCTCCCATTCCTGCATGGCAAGCCCCGAGGAGCCCTGCATATAATACGTGAGCCCCAGCTGCACCCAGGCCGGCCCGTAATCGGGGTTCAGTTCCTTTGCCATCGTGAACTGGCTCACGGCCTCGTCGAACATCTTCAAATTGCGCAAGGCGACCCCCAATTTCGTCCTCACGTCCACAAGCCCCCTGTGAAGGCGGAGTGCCTTCTTGAATTCCTCCACGGCCTCCTCGTACATCCCGAAATCCATGTAGATGTTCCCGATGCGGTAATGCTCGTTGGCGAGCTTGCCGGAAATATAGGGGTCCACCATATTGGGCTCCGGGCTCGCTATCTGCGCCGCCTTCGAGATCACGTCCTGCGCCTTCTTGAATTCGTTCATCTCGTTATAAGTAATCGCCAGGTTCAGAGATGCCTCGGTATAAAGGGGGTTTTTCTTCAGTGCCCTCTCGAAATAATCCACGGCCTCTTCCTTGGCGCCCTTGAAGGACATCACCACGCCCAGCTTGTTCAGGATGTCCGGATAATCGGGGTTCAATTTCAGGATGTCTTTCAAGAGGGGCTCGGCTTCCCTGTAATTGCCCTCTTCAAAAAGTGTCGCGGCTTGCCTGTAAAGCTCCCTGGAAAGAGGATCCATGTAAAATTCAGTATAAAAATTACCGGGTTAAGAAGTCAAGAAAAGTGCTCAGGGATGCCAGTACGGAGAGGGCGGGCCGAACCTCCAGGGGTCGTCCCACCAGTAAGGGGTAAAAGGGTCATAGCGGTAAGGATACCTGTAATAGTAAGGAGAATAGGGATAATAAGGTGTGGGATAATACTCCTCCTCTCTCCAGAGATGTATCTGGACTATCTCGAAGACAGGGTAGGTGTAATCGGCCTCGTCAAGTTTGCCTTTCCGGGTGCCCGTGAACTCGCCGGCCACTGTGATATGCCTGCCTCTCTTATAGATCATAGGGTCCAGGAAACCGGCGCTCTTGGGGAATATGGCAAGATAGCGGCCCTCATCGCCCCTTTCGTTTTTGATATAGCCCCTCGAGTCCACCGGCAGATAGAGGGCCTCAATTACGGTGCCCTCTTCCGTCACCTTCGAATTGGCTACGGCCCCGCCAAGGATATAAAGCCTGCCCCTGTACTGGTCGGGGTCTTCCCTGAGGGCGGCAAGGGACACGTCCCTCGTGCCCTGTTTCATGATCTCCGGCTTGAGCACGGGAGCGCAGGAGGCGAGTATGCTTATGGCGATAAGAAGGATAGCTTTCCTCATAGATAAATTATACACTGGAAAGGTTAAGGGTCAAAGGGCCTTCATATAGATAAGCTTGTCGTCGTCTTCGGCAAAGAACTTGGGGACCCGGGCGACCTCCTTATAGCCGCTTTTCCTGTAAAAACGCCTTGTTGACTCATAATCATCGCGGGAGGAGGTCTCGATGTAAACATATTCGCATTTCAAGGCCGACATGTGTTTTTCGGCTTCCCTTAGGAGGAGCCCCCCGATCCCCTTTCCGCGCGCCTTTTCCTCCACCACTATCCAGTAGAGGTCGAAACGCCCCTCCGAAATGCTGATCGGGCCGTAGCATATATAGCCGGCAAGCTCTTCTCCCGTATCGGCAAAGAGGAAATGATAGGGGCTCTCATCCCCTTCGGTCAAATAATCCTCGAGGATCTCTTTTGCGACCTCTATCTCCATGTCCTTAAAAAGTCCCGTGGAGGCGAGTATCTTCTCCACCTTTGAAAGGTCCGAGGGGAAGGGATTTCTTCTTAAACGGATATTTTTGTGCTCCATCCTCTCTAAAATCAAGCTATCGAGCCGTCGGAGGTCTTTTCCATAAGAGGCCGCGGCGCCTTTCCATCAGCGGCAAGGGCCGAATCTATTATCCTCTTTATAACCTGGGCCGGAGAATAGCCCGCCTCTTTTGCCGCCGAGATATAACCTGACCACGGCCCGATGCAGGGGTTTGCATTGAGTTCCAGTATGTAAACCCTTCCCTCCTTGTCCATGCGAATGTCCGCCCTAGCGTACCCCCTCAGATTAAACACATCCCAGGCGCGCAGCACGGTCTTTTTTATCTCTTCAAGCGGGGCGTCCAAAGGATCGAATATTCGGGGCGTGTTCTCGTATTCCAAAGATTCCTCGAACCATTTGGCCGCGTAATTTATAATCCTCGGCTTTCCTTCGGGCCAGTCCTCAAAAAGGAGTTCGGCCACCTGGAAGGTCTCGGCCCCCCCTTCGGGCCTGCCGAGGAGTGCGATATTCAACTCCCTGCCGTCGATGTATTTTTCCACAAGGATGGGCTGGCCCCGGTGCTTTTCCGCCATTAATGCAAGCTTTTCCCTTAATAGGGCCTCGTCTCTAAGGATACAGCCATCATCTATTCCAATGCTCGCGTCCTCCCAGGCGGGCTTCACAAACCAGGGCGGAGGAACATTCATTTTAATCGGGGTACCTTTATAGACCTGCCAGTCCGGGGTTGGGATGCCGAGGGACCTCATTACGCTCTTTGCGAGGGCCTTATCGGTTGTGGCCACGAGGGCGTCATAGGGCGCCCCCGTGTAAGGGTATCCCGCCATTTCGAATAATCCGGCCATTGCGGGATGGAACCTCTGGTTATCCCCTATGGCCTCCACAAGGTTGAAGACCACGTCGGGTGAGTATTCGGCGAGGCGGGAGAGGATGTCGGTTATAAAACCCGGTTCGGAGTGAACAGGGAAGGCATTATATTCCCACCCGAGTTTTCCGAGGGATTCCGTTACAAGCTGGACCTCGTCCAGGACGTCCTCGGAATCCAGGCTGCCCTTAACGGGCTCGTTATAAGCCACCGCCACTCTCATTATTATTTTCCCGCGAAAGGAAAAAGTGCCCTATATTAACATTTCGAGAAAGGAGTAATCGAGGTTCTTCCCCGGGCTCTACTTCTCTCATTGCCGATTCGGTAAAGGGCGGATTCCATTATCCGGGATATAAGCTCTTTGTATTCCATGCCGGCCTGGGTGCAAAGTATGGGGAGGTCGGAGTGGGTCGGGTTAAGGCCGGCAAGCGGATTGGCCTCAAGGAAAAAGAGCTGTCCGCCTTCGTCCATCTTCAAATCTATCCTCCCCGCGTCCCTGCAACCCAATGCCTTATAGGCCCTGAGGGCGATCCCGGAGGACTCCAGAATTATCCTTTTGTTCTTTACGAGCGTGTACCTCACGCGCTCCTCGCAGAGCTCCTTGTTCATGTAGGAGTAAACGAGGGGCTCGGCGGTTTTCAGAAGCTCGACTTCAAGGACGCCCGCTACCCGCGCCCGCTCATCCGTGCCGAGGATCCCCACGGTGAACTCCCTTCCGGAGAGATACTTTTCAATAAGGGCGGGCTGCCCGTATTTTGCGAGGAGGCGCTTGGCCTGGTTTTCAAGCTCTTTTCCGTCTCGCAGGATGGAGGCGGGCGTTATCCCCTTTCCCGTGCCCTCCGAGACGGGTTTTATAAAGAGCGGGTATCCCATCGAACCGAGCTTTTCACGGTAGTCCTCTATCTCCTTAACCGACCTGATAAGGATGTATTCCGGCGTGGGCACGCCCGCATCCTTCACGGTGCATTTTGTCAGGGCCTTGTCGAGACAAAGGGCAAGCGTAAGAGGGTCGCTGAATGTGTAAGGGATATTATATGCCTCGAGCAGGGCCGGGACCTGCGCTTCGCGGCTTCTGCCATAGAGCCCCTCGGTTATGTTGAAGGCGAGGTCCCAGGTCTGGCCGAGGGAGAGCCTCCTTGTAAGCTCGTAGATATTGCCCACGCGGATTACCTCGTGTCCGAGGGATTCGAGGGCGGCCGAGAGCTTCCGGATGGTGTCTTCGCTGTCGAACTCGGCGGTCTCCTCATCGCTGAAACCCATCTCGAGGTACTCGGCCCGGAGGTCGAAGGCGAGGGCGATCTTCATTTTATCTCGCCCAGCTTAAAGAGCATGTTCTTCTGTTTCCTTCTCTTATAGCGCTGGGTCTCCTCGGGGACCAAGGCATTCCTCTGGCCCTTAAGGAGCTGGGCCGTGCCGCCGTACTTCCCGTTCCCGTTCCCTTTCCCTTTCTTCGCCTTCTCGTAATGGCTTTCCTCGGGGTTGAAGTACTTGATTATCATGCCCTCGTAATTTCTGAGGAGGACGTCCTTGTCCGTCACCGAAAGGAGATAGAATGGCTGAAGCGGTATTTTGCCGCCCCCGCCCGGCGCGTCCACCACGAAATTCGGTATGGCAAGGCCGCCCGTGTAGCCGCGCATCATCTCTATTATCTCGATCCCTTTCCAGATGCTCGTCCTGAAATGTTCCACCCCCCGGACCGGGTCGCACTGGTAAAGGTAATAGGGCCTGACCATTATCCTCTGAAGGGCATGGCAGAGCTCCTTCATTACATCCGGGCTGTCGTTTATTCCCCTCAAGAGGACGGACTGGTTCGAGACGGGAATACCTGCGCTGAGGAACTTATCGCACGCTTCCTGCGCCTCGGGCGTAACCTCCGCCGGATGGTTGAACTGCGTATTGAGCCAGAGCGGCCTGTGCGAGCGGAGCATGGAGACCACCTCGTCCGTAATGCCCATCGGGAGGACGACAGGGAGCCTTGTGCCCACCCTCAGCACCTCCACGTGGGAAATTCTTTTCAGTTCGCCCAGGAACCAGTCAAGGAGGTCAAGGTTCATCGTAAGGGGGTCCCCGCCGGAGACGATCACTTCCCGCACTTCGGGCGTGGCCCTCACGTATTCCACCATCCCCTTCATCTCTTTTTTGCTCCTTACGGACTCCCCTTCGTGCCAGATCCTTTTTCTCGTGCAGTGCCTGCAGTACATGCTGCAGGTGTTTGTGGCTATTGCCAGCACCCTGTCCGGATACCTGTGTACGAGGCCCGGCACCTGCATGTCTTCCTCTTCCTCGAGCGGGTCGTTGTCCCCGACCATCTGGAATTCGAGTTCCCTCAAGTCCGGCACGCACTGCTTCCGGACGGGGTCTTCGGGGTCGGACCAGTTCACAAGAGAAAGGTAATAAGGGGTAATGGAAAAGCGGAACGTGTCTATGAGCCGCTTGAAGCGGGCCTTCTGATAAGGCCTTAACTCGAGTATCCGAGAGAGGTCTTCAAGGGTCCTCAGGCGATTGGCCATCTGCCACCGCCAGTCGTTCCATTCCGGGTGCTGTACGCCGGGCCAGAGCTTCCGGACTATGTCCTCTTTCTCAAAAAGGCCCTCCTCAGCCTGGCCTATCCGGGGTTTTTGCGAAGTTATGCCGGGGGGCTCCTCCTGGTCCTTCGGCACTGTCAAGGACTCCATCTCTCCTCCTTCTTTTTTATTCAGGGCCCGGGGGGGCCCCTCCTGTATAGAGTTTGCGCGCGTCTTTTTTATGATTGCTTTGGATTACAGGCGAAAAGAAGGAGGTCTTGCCGGGTCGCGGCTTCTTCCGGAGCTTTTCCCGGTCCGGGAGACTATTAAGGAAATTGGCTTCCAGAGCCGTTTCTCTCATTTACCCCGCGCTTTAACGTATTTCATTCTTATATGTTATAAAAAATCTTTCGCATGATTACAATACTTTTTTGCATTTTTAAATCCCGGAGAGGCGGGATTAAAGTTTTAAAAGCGGAAAAAACAGGCCCCGAGCCTTTTCCGGGCCCCCTCATTTTTATATAGAATTTTTTTTTTGCTTTCTCTATAATCTTGAATTGGCACAAGAGAAAAGGCTTTTTGGCTCTAAAATACTCCAATATAGAAAGGGGGGACGAGAAGAAGATGAAGAAACTGTTAGCCGTTCTCATGAGCGCAATGCTGCTTATGGCCTTTATCGGCTGCAAACCGAAACCGAAAGAGGAAGAAACCGCTCCCGCGGCTCCTCCGGCCGAGCAAGCCCCGGCCGAGCAAGCCCCGGCTGAGCAAGCCCCGGCTGAGCAAGCTCCTGCCGAGCAGGCACCGGCAAAATAAGACTTTTATTCAAGTCCTGTATTTTATGGGTAATTTTGTAAGAAAACCGGGGGAGGTCCTCCCCCGGTTTTTCCTTTGGCCTTTAAGAGGTGGGGCTGGGGGTACTCGCCTCTTTGAATTAAGCCATTGAAGGCCTTATGCCTTTAAGGTTCAACTGGAGGGTCCTTCCGCCCTCCCATTCGTTTATCTGCGGGACAAAGGCGGCATCCACCAGGAAATTCTCTTCTATGCCCTTCATCATTCGGGCCATATCGAAGCCGATTGCGTCTATAGTGTAATTGGTCCTTGTCTGCCTCAAGCGCATTTTTACATGCCCACTGCCCACTACGCGGGGGCTTACGACCTCAAGCCCCTTGGCGCCAAGGAGCGGCTCCGGGTTCCCGTACCCGAAGGGCTCAAGCCTCGCAAGCTCCCGGACGAAATTGAAATTTATCTCCCTTAGAGAGATATCGGCGTCCAGCCTGAGAGTGGCCCGGAATTCCCTTGCCCGCTCTTTTACAAGGGCCGAGAGGGCGTCACGGAACCCGGCTATCATGTCGGTTTTTAGCTTAAGCCCCGCGGCCTGCCTGTGCCCTCCGAACCCGAGCAGGAGATGGCCTAAATCCGTAAGCCCCTGAAAGAGGTCGAACCCGGGTATGCTCCGCGCCGAACCCTTCGAGGTATCCCCTTCCGTGCAGAGGACAACAGAGGGGCGGTAAAACTCTTCCGTAAGCTTCGATGCCACAATCCCGAGCACCCCTTTATGCCAGCCCTCTCCGGCAAGCACTATCGCCCACCCCATCCCTTCCCGTTCGAGGCGGCTTCGGGCCTCCCGGCAAAGGGCTTCCTCTATACGCTGCCGCTCGCGGTTTATGAGGTCAAGCCTTTCGGCCCCTTGGCGGGCCTCTTCCTCGTCCCGCGAAAGCAGAAACGCCACGGCGTGGGTTGCGTCCTCGAGCCTCCCGGGGGCATTGAGCCGGGGTATCAGGGTATAACACAGGAGCCGGGCGCTTATTTCCCTCCCGTTCACTACCGCCACTTCTTTTAGGGCCCTCAGCGAAGGCCTCAAGGGGTTCTCCAGAAGCGAAAGGCCCTCCCTCGCTATTACCCTGTTCTCATCTACCAAAGGGACGAGGTCCGCTATTGTGCCGAGGGCCGCGAAGTCCAGATAAGAGAGCGCATCATCGCCTAAAAGGGCCTGGGCCACCTTGAAGGCCACCCCGGTGCCCGAAAGCTCAGGCTCATGAGGATTGAGCTTGGGGTTTATTATGGAGGCCGCCTCGGGCAGAAGGGGCTTGCCGTCCCCGTCCCGTGCGGGCTCGTGGTGGTCGGTTATGATGAGCTCTATCCCGTGCCTTTTGGCAAGCCGGGCGCTCTCGAAGGCGGTTATCCCGCAGTCAGTCGTGATTATGAGCCCGGCCCCCGAAATGAGGGCCTTTTTTACGCATTCTTCATGGAAGCCGTATCCGTGCTCAAACCGGTTCGGGATGAAATAATCCACCGAAAGCCCGCTCCGGGCGAGGGCATCCGCCAGTATGGCTGTCGAGGATACCCCGTCCACATCATAATCTCCGTGGACAAGGACGCGGACCCCTCCTGACCTGGCCTTTTCCAGAATCCGGACGGCCTCCTTCATCCCCGTAAGCTCAAAGGGGTCTTTGAGTCGCCCCGATTCCACATTCAGGAAGGCATTAACGGATTCCGGCCCTTTAAAGCCGCGGTTTATGAGGATTTGGGCCAGGGCGGGCGAGATGCCCGCCGCCCCCGAGAGATAATCTATATAGTCTTTATTTGTCCTCTGGATGACCCACTGCCGGTGCATCAGCTCTTTTTAAACGGGTTTTTACCACCGCTTATAAGAAGCACCACAGGGCTTGCCACAAACCAGGAGGAATATGTGCCGATTACTATCCCAAGGGTTATGGCAAGGGCAAAATCATGGATCACCTCGCCCCCGAAGAGGAGGAGGGCGACAGAGGCGAAAAGGGTCGTCATTGAAGTTATGGCGGTCCTCGAGAGGACCTCGTTTATGCTCCTGTTCACTATGGACTGTATGGGGTCCTTTATGGCCGCCCGCATATTCTCCCTTATCCTGTCAAAGACCACCACGGTATCGGTAAGGGAGTAGCCGGCCACTATAAGAAGGGCGCTCACGAGTATGAGATTTATCTCCTTGCCGAGTATAAAGAAGATGCCGAGCACGGCAAGGACGTCATGGAACGTGGCTATCGTGGCCCCGACGCTGAAACGCCACTGAAACCTGAGGGCTATGTATATAAGAATTCCGGCTGTGGCAAAAAGGGTGGCTATCAGGGCATCGTGCTTCAGGCGGCTCCCCACCTTGGGCCCTATCTCCGTGGTGGAATCGATGACGGGAGCGGCGTCGCCGAACCTCTGCCCAAGCGTGGAGATTATCAGGTTGGATATTTTGCCGAGGGTCTCCTCTTTTCCTTTTACCCGTACCAGCACCTTGTTTACGGACGGGAAGTCCTGTATGTCCATATCCTTGAGGCCCGCCCCCTCCAAGGCCCCCCTAACCTCATGGACCGAAACGGGCCTGGAGAATTTTATCTGGACGGCCGTGCCCCCGGCAAAGTCGATCCCCAGGTTCGCCTCCCCCCGGTTTATCTGAACGAGGGCAAAGATGCCCAAAAGGAGAAGAATCCCGGAAATTATAACGGCATAACGCCTTTTGCCCATGAAATCTATATTTGTCTTCCTGATGAACTCGATCATATGCTGAGCCTCCTCACTTCCCGTTTCGTATGGAGCAGGTCGAATATGGTCTTTGTCCCGATAAGGGCTGTAAAGAGGTTTATCGCGACACCCAGCGAAAGCGTCACCGCGAAGCCTTTTATCGGCCCGGTGCCGAACTGGAAGAGGACGGCCGAGGTGATGAGTGTGGTGACATGGCTGTCGAATATGGTCCAGAAGGCCTTATTATACCCGCTCTCCACGGCGGCCTTGGGCGTTTTGCCTGTTCGCAACTCCTCCCTCATCCTCTCGAACATGAGGACATTGGAGTCCACGGCCATTCCCACGGCAAGGATTATGCCGGCTATGCCGGGCAGTGTGAGTGTGGCGTTGAGCGAGGCCATGGCCCCCAGAAGAAGCAGAATATTAAGCAAAACGGCAAGGTCCGCTATAAGGCCGGATACTTTGTAATAGACGAGCATGAAAAGGATGACCACGATGGAGGCCAGGAGCCCCGCGAGCTTCCCGGCTTCTATGGAGTCCCGCCCCAGGGAGGGCCCCACCGTGATGTTCTGGAGCATCTTCAATGGCGCTTTAAGGGCGCCCGCCTTGAGCACTATCGCCAGGTCCCGCGACTCATCCAAGGTGAAGCTCCCGGATATCTGCGCGTCCCCGCCCGCTATCCTCTCCCTTATCACCGGGGCGGAATAGACGTTGTTGTCAAGGATGATGGCGAGTCTTTTTCCCACATTCTTTCCGGTCACCTCTTCGAATATCCTCGCCCCCTCCGTGTTGAACCTGATGGACACATAAGGCTCGTTGAACCGCTGGTCTATGGAGACCCTCGCCTCGGTGAGGAGGTCCCCTGTGAGGAGGACATCTTTTTTAAGCAGGTAAGGGATTTTCCTCACCCTTCCGGTCTCCTCGTCCACAACCCTCCCGAAGAGCATCTCGCCGGGGGGTATTTTGCCCGCGAACTGTGTTATTACCCGCTCTTCCTCTTCGGGGAATATGCTCTGGGGGAGTTCGGCCGCTACGGGGGACTGGTCGTCCAGGAGCCTGAATTCGAGGCGGGCCGTCTTCCCTATTATCTCGATGGCCCTTTCCGGCTCTTTCACCCCCGGCAACTGGACGACTACCTCGTTTTCGGCCTGCCTGTGTATAACGGGCTCGGCGACCCCGAACTGGTCTATCCTGTTCCTTATGGTCTCCAATGCCTGGTCCACGGCCCCTGCCTTTATGTTCTTGACCTCGGACTCTTTCAGGGTATAGCTTACCCCGCCCGGAACTTCCCCGATGGCAAGCTCTTGATAGGCGTCCTCGATTATCTTCCGCGCCTCGAGGGGGGCGGGCGTGAGTACAATCTCCATCCCCTCCTGTTTTACACCGGCCTTAATGCCTTTCCTTTCGAGTTCGGCTTTCACGGACTGGGCGATGCGTTCCACCGTGCTCGCCACCGCCTTATCGCCCTCTACCTCGAATACGAGGTGGATCCCTCCCCGCAGGTCAAGGCCGAGTACGATCCCCCTGCCCGGCATGTTCTTTTTCCACCACCCGGGCATGTAGTCGAAGAGCGGGGTATTGGGCAGGAAGAATATGAGGGAGGCGGCCACCACCGCCCCTATAGCAATCAAGCGCCATAAGATGCCTTTTTTCATCCCCAAAAAAACCTCCGGAGGCAAATAGCCTGAATTATAAAATCGAAAATGCGACAAATATTATGCCCTGAAAGGGGGGGATAGAGCAAGAGGGAAAGCACGGAAGACTTATTTTTAGAAGGGAAGCTGGGAGAGGGCGGGGTATCCGCCCACCCGCGGGGTGCAGAAACGCGGCAAATTTCCCTTTTCTGTTTTTTTGGGCCTTTCTCGTCCTTATCCTCAACTCCAGTCTGGCTCTCTTATATTCTGATGCGCCGCTTTCCTCCTGCTCCCGCTCTGTGCGGATACCCCGCCCTCTCCCGAATTCCGTTTCCTCTTCCTTTTTGCTACAACTGCAAAGAAGATGTGGGTGGATGGGGCGAAAACTGAGGTGCGGCGAGCAGATCATGCGCGGGTGAGAACCCGCGCATCATAATGTTCTGGGTCCTTGCGAGCCATTTAGCTCAGTTCTGAGCCCCGCCGCCCACATCTTCCCTTCTTTATTAAGAATGGGCGGATACCCCGCCCTGAAGACTCTCTCTTCTAATTATTTTTTTATGCCATCCGGATATTATTTATGAAGAGCTGGAACTCGGCGTTCAAGGCGCGGGCGGCCTGGCGGCACCCCTTCATGCGCGAAAGGAATATCTCGAAGTATTCGATCACGTGGGATATGCGGGTATCAATCACAAGATTAAGAGTAATCAGCCGCCCGGAGGGCTCTACGGTGAGGTCCGATTCGGCCACGGCGTAGTTCACCCTGTCGTGGATGTCCCCTTTGATATCGTTTTGCGTGCGGACCCGGCTCCTGTGGACGTCCGCCTTATCGGAGATGAGGAGCGCGGCCGCAACGGGGCTCGGGACCACCCCCTCGGCCTCCTCGTGGGTCATAATGGCCATCATCACGGTCCCGATGTCCTTAAGGGGATAGCCGAGTTCTTCGAGGACCTCCTTGGCGAGGAGGGCCCCTATCCTGTGGTGGTCGTGCCTGCCCAGCATATTGCCCAAGTCATGTAGGAGCCCGGCAACGGCGGCCAGTTCCGCCTCCCTCTCGGGGAAGGAAAGCTTCTTGAGTATTTTGTAGCCGGAGCTTGCGACTATTTTCAGGTGCCTCTGGCCGTGCTCGGTATATCCGAGTTCCTTCAGGTACCCGTCGGCAAGCTGCATATAAAGGGCCGCCCTCTCGTTGCCGAGGACCTTCTCGAAGACCGCTTCGAGGCGGTCCGAGGAATTATTCTTCTTCCGCCTTGGTGCGGACTGTGGCGATATATGTTTTTCCAAATTTTACCTTTACGTTCTCGGCGATTTTGAGGGTTAAGGTGTTGGCCTCAACGGATTCGACCACCCCGTAGATCCCTCCAGAGGTAATGACCTTATCACCCCTTTTTAAATTCTCGAGCATATGCCTGTGCTCTTTGCTCCTCTTCTGCTGGGGCCTTATGAGGAGAAAATAAAAGATCACGAATATAAGTATAAGGGGCAGGAAGCTCGTCAGAAGGCCGCCTGGGCCTCCCCCCTGCGGAGCTCCTTGCGCCCATGCCGCTGCTATAAGCATATTGACCTCCGGTGTTTTCGTTTTAGAAGTAAATTATACTAAATTTCCGCGATTTGGGGCTTTTTTATGTTAGATTCAAAAGGATGCACATCCTCCATCTTATATACGACCATATGCAGAACCCCTGGGTGGGGGGCGGGGGGGCCGTCAGGGCATACGAGCTGAACAAAAGGCTCGCAAAAAGGGGCCACCGGGTGCTAACCGTTAGCGGAAACTACCCCGGCGCCATGGACTATGAAGAGGAAAACCTGGCCTTCAAGTTCATGGGGAGCGCGGGGAGTTATCTTTCGAGCACGTTTAGTTACGCCCTTAACGCGGCGGGTTTCGTGAAGAAACACGGGCGCAAATTCGATATGATCGTCGAGGACTTCGCCCCCTGGAACCCTCTCTTCTCTAAATTCCTCACAAAAAAGCCTGTTATCCTTATTGTGCACCACAAAGAGGGGGCGGGCATCCTTAAAAGACGGAATTTTCTCGGGTTGCCTTTTTATCTGATTGAGAAGGCATACCCGAAATTCTTCCCGAGGGTGATAGCCGTTTCGGAGGAGACGAAGAGGAAATTCGGCCTCCCCGGGGCCAAGGTGATACTGGCGGGCATAGATGAAGAGCTTATGCCTCGAGAACCCCTCCCCGAAGAGGAAAGGGGCGATTACGTCCTTTTCATGGGACGGCTCCATATAAAGAACAAGGGCATAGACACGCTCTTGGAGGCGATGAAAAAAATCCCCGAGACGAGGTTCGTTGTCCTCGGCAGGGGACCAGATGAAGAACGGGTAAAAGAGATGGCAAAAGGGCTCCGCGTAGAATTCATGGGGTTTTTAAAGGACATGAAAAAAATTGAGCTTCTAAGGAGGGCAAAGCTCTTTCTTTTCCCCTCCCGTTTCGAGGGGTTCGGCATTGCCGCCCTTGAGGCGGGGGCGGCGGGCACGCCGGTCATCGCAAGCGATATACCCGAACTTTCATTTGTCCGGGACGGGGGCTTTGGGCTCTCCTTCAGGAAGGGCGATCCGGACGACCTCGCCCAAAAGATAAATGCCCTTTTAAAGGACCACTCCCTGAGGGCGCAAATGGGCAGAAAGGGGATCGAGTTTGCCCGGGAATGCACCTGGGAGAAAAGGGCCGCGGAATATGAAAAATACCTCCTTGAAAATTCTCTTTCTCAATAGGAGGGACATAAAAAACCCGGCCGGGGGCGGGGCCGAGTTCTATACCCATGAGGCCGCAAAGGCCCTCGTAAAAAAAGGGCATGCGGTCCATATCCTCTCCAGCCGCTTTAAAGGCGCCCCCCTTGAAGAAATAATCGACCACATAAAATATATAAGGAAAGGCAGCGAGCTCACGGTCCATTTTCACGGTTTTCTTCACGCCTTGAGAAGCAGGAAAAATTTCGATTTGATAATTGACGAGTTCAACGGGCTGGGCTTTTTTACGTTCCCTTTCTCCCGGAGCGTCCTCCTCATACACCAGCTTTATAAGGAATTCTGGTTCAGGGAGTTGGGTCTCCCGGGCCTTTTCCCCTATATGGTCGAGCCGGTCTTCCTCAGGCGGTACAGGAAGCGCCCCGCCATCACCGTCTCCGAATCGACAAAAGAGGATTTGAGGGCCTTGGGCTTCGGGGAAGCCCGTATCCATATTGTAATGAACGCCATAAAGGGGGCGCCCCTCACTTCCGTTCCCGTAAAAGAGGGTGTCCCGACACTTATCTTTTTGGGCAGGCTCCGCGCCACAAAGAGGCCTGAGGATGCCATTAAAATCTACAGGCGCATAAAGGAAAAAATCCCGGGGGCACGCCTCTGGATAGTGGGGACGGGGCCGGAGGAAGACCCTTTGAGGCGCCTTGCGGCAGGGGACCCTGGAATAACTTTTTTTGGGTGGCAGGAAGATGAAAAAAAACTAAAACTCCTGGGGCGCGCCCATGTCCTCCTTGTCCCGGGCGTAAGAGAGGGGTTTGGAATAAACGTGATCGAGGCGGCCTCCCGGGGCACTCCCGCTATTGGCTATGATGTCCCCGGGCTAAGGGATTCCATTAAGGACGGATTGACCGGCTTCACGGCCAGAGGGGTCGAGGACGCCTCGGAAAAGAGTATCAGGCTTTTAGAGGACAAAGGGCTTTATTCCCGGATGGCCGCCGAGTGCCTCCTCTATGCCGGGAACTTCAACTGGGAGAGGCGGGGCGAAGAATTCGTTCAACTAATAGAAAGGCTAAGTGGAAAGCATTGATATTACCTTTTTACCGGAATTTTTTATTTCTATTAAAATAGATAGAAAGATAACTCCACCTTAAAGGGGTTCCGGGAGGGGTTATCTTAGGGGTTTAAATGAGCGCGCAAATTCTGAGCAAGTGGAAGGCTGTCCTCATGGGGATAGCCGTTCTGGCCGGCCTCTATCTCACGAGCCTCTACAGTTATCTACTCTTCCATGTCGCGGTCGAGATATTCAGCATCATAATAGCCTGCGGCATCTTCGTAATAATGTGGAACGCGCGCAGGTATTTCGATAACGGGTATCTCCTATTTCTGGGTATCGCGTTCCTTTTCGTGGGCATTACGGACCTCGTCCATACGTTGGCCTATAAAGGGATGGGCGTATTCCCTGAATACGATGCGAACCTTGCCCCCCAGTTATGGATATTCGCCCGGTATCTGGAGAGTGTATCTCTCCTGCTCGCCCCCTCTTTTCTCTCCAGGAAATTCAGGGCGGAGCCGGTCCTCGCGATTTATGCGGGCGTATCTGCGTTTTTCATGTTTCTGATATTTTCCGGCCTCTTCCCGGCTTGCTTTGTGGAGGGAGAGGGGCTTACGCCATTTAAGAAGCTGAGCGAGTATCTAATCTCCGCGATAATAGGGCTTGCCATGTTGCGGTTATATTCGAAAAGAGAGTCCTTTGACCCCGGGGTGCTCAAGCTCCTTACGGGCGCGCTCGTATTAACGATTTTTTCCGAGCTTGCCTTTACTGCCTATGTGAGCGTGTACGGGCCCGCCAACATGGTGGGGCATTATTTCAAGCTCGCGGCGTTCACTCTCGTCTATAAGGCTATGATACAGACCGGGCTTCAGAAGCCCTATACCCTGCTTTTCAGGGACCTGAAAATAAGGGAAGGCGAGTTGGAAAGGGAAATCGCCGTGCGCCGGGAGGCCGAGCGGGAAAAAGAGGCCCTTATAAAGAAATTGCAGGCCGCCCTCGACAATATCAAGACCTTAAAAGGGCTCCTGCCCATGTGCGCCTGGTGCAAAAAGGTCCGAGACGACAGGGGCTATTGGGAGAAGGTCGAGGCATATATCGAAAAACATTCGGAGGCCACCTTCACGCACGGCATCTGCCCCGAGTGCCTTCAAAAGATCAGCCCGGAGTTCTTCGAGGGGAAAAAAGAAAAGCCGAAAAAGGAGACCTGAGGAACAAGACCTCTCTTCTTGTCACTCCCGCTTGTCGGGAGTCCTTCCGGCTGACGCTTATATAAAGAAGGATTCCGGAGATTAGTCAGAAAGTGGGCCGGAATGGCAAAATTAAATATGAGTACGTAGTAGCCGCAGGCTTTAGCCTGCGCGCAACCTGAAGGTTGCGGCTACAATAATTTCACCCGCCAGACAGTGCGGTCTTTTTTGTCCTCTAAAAGGATTCCCTTTTCATCGAGCTCTTTTCTTATCTCGTCCGCCCTCGTGAAATTCTTTTCCCTTCTCGCGGCCTGTCTTTCTGAGATAAGGCGCTCTATTTCAGCTTCCGTGATGTCCAGGCGCTTTATTTTTATGAGCGAAAGGAGCCACTCGCGCGGGGTTTTCGTGAATATCTTGAGCACCCCGCCCGTTTCCGAGAGGAGCCTCATGGCCTGCCTCAGGGCCTCTTCGGCCATAATACCTGAGGGCCTTGAATCCAGCGACCTGTTTATTTCCTTTATAAGCTCGAACATGTGCCCAATAGCCAGTGCCGTGTTGAAGTCGTCCTCCATAGCCCCGATAAATTCAGGCTTGAAAGAAGAGACGGCCTCCTCGAAGGCGCGGGGGACCTCCGAGGGTCTGGACCCCGGTTTTTGCTCTCCGGGGCCCGCTTTTGCGGCAAGGAACTCCTCCACCCTTTCCATGGTCTGATAATAACGTTCGAGCGAGTGCTCGGCCTCTCTCAGGGGCTCGTCCGAAAACTCGATGGGGCTCCTGTAATGGGTCTGCAGGAGAAAAAGCCTCACCGTCTCCGGGTCGAACTTATCGAGTATCTCTTCTATAGTGAAGAAGTTCCCGAGGCTCTTGGACATTTTTTCCTTGTCCACGGTTATAAAGCCGTTATGGACCCAGTATCTGGCGAAGGGCTTTTTCGTCAAGGCCTCGGACTGGGCTATCTCGTTCTCGTGATGGGGGAAGATAAGGTCCGCGCCCCCCGCATGGATATCGAAGGTGTCTCCCAGGTGCTTTCTGCTCATGGCGGAGCATTCGATGTGCCAGCCGGGCCTTCCGGGCCCCCAGGGGCTCTCCCAGGCGGGCTCCCCGGGCTTCGAGGACTTCCAGAGGGCAAAGTCCATCGGGTTTCTTTTCCGCTCGTCAATTTCCACCCTCGCCCCGGCTATCATATCATCCAGGTCCCTCTTCGAGAGCTTGCCGTATTCCGGGAAGCTCAGGACGCTGAAATAGACGTCCCCGTCCACGGCGTATGCGTGGCCTGCCTCCATAAGGCCCTTTATGAGCTCAATTATTTCCGGTATATGCTCCGTGGCGCGGGGTTCCACATCGGCGTCGTCCACGCCGAGCCTGTGCATGTCCTCGTAATATTTCTCGGTGTAAATCCTGACGACCTCGTACCAGGGGATGCCGTCCTTATTGGCCCTGTTTATGATCTTGTCGTCAATGTCGGTGAAGTTCTTTACGAACTTGACTTGAAACCCCCGGTAGCGGAGATATCTCCTTATGATGTCAAATACGATTGCGCTGCGAGCATGCCCTATATGGGAGACGTCATAGACCGTGACCCCGCAAACATACATCTTCACCTTTCGGGGCTCAAGCGGTATGAACTCTTCCTTCCTGCCTGTAAGCGTGTTGTATATCTTCAAATGGCCGTCCTTTTCGCTTTTCAAGACCCCGACCCTTTCCGTTCTCCTCTCGAGGTCCTTCAGCCGGTCCTCCAATGCCGCGAACCGGTCCTCATAGGGGTCCGGGAGATGCACATGGTCGAGCACCTCACGCGGGCCCTCCTCGAATATCCTCAGTACTTTTTTCTTTATTACCCTGCCCGGCACCCCAACGGCTATCGAATGGTCGGGAACGGGATGGAGCACGACCGAATTGGCCCCTATCTTAACATAATCCCCGATGCGTATGGGCCCGAGTATTTTTGCCCCCGCCCCTACCACGACGTTGTCTCCGAGCGTGGGATGCCTCTTCCCTTTTTCCTTTCCCGTCCCGCCAAGGGTCACGCCCTGATACAGGAGGCAGTCTTTCCCGATCTCGGCCGTCTCCCCTATCACGACGCCCATCCCGTGGTCGATGAAAAACCCCGGGCCGATTTTGGCCGCCGGATGTATTTCTATACCCGTAACGAGCCTTGCCAGAAAGGAGATGAAGCGCGGCAGAAAGGGGATTTTAGCGTTCCAGAGGGCATGGGCGATGCGATGAACGACTATGGCGTGCAGTCCGGGATATGTGAGGACCACTTCGAGGGCCCCTTTTGCGGCGGGGTCCTTCTCGAAGACGGCCCTGTAATCCTTTTTAATTTCAGAAAAAAATCCCATTTTTTATTATACATAAAACCATTTGGGCAAGCCCATTTTCACTCTCCCCCTCAGCCCCTCCCATCAAGGGAGGGGGGAGAAACTGAGAGGTCCTCTGCCCTTTTTGAGTATTTTTCCTTAATCAAGGGAGGGGAGACTGATTTGATCCCTTCCCGTCGAAAGAGGAGACTGATTTGATCCCTTCCATTTTTAAATGGAAGTAGTATTTCCTCCCTCCCCCTTGACGGGGGAGGGCGAGGGTGGGGGTGAGGTGTAGCCGGGAATCCTTCTTAAGAAAGACTCCGGAAAATTTTTGTATCAGGGCCGGAGTGACACATAATTTCTTTATTCGCACTCGCAGTACCATTCCCTGGCGGCCATGGAAGACCTTTTCGGCTTGCATTTGGCCTTGGAATGGTCTATGGCGAACTGGTTGCAAATTTGCCGTGCGTGTTGCAAGTCCCTGGCGGTAAAAAGATCGGATTTTTCCCGCATGGGCTCCGCGGGCCGGGTTGCCGGGCCTTTTGGCCCGGTATCGGGCCTGGGGTGAGGGGGCGACTCCGCAAGGGCCAGGGCGGCCATTAAAGACAGGGCAATGAGAAACGATATGGCCGTTTTCATTTTTTCCTCCTTCACGGTTATATAAAAAAGTTTAGCAGGCATGCTTGAAAAGTGAATAAGGGGGGCCGGGCGGGGGCCCAAGGGAGCTTTAGCTTCCCGTTCCGGATAGCTTTAGCTCCCCCGTTCCGAAAAACCCGCCCGGCAATTCGGGGAGGAGGTTAGGAAAAAATCAGAATGAAAGGGTCAAAGTCACTCCGCCGTAGAGGACATCGCTGTCCCCGCCTATGTTTGCGTTCTTGATCGCCTCCTCGGCATCGTCGCTCAAGGCAAAGCTGTAGGCTAACATCGGAGATAATGAGATTTTTTCGCTTATCGGTATATCGACCGAGGCCGATACCTGCGCGTTGTAGAAGTCGCTCACCTCTTCGCCGGCATCGGTAAGGCCCATGACGGCGTTGTCGGCGGTGTAGCTTGCGTATGCGCCCAGGTTGAGGGCGAGCTCCTCCGTTATGCTCAATGAATGGGACACGGAGGCCATGATGTACCAGCCCGTGCCCTCATCAAAATCGTAGTAGGCGTGGAGGGTGGGGCTAAGTATCGTATCGTAGGCCGCGGTAACGTAGGCTTCCTGGGTGTCGGCCAACCCGTCAAAGGCGTAATAGATGTAGCCCCCGCCGAGGGAGAGCTTGTCAATTGAGGTCCCGTAGCTCAGGGTGACGTCGGTTTCGGTGAGCTCCAGTTCATCGTCGCCCTCAGCGGGCACATTGGGGTCCATATTGGCCCACAGGTTCAGGCTGAAGTCATTGTAGGCAGCCGTGGCCGAGGGCTGGAAGACTATGCCCTTGCTGAGTTTTATGCCTCTCCACACATAATTGCTGAACACGCCGACCGACGCGTTCGCCGCAACCTTCTCCTCTACTTTTTTCTCCCCAATCTTTTCCTGCGCCATGGCCGGAAGGGCCATGAGACAGAGCGCCATCGCAACCAAAATCCCGCAAACTCTCTTCGTCATCTCCTTCGTTCCTCCTGTTCGTTTTTTTGAGCCCATTTTTAATCTGTTCCTCTTAACCTTTAAGGACTGCTTCTTTTCTTATTTCGATCCCGTACTTCTTTATCCGGTAATTGAGCATCCTTTCCGTGATCCCGAGCCTCCTGGCGGCCCTCGATTTTATCCATCCCGCCTCCTCGAGCGCGGAAATTATCTCTTTTTTTTCCAGCTCTTCCACTTTGTCCTTCAGCGCCGCTCTTCCGTTCATCTTCCGTTCATCTTCCGCTCAAAAAGCCAGAATCGTGCCAGGCCGGAACTCCTTGATTTAAAAAGAAATCCTTCTTTGTCGGAAATTTCAAAATTGTTAACACAAACAAAATTGTCCGACATTTTTGTTGGACAATTTTGTCCTACTCCGACATTTTTGTATGGATTTTTAAGCCTAAGTTATTGTTTTTAAAAGAAGAACTCTCAAGTATATTTTTTGCTACATACATGAAAAATCTTCGTCTACACACTTGACGATGCCATTAGAATCAGGACGGGAGAAAAAGGGGAAGAGGCATTATGATTTTTTTGAGGGTTGCTTTAAGCGGGATATTAGTGGTCCTCTTCGCGGGGAATTCCTTTGCCGGAGAGGACGGCATAGATACGGGCGATACGGCGTGGATACTCATCTCTTCGGCCCTCGTCATGCTCATGACCCCGGGACTTGCCCTCTTTTACGGGGGCATGGTGAGGCGGAAGAACGTCCTTAGCACCATAATGCACAGCTTTACGGCAATTGCCCTCGTGAGCATACAATGGATACTCGTAGGCTACTCCCTCGCCTTCGGGCCGGATAAGGGCGGCCTCATCGGGGGCCTCGAATGGGCCGGCCTCCGGAACGTGGGGCTCTCCCCCAACCCGGACTACGCGGCAACCGTCCCACACATGGCATTCATGATCTACCAGGCCATGTTCGCCGTCATCACCCCCGCACTCATAAGCGGCGCCTTCGCCGAAAGGATGAAATTTTCGGGCTATCTCCTGTTCACGCTCCTCTGGACAACCCTGGTCTACGACCCCGTGGCCCACTGGGTATGGGGCGCGGGCGGATGGATGAGGAGCATGGGGATACTCGATTTCGCGGGCGGCATGGTCGTGCACGCCACGTCGGGCTTCTCGGCCTTGGCCGCGGCCCTCTACATAGGCAAAAGAAAAGGCTTCCTGAACGACCCCATGCCCCCCCATAACCTCCCCATGACCGTCATCGGGGCAGGGATGTTATGGTTCGGCTGGTTCGGATTTAACGCCGGAAGCGCCCTCTCCTCGGGCCAACTCAGTACTTTGGCCTTCGTCAACACCCACACGGCCGCGGTCGGCGCCACCCTCACATGGGTCCTCCTCGAATGGCGGCACAGGGGCAAGCCCACCATCTTCGGCGCAATCACGGGCTCCATCGCGGGCCTCGCCACCATCACGCCCGCCGCCGGGTTCGTAAACCCCATCTCCGCCCTTTTAATCGGCATCCTGGCCGGAGGGGCCTGCTACACTGCCTTAAGCGCCAAGCCCAAATTAGGCTACGACGACTCCCTCGACGCATTCGGCGTCCATGGCGTGGGCGGCTCGCTCGGCACAATAAGCGCCGGGCTCTTCGCCACGGTCTCCGTGAACGCCGCGGGCGCAAACGGCCTCTTCATGGGCAACGCGAAACTGCTCTATTCCCAGGCAGGCTCGCTCCTCCTCGTGGCCGCCTATTCCTTCTTCGGGAGTTTCATACTCCTGAAAATAGTGGATATGATAACCGGCCTCCGCGTCCAGGACGGGCACGAAGAAGCCGGCCTGGACCTGAGCCAGCACGGCGAGAACGGGTATTATATGTAAGGGGGCGGAGCCCCCTTTTTAAGTTAAATAGCCGCCTCGTCCATTTCGCCTGTCCGGATCCTGTAGACCTTTGTTATAGGCGAGACGAATATCTTGCCGTCGCCGGTCTGCCCGGTCTTTGCGGACTCCAGTATAGCGTTCACTATCTGCTCCACATCGCCGTTCTTTACGACGATTTCGAGCTTGAACTTGGGCAGGAGGTCGATCGTGTATTCCCTGCCCCTGTACTGCTGGGTAAGGCCCTTCTGCCTGCCGTGGCCCTCTATCCGGGTGACCATTATGCCCGGATAGCCTTTTTTCTCGAGGGCGGCCCGCACTTCTTCTATCTTTTCAAGCCTTATTACAGCGGTGACTTTTTGCATTTTATGCCTCCTATTTCAAAGTCCAGAAATTGGGGTATGCGGGCGTGCCGTGCTCGTGCACATCCAGCCCGTCTATCTCTTCCTGCGGAGATACCCTTATGCCGAAGATGGCGTCCATGAGCTTGAACGTGATGAAGCCAATGATGAACGCCCACAGGAAGCACACGCCGGCGCCGATGGCCTGGGCTATGAGCTGGCCCGAGCCGCCCCCGTAAAGGAGCCCTGTGGCAAGCGGCGCGTCCGTCACGTAGTTGCCGTATGTGCCGTCTGCGAAAATGCCGAGGCTGAGAAGTCCCCAGAAGCCGTTTACGCCGTGCACGCTTATCGCGCCCACAGGGTCGTCAACGCCGAGGTTTTCAAGCGCAAAAACGCCTGCAACAACGAGCACCCCGGCCACTGCCCCTATTACCACGGCGGCCCAGCCCTCAATCCAGGCGCAGGGGGCCGTCACCGCCACGAGGCCCGCGAGGATGCCGTTAAGGGTCATGCCGATGTCGAACTTCTTTGTCTTGAGATACATTATAAGCAGTGCCACGGCGCCGCCTGCGGCCGCGGCCATGTTGGTGTTGACGGCTATAACCGATATCCTGAGCTGGTGAGCCGAAAGGGTGCTGCCCGGGTTGAAGCCGAACCAGCCGAACCAGAGTATGAACGTGCCGAGCGCGGCAAGGCTCATGCTGTGGCCGGGAATGGCCTGAGGCTTCCCCGCCGGACTGAACTTGCCGAATCTTGGACCAAGCACAATGGCCCCCGCGAGGGCGACAGCGCCGCCGATGAGATGGACAACGCCCGAACCCGCAAAATCAAGATGGCCCATGCCGAATGGTAGCTTGCTGAGCCACCCCCCGCCCCAGACCCAGTGGCCGTAAATGGGATAAATTACCGCGCTCACAACTACGCTGTAGATGAGGTATGCGCTGAATTTGAGCCTTTCGGCGACCGCGCCGGAGACGATTGTGGCCGCCGTGGCCGCGAAGACGAGCTGGAACATGAAGAGCTTGTATTTTTCCACGTCATAGGCCTCGCCCGTGAGGAACCAGCCGCTCGTGCCGAAGAGGCCCATTTTGTCCGCGCCAAACATGATTGCAAAGCCGATAACGAAATAAGCCAATGAACCCATCACGAAGTCCATCGTATTTTTCATCATCAGGTTCGATACGTTTTTTGCCCGGCAGAAGCCTCCCTCCACCATGGCAAAGCCCGCCTGCATGAAAAAGACCAGAAAGGCGCAGATGAGCACCCACACGAAGTCGATGGCCGCGTTCGGGTTGGCCTTCAGGGTCTCGGCGCCGGAGGGGTCCGCCCCGAAGGCCGCCGGGGCCAGAAGCGTTAATAATAAAAATAGAACCAGAACCAACCTTTTCATCTCTTATAATCCTCCTTCAGATTGTTTTTAAACGAAAGCGCCTCATTACTCTCTAAAGTCTCTCCCTAAACTCTCTTCATCTCCCATCACCACCCTTTTTTGAATTTGCATGCCGTATTTTCTGAGCCTGTAATTGAACATCCTCTCTGTTATGCCGAGCTTTTTTGCGGCCCTGAACCTTACCCAGCCCTCTTCCTCGAGTGCCCGCAATATCTCCCGTTTTTCGAGGTCTTCCACTTTCTTCTTGAGTTCGGCGGCTTTTCTCATGCCGCTGAGAAGAGCCAAAATCGTGCCAGAGGCCAAAGGCTTTGAAAAATAAATAAAAACCCGGAATTTCCTTCATTCATAACTGTCGGGGGCAGACAAATTCGTAAACAAATTTGTAGGAACAAAATTGTGGGAAATCTACAAATTTGTCTGCCCCGAGTAAAAGGAAGTGCCTGATTTAAAAGGCATTTTATTCTGGCATGAATTTTGGAATTACCGCTAAAGATTCCATTGCTAAACTTTAAAGGGGAGGTTTCCCGAGAAATGAAGATGATCACGGCGATAGTGAAGCACACGAAATTCGATAATGTGCGGAAGGCCCTTACCGAGATAAGCGTGCAGGGTTTGACCGTAACCGAGGTCAAGGGCTTCGGGCGGCAGAAAGGGTTCACGGAGGTCTACAGGGGAGTGGAATACGAGGTCCGGTTCCTGCCCAAGGTGAAACTTGAGATAGCCGTCCCCGACGAGAAGGTCGAGAGCGTCATAAAGGCAATAGAAGGCTCGGCAAGGACCGGCGAGATAGGGGACGGAAAGATATTCGTCGTGGACCTTGAGAACGCGGTGAGAATAAGGACCGGGGAAATTGGCGAGGAGGCGCTTTAAAATGAGGAGGAAAAAAATTTTAAGGACATTTTTATTCGTCTCGGTTTTGATCCTGGCCCTCGGCGGGCCGGGTTTTGCGGAAGAAGCTGCAGTTGATGCCCCCGGGACACCGGCGGAAGAGGCGGCCCCGCCGCCAATCAGCTCGGGCGATACGGCCTGGATGCTGATCTCCACGGCCCTCGTTATGGTAATGACCCCGGGGCTTGCCTTCTTCTATGGCGGTATGGTGAGAAGGAAAAACGTGCTCGGCACAATCATGCACAGCTTCATAATACTTTGCCTGGTGAGCATCATATGGGTCCTCTGGGGCTATACGCTCGCCTTCGGGCCCGATGTCGGCGGCTTTATCGGCGGGCTCGATTTCCTGGGGCTTAAGGGCGTGGGGCAGGAGGGGGCGCCGCTTGCGCCCACAATACCGCACCTCGTTTTCATGATGTTCCAGGGCATGTTCGCCATTATCACCCCGGCGCTCATAACCGGGGCCTTTGCCGAGAGGATAAAATTTTCGGCGGTGATATTATTTACCGTCCTCTGGGTGACTCTGGTCTATTCCCCCGTGTGCCACTGGGTATGGGGCGGGGGCTGGATAGCCTCGAAGCTCCACGCGCTTGATTTCGCCGGGGGCACGGTCGTCCATATAAATTCCGCGGCGGCGGCCATTGTGGCGGCAGTCGTTGTGGGCAGAAGGAAGGGCTACATGACCGAGCAGATCGCCCCGCACAACCTGCCCCTTACGATAATAGGCGCGGCGATACTCTGGTTCGGGTGGTTCGGCTTCAACGCGGGGAGCGCCCTCACTTCGGGCGGGCTCGCCTCGCTTGCCTTCGTGACAACCAATACGGCAACTGCGGCCGCTGCGCTTAGCTGGGCCCTTGCGGAATACATCCACAGGAAAAAGCCTACCGCCCTCGGGGCCGTCTCCGGCGCGGTGGCGGGGCTTGTGGCGATAACGCCCGCGGCGGGTTTTGTCACCCCCCTCTCCTCGATCATGATCGGGCTTATCGCGGGGGTCCTCTGCTATATAGGCGTGAGCATGAAGACGAAATTCGGCTATGATGACGCCCTCGACGTACTGGGCATCCACGGCGTGGGCGGCACATGGGGCGCTCTGGCAACGGGCATATTCGCCACCGTTGCCGTGAACTCCCTCGGGGCGGACGGCCTCATCTATGGGAACGCTTCTCTCCTTTCGGGGCAGGTGGGCGCTATTGCCGCCACCTGGATATATTCGGGCGCGGTCTCCCTTATACTCCTTAAGGCCATCGACTGGACTATCGGCCTGAGGGTGAGGGAAGAGCACGAGGACGAGGGCCTCGACTTGAGCCAGCACGGCGAAAGAGGCTATTATCTCTAAATGAATGTCCTCATCCTGAAAAACGTCTCCCATGAGGGACCGGGGACGATAGAGGATTTCCTGAAGGAAAACGGGATGCCGTACAGCATCGTGGACCTTTCGATGAAGGGGGAGGTCAAAAATACCTCCTCCTTCACTCATCTTGTGATGATGGGCGGGCCGATGGCGGTCTATGAGATGGACCGGTACGATTTCCTCAAGACCGGGGCCAGGCTCCTCGAAGAATTCATAAAAAAGGAGAAGGGGGTCCTCGGTGTATGCCTTGGGGCACAGATGGTGGCCCATGTCCTGGGCGGACGGGTCTATCCCGGAGGAGAAAAAGAGATCGGCTGGTATAAGGTCGATGTGACCGATGAGGGCGCGGAAGACAGCGTTTTTAAAAGCCTCCTTATAAATGGCGGGAAAAAGGCCCATGTCTTCCAATGGCACGGGGACACCTTCGACCTGCCTCAAGGGGCCGTGAGGCTCGCGTCATCCCCGCTCTATCCAAACCAGGCCTTCAGGTGGGGTAAAAACGCCTATGCCCTCCAGTTCCATATCGAGGTCACGCCGGAGATAATCGAAGACTGGTTCAGGGACGACCCCAGACGGGAGGAGATGGCCGGGCATTCCAAAGAGATTTACGCGGGGTACTCCAGAAGGGCCTTCGGGTTTTATAAGGAATTTTTCAAGTAAAAAAGGCACAGCAAGCTCCTGTTTAAATTCTGGGGCGGGCGGGGACATTCGAGTAAATTCCAGAAATGAGAGCATTATTTTTTGTGCGTAGGGGCGCTGCTTGCTGCGCCCTGTTTCATAAACTATCCCTCACATAACTAATTGTTTATTCCATACACTATACTTAATTGACCCAACCACCAAAATTCCCGGTTGTAATTTACCCCTTTAGATGGATGCTTTTCAAGCAAATCTCATATTGACAAACAGGCTTGAAACAAGTAGACTAATCTCAGGAGGTTAGCCATGTCTACCACAACCGTAAGAATTCCCGAGGAGAAACGGGACACGCTTAAGATCATTGCGAGCGTCGAGAAAAGGGATATAAAAGAAATACTTTCGGAGCTGATCGATGAGTATATCGAGCGGCACAGGGAGACACTGGAGATCCTCTCCCGGCCCGACTGGGTTACGGCAATCAATGAGGGGTTGAATGCCTCTGAAAGAGGCGAGACCGTCAGGTGGCGAAAAAAGAAGTCTGGGAGATAGACCTCACAAGGCCCGCAGAAAAGGTATATGACAAGGCTCCCGGAGAGATCGGACACAGGCTTGATGAATGCTTCCAGAACCTTGAACGAAACCCCCGTTACGGCAATAACATTAAAGCCTTGACCGGCAAACTTAAAGGGCTCTACCGTTACAGGCTCGGCGACCGGCGGGTTATTTATAGACTAAAGACAGTAGAGCAGGTTGTCGAGATAATAGCCATACTTCCAAGGGGTGATGCTTACAAGTAATTTCATAAGGACGCTTCCCCTATTTCTTTTCCATTCGATTCTAAATTGAGCTAAACCCTATTTCATTCACCGATATTCTGATAAGATTTTCCTATGAAAATTCTTATCGTAAGCACAAACAGGAACAGCCTGCCCTTTCCGGTGATGCCGCTCGGGGCCTGCATCGTGGCCGAGGCGGCAGAGCTTGCCGGGCACGAGGTGCGGCTCCTCGATATGATGTTCGAGAAGGACCCCCTGAGGGCCCTCCGGAAAGAACTCGATTGGAAGCCGGAAGTTGTGGGCCTCTCGGTGCGCAATATCGACAATAACGACATGCAGACACCCCTTGCGCCTGTGAAGGAACTCGCCCCCGTCGTGGAGATGATAAGGAGCAAAACCCATGCCCCCCTTGTGCTTGGCGGGGCGGCGGTTTCTGTCATGACAGAAGAGCTCCTGCGGTTCACCGGGGCCGATTGCGCCGTTACGGGAGACGGGGAGAACGTCTTTCCTGTGCTTGTCGAGAGGTTTGAGGAGAAAAAGGCTTTTAATGACCTGCCGGGTGTGGCCTGGCTCGAAGAGGACCGGCTCATCAAGAATTCCTGTGCCAGGCTCGAATGCTATGCCGATAACTGCGCGGCCCCGGAATTCGCCCGCTGGATAAAGGTGAATAATTACATTTCCAATTCCTCGACGGTCCCCCTGCAGACGAAGCTCGGGTGCCATTTCCGGTGCGTATATTGCACATACAGGAGGATCGAGGGGAATGAGTACCGGCTCTTCAGCCCGGAGAGCGCCGTAGAGGCCGTCGGGCGGATACTCTCCCAGGGTCTCCGGGATATAGAGTTCGTGGACAGCGTATTCAATTCCCCGTATTGGCACTCCCTTTCCGTTTGTGAGGGGATAGGGAATGCCTTTGCCGGGAAAAACGGGGGGAGGCCCCGGCTCCAGACCCTGGAGCTGAACCCCCTTTTCCTTGACGAGGCTTTTCTTAAAGCCATGAAATACGCGGGCTTCGTGGGGGCCGGGATCACCGTGGAGAGCGCTTCCGACCCGGTTCTCGCGGGCCTCAAAAAAGGTTTCACGGCCCCGGACGTTTACAGGGCCGCCGCCCTTGTGAACAAGACCGATATGCCCTTCGTCTGGATATTCATGCTCGGGGGGCCGGGTGAGACGAAAGTCACGGTCATGGAGACGATCCAGTTCGCGAAAAAATACATCAGGCCCACGGACGTCGCCTTCTTCACGGTGGGCATCCGCATCTATCCGGGGACTGAGCTTGCGGACATTGCAAGAAATGAGGGCCTACTCTCTCTGACAGGCCGCGAGATGCTCGAACCGGTCTTTTACATATCTCCCCATGTGGAATTCACCTGGATACTCAAGCAGATCGAAAAGGCGATGGACGGGCACATGAATTTCATAAATACGGACTCCATCGGGCTCTCGTTTCTGCCGAGGATCCACCGCTGGGGGCACAGGTTCGGGGTCCGCCCCCCGCTCTGGAGGTATACGGGCCGGATACGCCGGGCCTTGAGGCTTGTGGGCATGAAGGTATGAGACGAAAGAGGGCCTATATCGGCGCGGTCGCGACCGCGGCCCCCGGGTGCCGGATAGGGCAAAAGAACGCGGGGGAATTTTTGAAAGAACATTATTCGGACGCGCTTTCGGATAGAAGCCTTTCAATTATGGAAAAGGTCTTCGGGCACCCCTCGATAGAAAAAAGAAGCTTTGCATTCCAAAGCCCTTCCATACTTTTATCGGAAGACGCGGACGGCCGGATAGCCCGGTTTACGGATTCGGCTATAGACCTCTCCATAACGGCTATCAGGAGTGTGCTCGATAAAGCCGGCCTCGATAGAAATGAGATTTCCTCGCTTATTGTGAACACCTGCACCGGATACTTATGCCCGGGGGTTTCCACCTACCTTATAGAGGAGCTTTCCTTAAGGCGGGATATAAAGGCCTTTGACCTTGTGGGAGGGGGCTGCGGCGGGGCCGTCCCGAACCTCGAGATGGCGGCAAACCTCGTAAAGGAGAACGGGGGCGCAGTCTTGAGCGTGGCCGTCGAAATTTGCAGCGCCACCTTCCAGATGGAAGACGATTTGAGCCTTATCGTCTCCAATGCCCTTTTCGGGGACGGGGCCGCGGCTTCGGTCCTATGGGACCGCGAGGGGGGCCTCGAAATCCTTCATTCCGAAAGGCGTTACGCCCCCGAGTACAGGGAAGCCATACGCTATATATATAAAAAAGGCGAGCTTCACAACAAGCTTTCTGTTGCCCTCCCCCGGATTGTCAGGGAAGAGGCGGGAAGGCTCGTAAAAGAGATATTTGAAAAGACCTCACTTAAAAAGGAGGACATAAAGTACTGGGCAATACACCCCGGGGGGGAGAAGATCATTGAGGCCCTGAAGGACGAACTGGGGCTCCCGGAAGAAGGTGTCGCGCCCTCAAGGAAGATACTCAGGGATTACGGGAATATGTCCTCCCCTACGGTGCTTTTCGTTTTGGAGGAGATAATAAACGGGGGGATGGAAAAAGACGACCTCTGCCTTATGCTCTCTTTCGGCGCGGGGCTCTCGGCCCACGGGATGCTGCTGAAAAAGATTTAGAAGATGGTTCTGCACCCCGCGGCTGGGCGGATGCTCCGCCCTCTCCGGCACAATTTCTGAGCACCACCCCCCCAGCTTTCCTTCGAAATTTTAGGATTACGGTCTTCCGACCGAGAAATATTTGAACCCGGCCTCGCGCATCTTTTCGGGCTCGTAGATGTTGCGGAAATCGAAGAAATAGGGCTCTTTTAAAAGCTTCTTTATCCTCTCGAGGTCCAGGTTGCGGAACTCGTTCCATTCGGTGAATATGGCGAGGGCATCCGCCCCGCTTGCCGCGTCGTAGGCGTCTTTCGCGTATTTGACCTCGGCTGGGAGGGCCTTTTGCGCGGCCTGCATGCCTGCGGGGTCGTAGGCTTTTACCTTTGCGCCCTTCTTAAGAAGCGACTGGATTACGCAAAGGGCCGGCGATTCCCGGATATCGTCGGTATTGGGCTTGAAGGAGAGGCCGAGTACTGCAATGGTCTTCCCTTTTAGAGGGCCGAGGGAGGACTTTATCTTCTGGAGCATCAACTCCTTCTGGCTCTCGTTCACCTCCACCGTGGCATTTACTATTTTCAGGTCCACCCCGTAATCGCGGGCTATGTTTATCATGGCCCTTGTGTCCTTGGGGAAGCAGGAGCCGCCGAACCCCGGCCCGGGGTGGAGGAATTTGGGGCCTATCCTCCTGTCCAGTCCCAGTGCCTTGGCCACCAGGTGCACGTCGGCCCCGATCTTCTCGCACAGGTTTGCCATCTCGTTTATGTAGGAGATCTTTGTGGCGAGGAATGCGTTGGCCGCGTATTTTATAAGCTCCGCGGTTTCGATATCCGCGACCACGAACGGGGTCTCGATGAGATAAAGGGGCCTGTAGAGGTCCCTGAGTATCGCGGAGGCCTGGGGGCTGTCCGCGCCTATTACGACCCGGTTGGGCCTCATGAAGTCCTCGATCGCCGCCCCCTCCCTCAGGAATTCCGGGTTCGAGGCCACATCGAACTGTGTCTTTTCCTTGAGATTTTTCGCTATTATTTTTTTGATCCTTTTTCCCGTGCCCACGGGGACCGTGCTCTTTGTGACGATGACCTTATACCCGTCCATCGCAAGGGCTATATCTTTTGCGGCCTCGTCTATATGGCACAGGTCGGCGCAGCCGTCCTTTTTCGGGGGCGTGCCCACGGCTATGAAGACCACGAGGCCGGAATTCACCGCATCGGCGATATTGCTCGTAAAGGAAAGCCGTCCTTTTTTCAGGTTCTTCCGGACAAGATCATCGAGGCCGGGCTCATAGAAGGGGACTTTCCCTTTCTTCAGGAGTTTTATTTTCTCCTGGTCCTTATCGGCGCAGGTCACATGGATGCCGAACTCCGCAAAGCAGGCCCCGCTCACAAGCCCCACATAGCCGGTACCGAGTATCCCTATGTGCATTTATCCTCCAGATTAAAAACGTATGTACATAGTTTAGTGTCGCGCGAGGAACTTGTCAAAACGGGAAAACCGTTGATATTCTATTGGATGCATTTTTTAGCCCGCTTCGAAAAACCTTCAAGGTATATAAACAGGGAACTGAACAGCATCCATGACCCGGCCCCCTTGAGGGCGGCCCCCCTCGCGGTAGCTCTGTGTTTTCCGGATACCTATGAGGTCGGGATGAGCCACCTGGGGCTCAAGGTCCTGTACCGGATAATAAACCTCCTTCCTTATGCCCGCGCGGAAAGGGTCTTTCACCCCTGGGGGGATTTGGAGAATTATTTGAGGGAAAAAGGGGAGCCCCTTTCGTCCCTTGAATCGAATACCCCTTTAAGGGAGTTCGATATTATTGGTATGAGCCTCCAGTACGAGCTTTCTTACACCTCGGTCCTCAACATGCTTGAGCTTGGAGGCATTCCCGTTAGAAGAGAAGAGCGGGAAAGACCCTTTCCCCTCGTAATAGCCGGGGGGCCCTCGGCCGTGAACCCCGCCCCGCTTTCCCCTTTTATAGATGCTTTTTTGATAGGGGACGGCGAGGAGGCCGTCCCGGAGATAATGAAATCGCTCTGGCGGTTTAAAAAAGAGGGGGACGGGAAAAAAGAGAGCCTTTTGAGGGAGCTAAAAAAAATAGAGGGCGTCTATGTGCCGGCTTTGCACAAGAAAGGGGAAAGCGCGAGGAGGAGGTCCATCCGCTCGCTTGAGGACGCCCCTTACCCCGAAAGCCCTGTCCTCCCCTATGCCCCTCTTGTCCACGACAGGATAAATATCGAGGTCTCAAGGGGCTGCACCATGGGGTGCCGGTTCTGCCAGGCGGGGATGATCTACAGGCCCCTCCGGGAGCGCTCTCCGGAGCGGGTCCTTGCCTTGGCCGAAAAAGCCCTTAAGGCGACCGGCTACGAGGAGGTGGCCTTCACATCGCTCAGCGCCGGGGATTATAGCTCCCTGTTGCCCCTTATAAGGGAATTCAACAGGAGATTTTCCAAAAATATGGTCTCGGTCTCTTTGCCCTCCTTGAGGGTAAAGGCCATAAATGAGGAAGTCCTCAGGGAAATAAAATCGGTGAGAAAAACAGGTTTCACAATAGCGCCCGAGGCCGCTACGGAGCGGCTCCGGTGCGCCATAAACAAGGACTTCTCAGGCGAAGATTATGAGAAGGCCCTCTACGTCCTATTCAAGGAGGGCTGGCTCAACCTGAAACTTTATTTCATGATCGGGCTCCCGACGGAGACCTGGGAGGACATAGAAGCGATACCCCGGATGGCCCTCTCGGCCCTCCAGGCCGCGCGGAAATTTACGGGAAGGCATGTGAATATAAAAGTAAGCGCAAGCTCCTTTGTCCCCAAGCCCCACACGCCCTTCCAATGGGAGCCCCAGAACGACATGGGGGAGCTCTCTGAAAAGAAATCCTTCCTGAGGAAGGCCCTTTCGAGGAAAGGGATAACATTCAAGTCCCATGACGAGAGGATGAGCCTCCTTGAAGCCGCCTTCGCGCGGGGGGACGAGAATATATCCGAACTCCTCTTGAAGGCCCATTCCCTCGGCGCAAGGCTCGACGGCTGGGGGGACCTCTTTAATTTCGAGATATGGCAAAGGGCCATGGAAGAGACGGGCATAGACGCCGCGGGATACGCAAAAAAATCCTATGAAATAGAAGACGAACTGCCCTGGGATAACGTGGATACGGGGGTCGAGAAATCTTACCTGATAAGGGAATATAGAGCGGCGGCTTCGGTCAAAAAAACTCCCGATTGCAGGCTCTTGTGCGCGGGCTGCGGACTTAAATGCGAGGAAAAGGGCGCCGAGAAAGGGATTATTGAAGAAAAGACACCCCCCCTAATCCCCCCCTTACCAAAGGGGGGAAAGGGGGGGTTAGAGTCTTTCCGCTACAGGGTGGAATTCTCCAAAGATTCGCCCCTTGAACTCCTTTCGCACAGGGAGCTCGTCACGGCCATAACGCGGGCGGCCCGGAGGGCGGAGCTTCCCCTTGAGTTCTCGAAGGGGTTTCATCCGGCCCCGAGGCTTGCCTTCGGCCCGCCGCTCGGCGTGGGGGTAAAAGGGCAGGCGGAGTATTTCGACATAGGGCTATCCGCCTATTTCCACCCCGAGGGGCTTTTAGAGGTTCTGAATGCCTCATTGCCTCCAGGGATAAAAATAAACCGGGCAGTCCCGCTCCTTCCGCAGGCCGAATCGCTTCAAAGCTTCATCTCGCGGTACATTTATGAGATAATAGGCATTGACCCGGCCAGGGGACGGGAATTCCTCGATAAAAAAGAGGTTTTGGCCATCAGGGATTCGGGCCGGGTGAATATAAGGGACACCGTGGTCTCGATAGAAGGGACCGGGCCGGAGAGCGCCCGGGTTGTATTGGAAGACAGGGAGAGGGTAAAAGTCCGCCTTGAGGAAACAGTTTCCCTCGTCTTCGGAAAGGACTTGCGGGAGGCGGATATAACAAGGATCGGGATGCTCGGCCTTAAGGGAGGCATGTGGGTCTTGCCGGTTCCCCGTACGGGATAATTTGCACGATGAGTTTTCACATATATTTCAGTGAGAGGGTGACTTGTCCAACTCCATACTCGTAAACGTGACGGGGCAGGAAACGCGCGTGGCCCTTCTCGAGGGCGGGCAGGTGGTCGAGGTGTACGTTGAACGCAAAAAGCACGCGAGCCTCGTCGGGAACGTTTACAAGGCCCGGGTCCTCCGGATATTGCCCGGCATGCGCTCGGCGTTCGTGGACATCGGGCTCGAGAAGGCCGCCTTCCTTTACGTGGCGGATATACGCACCGATATCATCGAAGACTATGCCCTCATGTTCGAAGACGAAAACTCCGAGAGCGTGGACTTCATCCAGAGGGGCAAGCACGAATTCCATATAGAAGAGCTCCTTCACGAGGGGCAGGAGATATTGGTCCAGGTCTCCAAAAACCCCATCGGCGGAAAGGGGGCGCGCGTCACGTCCTATATCACGCTCCCCGGGAGATACCTGGTCCTCATGCCGAACCTCGAGCACATCGGGGTCTCAAGGAGGATCTCGGGCGAGGAGGAGCGCGCGAGGCTCAAGGCCGTCGTGGAGGGGATAAAACCCAAGGGGTTCGGCCTTATCGTGCGGACCGCGAGCGAAGGGGCGAGCGAAGAGGAACTCAGGAAGGACCTGGAGTTCCTGCTCCAGCTCTGGGACAGCGTCCTTAAGAAAAACGAGCGGGCGGGCGCCCCCGCCCTCATCTACAGCGACCTTGACGTCGTTCTCCGGAGCGTGCGCGACCTCATGAACCAGAACGTGGACGACATGGTCATAGACGATGAGAAGACATATCAGAACGTGCGCGAGTTCGTCGGTACTTACTTCACCAAGCTCCAGGACCGGATAGAGCTTTTCGAGGGCGGGGAGCCGATATTCGACAGCTACGGCATAGAGGTGGACATATCGAGGGCCATGGGGAGGAGGATCTGGCTCAAGTCCGGAGGCTATATAGTCATAGACCAGACCGAGGCCATGGCGGTGATTGACGTGAACACGGGGAAATACGTCGGCAAGGAGGACCTCGAGGACACCATTCTCCGCACGAACCTCGAGGCCGTAAAAGAGATCGCTTACCAGATAAGGCTCAGGAACCTGGGCGGCATCATCATAATAGATTTCATAGACATGGAAAAGGCCGAAAACAGGCACAAGGTATTCAGCGCCTTCCAGGACGCGATAAAGAGAGACCGCACAAAAAGCACCATCTCACAGATAACGGAACTGGGCCTCATACAAATGACGAGGAAGAGGGTGCGCGAAAGCCTCCTGCGCACCTTGATGGAGCCCTGCCCCTACTGCGAGGGAAAGGGCCTTGTGAAGTCCGCCATGACGCTCTGCTATGAGATATTCCGGCGCGCCGACGACCTGGCGCGCCACGGCGTGAAGAAGGTCGTAATCACGGCTCACCCGGCCATTGCCGAGCTCCTCCTCGACGAGGAGCGGCAGGCCCTTGAGGAGGTGGAGAACCGGCACGGGATGAAGATCGTAATAAACGAGAACGCCTCGCTCCATCAGGAAAACTATGAAATCACGGCCCTATGAGGCCGGAATTAAGAAAACTGCTTGATATGCTCAGGGGGCTTGAAAGCGCCGTCCTCGCCTACTCGGGAGGCGTGGACAGCACCCTTCTCCTAAAGGGAATGGAGATGGCGGGCATCAGGGCGCTTGCCGTCACTGGCGCATCCGAGAGCATGCCTTCCCAGGACCTCGAAGACGCAATCAAGATGGCGAAGGACATAGATGTCCCACACAGGGTAATTAAGACTTCCGAGCTTCAAAACAAGGATTATGCCGCGAACCCTCCCGACAGATGCCGCCACTGCAAGGATGAACTCTTCTCCCTTATAAGAAATATCGCGGTTAAAGAAAATTACAAGCACATCCTGGACGGGAGCACGCTTGACGATCTTAGCGACTGGCGGCCGGGCCTCAAAGCCGCTAAAGAGCATGGTGTCAGAAGCCCGCTTGCCGAAGCGGGCTTGGGAAAGGACCTTATAAGGGAAATATCCAGAGAGCTTGGGCTCGCCACATGGGACAAGCCCTCGTCTCCGTGTCTTGCCTCGCGCATCCCTTACGGGATGCCCGTAACTGAAGAGAAGCTGAGAAGGATCGCGGAAGCGGAATTGTTCTTGAAAGACCTGGGCCTTAAGGAGTTCCGCGTGCGCGACCACGAAGAGATAGCGCGCATAGAGGTCCGGGCGGAAGGCCATGAGAAAATTTTAAAATATAAAAAAGAGATAGCCCGCGCCCTGAAAGGGCTCGGCTATGAATTCGTCTGCCTTGACCTCGAGGGGTTCAGGAGCGGCAGCCTGAACAGGCTTTTAAGTGAGAGAGATGGAAATAAAGAACCTTGAGGCGCTTGAGGATTGCGCCAGATGCGGCTCATGCAAGGCGCGCTGTCCGGTTTATGAGTTGACCCTGAACGAGGCCCATTCCCCGAGGGGGAGGCTCATGCTCATGAAGGCCCTAATGGAGGGCGAACTTACGCCCGGGCCGCCCCTTATCGAGCGCCTTATGAGTTGCGCCCTCTGCGGGCTCTGCGATGTCTCCTGCCCGGTGGGGATCAAGCCAACGGAACTCATATGCCAGGGCAGGGCCATGATGAAAAAGGCGGACAGGAAAAGGACCCTTCTGAGGTTAGCGCTTAAGGCCGGGCTAAGGCACCCCGCATTAGGCCTCAAAGCCGCGAAAATATTCGGCTTGACGCTGGTTTTCCCCTTAAAGGCAAAGGACCTTCCCGCCAGGCCGCTCAAGGGAGAGGACCAGGTGATAAAGCCCTCCGGAAAGAGCATAGGGAGGATAGGGTTATTCGCCGGGTGCAGCGCCAATTACCTCCTGCCTGAGCTTGGCGCAAGCCTTATTAATATCCTCCTCGCCATTGGTTACGAGGTCATCCTCCCAAAAGGGGAGCAGTGCTGCGGGGCGCCCTTGAGAGCACTGGGGCTCGCGGAAGAGGCGGAGGAATTCGCCGAAAGGAATCTCGAGATATTCGGGAAGCTCAATGTCGAGGCCGTGCTCTCGCCCTGCCCAACATGCACGCTCGTCATAAAGGAACAATACAAAACCATATTGGGCGAGGGAGTCGGGAAGGCGCAGGACGCTATCGATTTTTTAACGAAGAAGGCCTCGTTTAAAGGCGAAAGGCTTAAAAGAAACGGGAAGACGCTGGTCTGGCACGAGCCCTGCCATCTTAAATACGGGGTGGGCTTCGACGCGAAAGGGATACTTGAGGAACTGAAGATTGAAAAAAGAGAGGAAGGCTGCTGCGGTTTCTCGCTCTCGCTTACAAGCAAGCCCCTCTCCGGGACGCTCCTTCAAAAGCGGCTCTCCGCCTATGCAAAAGCGGATGCGGTAGTCACGGCCTGCCCCGCCTGCATGCTCCAGCTCGAAAAGGGCGGCCTCCAGACCCTTCATCTGCTTGAACTGATGGAAGACGCGTTTCTTCCGGCAGAAGAAAAACGAGCCGATACGCTCTTTTAGAAAAATTACTCTCCTTTTAATTTCGCCATGATCTTCTCCCCGTTGGCGAGGAGGCCCCTCGTGCTTAAGAGGGCATACGTCTTGCCCTCTTTCACAACAATCTGTATCCGCCCCCAGTAGCCGAGGCTCCGGAGGAGGAGGCCGGCGAAGAGGAGCCATACGGAAATGCTTATAAAGGTAACCCCGGGGTCTATGCGATAGCTGAGCCCGCTCGCCTCTTCCATCCCCTTAAAGAGAAATCTTTTGCCCAAAAATCTCTCGGGCTTGCCCTGGACGAGCTTTCCAAGCTCTTTTTTCCGGCCATCTTTGCCCGTGTGCTTAAGCTCGAAAAAGGGCGTGAACTTTTCCACCATTCCGTCTTTTTTGTAAACCTTCCCGGTCTTTGCCATGCCCGTAATGAATTTCCCCTCCATGCCTTTTATCTCAAAGGGCTCCATGGACTTTATCTTGAGGGGCTTTCCGTCCACAAGGAGCGTGATGTCCTGCTCGAACCCCATCTGGTAGAGCGTGAGCCCGCGGAAGCGGTAAGGCCGGTTCACCCAGAGGGCGCCTTTCACGGCCTTTTCCCGGGGCGTTTTAAGGCTTATCCGGGAGAGCCACATCTTTGGCGAATATGACACCTCGGGCTTTCCCTCGCCCATCAGAGGCCTGAAGCCAAGCCCCAAGGCAAGGCGAGTGAGCGGCTCCTTGGGGTAGTCCACCTTGAGGGCCTCCGTGTATTCGGTCTCGAAGGCGAGGAGCGCGGCTTCGTATTCTTTCTCTTTCTTTTCTTCCGGCGGGCTCATGCCGAGGGCTTTTTTGAATTTATTCCAGCGGGTATCGGGGCTGTATAAGGAGATTTTCACCGGCTTCCCTTTATAAAGGGTTATCTCTTCCTCGAACGCGAAGAGGGCCGTGCTCAGAAACCCCAGGATGGCCACAACTATGCCCAGATGATATATCCACGAGAGCCACCGGAAAGGGAGCCCCTTTTCGAGGACATGGATGCCCTCTGCGGAATATTTTTCCTTAAAGCGCATCTCCTTTGCCCTCAGGAGAAGGGCGTCTTCGGGGGCGGCCATTTCGACGACCTTGGGATTCATAAAGAACTGCCCCTCGGGGATGTAGGCCGGGCGCTTTTTCATCGCGCGCCACCGGTCGTAGATGCACACAAGGAGATTAACGGACAAAAGGCCGGAAAGGATGAGAAAGAGGGGCGAGGTAAAGATACCAAGCAGGTTAAACCATTTCACGAACGGCACGAACTTTCCCCCCGCCTCCATGTAATCCTTAAGCTCCGTCCCCTGCGGGAAAATGGTGCCCAGGATAAAAAACACGCACATGGCCGCAAGCAGCCATACGGATGTTTTAAGGGACGAGGAGGTCTTTCTCAGTTTAGAGGAAAAATCAGACGGCATAGGCGTGCATGCTCGGGATCCCCAGGAGTTTGGCAAGCCAGCTTACGCCGAGGAACGTAATCACCATGCAGACGAAGCCTAGGATGTTCAGGGCGGGCGAGGCATTCTCCCGCCATGTGGGGATGGCCTTCGTATGCAGGTACATGGCGTAAACCGTCCAGGTTATAAGTGACCAGGTCTCTTTCGGGTCCCAGGACCAGTATCTCCCCCAGGCGTCGTTGGCCCATGCCGCGCCGGAAAATACAGCGAAGGCGAGCATCGGGAACCCGAAGAGGTTGAGCCTGTGCGCGTACCTGTAAAAGCCCTGGGCGGGAAACCCGAAGGCCCGCCCCCGCCAGGGGAACCGGCGCTCAAATAGAAGATGGCTCACCTCCACGGCAAAGCTCACGACAAAGACGGCATAGGCCGCGAACGCTATCACAACGTGCCATTCGTACCACGGGCTCCGGAGGGCAGGGGGGATGGGGGTTATCTCGGGGCTCCTCGTAAGGAGCGAGTAGAAACAGGCCCCGGCGGAGATGCCGGCCACTATGAAGCCCGGGAAGTGCACGCCCCCTTTCCACTTCGAATGGACGTAGAGATAAGTGGCCGTGGCGGACCAGGCAAACCAGGATAACGTCTCATAGAGGCTCTGAAACGGGGGCCTTCCCCCCTCTACCGTGCGGAAGATAATAAGAAGCGTGTGGAGGGCCACGGTCGCCCAGAGCCCGCCCGTCACCCACCTCCCGAGCGTCTCCTTGCCCGTAAGGAGATAAAAAAGGCCGATTAGAAAACAGAGCCCGTAGAGGATGGCGACGGACCAGAAAAGTTTCAGTTCCTGGGCCAGGAGAAAGGCGTCTCTTGAAAGGAGAGCTTCGCCGGTCATTTACCTCATTTACCCTGAGTTTCCGGGTCTCCCTGCAGACCGGTCCTCGACTGCTTGCCGACTACAACAAGTATATAGTCTTCGGCGGGGAGATATTTCTTTGCCACCCGGAGGACGTCTTCTCCGGTCACGGCGTTTATGTAATCGGGATACTTCTCTATGTAATCGAGCCCCAGGCCGTAAAACTCTATCGCAGCAAGGAGTTCGGCAATCTTGCTCATCGTGTCCAGCCTCCGGGGAAAGCTCCCGGTTAGATATGCCTTCGCGTCCGAAAGCTCGTCCGCGCCCACGGGCTTGGCCGTCATCTTTTCTATTTCGGCCCGTATTGTTTCTATTGCTTTGGGAGCCGATTCGTTCTTTGTCTGCACGCCTGCCTGGAAGACACCCTCCTCTTTGTTGGTCGTAAAGAAGCTGTGCACGTCATAGGCAAGCCCCATCTTGTCCCTTATCTCGCCCATAAGGCGGGAGGCGAAACCGCCGCCGCCAAGTATGTAGTTCATAACGGAGACGGCATAGTAATCCGGGTCGTCGCGCCTGATCCCCAAACTCCCGCAAATGATACTGGCCTGCGTGAGTTCCTTGTCAATAAGGACGACCTCTTTTTTGCCGCCCTTTTCGGGCTCTTTTATTTTTCTTTCGGGGACGGGTTCAGCCGTCCAGATTTTGAGATGTTTATCGAGAAGGGCCGCGAGTTCCCCTTCCGTGATATCGCCCACCACGGAAAGCATGGCGTTTCCGGGCACGAAGTAGGCGGAATGGAATTTTACGAGGTCCTCGCGCGTGATCGCGTCAATAGTCTCCGGGGTCCCCGTAACGAGCCTTCCATAAGGGTGGCCGTTATAGACGGCTTCCCTGAAGGCCTTTTCGGCAAGGAAGGAGGGGTCCTCCTCCTGCTGCTTCAAGGCGTCCTTTAGTATCTTCTTTACGCGCGCGATCTCCCTTTCGGGAAAAACGGGGTTAAGGAGGATATCGGAAAAAATATCGAAGCCCTTGTCCAGGTCTTTTTTCAGGACCGAAAGCCCCAATTTCGTAAAGTCCTCATTGGCGGAAGCGCCGACCGATGCGCCAAGGAACTCTATCTCCCTGCTTATCTCTTCCGAGGTGCGCTTCTTTGTGCCCTCGTTCAAAAGCTCGGCCGTGAGATTGGCAAGGCCCGCCCTCTCCGCGGGCTCGTCCATGGGGCTTGCCTTTACGATCATGCTCACCTTCACGACGGGGATATTCTTCCGCTCCGAATGGAGGAGGATAAGCCCGTTGGGGAGCACCTTCCGGGATACGGGAAGCTCAATTCCCTGTGCCGGGAGTGAAAAGAGAAGGACCGCAATTAAGGGTAAAAGGATTTTTTTAATGCGCATGGTGCCCCTTTACGGGCTCTGCCGTCTTCTCACTTTTAATCGGGACCAGTATCCCGACCGTCCGGTTCTCGGGGACGAGATATTTACTTGCCGCGCGGCTCACGTCCTCGGCAGTGACTTCGTTTAGTCCTTTCAGATATTCCTCTTTCAGGCGCCAGTCGCCTATTATCTCGAACATGCCCAATATCTCGGCCTGGAAATGTATCGAGTCCTGCCCCATGAGGAAGGCCGACTCGGCCTGGTTCTTGGTCTTTTGAAGCTCGAAATCCGTCGGGGGCTCTTTCTTTATGCGTTCCATTTCATCGTAGAGGGCCTTCTCGAGCTCTTCGGCCGTGTGGCCCGCGGCGGGCGTGCCGCCGAGGAAAAAGAGGAACGGGTCTTTATGGATGCCGCTGTAATCGGCATAGGACTCGAGCGCAAGCTGTTTTTCATAAACGAGGCGGCTATAGAGGCGCGAGCTCTTCCCGCCCGAAAGTATCCCCGCCAGCACTTCGAGCGCGTACCCGTCCTTGTCCGGGAGTACCGGCACGTGATAGGCGGCCATTATGTGGGGCAGTTCGGCCTCTTTATTGAGATATAGCCTCTTTTCCCCCCTCTGGGGCGGCTCGGACGGCGCCGGGTGCGCCTCCTCGAGCCTTTCGGGCCGCTTTGGAATTGAGGCGAAATATTTTTCCACGAGCTTTATCGTCCCCTGAGGGTCCACATCCCCGGCTATGACGAGCACGGCGTTATCCGGAGAATAGAACGCGGCATAATGCCGTTTCAGGGCCTCGGGCGTGATATTGGCAATCGTGCTCATCCAGCCTATAACGGGGCGCCGGTAAGGGTGGACGCGGTAGGCCGTCGCTGTCACTTCCTCATAAAGGCTTGTCTGCGGGTCGTCCTCGTAGCGCATCCTCCGCTCTTCCATAACTACATCCCTCTCGGAGAGTATCTCCCTGGGGTCCAGGCGCAGGTCCTGCATCCTGTCGGATTCCAAATCGAGGGCAAGCTCGATGCGGTCCGAAGAGAGGGTCTCGTAGTACATCGTGCTGTCTTTTGTGGTGTAGGCGTTATCCGTGCCCCCATTCCTCTGGATCGTCTTCGAAAAGTCCGCGGGGCCGTATTTGCGGGTCCCCTTGAACATCATATGCTCAAGCAGATGGCTTACGCCCGAGATGGAGGCCTCCTCGTCCCGGGCCCCCACCCGATACCAGACCTGCAATATCGCGAGCGGGGCCTTATGGTCCTCCACTATAAGGAGCTTGAGCCCGTTCGGGAATACGTGCTCCCTGACCTCGCCCCACGCGGCGGAGGCCAGGAGGAGGAAAAGGGCCGCTAAGATAAGGATTTTTTTCGGCATCTTGAATTTTAAATATAGCATAAAGAGAATGCGAATTGCCGTTAATGATAAACGGCAATTATGGGGAAATTGTGAAATTTATGAACGGTCTCATTTCCCCGCCGATCACTTCCTAAATGGCCTGGGTAATTTCCTGCACATTATCTGTATCGTTTGGAGGCATGAAATCTGTGACTATCGCCTCTCCGCTTGCAAAGCCCCTTTTTCCTCAACGCGCGACCTCTATGAAGTCCATATAGGAGACTGAGCCCTCGCCCGTATTGTCCGAGTCGTTCATAATGGCCAGGGCGGCCTTTTCGGGCGGCTCTTCTCCGAACGCCTTTCTGTAGTCCTCGATTATATTGGCCTCTTCATTCTTCCACCGGCCCAGATTTTCCTCCCCCTCTTCGACCGGGACGAGCTTTGCGTTTTCAAAATAGGGGCTTTTCATTATCTCCTCTCCCTGGGGCCTGCTGGCCCAGACATAGCAGAGCGCGCTCTTGGGGGGGTACCTGCCGAAGCGCCTCTTTGCGATCCCGTACTTTATGCGCTCGAAAAAGCCCGCCTTCTTCGGGTCGAACTGGAACGTCACATAAACCCGCAGGGGAAAATCGTCCCCTCCCTTTTCCCCGGCCCCGCCTTTTTCATAGACGTTTCCGACCATCCACCTCCACTTAAGGCGCGGGTATTCACGGGGGTTGAACTCCTGCTTGTGCATGAGCGCGGAGGCCGACCGCTTGCTTTCGGCCTTCAAATAAGTCAGGTCCCCGTCCGATTCCAGCTTGTAGGACGTATGTTCATCCACCTGGGGAAAAAGGAAATGCTCCCAGTTTTCGAGGTTGTCGAAGTCCTCGATGAAGAGGACCCTTCCCCTCTGCCCGTAAGCCCCGCCGGATAAGAGCGCCAGAGACGCCAACAAAACGAAATAAAAAGCAATTCTCATAAAAACCCCCTCCCCGTGTCCTTTATTGAATTCTACCCTATCAAACGAATTCCTTGAAATCCTACAATATTGTATGATTTAATAAAGGGGTGGACGGCAATCGATTGCCGTCGAAATGGGAGAGAATGGACAGGGAATCCCTCGAAAGAAAAAACCGCGAGCTTGCCTCAATCCTCGAAGTGAGCAAGGTCCTTACCGCCTCGTTCGACCTCGAAGAGAACCTGGGCGAGGCCATGCGCACGCTCTCCCGGCTCCTCGAGATGCAAAGGGGCTGTGTCTTCCTCCTGGAGCCAATAACGGGGGAGATACGCATCGTGGCCGCACACGGGCTTTCAAAGGAAGAGATCCTGAGGGGCAAGTACAGGATCGGCGAGGGCATAGTGGGCCGAGTCATGAGAAACCCCTCGCCCATGTTCATCCCCAATATAGGCGAGGAGCCAATGTTCCTCAATAAGACCGGCTCGCGCCCGGAGAAGCAGGGCATCTCTTTCCTCTGCGTCCCCATTGAGATAAAAAACGAGGTCCTGGGCGTAATAACCGCCGACCGGATCTACTCCGCCCCGCACGGGAGCGTGGACGACGATTTAAGGGTCCTCACAATAGTGGCCTCCCTTATCGCCCAATTCGTAAAGCTCTGGGGCAATTACAGGAAGAGCGAGGAGGAAAGGGAGACCCTTAAACAGGAATTGGCCGAGCGCTACAGCGTGCCAAATGTAATAGGCGAATCGGAGCGGTTCCAGGCCGTCCTTAAATCCTCGATGAAAGTGGCGGGGACAAACACCACCGTCCTCCTTTTGGGCGAATCCGGGACCGGCAAGGAGCTCATCGCCCGGACCATCCATTACCAGAGCCCGCGCGCCAAAAGCCTCTTCATGGCCATAAACTGCGCGGCCCTCCCCGAAAACCTCCTTGAAGTGGAGCTGTTCGGGGCCGAAAAAGGCGCCTTCACGGGCGCCACGGAACGCCGCATCGGGCGCTTCGAGGCCGCAAACGGCGGCACCGTTTTCCTGGACGAAATAGGGGAACTCCCGCTCATCCTCCAGGCAAAGCTCCTGAGGGTCCTCGAAGAAAAATCATTCGAGAGGCTCGGCTCCTCAAAAACCATAAAGACGGACGTGCGGATCATCGCCGCCACTAACAGGAACATCCAGGAGGAGGTCGCCAGAGGCAATTTCAGGAACGACCTCTACTGGCGCCTGAACGTCGTGGCAATAGTACTACCGGCCCTCAGGGAGAGAAAAGAAGACATCCCGCTCCTTTTGAACTTCTACTTGAATAAATTCAACAGGCTCTATAAAAAGAGCGTGCGCATCTCCGAGGAAGCCATAACCGAACTCATGAATTACAACTGGCCCGGAAATGTCCGCGAGCTCGCAAACGCCATAGAACGGCTCCTCATAATGACCGATAAAAAAGTGCTTGGCATCGAGGACCTCCCCTATCACATAATCTCCCGCTCCGAGATGCCCTCGAAAACCGCCTTCGAAGACAGGGCCTCCCTTTCAAGCGAGGTCGAAAACCTGGAGCGCGTGCGCATCATAAACGCCTTGAAGGAAAACAGGCTCGTCCAGCACAGGGCCGCCTCGGCCTTGGGCATCACCCCCCGCATGCTCTCCTACCGCATGAAAAAATACAACATCGCCCCCGAAGAGCTTAGATAGAATTAATTAATGGGGGCTCTGCCCCTTATAAATTAAATATAATATCCATATGGACAAGAGCTTCGGGAGGATGGTGGCCGACCACATGGACTCCGGCTTCCTCGAAAATATTGTGGACATGGTAAAACACGACAGGAGCCTCTTAGCGCTCCTTCCCGCGCTTTTAAGAGACGAAAGGCAGAGGGTAAGAATAGGCGCGGTCGCCCTTATAGAGGCCCTTTATCAGGATTATAAAAAGGAAATAGATGAGCAGGTCCCGTTCATAGGAAGCATTTTAAAGGAAACGTCCGATACGGTTATCAAGGGCGATGCTATTTTTGCCCTTTCGGTTATCGGGGGGGAAAAAGTCCTGCCCCACTTAAAAGAGGCCCTCGCCGACCCGGACCCCATTATAAGAGAAGAGGCGCGGGAGGCACTAGAGGAATTAAGGGGGTAAGAGGCTGGGGCGGGCGGGGGCATAGTACCCCTTTAGAGCAGGGAAGATGGGGGTGGCGGGGCTCAGAAACGAGCTAAATGGCTCGTAAGGAGAAAGAACATTATGATGCGCGGGCTCTCACCCGCTCATGATCTGCTCGCCGCACCTCGTTTTTCGCCCCATCCACCCCCATCTTCTTTGTTAATGTTCCAAAAGGATAAAAGAAAACGAATTGTCGACGAGCGGGCCGGGCGGGGGCGGGAGAGAAAATTTAACCTGAGATGTCATTTAAATGTGATGACTCGCCATTCGGAATTTTGGAAAATCTTTTCCACTCGCATTAAAACTGAACAAACATTCAGGCTGGCTTTAATAATTATCGAATTTAAATTTTCAGAAACGCCCCCGCCCGCCCCGCCTTTTTAGATTTTTACGCCATCTGGACGCGGTTTCTGCCGCTCCGTTTGGAGGCATAGAGGGCCGTATCGGCCCGTTTCATAAGGGACTGGAAATCGTCCGCAGGGCCCTCGTAACCCGCTATCCCGATGCTGATGGTGAGCCTGAAGGGAAGTTCGTCCGCAAAACTCATCTCTTCGATATTCCGCCTCAGCCTCTCGGCGAAACCGTGGGCTCCTTTGGCCGGGGTCTGGGGGAAGATGAGCATGAACTCGTCCCCGCCGAACCTGCCCACTATATCGGGCTTCCTCACGCTCGAGAGCAGAATATCGGCGAATATCTGGAGCACCTTGTCCCCGGCCGAATGCCCGTAGGTATCGTTTATCTCCTTGAAATGGTCGAGGTCGCAAATTATAAGGGCCAAGTCCGAGTTGTATCTCTTTGAGCGTTCCACTTCGTACTCGAGCCTGTCCAAAAGGGCCCTCTTGTTGAGGAGCCCCGTGAGGCTGTCGGTCCTCGAAAGGCGTTCCAGCTTCTCGATAAGCTTCTTCTTTTCCTCTTCGGTTTTTTTGCGGTCCGTGACGTCCCTGACGTACTCGATAACGTGGGAGACGGCCCCGTTATCGTCAAAAATGGGATAGGTATATATCTCCATCCATGCCTCGGAGCCGTCCGGGAGCTCCCTCGGTTTCTCTTTCGCGCAGGGGTGCGCGGTCGCGAAGGTCTTCTCTATGATGCAGTCGGGGCAGACCGTCCTTGCGCCGGCCAGCGCCGTGTAGCACTTTTCCCCGTGCAGGCTCTCCTTTGAACGGATATTCCTCAGGGCGGCATAGGCCTCGTTCACCCTCACTATTTTGAACTCGCGGTCCACTATGCTGAAGGGGTCGCGGATGCTGTCGAAGATCGTGCTCAGGAACCGGGCCGAATTGCGGAGGGCCTCCTCGCTCCTCTTCTGCCTTTTAAGCAGAAATTGGACGAAGACGAAAGAGACCATTGCCGATACAATGAGGCCGTTAAGGACGCCCGCGAGCAGGAGGTCATAATATGCGGAGTCGAACAGTATTATGCTCAGCGCCATGCTGAGGCCCACGGTTATTATCTCGGCGGCAAGCAGCGAGATCCAGATGAGATTTCTGGGATGCAGGGATTTGAGACGGTTGAAATAACCCTCAGGCGGCTCGCCCATCCCCCCTCCCGATACAGTTCATTTGCCCAACCCCGATACCGGGCCTCAAGCGATAAGGGCTGCCGTTCACAGCAGATAATAATTAGCCCTCCGTAAAAAGTCAAGGATTTTTAGCCTCCTCGGGAGAATATTGAAAACGCCGGGCTTTCTGATATTCTGGGTATAGGGGGATTGGCGTTAAGGAGAGGACTATGGAAATAAGAGAGTGCATGAGCAGGGACTTGGCTACCGTGGAGCCGGCCTCCTCGATCGCGGAGGCGGCAAAAAAGATGAAAGAGAAAAACGTGGGCTCCATCCTGGTGGTGGACCAGAATATGATGCTCAAAGGGATACTCACGGACAGGGACATCGCGCTTGCCATCGCGGCCGAAGGAAAGAGCCCTCAAACCGCGGTCCAGGAGATAATGAAGAAAGACCCGAAGAGCATCGAGATAAACCAGAAGCTCGACCAGTGCTTCGAGATCATGAGCCAGGAAAATATCAGGAGGCTCCCGGTCGTGGAGAAGGGAAAGCTTGTGGGCGTGGTCTCCTCGGCGGACCTGGCCGCCACCCTGAAGAAGCAGATAGACCAGTTATTGGACCTGGAAGAAGCTTATTCAAAAGCCCCTCATTAGAAAACAGCAGCCAATCCCCCGAAATTACCTTAATAGAGGGCGCTGCTTGCTGCGCCCTCTATTAAGGGTTCCAGAGATATAAGAACTTTACCTCGCCCATGAGCTCCAGTTCGCGGGCCGCAAGCGCCAGAAGCCCGGGCTCCGCAGCCGGGATCATCTCCGAGAGCTCCGAATAGATAGTGGACTTGTAAGAGCCCGGGCGCTGATAAATTATTATCCTTGCCTCCTCAATACCGAGGGATTTTTTCATCTCCTCTATGGACTCATCCAGGTGGCCCACCCCGTCCACGAGCCTCACTTTCAGGGCATCGCCGGAAGTAAATATCCTCCCGTCGGCCAAGCCACGGAGTTCCTCCCTCGAAAGCCTGTCCTTTCTTCCGGCGTAAACCGCGTCGAGAAAGCGCTCGTAGAGGGAGTTTATAACCCCTTGGAGCATCTCTTTCTCCTCGGGGGTGCTGGGCCGGAAGGGGGACCAGAAGTCCTTCTTGTCGGCGGATTTGTAAACCTCGTCCTCCACGCCGATCTTCCCCATAAGCCCCTCTACGTTGAACTTCATGGCGATGACCCCGATGCTCCCCGTGATGGCGGCCGGGCTCATGTATATTTTGTCCGCCGCGCTTGCCGCGTAATAGGCCCCCGAGGCCCCCACTTCGGTGATGTGGGCGTAAACCGGGACTTTTTTCTTTTCCCTGAACCTCTCTATCTCGTGATAAAAGACATCGCTTGCGGCTACGGTTCCTCCGGGTGAGTTCACTCTGATGAGAAGTCCCTTTATCTTCTCGTCCTTTTCGGCCTTCCTCAGGGCCTCCGCGAAATTGGCTACTTTAGGCACACCGGCCCGGAGGCGCGACCCTCCCGTTTCCTCCCTGAAAGAGAGCGTCCCCGAGATGTCCAAAACAAGTATCTTCGCCTCCCCCTCCCCCTCTATCACCTTCTCCTCAAACGGCCTCGTCGTCGGGAAGAGGGAGATGTTGAAAGCGCAGGAAGGCAAAATTAAAATCGCAGCTAAAGTGAAAAAAAAGGAAAGATGCTTTTTCATGGGAAGAAGTATAGCAGAATAGGGGAGGGGTTTACAGGTAAAGGTGACTTATTCCGGGGAAGGAATTATAATTAACAGAGAACGTTTATGGGTTCTCAGAGGAGGCCCTGCCGATGACAGCCCCGCGCCGTTATGGCATCAGATCGCTCGCCGCCAAGCTTATGATCGCCATCGGACTGCTCATAATAATCGGGGGCGGCACATCATGGTTTATGCTGATTAATGCCGGCAGGAAGAGCCTCATGGACAACGCCGTCAAATATACCG
>Ga0214473_10000460_pt1 | contig 57411 bp, 39 predicted proteins | sample RVTome_7_FD_203509 | JGI IMG/M metagenome (GOLD analysis project Ga0214473, IMG submission 203509) | Soil microbial communities from uranium-contaminated site in the Upper Colorado River Basin, Wyoming, United States - RVT98D197 | ecosystem: Environmental > Terrestrial > Soil > Contaminated >... | reverse complement strand
CCCCCTCCCGACCACTGCCGGAAGCCAGAATTCAGAAGCCATAACGGGCGACCGGCCGGTCGCCCCTACGCCATTTGCCGCCTTTCAACTCTGTCCCTCAGCGTTTCGGCCTTTTCTTTAACTTTGTGCCTTTGTGCCTCTGTGCCTCTGTGCCTTTGTGCCTCTGTGCCTTTGTGCCTCTGTGCCTTTGTGCCTTTGTGCCTCTGCGACTTTGTGCCTCTGTGACTTTGTGCCTCTGTGCCTTTGTGCCTTTCTTTTTCCTTCCGCGTCCTCCGACCACCCTTGAAAAACTCCCGGTTCTGCCTTAATTTGTCTGTCCTTTCGCATCACCAACAAGCCTACCAAAAAGTAACGGGAGCAATTCATGCGTAAAATCAAGGTAAGCATTTCCGACTGCGACCACGGGACTGTCGAGGTGGAAAAGGGGATTTTCGAGGCGGCGGGTTTCGACTGGAAACTGGCCGACTGCAAGACCGAGGAGGATGTGATCCGGCAGTGCGCGGGCGCGGCCGGAATCCTCAGCCAGTACGCCCCGATCAAGGCGCGGGCCGTCCAGGCCCTGGGCGGCAGCCTCAAGGTGCTGAGCCGCTACGGGGTGGGAGTAGACAACCTGGACGTGGCCGCCGCCACCGCTGCCGGCGTGGCGGTCTGCAACGTGCCGGACTACTGCCAGGACGATGTTTCCACTCACGCCCTGGCCCTGCTGCTGGACCTCTTGCGTAAAGTGACCCGCCTGCACAACGATACCGCCGCCGGCGGCTGGAACTTCCGCGTGGCCGGGCCGGTGCCGCGCACCGCGGGCAAGACTCTCGGCCTGGTGGGTTTCGGCGCGATCGCCCGGCAGACCGCGCGCAAGGCGCTGGGATTCGGCATGAAGGTCCTGGCCTACGACCCTTACGTCAACCAGACCGACATGCCGGTGAGCCTGGTGGGCCTGGACGAGCTCTACGAGGCCAGCGACTTCATCTCCCTCCACGCCCCTGCCACCCCTCAGACCAGCCGGATGATCGGCGCCGAGGCGATTGCGAAGATGAAGGACGGGGTGTACATCGTCAATACCAGCCGGGGCGCCCTGGTGGACGAGGCGGCCCTGGCGGCTGCGGTCACAAACGGCAAGGTGGCGGGCGCCGGCCTGGACGTGCTGACCAAGGAGCCGCCCGAAAACGGCAACCCGCTGGTCGGCCTGGCCAACGTTATCATCACCCCGCACACTTCGTTTTTCAGCAATGAATCTTTCGTGGAGCTCAAGGCCAAGGCGGCGCGCAACATGGTGGAAGTGCTCACCGGCGCCCCGGTCACCTACTGCCTGAACCCGTCGGTACTGGCTGGATGATGTCAAGATGCCAACCGGTCCAGACGGCTCAACTTGACATTAAATCCGTGGAATACGATAATAAAAGAGGCTTCACAGCCTGTGCCTCAGCATCTTTTCTAACCCTTTTCGATCAGTCGAATCCATGCCGATACCTGAAGAAAAGCCTCGAAACAACTCCCTTACCGAACTGGAGCAGATCGAGGGCAATTACTACAAGATGGACCTGTTCGTGGCCATTTCCCTGATTTTGTTCACGATCTGGGTCTTTCTGGCGGAAAAAAACATCATCTGGACGCTCGTCCTCGGAGTGATGGCCATTCTGTTCCTGATCCGCGGATTCAGGAACTGGCGTGAAAAAACGCTCCCGGCCCGGAAGGCTAAGGCTGCGGCCGAACGGTCCTGAATTCGAATCCGGACGGTGCAGATGGATAGGGTAATCACCCTGATAACCGACTTCGGCACCACGGATGGTTACGTCGGCGCGATAAAAGGCGTGATCCTCGGTATCGCGCCGCAGGCCCGTCTGGTCGACGTATCGCACGCGATCGACCACGGCCGTCTCCGTCAGGCCTCGTTCGTGCTGGAAAGCATCCTGCCCTTTTACCCCGCCGGGACCATTCATCTGGTGGTGGTCGATCCCGGCGTGGGCAGCTCGCGCCGGCCGATCGTGGTAGCCAGCGGCGGCGCGCTGCTGGTGGGCCCGGACAACGGCGCGTTCGAGCCGGTTTACGGGAGGGGAGACGACTTCCGCTGCTGGGAGATCGCCGAAAAGAAGTACCAGCTGGCCGAGGTGAGCCGCTCATTTCACGGCCGCGACATTTTCGCTCCGGCCGCCGCCTATCTTGCCCTGGGTATCGAACCGCAAATGTTCGGCCCTCCGGTCGAGGACCCGGTGCGCCAGACCGGAGCCCGCAAGAAAATTATCAGCCACGATGGGATAGTGGGCAGCGTCATTCACGCCGACCATTTCGGCAACCTGATCACCGACATCACCGCCCAGGAGATCGGGATGCTGGCCGCCAGCCGGCGGAAGCTTGCGGTCTCGCTCTGCGGCAAGACGATCCAGGGGGTCAGCGAGTACTATGCCCAGGCCAAAAAGGGCAAGCTGCTGGCCCTGATCGGCAGCACCGGCCGGCTCGAAGTAGCGGCCAATCTGGATAGCGCTCTCGAAACCTTGGGCGGCTCGGCCCTGGACGCAGAGGTAACTATTACCAAAGTGTAGCCGGAGTGCGAATTTATTGACTTTCGGGGATTTTTCCGTATCTTTACTGGTTCCAGATCGTTCTTAAATACGTCAGATTTATCCACAATTGAAACCGACCAGATATTAAGGCTTGACCTTTCGCCCCGGTTGCGGTTTAATAGGCAGAGTAAAGTGAACCGGGCTCTGCCGGAGACGGCGAAAAGGGAGAAACCTTTCAGGGAAATCGAGCGTGTCCAGGGGGATTCCAATTCACCCGGACACTCGGGCTGTCCAGACGGCCCCCCGCAATAATCCAAGAGCAACGGAGGAATGGTTCATAATGGCTACCCAGGCTAAGGATATATCGAACCGGCCCGTGGACACCACCTATAGCGGCGCACCGATCAACAACATCACCAAAGGCTTGCCCAAGGAAGTCGATTCGATCTGCGCCGAGCCGGACTGCGGCCGGATTATCCGGGCCAGGATGTTCGCCGAGGACGGCAAGGTCTGGATGGAAAAAACCTGCCCGGAGCACGGCTATTTCAAGGACCTCTACTGGTCGGACGTCGAACTCTACCTCAAGGCCGAAAAATGGGAGTTTGGCGATGGCAAGGGCCTGATGAACCCGATGAGCGAGTGCAGCAATTGCCCCGAGGACTGCGGCATCTGCAACCAGCACACCAGTCACACCGCCTTGGGCAACATCGACCTCACCAACCGCTGCAACCTCAACTGCCCGATCTGCTTCGCCAATGCCAATGCCACCGGCCGGATTTACGAGCCGAGCAAAGAGGAAGTGATGCAGATGCTCGACCTCTACCGCTCCGAAAAACCGGTCTACGGCCGCATGGTGCAGTTCTCGGGCGGAGAGCCGACGATCCATCCGGATTTCCTCGAGATCATCGCCGGGGCCAAAGAACGCGGTTACAGCCACATCCAGGTGGCCTCCAACGGCATCAAGTTCAGCGACCCGGATTTCACCATGAGGGCCGCGGAAGCGGGCCTGCACACGATCTATCTCCAGTTCGACGGCGTGGATGACGAGGTCTACAAGAAAACCCGCGGCCGGGCCCTGATGAAGTACAAGGACGCCACGATTGAAGCGGTGCGCAAGGCCGGGATCAAGATCGTCTTCGTCCCCACCATCGCCGCCGGGATCAACGACCATCAGGTGGGACCTATCCTGCAGTACGCCCTGGATAATATCGACGTGCTGAGCGGGATAAGCTATCAGCCCATATCGCTCACGGGCCGGGTGAGCGCCGAGGAGCGGCAGAAACTGCGTTTCACCCTGCCGGACCTGGCCCGCTGCGTCGAGGAGCAGACCGGGATCGTCGTCAAGAACGACTGGTACCCGCTCAGCTTCGTGAGCCCGATCTCCAGGATTATCAGCGCCCTGCGCGGCCGCGAAACAGTCAACATCAGCTGCCACCCCCACTGCTCGCTCGGCACCTACCTCTTCATCGAGCAGGGCACCAACCGGCCGGTCCCGATCACCCGTTTCGTGGACGTGGAGGGCATGTTCGAGGAATTGGACGCGCTGGCGGCCCGGACCAAGGCCAGCCGTTTCAAGCGCTTCGCCCAGATGAACGCTTTCTACCGCATCCAGAAATACTTCAACCGCAAGGAAGCCCCAGCCGGCATGGACTTCACCAAGTTCCTGCAGACCCTGGACGGCTTCTTCGACAAGGAAGCCGGGCGCGGCGAAAAGGACGGTTCGTACACGAACAAGACCCTGCTGGTGGCCGGCATGCACTTTATGGACAATTACAACTACGAACTGGAGCGGGTGCGCCGGTGCGTAATCCATTACGCCACCCCGGCCGGCAAGATCATTCCTTTCTGCTCTTACAACGGCGGCCTCTGCCATCGCTACCCAATCGAAGATAAATATTCGCTGTCGCTCGACGAGTATAAGGCCCGCAGGAGAGCCCGAGCGCAAGAGCAGGCTTGAGCCGGCCGGAGCAGTGCATGACTGATCAGGATAAATCAAATGCGGAGATACGTGAATATCTCCGTTTTTGATTATGGAGCCGGATAAGAGAAATATCCGGATGCCGGACAGCGGACGGCAAAGCAGGGAGCCAGGAATTTGTGGGAAACGGTAAAAAAGACGATCCGGGAAAACGACAGCTTCCTGTTCTGTACACACCGTGATCCGGATGCGGACGGCGTGGGCAGCGAGCTGGCCTTGTGCGCGGCCTTGAAAGAAATGGGCAAGCGGGCGGTCATCCTCAACCCCGACTCTCTGCCCCATACCTTGCGCTTTCTCGATCCGGCCGGCGAAGTGATCGGCTTCGACGTTCTGGAGCGTGCCGAGGCGCTGGAGCTGTTGGACGGGGCCGACACGATTTTTTTTCTCGACGCCGGAATCTGGCGGCGGCTTCACCCGATGGACGACGAGGTGGCGCAGCGCGCCTACAAGGTGCTCTGTATCGACCACCACCCCTCGGAACTGCTGCTTACCCCGGGATCGATTGTCCGGGAACAGGCCAGCTCCACCGGCGAATTGATCTACGACTTGTTGGGGGAACTGGATCATCCGGTAAACGACCGGATCGCTTTTTGTCTTTATACGGCGATCGTCAAGGACACCGGCTGCTTCCGCTATGAAAACACCAGCCCGCGGGTGTTCGAGATCGCCGAAAAGCTGTCGCGCTTCGACACGGTGAGTCCCAACGAGGTGTACGACTGGCTGTTCGAGCGCAGCTCGCCGGCCGGGGTTATCTGCCTGGGCATGGTCCTCGAAACCCTGGGTTTCGCCTACGGCAACCGTCTGGCCCATATCAGCCTCACGCGCCGGATGGTCGAACAGACCGGGGCTTCGCTCGAGGAAACCGAAAATTTCGTCAACGTGATCCGCTCGATCGATCCAGTGCGGGTCTGCCTCTACTTCCGGGAGCTGGAAGGCAACAAGGTCAAGGTCAGCTTCCGCAGCAAGACCAAGGAGGTCGACGTCAACACGCTGGCCGAAAAGTTCGGCGGAGGAGGGCACAAGCGGGCCAGCGGAGCGTTAATTGCCGGCAGGCTGGCCGAGGTGGTGAAGCGGGTGGTGGATGGTGCGGCCGGGCTGTTCGAAAAAAGCGGAACGTGACAGGATTACTACCGGGACCATGCAATAGTTTGCATTTATTCGGATTCGCTGGATTGTCGAATCAGCGACTGTAAAGTTATGTAGGGGCGCAGCATGTTTACCCTAGTATTATGGGGCTGCGCCCGCCCCGGCTCGAGCCAGTAGGGGCGGCCCCCAGTGGCCGCCCTGATGGAATGGGGCAGGCACAGGGGCCTGCCCCTACAATTCATGTTTATCCTGTTTATATGAAAGAAATGGTTTTGCTTTTGCCGCCAAAAGAAGTCTGGAAACAAACTCTGTACTTTGCTGCAAACAGTTTTTATGCCCTGAGTTGTAATTCGGCTGTGGCCCGGCCGCAGGTCTGACCCGGCCGGCCGGAATAACTGAATAGAGGCGGGAAGCGGGACGATGGCAATCAGCATCGGGATAGACCTGGGAAGTGTCAGCGTCAAGGCGGCGCTCATCAGTTCGGAGCCGGACGATTTCGGCTTCTTCGAGGAGAGCGGGGGCGATCCCCTTTTCCAGCAGGCGCTGCGGCTGTCCCACCCGGCCGGCGGCCGGCAGTGCCGGCTGGCGGTCACCGAATACACGCGGATCGCCGGCAGTCCGCTTAAGCAGGCCCGCGCCCTTCTCGAAAAGCTGGTCGCCCTGGTGGGCGAAGACCGTTTGGGCGAAGTCTGCGCCACCGGCAGCGGCGCCTCGCTGATCAAGTACGAAACCGGCGCGGTAATCCAGAACGAGTTCGCCTGCCTGGCGCGGGCGGTGGAGCTGTTGCTGCCCCAGGTGCGCACGGTGTTCGAGATGGGCGGCGAAAATTCGAAGTATATCCTGCTGGGAAAAGACAATACCCTGGGCCGGCTGGGCATCCTGGACTACCAGACCAACGGCGACTGCGCGGCCGGCACCGGCGCTTTCCTGGACCAGCAGGCGGGGCGGCTGCGGTTCAAGGTGGAACAGATCGGCCAGATAGTCACTGCCACCGAACGCTCTCCCAAGATCGCCGGCCGCTGTTCGGTGTTCGCCAAGAGCGACATGATCCACGCCCAGCAGAAGGGATTCACGCCCGAGGAAATCCTCAAGGGCCTCTGCGAGGCGGTGGCGCGTAATTTCAAGAGCGCGATCACCAAGGGCAAGCACGTCGAGCCCGAGGTCACCTTCGTTGGCGGGGTGGCGGCCAACCGGGGCGTGGTCCAGGCCCTGGAAACCGTGTTCGACTGGAAGCCGGGCACGCTGGCGGTCCACGAGCTGCACGCTTCCTTCGGCGCGGTGGGGGCCGCCCTCACCGCGGATGAGACCGCCCGCGGCGAAAACAAGAGCGGCCGGACCTTCAGCCTCGACCACCAGGATTCCGACTCCCGGACCTTCCCCTATTCGAATCCGCTTTCGATGGACAACGTGGTGCTGTTGCGCGACCGGATGAAAGCGCTGCCGGCCGGGGAAATTATCGGTGTGCGGGACGCCTACCTGGGAATCGACATCGGTTCGGTGAGCACCAACCTGGTCCTGATCGACTCGGACCGCAACGTGCTCAAGGAAATCTACCTGCGCACCGATAGCCGGCCCATCGAGGTGGTGGGCAGGGGCCTGCGGGAAATCGAGCTGGAGCTGGGAGACAAGGTCCAGATCAGAGGCGTGGGCACCACCGGCAGCGGCCGCGAGCTGATCGGCGAGCTGGTGGGGGCCGATACGATCAATGATGAAATCACCGCCCACAAAACCGGCGCCAACTTCATCGACAAGACCATTCTCGACTTGGGCGTGGACACGATCTTCGAAATCGGCGGCCAGGACGCCAAGTACATCAGCCTGCAGGACAGCGTGGTGGTGGATTTCGCCATGAACGAGGCCTGCGCGGCCGGCACCGGCAGCTTCCTGGAGGAGCGGGCCAAGGAGCTGGGAGTCGAGATCAAGGACGAATTCGCCCGGATCGCCCTTTCGAGCCGCCAGCCGATCCGGCTGGGAGAGCGCTGCACCGTCTTCATGGAGCGGGACGTCAACAGCTACCTGAGACGCGGCGCAGACCTGGAAAAGATCGTCGCCGGGCTGGCCTTCTCGGTTGCCACTAACTACATCAACCGGGTGGTGCGCGGCCGCAAGATCGGCGAAGTGGTTTTCTTCCAGGGTGGCACGGCCTATAACGATGCGGTGGCGGCCGCTTTCAGCTCCATCCTGGACAAGCGGATCATCGTGCCGCCGTTCAACGGCGTGATGGGCGCGCTGGGCGAGGCCCTGCTGGCCCGCCAGAAGATGATGTACACCGGAGAGATCACCCGTTTCCGCGGCTTCGACCTCGACAAAGTGAATTACCGGATCAGGGAGTTCACCTGCAAGGCCTGCACCAACTACTGCCAGATGCAGGAGTTCACGGTGGAGGGCGAGCGCACCTACTGGGGCGACAAGTGCAGCGAGCGCTACCGCAAGGCGGTCAAAGCCGAGCGCGAGCCGGTGATCGAGAACCTGATCGAATTCCGCCAGAAGCTGTTGACCGAGGATTACGACCCGGCGGCCGGCAGCGGGCCGGTGGTGGGCCTCCCGTTCTGCATGTCCTTCTACGAATGGCTGCCTTTCTGGCTGAGGTTTTTCCGCGAGCTGGACGTCAGGGTCCTGCTCAGCGAGCCCACCACCAACAATATCGTCAACGCCGGCCTCGAATCCGTGGTGAGCGAACCCTGTTTCCCGATCCAGGTGTCCCACGGCCACGTGCGCTGGCTGATCGACAATGGCGCGGACTACCTGTTTGTGCCGAACAACATCGCCGCGCCCGGCCCGAGCCTGGAACGGCCTTCTTTCTACTGCCCCTGGAACCAGACCCTGCCCTTCGTGATGCAGAGCGCGCCGGTTATCGCCGGGCATGCCCGGAAGATCATCAAGCCGACCCTCTGGTTCAACCACGGCCGGGAAAAGGTGGCCGAGGCGGTGTACGACTCCCTGAAAGAGACCCGTATCCGTAAGAGCAAAGCCGTCGTGCAGAAAGCGATCGACGGTGCCTTCGAGGCGCATGGAGCCTTCTCCAAGAGCCTGCTCGAGGCCGGCGCCCGCGCCCTGGCCGTGCTGGCCAGCCACAAGGAACACGGCATCCTGCTCTTGGGCCGGCCCTACAACATCTACGACAAGGGTATCAGCCTGGATATCGCCACCAAGCTGCGCAATTACTACGGCGCCAACGTGATCGGACTGGATTTTCTCAACCTCGAAGGCTACGATACCACCGACCTGAACGAAAACATGTTCTGGGGCTACGGTAAAAAAATCCTCGCGGCCGCGAAGTTCGTCCGGAACAAGCCCAAGCTCCACGTGATTTACATCACCAATTTCAAGTGCGGCCCGGACAGCTACATCAAGCATTTCGTCGCCGAGGCGAGCGGGAGACCGTACCTGTCGCTGCAGTTCGACGGACACAACAGCGACGCCGGCATGCTCACCCGTTGCGAGGCCTATCTGGACAGTAAAGGGGTGCTCAGGAGATGGGGAACGACGGAACAGGAAATGGCGGCAAGCAATCTATAATGGGGCGTAAGCTCTACGTGCCCCAGATGAGCCACGGGGGAGCGGTGGCGTTTGCCGCCGCCTTCCGCAGCGTGGGCGTGGATGCCTGGCCCAGCCCCGATTCAGACGCCCATACTCTCGACCTGGGCGGCCGCCATACCTCGGGTGAGGAATGTCTGCCGGCGCGGGTCACCCTGGGCAACTTCCTCAAGATCACCGAGGAGCCGGATTTCGTCCCGGAAAAAACCGCCTTTTTCATGCCCACGGCGGATGGCCCCTGCCGTTTCGGCCAGTACGCCCCATACATCCGCAAGGTCCTGCGCGACATCGGCCTGAGCCAGGTGATGGTGTTCAGTCCCACCAGCCGCGACGGTTACGAGGGCATGGGCGAGCAGGTTAACGAGCTGATGCGTAACGCCCTGCGGGGCCTGGTCTGTGCCGACATCCTGCGCAAAATGACCCACAAGACCCGGCCCTACGAGACCAGCCGGGGCGACACCGACGCGGTGCACAAAAAGTGGCTGGCCGAAGTGGAGAAAGTGCTGGAGGTGCCCGGCGTTCCGGTCAGACAGCGGCTTTCGCAACTGGTAAAAGTCATGACCGGGGCCCGCGACGAGTTCCGCCGGCTCCCGGCCCAGTACCACCGCCGGCGGCCTTTGGTGGGAGTGGTCGGGGAAATTTTCTGCCGGCTCACCCCCTTCACCAACGACTTTCTGATCCGCAAGATCGAGGATATCGGTGGGGAATGCACCCTGGCGCACATCGTCGAATGGGTCTGGTACACCAACCTGGAACAGCAGAAAAGGCTGCGCCAGCAGGGCAAGCGCGTTTCGGTGGAGATGTTGGGGGCCAAGATCAAGAACTGGATTCAGCAGAAGGACGAGCACGCGCTCTATGGGCCGTTCGAGGAGGACTTCCAGGGTTACGAGGAGCCGCACATCCACAAGCTGCTCGAATACTCGGAACCCTACCTGCCCCATCAGGGTGCGCTGGGGGAGATGACTCTGTCAGTGGGAAAGGCGATCTTCCACTACCATCAGGGCTGCGATGGGGTAGTGGACATCAGTCCCTTCACCTGCATGAACGGGATCGTTACCGAGGCGGTTTACCCGGCGCTCAGCGCAGACCACGACAGCATGCCGGTGCGCAATTTCTTTTTCGACGGCAGCCAGTACGACGTGGAGCGCGACCTGGGAATCTTCATGGAGCTGGCGCTCAGCTACCGCAGCCGCAAGAAAAAGCCGCGCACCTACCCGACGTACTTTCCGAACTGATTCCGGACCGCGCTATTTGTTCCCGGTTTTACCGGCGGCCTGATGAGCCAGATCTACCCCGTTGCCGTTGACCGGCATAGCCAGCGCGGGCTTGCGGCCGGTCTTTTTTTCCATCCGGATGGAAGGGCTAAGGTAGAAGAACCAGACCATCATGATTGCGGCTGCGGCCGTGATGTACGGGTCGCCGGTCTTCATCCACATCATCCAGCTGATGAAGCCGACGAAAGCGACCGCGAATGCGATCAGCAGACCGATCAGGATATTTTCGACCGTTGTTTTCATGGACTTCCTCTTTTTCTGCCCGCTCACGGTCTGCGGGCCGTAACAGACGGCTCGCGGTTGAGGTCAATTCCAGCCGGGCGCCGTCTGACCACCGTTTTAATGATTTACTTCCGTTGGAAAACGCGTTTGCTTCTTACTTTCCGATAAACGCACAACTTTAACGCTGCTAAGCGATTTTTTCAAGATTTCCCCGCGTTTCAAACGCCTCCCTGGCTCGCCTCCTTGCCGGCGTGCGCTGACACCAGCCCGTTTAATATTTGTCATTCAAATTCCCTGCGGCTCCGCAACTTGCTTCCCGGCCCCGGCTTGCGGATTTTCGCCGGTTCCGCCTCTACGTTAATTCAGGCGCCGGGGTTAATTGCGGCTGTAAAGTGCCAGCTCGCCTGGCTGGCAGCCGATTTCTTCCGCGATGATCGGACAGTCGGCGGTCATAAGGAAATAGATCTTTTTATCCACCTCGCCCAGGGTCTCGTAATTCCCCTGTCCCTTGGCGATGACCAGATCCGCCTGGTCGAAGCGGCGGCGGAAGGATTGGCCGCATTCATCAACCGGCGCCCCAGGGACATCCGCACCCCTCTCGATGACCTCGACCATCCGGTCCAGTCCCGCGATCCGCGCTTCTTCCAGGGTGGCCGATCCGATTTCATCCGCGCCGACCGCAACCGTGATCTTTTCGCGGGGCAGCTGGGTGATGAGCAGCCGGTCGGAAAACACCTGCCCGGCTCCATCCAGCAGGTAAAGGATCGAGCGGGCGGCAGTGGCTTGCCGGTAAAATTCCTCCGGGTCGCCCACCAGGCGCCGGCGGTCGGTATCAGCAAGCTTCGTTTTCAACAGTTGCAGGTCGCAGTGGTGGTTCGTGCCGATAGCGAAGATGTCGATCGAGGCTGCGACTTTCAGCGCCGCCTCCAATGGATCGCCGGCCGTTTCGACATGCGTCACCAGCTTGGGGAAAACCTCCAGGGCGTAGCGGTACAGGCGCGTTTTGAAACGCTCGTAGGATTCACCGTTGCCGGAAGACTGTTTCGCCAGATGGTTCATGTCCCGTTTGATGGCGGCTGTATCCCGACTGAAATCCATTTCGCTCATGGCCCTGAACACATTCTTCACGGCAACCTCGGCGCTCACTTCATCCTCGGTGCTGCTCCGGACAAGGTCCAGTGTCTGCCTGAGGATACAGGGGGGGCACCAGTAATTGTTTTTCATCCGTCAACCTTTCGATTAGCCCACCGGCCCGGTGGGAGATAGTTCGATGATAAGGTGCGGATTATTTATCAGCATCGGCTGTGCCATACTTGAGGACGGTTCTATCTTAAAGAAATATATGGAGTTAGCGCAGGGTCTTGATTTTCCGGGGAAAAAATACTATAATAATGATAGGAAATATGTAAAATTGAGAGGTCAGACTCTGAAAGCCGAAAACCTTACATTCGATGAGCTGTTCAGCTTCTCCAAGGGCCTGGTCGATCTTCAGGGCCGCCGGGTACTGATCCAGGATCTGCACGCTCTCGTCCAGTTCCGCCGCGATCTGATCGAGATGGTGGGCCTGAAACAGGCGCGCCGCATCCTGACCCGCCTGGGCTACTTCTGGGGACAGGCGGATGCCGCGGCCATGAAACGGATATTTGCCTGGGAGAGCGCCGAGGAATGGTTGAAGTCAGCCCCGGTCCTCTTGATGCTCCAGGGAGCGGCCAGCAGCGAGCTGGTGATCCACGAGCTCGATGAAAAAGCCGGCCGCTGCCGCCTCGAATTCATCTGGTCGGGCGGCGGGGAAGCCGAAGCCTACGTGGAAACCGCAGGCCTCACCGACCAGCCCTCCTGCTGGAAGCTCACCGGCTACGCCAGCGGCTTCGCCTCTTTCTGCCTGGGCCGGGATGTCTTTTTCATCGAAAAGAAGTGCCGTACCCAAGGCGATGACCTCTGTTCGGCTGAGGGCAAAGACCTGGATTCCTGGGGCAACGAGATCGTCCCTCACCTCGAATATTTCCAGGCGGATGACATCCAGGGGAAGATCCGGACGCTTACCGAACAGTTGCAGAACAAAGAGGAAGAGCTGGCCCGGCAGCGCAAACAACTGGAAAAAGCGCTCCAGGGGCCGGACATTTTCCCGGTGGAAATCCGCAACCAGCGGTTCATCCACATCCTGAAACTGGCGGGTCGGGTGGCCAAATTCGATTCATCGCTCCTGGTGACCGGAGATACCGGAGTCGGCAAGGAAGTGCTGGCCCGGCTGATCCACAGTATTTCTCCCCGCTCGGAGGGGCCGTTCGTACCGGTCAACTGCCTGGCCCTGCCGGAAACCCTGGCGGAAAGCGAGCTGTTCGGGCACAAGGCCGGCGCCTTTACCGGCGCCACCCGCGACCAGCCCGGCCTGATCGAGGAAGCCCAGAAGGGAACGGTGTTCCTGGATGAAATCGGCGACATCTCGCTCAATATCCAGATGAAGCTCTTGCGGATGCTGCAGGAAAAGGAAATCCTCAGGCTCGGGGAAACTCAGCCCCGAAAAGTGGACGTCCGGGTGATCGCCGCCACCAACCGGGACCTGGAGCGCAAAGTCCGGGAAGGCACTTTCCGGGAGGACCTGTTTTACCGGCTGCGGGTGATTCAGATCGAACTGCCGTCGCTGCGGGAAAGACAGGAGGACATCCTGCCGCTGGCCAGGCATTTCGTGAAGAGGTACAGCGAGCGGTTCGGCCTGCCCGGCCTGCGGCTGGACCCCTCCTGCCTGGATTACCTGATGAGCTATTCGTGGCCGGGGAACATCCGCGAGCTGGAGAACGCGATCGAACATGCGGCGGTGCTGTGCCAGGATGGTGTCATCTATCCCGAACACCTGCCGCCGCAGGTCACCGGCCGAAACCGGAGTCCGGCGTCGCGGGAGACCGGCAGCCGGAGGCTGGCGGAAGTCGAGCTCGACCACATCCGCCAGGTCCTGGAGGAAACCGGCGGCCATCGGGCCCGGGCGGCCCGGCTGCTCGGCATCTCCGAGGCCACTCTCTACCGGAAGCTGCGGCTGATCAAGAGCGGCGAGGGTAGGAGTTGAAGCCCCTGAGACGTATTACCAGCGGGTGGCTGCCGGACACAGCGAGGCGGAAAAGCCTGAGGGTGTCAGGCGGGCAGCCAAGGCTCCGGCCGAGCACACCAGGCAGAAGAGCGCCGCGACACGTATTCTCCCGGCCATAAACTTTCTCCTTTCACTTCAGGAGCACCATCTTGCGTACCTGGCTGAAACTACCGGCCTGCATCCGGCAGAAATAGACCCCGCTGGACATTTCCCGGCCCCGTTCATCCCGGCCGTCCCAGAACACCGTGTAAGTCCCGGATTCTTTCCGGCTGTCTACCAGGGAGCGCACCAGCCGGCCGCGGAGATCGAAAACACCCAGCGTCACCAGCGGCTTTTCGCCCAGCGGCACGCTGAAGGAGATGCTGGTGGACGGATTGAACGGATTGGGGAAGTTCTGCCCAAGCAAAAAAGCCTGGGGCAGCGACACCGGCGATGTCTCCTGCACGCCGTAGACCGCCACCCGGATCAGGGTCTCTTCTTCCGGCGTCAGGTTTATCCCAGCCAGGGCCAGTTCGAGGATTTCGAGCTGCTCGCGGTCGAGGTTCATGGTTTCGGCCAGGCCTCTTTCTTCTGCGGCTGCCGCCAGGTTCGTGCCGCCCTCCAGGCAGTCGCCCCGGGCGATGTCGGTCAGCAGCTGCCTCAGGTAGCCGAGTCCGAGCCGGAACCGGTGCTTTTTCTGAACCTCGACCTCTCCCTCACTGAAGCCGGAAGGTAATATTCCGAAGATTTCATCAATTAGATATTTGATGGCGTCGGCTATCGATAGAATCCCGTTCCGGTTGAAATCGCAAGCGGAAACAGGCGGTGCCACCGGCGTGTGCACGTTGCCGGTGTTGCGGTAATCGTGGCGGAACTTGGGCCAGGGCGAGCCTTCGAAGCTGGATTTAGAGTCAAAATCGCCGCCTTGAGTCATATAATTTCTGCCAACACAGAATGCTAAGTCTCTTGGACTTATAGAATAAGAGAAGTAATCGAACGCTGATGCCTTCGTGCTGCGGATATTGGTTCCAGCCATATTAACTTCGATCCCCACAGTCACCGATACGCTGCCTCCCTGGCTGAAATCTTTTCCCCGGCCGGCCAGAACATTTGTGCCTGCTAATACGCTATCTTCGAAATTTACTACCGGCGAGCCCCAGATTTTTTCTACGCTTCCAACCTTCCACATCAGCTCGCCGGCCGGCGATACCGCATACAGGTACCGGTCCCCGCTGCCGAAATAGACCGTGCCGTCCGCTCCGATTGCTGGCGAAGAAATGACTTCGCCGCCGGTGGCAAAGCGCCAGCGGAGGGAGCCGTCCGGGCCGAGGGCATACAGATAACCATCGTTCGAGCCGAAATAGACCGTGCTGTCTGCGCCGATCGCGGCCGAGGAGTTGATCGCACTCCCGCTGGTATAGTTCCAGAGTTCTACGCCTGCGCCGCTGATTGCGTAGAACTTGCCATCCCGCGAGCCGATGTAAACCGTTCCGTCGTCCCCGACCGCCGGCGATGCGACGATTTCGCCTCCGGTCACGTAGTCCCACAATATTTCTCCGCCGGGACTCACCGCGTAGAGCTTGCCGTCCTTGCTGCCCACGAATACGGTCCCGTCTGACCCGATTGCTGGAGATGAAACTATTTCTCCGCCCAACAGCAGGCGGAAAACCAGCTCTCCTTCGAGATTCAGGCAGTACAGATAACCGTCGCTCGAACAGAAAAATATTCTGCCCCGGCCGTCCAGGGCCGCGGTGGACAGGACCGGGTCTCCGGTTTCAAACTCCCAGTTTCTCTCGATGGTTGAAATCCAATTGAGGGTGCTTATTCTTTGAAAGAAATGTCGGCTGGGAGGGCCGAATCTCGAACTGCCAACCTCCGGCCACGACCTGCCGAGATAGGCCCGGCCGTAGCGGTCGATAACCGGACTGGAGACAAAAAGCGTATCTTCGCCGGTTGGTTCAGAATAGAAAAAGTCAGGAATCTCGGCAAAAAGAGAAGTGTCGAATTGGCCAGCCGCTGAACTGTATTCTGCGGGCGACTCCGAAATTCCGAAAGTAATCAGGGGTAGTAAAATAAAAAGCCTGATTCGGTTCACGCGTTCCAGACTGAACATGATTGCGCTCCTGGGCTGACAACTTTTTGGACGATAATCAGCTTGATGTATGTTCGCCTTGGAGGCAGACGCTGGGAGGGGGAGCTGATCTAAAGCTAATAACGAAAACTGTGACCGGGATGGTCACATTGTTGTCGACAGGGTATCTGGCCCGGCAGTCTTCCCGGAAAGGTAAAATAGAAAATAAGAAAGAATTTTACAAAGCCAACTTCCTTATACTTTCATATTATAGCTTAAAGCTGATTCTGTCAATCATTGGTTGGGCAATATTTTTTACTGCCATACTATTCTTGTTAAGCACTTTTTGTACCAGATCGTAATTTTGTCGATTCCCGGCCCTCGAGAGTATTGGCCGGCACGGATCATGCTCAATCCATTATTGCCCCTCCCTTTTCCCCTTGCTCTCAACACTTCAAATCCCTAACTTAAATGCTTGTCCGACTGGAAGTAAACCAAACAGTTACGGCGCGGTAAACCGATATGCCTCAGAAAAATGACCATCAGCGGGTAATCCGGCACCGGCCGGTGTTCACCCTGCCCACCAGGATCAGTTTCTGGTCGTTGGTGCTGTCGGCAATCTTCTTCTTCATGCTCCTGTTGGGCTATTCGCTCTACACCCAGAACCTGGTGCAGGAGCTGGAGCGGGACGAGGATGCGCTGAGCAAGGCGGCGGCCCAGTTCTTCGTCAACGTCTTCAACCTGCGCACGGGGCTGGAGGACCAGGGCCTGATCAACATCTTCGTCCAGCAGGGCAACGACACCGAGGTGCTGCGGGAGCTGATCGGCGAGTTCGACAACCCGATGGCCATCACCGACAGCACCGGCACTCCGGTCTACTGGCGCTCGATAGGGGTCCCCGAGGACAACAGCACGCACGACCCGGCGGTGGTCGCGCGGGTCAGGAAGATCATCACTCACTTGGACCGGCAGAATGCGCCTTTCAGGATTTTCAACGAGGCGCTCGAAGAACAGTTCGTGATCCATTACGGCGATCCCACCGCCCTGGTGCGTCTGCGCACCACCCCGCTCTACCTGGGCGCGATCCTGGTGCTGTTTGTCGTGATCGTGATCTGGATCCTCAGACGGCAGGCGCGCGGCGAGCGCAGCCTGATCTGGGCCGGGATGGCCCGCGAGAGCGCCCACCAGCTCGGCACCCCCATTTCCAGCCTCCACGGCTGGCTCGAGCTGCTGAAAATGAACCTCCAGCAGGCCCGGGCTTCCCGGGGCATGGGCGAGCTGGCCGGTGTCGATGAAGTGAACGGCCAGGAGGCGGAAATCCTCGAGGGGATCGGCCAGGACATCGAGCGGCTGTCCAAGGTGGCCAACCGCTTCGAGCTGATCGGCCGGCGCTCCAGCTACGACCGGCTGGATATCGGGGAGGTGCTGCACGGAGTGGAACACTACTTCCGCGCCCGTCTGCCAAAGCGCGGCACCCGGATCGACCTCAAGGTGGAAATCGGCGACCTGCGGCCCGTGCGGGGTAACCACACCCTGCTCGAATGGGCCTTCGAAAACCTGATCAAGAACAGTATCGACGCCCTGACCGGCCGCGGCGGGAAAATCGTGATCCGGGCGATGTACGACGGTGAGCGCGATGAGGTGGACATCATTTTCAGCGACAACGGCCCGGGCATCCCCTCCAACGTCCGCCGCCACATCTTCGACACGGGCGTGACCACCAAGGCCAAGGGCTGGGGCGTGGGGCTGGCCCTCACCAAGCGGATTATCGAGGAAAATCACGGCGGCAGGATCCTGCTCACGCAGACTTCGCAGGAAAAGGGGACCGTATTCCTGGTGATGCTGCCCACGGCCACCGAAAAGCTGAAGACGGGCCGCAGCGAGAGAGGACGATGACCCGCGAGATATTGAACGACCTGAACCAGCCGCAAAGGGCCGCCGTCACCCACGAGGAGGGGCCGCTGTTGGTGCTGGCCGGCGCGGGCAGCGGCAAGACCCGGGTCCTCACCTACCGGATCGCCTGGCTGGTGAGCCAACTGGGTGTGCCGCCGGGACAGATCCTGGCTCTGACCTTCACCAACAAGGCCGCCGGCGAAATGAAGGCCAGAGTGGAACAGTTGATCGGCGCCGGCACCGCCCTCTGGATCGGCACCTTCCACAGCATTTTCGCCCGCATCCTCCGCCGCGACGCCGAAGTCCTGGGCTACACCCGCAACTACAGCATCTACGACACCGATGACAGTGAACGGCTGGTCAAGAACATCCTCAAGGAGCTCCCCGAAGTCTTTCAAAGCCTGACGCCCGCCAGGATTCGCCATCAGATCAGCCGTCTCAAGAACGACGTTCGTTCGCCCGAGGAGGCCCGGACCGGCGCGAGTAAACCGGTGGAGAGACAGGTCGCCCAGGTCTACGAGGCGTACGAAAAGCAGCTCAAGGCCAACAACGCCATGGACTTCGACGACCTGATCACCCGGCCCGCCGATCTTTTCCGCAAGGCCCCCGAGGTGCTGGAGCGCTACCGCCGGCTGTTCCGCCACATCCTGATCGATGAGTTCCAGGACACCAACCGCGCCCAGTACAACCTGGTGCGGATGCTCGTCACCTCTCCCACCAACCTCTGCGTGGTGGGCGACGACGACCAGTCGATCTACGGCTGGCGCGGAGCCGAGGTGCGCAACATCCTCGACTTCGAAAACGACTACCCGGACGTGGCCACTGTCCGGCTGGAGCAGAACTACCGGTCCACCGGCAACATCCTCGAGGTGGCCAATTCCGTGGTGAGCCACATTGTCGGCCGCAAGTCCAAGCGGCTCTGGACTGAAAAGGCTTCCGGCCCCCGGGCCGTGGTGCTCGAATGCCAGAACGAGCTGGACGAGGCGGACCAGGTAGCGGCCCACGCCCGCCGGGTGACCGAAGAACTCGGTCTGGCCTGGCGCGAAGTGGCCGTGCTCTACCGGACCAACGCGCAGAGCCGGGCTCTGGAAGAGGCCCTGCGCCGGTCGGTGATCCCCTACCGGATAATCGGGGGCTTGCGCTTCTACGAACGCAAGGAAATCCGGGACCTGCTGGCCTACCTCAAGGTGATCGCCAACCCCCGGGACTCGGGCAGCCTCTACCGCATAATCAACGTCCCGTCGCGCGGGATCGGCCCGGTCTCCCTCACCCGCCTCACCGACCTGGCCCTGGCGCGCGGCGAACCGCTCTACCACGCTCTGGCCGATGCCGACCAGGCCGGGGACCTGGGCCGCAAAGTGGCCGAAAGGGTGATGGAACTGCACACCCTCTTCGAGGAGCTGCGCCAGAGAACGAGAGCCGAAAGCGCCTCCGCGATCCTCTCCGAACTGATCCGGCGCACCGGCTACCAGGAGAGCTTGGCCGAGCTGGACACGATCGAGGCGCAGAGCCGGCTGGACAACATCGCGGAGCTGGTGGGCGCGGCCGAGGAGTTCAGCGAGCGGTTCGACCCGGAAAGTGAGGTCACCTGCCTGGAGGCCTGGCTGGCGGAAACCAGCCTGGTCTCCGAAATCGACTTCCACGACCCCCAGGAAGACTACGTGACCCTCATGACCCTGCACAACGCCAAGGGCCTCGAATTCCCGGTGGTCTTTATCTGCGGCGTGGAAAACAACCTGCTGCCGATCTCCCGCGCCTGGGAGGATGACCAGGGCAAGGCCCTGGAAGAGGAAAGAAGGCTCTTTTACGTGGGGATCACCCGGGCCATGGAAAAATTGTTTCTGAGCTGGGCCGCCAACCGAAGACGCTACAGTGACATTCTGGACGCCGGGCCCAGCCATTTCCTGCGCGACATCCCCGCCGAACTGGTGGAAACCTCCTCCAGCCTGCGCCGTCAGGCCGAATCCTTCCGTTTCGGCCTGGACTACGCCGAACAGGTCGCCCGCTTCGCCGGCCGCAGGAAAGGCCCGGTCGGCCCGGCCCCGCCGATCTACCCGCCTGCCGGCCGCATCAAAAAACCCGCCGCCGCAGCCGGCGAGCCCCATTTCGAGCGCGATCCCGGGGTGGATGAGCCGGCCTACCGTAAGGGCGAGCGGGTGATGCACAACACTTTCGGCAGCGGGACGATCACCGAGGTGGCCGCTTACCTGGATGACCTGCGGATCACCGTGCGCTTCGACTCGGGCTTTTCCAAGAAACTGGTGGCGCGGTTTGCGAAGCTTGTTCGGGAGTGACAAAGTGAAAGGCAGGCACAAAGGCACAAAGGCACAAAGTTGAAAGACAGTGACAAAGTTACAAAGTGAAAGAGTGACAAAGTTACAAAGTGACAGAGTAGGAACGGGCGGCGCAAAGTCGGCGAAATCAGTAGGGGCGAACCTTGTGTTCGCTGGGATATAGGCCGGGCGGAGCCTGAATCACGGATGACACGGATGTGAACGGATCGCACGGATGCCACGCACAGCCACCGTGTCGTAGCCACCGTGTCGTATTGACAGAATTTCCGGGCAAGCCGTAGGGGCGAACCTTGTGTTCGCCCTGGGATATAAGCTGGGCGTAGCTTCTGACTACCGACTACCGGCCGGGCGGCCGGCCGGGCGGTCTCTTCTGGCTTCTGACTTCTGGCTTCTGTCTTCTGTCTTCTGTCTTCTGACTTCTGGCTTCTGGCTTCTGACTTCTGAATTCCGGCTTCCGGTGTGGTGGCCGTGCCGGGTTCTGACTACCGACTACTGACTACTGACTACTGACTACTGTCCCAACCCCTGCGAGGCGGCCATGAAAATGAACAGCCTTCGATCCATGCTCCTGACCCTGCTGATCCTGCTAATGACTGCGGCGCTTTCGGCCCCGGCCCGGGCCGATGGCACCCGGCGGTACATGATGGGCAAGACGCGCGAGATCGTGTCCGCTCCCCACGGGATGGTGGCCACCAGCCAGCCCCTGGCGGTGATGGCCGGCCTGGACGTGCTCAGGCGCGGTGGCAACGCGATCGATGCGGCGGTGGCGGCCAATGCCATGATCGGGCTGGCTGAGCCGGCGAGCTGCGGAGTGGGCGGCGACCTGTTCGTGATCGTCTGGGAGGCCAAAACCGGCAAGCTCTACGGCCTCAACGCCAGCGGCCGCTCCCCGTACGACATCTCCAGCGAAAAAGTGAAAGCCCGGGGGGTAAGCCTGATCCCGAACCAGGATCCCCTTTCCTGGTCGGTGCCGGGGTGCGTGGATGGCTGGGCCATGCTGCTCGAACGTTTCGGCACCCTGAGCCTGGCCGATCTGATAGCCCCGGTCATCGAATACGCCGAAAAGGGCTTCCCCGTGCGCGGCTGGGTCGACCCCGGCCCGCTCTATCATGACAAGCCGGGATTCGCCGCCCTCTACATGCCGGCCGGGAAGTTCGTCGAGCCGGGACAGGTGTTCCGCAATCCCGAACTGGCCCGCACTTATCGGTTGATCGCCGAGCTCGGCCGGGACGCTTTCTACAAGGGTGAAATCGCCAGGCGGATCGTCGAATTCTCCAAAAAGCAAGGCGGCTTTTTCAGCCTGAAAGACTTCGCCGACCACCACGGCGCCTGGGTCGAACCGGTGTCCACCACCTACCGGGGCTACCAAGTCTGGGAGCTGCCACCCAACGGCCAGGGCATCGCCGCCCTGCAGATGCTGAATATCCTCGAGGGCTTCGATATCGCCAGCCTGGGCCACAACAGCGCCGAATACCTGCACCGCCTGATCGAGGCCAAGAAGCTGGCTTTCGCCGACCGCGCCCGCTTCTACGCCGACCCGGATTTCTACAAGGTGCCCCTGGAGGTGCTGCTCTCCAAGGACTACGCCGCCGAACGCCGCAAACTGATCGAGCCCCTGAAAGCGCGGGCCGATGACCCGCCGGGGGATGTCCCGGAAAGCCACGATACGATCTACCTCACCACTGCGGACAAGGATGGAAACATGGTGAGCCTGATCCAGAGCAACTCGTTCGGATTCGGCAGCGGCTACGTGCCCGACGGCCTGGGGTTCGTGCTGCAGAACCGCGGTGCCATGTTCAACCTCGACCCCAAACACCCCAACAGCCTGGTCCCTCACAAGCGGCCGTTCCACACGATCATCCCGTCTTTCGTCACCCGGGACGGCAAGCCCTGGCTGTCGTTCGGCGTGATGGGCGGGCCGATGCAGCCGCAGGGCCACGTCCAGGTGCTGGTCAACCTGATCGATTTCGGCATGGACCTCCAGGAAGCCGGGGATGCACCAAGGGTGCAGCATTTCGGGTCGAGCGAGCCGTGGGGCGTGAAGATGGAGCAGGGAGGCTACGTGGCCTACGAAATCGGGATCGACCCGGCGGTGATCGCCCGGCTGGAGAAGATGGGCCACCGCACTCATCCGCAGGGCCACCTGACGTTTTTCGGCGGCTACCAGGCGATCATGCGCGATGACCAGGGGGTGTACCACGGGGCGAGTGACCCGCGTCGGGCAGGCTGTGCGTTCGGGTATTGATTGCCCCACCCAGCCGCCCCGCCGGTAGTCAGTATTCAGTAGTCGGTATTCAGTAGTCAGGGGGCTTGGCCCAGCTCTTCCCCGGAATTCAGAAGCCAGAAGCCAGAAGGCTCGACCCGGCCCCGAAGCCGGTAGTCCGGAAGCACAACCGCAGGGCAGCCTTTGCCGCAGTTTCGGTCTGCATAAAAAAGGGCGACCGGCGGTCGCCCTTACTCTGTCACTATGTAACTTTGTAACTGTCTTTACTCCCTCAGTGCCTCAGTCCCTTAGTCCCTGCCTTTCACTATGTCACTCTGTCACTATGTAATTTTGTCACTGTCTTTAGACTTTGTGCCTCTGTGCCTTTGTCCCTTTGTGCCTCTCCTTACTTCAACTCCTTAACCATAATATTCCTGAACTTCACCATGCTCCCCTCACCCCAGCTCTCCCCCGGATGCACCTGGATCCCGATCGGGCCTGTGTCCGGGAAAGCCGGCTTGCCATCGTATAAGCGGTCCTGGAAGTCGGTGATCTTCTGGTCGCGGATCCAGACCTGGATGCGCGGCGGATTGCCCTCGATTCGCACCCGCACCGGGTTGAAATCGTTAGGATTCCAGTAGGAAAAGCCCGGGAAACAGTGGTAGTAGAAGCCGCCCCCGCCGCCGGGGAACGGGCCGTACACCGACCCGATCTCGCCGGTGGGCCGGTAGTCGATCGTGATCTGGTAATGCTGGCTTCCGTTGGGGATACGCAGGAACAGGCCGGTATCCAGGGGCCAGGTAGTGTAAACCTCGGCGTAGAGTTCGTAGTTGCCGTAATTCTGGTCGGTCACCAGCAGGCCGCCCTTGCCGCCCTCGCTCTGGCCGCCCACAATCACTCCGTCCTTGACTTCCCAGGTGCCGTCCGGTTCATCTCCCAGGCGGTGCCAGCCGTTCAGGGTCTGGCCGTCGAACAGCGGGACGAAACCGGCCAGGTCGGGCTTGAACTCCTTGGCCGGGGCGGAAATCGCCAATGGCGCCAAGATGAACAACGCGAGGCCGGATATGAGGAATAACTTTTTCATGACGGTCCTCCGGGGGTGATGGTTGGTTGCCGGTAGTCTCTTTTCCGAAATTTATTCCCGCGGTCGCGGCCGGTCAATCGAATCGACAGTCAGGGTTTGCCGACCGTTATCCGGGACCTGGCTCCGGGCTTGCCTTCCATGACCAGGGTGACAGCTCCCAGGGAAACCCTCACGAGCTCGTCCGAGGCGGTTGCCGCTCCGATCGCTGCCGGAGCTACGCCGTCATCCGCCACGTCCACTACGTGCACGAAAGTGTAGCCGGTTCTGCCGGTGCCCGGCACGGAAGTCTCGGCCCGGCCGGCGCCGAGTGCTGGATCGGTGCTGGTCGGTGGGTAGACTCCGGTGCCCACCCGGAACGCCTCTACCTGTTCGATCCGCGCCTCTGATGGCGCCGCCACGCTCAACACCGCCCGCCCCCCGCCGGCCGAAACCGTGAACCGCTGATTCTCGGCCTGGGGCTTGACCGTGTAGTGCCACAGGATCCGGGGCTGGTATTTCGGATCGGCCAGGCGGATGTTATCCACCACCACCAGGAAACGGCCGGCGGTCCAGACCAGCTCCCGGACCACTCTTTCGGCCCGGCCCGCCGGGTAGGCGGCGCTGAATTCGGCGGCCAGATAAGTCAGGCTGTCGCCGCAGTCCCGGTAGTCGATCACGTTCCCGTACTCCCGGTTTACGTCCCGGCGGTAGTGGCCGATCGTGTTCATGCCCTGGTTGTTGTAAAAGCGCTGGCTGCCGGCATCCTCGGGGTCGGCGGGATCGACTATCTGGATCGTGTTGTGAGCCACCGAATTGTGGAAATACTTGATGTAGTGCTGGCTTTCGGTGCCGCCGGCGTAGCTGCCGCCCTCGATCAACAGCGGCGCGCGCCGGAAGACTTCCACGTGGCCGGCATCGAAATGGCCGTGGTTGTCGAAGTAGTCGCCGCATTTGAAAAAGATGAAAGTATCGTCCGGGTCCCAGCCGGTGCGCCAGAAAGCCATGCCGGTGCCGTGCGGACTGAAAAGAGTGCGCGGGGGGAGAATGCTGCGCGGCACTCCGGGATCATCCGCGTCCCAGTACAGGAACACCTCGTAGGCGTTGCCCATCTCCGTGCCGATCCGGTGGTCGGTGCCGTTTTTGTGCCTGTCGATCAGGTAGTTGAGATAGCCCTGGCCCGCCGGCTCGGCGTAGTAGAATGCACGCTCGCTCACCACCTCGAAACTGAACCTTTCAGTGCCGCGGTAAAAGTTGTCACCGTAGCGCACCAGCCTGCCGTCCGGCTGTTCGGCGCAGATCAGGAACAGGGCTTCGCGCCAGGCCCAGTCGCCCTGCTCTTCGCGGATGATCTGCCAGAGATTCTCCCCGGTGGCGCTGGACCAGCCGGCGATGAAATGCCCCACCAGCCACATCGTGTACTTGCGGCCGTAGGCCAGGCTGTTGTGCACGCTGCCGTCCTGCACCTCCCGGGCCGGGAACAAGTCGTTCATGTATTTCCCGTAGGCCCAGTCCATGAACTTCCGGGCCTCGGGGTGATGGCCGGCCAGGACCAGCCCGGCGATCCCTGCGCCGGTGGGGTAGCCGTACATCCTGGTGTGGAAAATGTGCGCGCCCTGGCCGTCGTACATCTGTATGCAGCTCTGTGCGCCGCGAACCAGGTTTTCGATCACCTGTCGCTTTTCTTCCTCGCTGAAATTGGGGTGATTGTACAGCCAGTCGAAAGCGAAGGCGTCCCACATCAGCTCCAGCCCGGCATCGGTGGTGTCTCCGTAGCCCTTGCGCCGCAGGAGCCGGGCGATGGCGCTGTCGGCGGCGGCGCCGTCATCCAGCAGAATCGCCCGCATGGCCCAGCCGTGCGGGCCAAGACGGGTGAGCCTTTCGAGAAAGGGGGCGTAACGGCTGTCGCGGGCGCGTACTTTCAGCACATCGGTGGTCACACACCTTTGCCCCCAGGGCTGGTCGCGGAAAAGCAGGCGCGGATGGCCGGGAAAGACTTCGGCGGCGGAAAGCGGCAGAACACTGACAAAAACGGCCAGGAATAAGAAGAAATTGAGCCGGCGGTTCATCTGGAAACTCCTGTTCGGGTGAGTATGGAGCGGAAGGTCGTTAGACCGAATCTAAGCCGAAAGGCGTGCGCCAGTCAAGAAAGCTGATTCTGCGGTTCGGGATTATCTTGACATTTACGTGCGGCGGAGTTTTACTGGTTGATATCTTTTACAACTGGGAGCATAAAATAGTTTGCATTTTTTAAGATTCCGGGCTTGTCTAATTAGAGGCTGTAAAAGCCCCGAGGTCTTGGGATTCTCTGATTGGAGCGTGCAGCAGCCTCGTAATTTCCATCGTGACCTCGATAAATGCCCGAAGCCCCGGCATGCCTTTGCGCGAATCCTCGCGCAGGCGACCGCAAAGGAAGCGGAGCAGAAGACTCGAATGCCCGGAATAATCTTTGGTTCAGTTATGAAAGTGTCGGAGCTATGCAAAGCATAGCGGAGACGTACGCATTTTAATGCGTATCACTGGTTTTGCTTCCTTTGCCACCAAAAAAAGTTTAAAACTGATCTTTGCGCTTAATGCAGACAATTTTGTGCACTGAGGAGTATGTGACCGGAAGTGGGGAGGGAATCTCTTGGAGAGTAGCGGGCAAAATTCGGTGCGAAAAGTAGGCTGGCTGGTGGCCGCGAGCCTGGTGTTCTCCAACATGGTCGGTTCGGGGATTTTCACCACCAGCGGCTACCTGCTTGCTAACCTGCGTTCGCCCTGGCTGCTGCTGGCGGTCTGGGTGCTGGGCGGTGGACTGGCCCTGGCCGGTACGCTCAGCTACGCCGAACTGGGCGCCGCCCTGCCGCACTCCGGCGGCGACTACGTCTACCTCAGAAAGGCGTACGGCCCCGGCTGGGCGTTCATGAGCGGCTGGATGGCGTTCTTCGCCGGCATGGGCGCTCCCATCGCCCTGGCATCGTTTACCTTCGTCGAATACCTCGGCCGGCTCTTTCCGGCTCTCTCGATCCAGAACCGGGAACCGTTTTTCGAGCTTTGGCGGCTGACTCTCACGACCTCTCCCGGCCACCTGACCGCCCTCGGCGTGGTCTGGCTCCTGACCCTGGTGCATTTTCTCGGCATCCGCACCGGCGGCAAGCTCCAATTGACCGTGACCCTGGTAAACATCACCCTGATCCTCTCCTACATCTTGTTCGGCTTTTTTTCTGGCGCCGGCAGCTGGACCCACTTCACCGGCAACCCGGCCGCTCCCTCGATTTCCGTGGGCTTCTTCCCGGTGATCGCGGTTTCGCTGATCTGGGTGATGTTTTCCTACTCCGGCTTCAACGGGGCGGCCTACGTGGCAGGTGAAATCGACCGGCCGGGCCGCAGCCTGCCCCTGGCCCTGGCCGTGGGCACCGGCACGGTGACCCTGCTGTATCTGGCCCTGAATACAGTCTACGTTTATGCGAGGCCGGTGGGCGAGCTGGCGGGCAGGATGGACGTGGCGGGAGTGGCCGCGGCCGGTCTTTTCGGGCCGGCGGTGGCTGACATTTTCGGCGTGGTGATATCGACCTGCGCGCTGGCCGCCTGCAGCGCGATGATCTGCCTGGGACCGCGTATCTACGAGGCGATGGCAGCCGATGGCTCGTTCTTCGCCTCGGCCGCCCGGCGCAGCCGGAGGTTCGGCACCCCGGCCGCGGCCCTGTTTATCCAGGCCCTCTACGTAAGCCTCTTGATCTTCATCGGCAGCTTCGAACAGCTTCTGACCTTCTGCGGCTTCCTGCTCAGCCTCTTCAGCGCCCTCACCGTCTCCAGCCTGTTCGTCTTGCGCCGGCGCTTCCCCGGCCTGCCGCGCCCCTTCCGGGTGCCGGGCTATCCATTCACTCCCGGCCTTTTCGTGGCCGTCTCGCTCTGGATGATGTTCTACTCGTTTTTCTCGCGGCCGGTCGAATCGCTTATCGGTGCCGTTATCGTGGCCGCCGGCCTGCCGGTTTACCGGCTGTGGAAGTGGAAGAACCGTGTCGGATGAGATATCAGGGCCGGCGGCCGGGCTTTTACTGCCCTCGGCGGGGGCGGGCCGGCACGGACATTGCCGGAACCACCTCCGCGGGAACCCCTCCGCTGGCGCGCGCCGCAATGTCCGTGCCGGCCCGCCCGGCTCCCCTCCTCACTCCGGCGCTGCCCCGGCGATGAACGCGGCCAGGTCGAGCTTGAGCTTGGCCAGGGACTTGCTCTCGATGTACATCATGTGCCCCGCCTCGTAGTAGCTCAGGCTCACGTTGCCCCGCAGGCTCCGGTCCAGGCCCAGGTGGTCGAACGTGTACTGCGTGGCGAAAAAGGGAGTGGCCAGGTCGTAGTAGCCGTTGGCGACGAACACCTTGAGGTGCGGGTTCTGGGTCATGGCCGAACGCAGGGTCTCGGCGACGTTGACATAGCGGTTCTCCCAGTTGCCGAAATTCCAGGGGTGGACCCGGCCGGTCAGGATTTCGTAGGGCAGGTCGCTTTCGAAAGCCAGCTCGGCGCGCACGTACTGGTTGAACGCGGCGGTGAAGGCTCCGTGTACCGAGGCGTAGCTGGGGTCGTAATCCGGGGTTTCGCCCGCGCCGTCGCGGTCGATACCGGTGAACCGGCTGTCGTAGCGGCCCACCGTGCGGTCCCGGTCACGCAGCAGCTCCTTGCCGAAACGCGGCATGCTTATCCGCAGGTCGGCCCGTTCGACATAGTCCCGGCCCAGGCCGGTCAGACGGGCGAGATTATCCGCGACCCGGGCCTTCTCTTCAGCTGACAGCGCTGACCCCTCGAACAGCGCCCGGCGGTAATCTCCACCGGCGAACCGTTGGGCTTCCTCCAAGGCGGCCGCCAGTCCTCCCTCCTGGAGCTCGGCCGGCAGCTTCCGGTGATACCAGGCAGTGGCGGTGTAGCTGGGCAGGAACAGCACGTAGGGCAGGTCGTTGCCCGTGTTGAAACGGATGGTCTGGAAGTCGAGCACCGCCGAAACGAGGATGATCCCGTTGAGGTAGAGACCCAGCTCCTCCTGCAGGTGTCCGCTCAGGCCCGCCGCCCTGGTGGTCCCGTAGCTCTCGCCGATCAGGAACTTGGGCGAAACCCAGCGCTTGTTGCGGGTGGTGTACAGCCGGATGAACTTGCCCACGCTTTCGATGTCTTCCTCCACGCCGTGGAACTGCCCGGGGTCCTCCTCGGACACCGCCCGGCTGAATCCCGTGCTCACCGGGTCGATAAACACCAGGTCGGTCGCATCCAGCAGGCTGAAACTGTTGTCCACCAGACGGTAAGGCGGGGGCGGGGCGCTGCCGTCCTCTTCGAGCTGGACGCGGCGGGGTCCCAGCAGGCCCAGGTGCAGCCACACCGAACTCGACCCCGGCCCGCCGTTGAAACTGAACGAGAGCGGCCTTTTCGACAGGTCTGTCACTCCGTCTCTGCTGTAGGCGATGTAAAACACGCTGGCCTTGGGCGTCCCGTCCTCCTCCCGCAGCATGATCGTCCCGGCCGTGGCGCTGTAATCGATCTTTTTCCCGCCGATCGTCACTGAATGCCGGGTCACCGAACTGACCTCGCGGGTCAGTTCGGCGGGTGGTTCCTTGGCGGCCGGTGTGGCGGCTTGGCTGGTGCTGTCGGCTGCGGCGGATAGTCCACCGGGGGCGGTGCCCGCTGCCAGCAGAGCGGCCAGTAAGGTCCTGACTATCGCTGAAATCATTGGCGGTTCTCCCGGAGTTCGCTTTGACTGCCTGGTCGGTTTCTCTGAAGTGTATGCTAACAGCCGGAGGATTTCGATGCAAGCGTCACGGCCTTCGCCCGATATGGAAAGATCTGCGTCCATGGGAAGTAGACCGGCCGGGCATCGTCGCCTCGGTTGCAATTTGTAAATGTAGTAAGCATAATTAGACACATTTTTCTTTTCATTTCCGCTGTCCGCCCAACCTTATCCGGGAGGCTTACGATGTGCAAAAGGAGCATATTCGCCGTGATCGCCGTTTTCGCAGTCTGGGAAGCCTTGGATTATGTGATCCACCAGTTGATCCTCGGCCCGGCCTACGCCGCGACCGCCCAGTTCTGGCGGCCTATGGAGGAAATGAAGATGGGCCTGATGATAGTTGTCACCCTGCTGGCCGCCATCGCTTTCGTGGCGATTTACGCCCGGCTGATCGGTGACAAGTGCCTGAAAAAGGGACTGGAATACGGCTTCTGGTTCGGCTTCGGGACGGGAGTTTCGATGGGCTACGGCATGTATTCGGTGATGGCGATTCCCTACTTTATGGCCTTCACCTGGTTTATCGGCTCCCTGGTCGAGGCCCTGGCCGCCGGGCTGGTCACCGGCCTGATCGTCCGCCAGCCGAAAGCCGCCGGCCAAGCGGCGCCTCAAGCTTAGCGCTTTAATTTACAATTACGGTGACGTTTTTTCTGATTCCAGCAGGTGAGTAGCCGTATAATACTTGCAAAGTCTGAACTTTGTCTTCGCAATTGGAGCGCTGCTAAAATTAGTAGGATTTCACGTAGGGGCGGACCCCTGTGTCCGCCCATTGTTCGGAAATTTCTTGATGACAATCTGGGGCACATGTGGTTACGACTCCGTAGGGGAGGGTTTGAAACCCTCCCCTACGCTAAGGATAACACCCTGCATGTGATTCGGCGAAATCACGGAGAAATTAAATCGAGTGCAACGTAACCATATTTAAAAAAGCCTGTACTTAGGCTTAAATATCTCTGACAAAATAACTCACTGCAAAGGCCGCAGGATCAGCATCTCCTGCGGCCTTTTTCCTCCGGATTAACGGCTGTCGCCGATTTTCCGCCTCTCTGCTTCCGGCCTGCCGTATGATTGCCGCAAAACTGCCGCAGCCATCGTCATTTACTTGCCGGCAGGAATGGCAGTATAATGGAAGAGGAATTTGGGGAGACATCGAACGCTGATAGGAGGGCGCCGGACAATGACCAGGCAGGAACTCGCCGCCAGGGTGAAACAAATGCGCAGGCTGCGCTCCTGGTCCCAGTCGCATCTGGCCGAGGCGGCCGGGATCGACCTGCGCACCGTGCAGCGGCTGGAGCGGGGCGGAAACTGTTCGCCCGAAACGCTCCTAACGGTGGCTTCCGCCTTCGATGTGGACGTACGGGAATTCACCTCGATGCTTTACGGCTCAACCGAAAGTGCGCCGGAAGAAAAAACCGGGAGGTCTGAAATGAAGAGATGGCGATTCCCCGAGGCGGCCGGCAGGCGGGTGATACTGGCGGGTGCGGTTTATCTCTGCCTGCTGTTCGGTTTCTGCGTTTACACGGGCTTCGCCTGGAGCGAACTCTACCAGAACCGTCCGCCTTCCAGGACCCTGACCAGTATGAGTGAGGATGAGTTGATAGCGGTGTTCGATGCCAAGTATCGGCAGAACTACGAAGATTACCACTCGTTTTTCAGACCTTTCCTGCTGGGCCTGGGCCTTTACCTCGGCATCTGGAGCGCCGTGTTCGGACTCTGGCGCAGGCACTGGCTCTGGGGCCTGGGAGCGCTCGCCGCCGGGGGAATCCTTACGGTGGTGCCACTGTCTCTCCTGCCCTGGATGTACTTCCCGTTGGACCAGTATCCCCTGGCCGCGCTCTGGGTGATAGGCAACGCGTTCACGATCGGGGTGAGCTGGCTGCTGGTGACCGTGATCGGCAGGCTGCTGCTGGCGGACCGGGAAGCCAGCCCGGCCTGATATACAAATAATAATATATAATCTTTTGTAGGGGCACGGCAGGCCGTGCCCCTTGTCTTTCGTTCACTCGAAACGGTAAGTCCTTATCTATTTCAAATACTCTCGCACAGTGATTTTCCCCAGGTTGTACCAGCCGTCCGGCATCCGGCCCGCGATCGCCAGCTTCACGTGGGCCCGGTGCGATAGCGGCTCGACTATGGCGACGTCGAGCTGGTATTCTCCCTCGGTCACTCCTATCGGCAGGTAAACCGCATCGTCGTAGACTATGTCCCCGGGCAGCCAGTCGCGGATATCGGAATCGGTTACCAGCACCTCGCTGCGGTCCTTGCCGCGCAGCCTAACCGCCAATGGCCAGTTGCGGTAGGCCGGGGCCACCCCCTTGTTTTCCCACCAGGAGGTGAAGACGAGCTGGCCGCCGGGCCGCACCAGTTCGGGATAGGTGAACTTGCGCAGCACGAAACGGTAGCCCATTTTCCTGAGCCAATCGTTCACCAGCGGCATCCATTCGGGGGGCACGGGCGAGCTCTTGGCGTTGAACGAGCTGATGTGCCACTTGAGGGCCTGGTCGAAAATGTAGCGCACCACCTTTTCATCGTACTTTTGCCTGTTCTGCCAGCTCAGAAACGTACCGCAGATCTCCATTGTGACCGGCGCCTTTTTCCAGACTTCGCTCATCCCGCTGCGCACGATGTCCTCGGGGTAGACGTCCTGCATATGGCACCAGTCGCCTTGCTCTTTGCGCCAGAAGCCCATGTCTCCCAGGCAGTCGACCCGCCAGCCCAGGTGCCTCATCTGCGGCCCCGTGCCGTTGTTGCTGCCGTCCAGCCAGCTTGCCGAAATCGGCAGGCCGCGCACCAGGACCCCCGGGTCGGGCGTATCGCCGTTGAGGGGCTGGAAGATCAGGGGAGTCTTCTTGAAAGCGTCCAGGTAGCACCAGACCAATGCCTGCCAGGTGGCGGGAGTCAACAGGTGGCTGCCCTCGCCCTCGCCCCAGTAACCCACGATCGACACGTCCACCGCTTCCAGCGCCGGGTGGCCGTCGTAGCGCGCGCCGATCTGGCGGATCAGGCCGCCGAAATACCGGAGGTAGAGCGGATTTTCCGGGTCGGTGCGCCACTTGCTGATCGCCAGGTTCTCTTCCTTGCCCACTTTTTCGCGGTACCAGGCCGGCACGTCCCGGTCCGGCCCCTCGCCGTAGGGCGCGATCCGTATAAGCAGGGTCTGGCCCCGCTCGGCCGCGGTGCGCAGCGCCCGGTCGAACTGGCTCCAGTCGATCACGTCCTCGGCCGGATGCACGTAGCGCCAGTAGACTCGCCAGTAGGCGAGGGTGGTGGGCGGATGGTTCGGGTTGGTCAGGTCGCCGTCGAACGGCTGATACGCGATCGGGTAACCCTCGGTCCAGCCTCCGCCGGCGTTCAGCGTGTCGCCGTTGAACCGCTGGAAGGTCATGAAGCCGATCCCCGGGTTGTAAAGCACGCTGTCGATCTCCTGCGGCCGCACTATCGCCTTACCGGCGCGCGGGATGATGTCGGTGGCAAACTGGGCGGCAAGCCAGCCCGCAGCGGTGAACAGAAGCAAGAAAGACAATTTGAGGGTGCGCATGGAATGACTCCTGGCAAGAGGTTTCGGGATGACCGCGCAAAAGTGGAAATGCCGGTAGGGAAGCACTGCGAAGCTTAAATCCGGTCGCGGGGGAATGTCAAGAATTAGTGTCCGAGGCAGTGGGATATCGAAGCCTGCGGTGGTGGATATGAAAAAGGGGAGCTTTTCGGCTTCCCTTAGCTATTTACTTGCCCGGCCGCGCCGGGCGAACGCTAAGAGGAGCGTGCAGCAGCCTCGTAATTTCCATCGTGGCCGCGGGATGAACCCGGCAGGCCATTTCGAGGACAGGTGCGAGGAGACCGGCGGAGGAGTCCTCGAAGGCGACCGCCGAGGGAGCGGCGGGAAAAGACCCGAGGCCTGGATTAACATTGTTTTCCTTTGGTTGCTAAGTGCTTTAATTCTCAATTACGGTGACGTTTTATCTGATTCCAGCGAGCAAGTTACCGCATAATACTTGCAGGGCCTCAAGTTTGTGTGCGTAATTCGAGCATTGCCAAATAAGAATGGTCTCATGTAGGGGCGCACCCATGTGTGCGCCCGGACCCACCAGCGCTGGGCGGACACATGGGTCCGCCCCTACGCTAAAGATAATACCAGGCATATGATTCGGGGCAATCGCAGGGAAATTTAATTGAGTGCAACGTAACCATATTTAAGAAAACCTGTACTAAGGAAACGCTTTTGGTTCTTGGCTACAAAAGAACAAATAAAACCTTTGCCGGGGAAATGGATAGACTCCAAGGCCTAATTGCAACTGAAATTATTTCCGTACTGTTCCGACTCCCGTTCAGAAAAAATACTTCATTTCCGCCCGGCCGTAATGGGTGAAACGGTCGAGCAGGTAGTCGGTGCGGCCGGTGTAGCGCACGTGGATCAGCATGTTCGCCCCCGGCTCGATACTGACCGCCGCGGTCGCCTGGTAGCTGACACCGGGCCTGGCGCTGCCCAAGACGTCCACCAGCAGGAGGTCCACGCCGGCCGGCCCCCAGAGCCTCGCCGCATCCAGTCCCGCCTCCACCCGCCCCTTCTCCCCCACGAAACGGGTGACGCCCGCCCCTCCGGTCAGCCGCGTGTACGCCTCCAGCCTGGCCTGGGCCTTGAATTTCGCCACCTCGACCCGGTAGTTCAACCGCCAGTCGTCAGCCGGACTCGCCACCAGCCGGCTGTCCAGGATTAGCCCGCTGGTCTGCCGCCGGCCGCCGGACAGGTCCTGCCGGAGCCTGCGGCTGTAGCTCGCGGTCGGGTCCAGCTCGATTTTTTCGGCCAGCGGCAGGCGCAGCTGCAGCCGGACAGTCCGGTCGGCGAACTCCTCGAAGCCGCTCTCGAACCGCCGGTCGAAGTTCGTGTTCCACAATATCTCGAGCCGGCTGTAAATCTTAGGATCGGCCCACTGCACGGTGAGGTCGGAATTGAGCCAGGTCGACTGCAAAAGAGCGTTCTGGCGGTCGGAGATCGCCGAGGGCAGCATCAGGTAGAGCCGCCAGGAATCGTCCAGCAGGCTTTCGCGCCGCATCTGCAGGGTGGTGGAAAAGGCCATCCGGTCTATCACCCGGTGGGTGGAATCGATCCAGGCGGTGAGGTCGAGGTTTTCGCGGGCGGTGACACCGAGTGTGGCGGCCTGGCGCGGGTCGACTTCCGCCGGCAGCACCTCCCGCCGGTGCGTACCCTGCTCCTTACCCACGAATGTGCCGTCCTGCAGGTACTCCCCCTCATCCGGGTAGCGTTCCGGCAAGTAAACCACCCGGTTCCGCAGGCTCGACCCATGGGAAACTTCGTAGACCATGTGCGACTGCAGCGCTCCGCGCCAGCCTCCGCCGGACACCTCGACCCGGCCGGCGGTGCTGGCGGTCCGGCCGACTCCGGCCTGGCTGTAGCTGCGCCGCCTGTGCCCCAGCCGGCCGTTAACGCGGAAAGCGCCGCGGCCCTGGTAGCCCACATCGAGCTGGGCGGCGCGGGAACGGTCGGCGAACTGCCAGACCCCGACTGGCCCGCCGGCCGGGGAAAGCAGATGGCTGGTGTCGCGGCCCAATAGGTAAAGCTCGGTGTGCAGGCGCGGGCCGAAATCGGCCCCCAGCCGCTGGCTCACCTCCAGATGCCGGTTCCCGGCGATCCCGCCGGCCAGGTCCGGCGCGGTTAATTCCTCCCGCTCGACTGCGAAACCCGGAGTCAATATCCCCCATTTGAGCTGGGCCTGGGCATTGTCGCGCAGGCGGTAGCTGCGGACGGTGACGCCGATAGTGTCGGCCGGGGTGCGCAGGGAATGGACGTCCAGCCTGGTCCAGTTGGCCTGGAACGGGCCCCGGGCCGTGAAATCGAGCCCGTAGAGGCTGCGGTTGGCCCGCTCGCCATTGGTGCGGACCAGCCTGCCCCTGGAGGCGCTGATTCCCAGGCCCCGGCCCAGGCCCCGGTCCAGACTGAAAATCGCGCCGGCTTCCTGCGTCTTTTCTCCGAAAGCCGGCCCGCCCGCCCCCGACTCGAGGGGCAGCAGGTGCCAGCGCCGCTCAAAATCCGCCTCGTAGCGCCGGCCCTGGAAACTGAACCCCTTTTCCACCCGGGAGCTGGCGCCCCAGCCCGAAAGCCTGGCCGGCAGCCCGGCCACTCCCAGCGTGTCGATCCGGACTTCGAGGTTGTGGGCCGACCGGAAAGGCTCCCGGGCGCCGGTGAAAAGGTTCAGCGTGCGCCTGAGCAGGGCGGCCTCGCCGGCCAGCGCCACGTGGCTCAGCGGGGAGAGCGTGAAGCTGGCGCCCAGCCGGTCGTCCCGCACCGGCGGAGTCACTTCCCCGGCCGGCTCGTATTCGCCGTTTCCCGGGCCGACGTAGACGTAGCCCCCGCGCTCCTGGTCGAAATCGTAACTGCCGCGCGGTCTTCCCACCCGATCGAAACTGACCATGTAGTCGCCGCTGCCCGTCCCGACAAATTCGAACCAGGGCCGGCCGGCAGTGTCGTAGTTCAGCCGGTAGCGCCCCTGGCCGCGACCAAGGAAACGCACTCCCGGCACCAGCAGGCTGTCGCCGCCGGTGGAGACCGTGTCGAGGTAGGCCAGCTCCCCGGCGGTGAACTGCCCGCCCAGGGGGCTGTCCTCGAGGTCGGATTCGCGCAGGAAATAGGCGCGCAGGCTGCCGGGTTTCCCCGCAGTTTCCGCGGTAACGCTGTAGAGGCCTTTCTTGAAGGCGAAGCTCGAGTACTCGTAATCCACTTCGATCCGGCTGTCCGCGCCTACGAGCTGGCGGTCGGTGAAAGTAAGCGTACCCTGGTTGTAGTCGATCACGTATTCGCCCCGCAGGCCGCGCTGCAACTGCCTGCCGTCCAGCCAGACCTTCTCCGTGCCGGCCAGCACGCGCACCGGCTCGCCGTTCCGGCCGGTGAGCTGGTACGGCCCCTGCCGGCCCTCGGCGCCGTTGAACTTCAGGCTGCGGAAAGTACCTCCGCCCAGGGCCGCGCTCGCGCCGATAGTCACCGGGCCGCGGGAGATTGTGCCGGCCACGCCGTCCAGCTTGCGCTCGATCGCGGCGAAGCGGTAGCCGGCCAGCCGGAAGTCGTAGTCGCCCAGGGAAACCTCCGCGCCTGGGGAAACCAGCCTGACCGAAATTTCGTCCAGCTCGCGCAGCTCCGCGCTGCGGCCGTCTGACGACAGGGGGAGGTCCTGGTCGTGGAGGCGGAAGCTGAGACGAGTGCCGGGGGTGAGCTTGCCGTCGATCGTGAGCATCAGGTTCTGGTCGAATTGCGTGCCCCCGGCGTTGCCCCCGCCGGCCACGGACACGCTTTTGCTGCCCTGGATTTCGAACCCGGCCAGCCGGAAGCCTTCCCCCGGCCCCCCGCCGCCGATCCCGCCGGCCCCGGCGGTCGCCGGGGTCGCCGGGGCCAGGGTGTCAGCCACCGGCCGGACCTGAGCGGGGAGGCTGTCGCCGAACCCCTCGCGCAGGCTGAAAACCTCCGGCAGGCCGATCCCGGACCAGGCCCGGTAACGAACCACCAGGCTTTCGCAGGGAGGCGCGGCCCGGAAGCTCACCGTTCCCCGGACAGGCTCCACCCGGTAGAGGCTGTCAGCCAGGGTGTCCGTTCCGCAGAGAATCTGCCAGGAACCCGCGACCAGGAACTTCGCTGATAATATCGCCACCGTATCCGGGCCGGCCGGATGTATTGTGTCGCAGTGGGAAACCTGGACGAGGTCAGCCGCAGCCGCCGGCGGTGCGGCAACGAACAGAGAGGCTGCCAGCAGGGCGGTCGACAGAGGGAGGGGGAGACGAACGGCACGGAAAATTGCGCCAGGAGGCATCAGTCGCCGTTCTCCAGCTTGACCAGCCACAGGGTGAGCGGTTTGCCGGCAAGCAGGTAAAGCCCGCTGCCCGCTGCTCGAACGTCCCAGACCGGCCCCTCCTCGATCTCGATCCGGCTGGACTTCCCGGACAGGGGGTCGAACAGGAGCGGGCCATCGGCCGCCAGGCAGCAGAAAAGCTCCCTGCCGCCCACTGAGGCGGCGGCGAAACGCGCGGTTTCCTTGGCCGGCAGCGTGGTGACCCGGAACTGGGACCGTTTGCCGAACAGGCTGAGCGAGGTCACTTCGCCCTCGGGCCGCCAGAGAAAGTAGAGCCGGTCCCCGTCCGGTGAGAGACTGACCGCCGCCGGTTCGGCCGACTTGCGGCCCTCCCCTGGAGCGAATGACCAGAGAGGACGGCCCGAATCGTCCAGCAGCCAGACCAGCGAAGCGGCCCGGTCGTAGAGCGCCATCTGGCCACCCTGCGCCAGTTCGAGCGCCACCGGGTCGGCGGCGAAAGGCAGGTCTATCGAGCCGCGCAGCTCGCCCCGGTAATCGATCTTCCACACCCGGCGCAGGCCCCGGTCGGTGAGAAAGATGAAGAAACCGTCCGGCCGGCTGATCCAGACCGGATCGACGAACGGTTCGCCGCTTTCGCTGCCATCCGTGCGCCAGATCGTCTTCCCGGAGGCTGGATCGACCCGGTAGAGCTGGGCTGTGCCTCTATCCAGCACGAACACCGCGCCCTCCGGCCCCACCGAAAGCCGCCAGGGCCCGGGCGTGGAACCGGTCTCCAGCACGACCTTCCCGATAACCGCAGAGGCCGCAGCCGAAAGGCTCGAATGGACCGGCAGCAGGATCGAAATCGCTGTCATTAGGAGTCTAATCATTTCAATCTCAAAGCTTTGCCAGAATTCCGGCAAATGTCAAGAGAAAGCCAAGGCGGATGCGCCGGCTGCGAGCAAAGGCCTTGACCGCATTCAGCGCCCCGCTCTAAATTGCATACTCCGTTGTCCGCGCCCGGTTCGCCTGGAGTGCGGGCTGTCCGGTCTTACTATTGAGAGCATGAAATAGTTTGCCTTTTTTCAGGTTCCGGGATTGTCGAATCAGAGATTGTAATAGCTCTTAAGCCTCGAAATTTTCTTATTGGAGCGTGTAGAAAACGAGTAATTTCCATCGTAACCTTGGCTAAATACGGGCACGGCATGCCGTGCCCCTACGGCAGGCAGGCCATTTCGAGGACAGGTGCGGGGAGATGTGCGGAGGAGTCCTCGAAGGCGACCTCCAGTGAAGCGGAGCAGAAAACTCGAATGACGGGAATAACCTTTGGTTCTTTCAGTTATGAAAGAACTGGTTTTGCTTCTTTTGCCACCAAAAGAAGCAAATAATTATCTTTGTGCTTAGATGCAGAAATTTTTATGCTCTGAGGAGTACCTCAAGCACGGAATCAAGGACCGGCCATGTTAAGCTTGAATGATTTCACCGGAGTGGCCTTTCCCGCAGACTTCCTCTGGGGCGCCGCCACCAGCGCCTACCAGGTGGAGGGCGGCAACACGAAGAACCAGTGGTACCTGTTCGAACAGGAGGAGGGCCGGATCGAAAACGGCGACCACTGCGGCCGGGCCGCCAACCATTATGAGCTTTACGAAAAAGACTTCGACATTGCCGGAGAGCTCAGGCACAATGCCCACCGGCTGGGGATCGAATGGAGCCGGCTCTGCCCCGAGGCGCCGGACCGCTTCGACCGCCGGGAAATAGACCATTACCGGCGGGTCTTCGAGGCGCTCAAAGAACGCGGGATGAAGATTTTCCTCACCCTGCACCATTTCACTGAACCGGTGTGGTTCGCTAAGGAAGGCAGTTTCACCCGGCCGGGCGCCGAACGCGACTTTGCCTCGTATGTCAGCCGGGTGGCCCGCGAGTACGGCGACTTGATCGACTTCTGGATCACCTTCAACGAGCCGCAGGTGGCCTTGATCGGCTGGCTCTGGGGCGAGTTCCCGCCCTGCCGGACGAGCCTGGAGGACACCTGCCGCGAGCTGGCCGGCCGGATGCGCGGCCACGCCGCCGCGCGGCAGGCGATCAGGCAGGTGGTCCCCGAGGCCCGGGTGGGGCTGGTGATGGCGGTCAGCGAGTTCAATCCCAGCCGGACCCACGACTTCCTCGACCGCCACTATTGCGACCTCTATGATTTCCTCTGGAACGAATGCTTCATCGCCGGCCTCACCACCGGCTGGATCCGCATGCCCCTGATCGGCCAGGACGTTTACCTGCCCGAGCTGGAAAAAAGCTGCGACTGGTGGGGCGTGAACTATTACACCAACCTCCGGGTCGACAGCCGCGATCCGCGCGGAGTTGCCAGGCCCCTGCCAGGCGAGCGGGTTTCGCAGATGGGCTGGACCTGGGAGCCGGAAGGCTATTTCCGCGCCATCGAGCGCTTCGTGAGGCTGGGCCGGCCGGTCTACCTCACCGAAAACGGTATCGGCACCCTGGACGACTGCGAGCGGGTGCGCTATATCAGCGAGCACCTGCGGGTGGCGGCTGCGGCCCTGGAGCGGGGCTGGGACATCCGCGGCTACCTGCACTGGTCGCTGATGGACAATTTCGAGTGGGCCTGCGGCTACCGGCCGCGCTTCGGGCTGGTGCACGTGGACTACGATACTTTCGCGCGGACGGTGAAACCCAGCGGCCGCTTCCTGGCGGAGGTGATCGAAAAGGGCGGGATGACCCGGGAGCTGGTAGAGCGCTACCTGCCGCCGGAGTACCGGTTCTAGCCGGTTTTCATGAAACCGATATTAATCCGATTATGTGTAGGGGCGCAGCCTGATGCGCCCTTGTGATCAAAATATTATCAAGACCGGGCAGGCACAGGGGGCCGCCCCATAAGCGCTAAGTTGTTTTAATATTTCTAAATCGGATTGTTTACAATAATTTGCAACTCCTTATAAATGATAAAGTTATATCTCATCCCGATGATTGTGAGATTTACACACCCCGCCCGCTTCGCGGGCACTCCTCAAGAGGGGATTTTTTTCCCGCCGTTGCCGGTCTATGCGCTAATGCCCGAAAGACGGGCATTTAATTCCCCTCTGAAAAGAGGGGTGGCGACGCAGTCGACGGGGTGTGTCATTCAAATCATCCCGGATGATTATATTTCAACCGAATCAACTTAGCGCTTATGGGTGTCCGCCCCTACTGGTCTTGCGGTAATTTGTGAATAATCCGAGTTAAATATCGAGGTTTGCATCGTTTTTGTAGGGGCGGTTCGCGGCCCGCCCCCGCCAGCGCCGGTAATGCCCTCCTTACCACGAGGTTCCGGATGGAAACGCAGCAACTCTCGGAACGGCTGGAATTCCGCGGCGGCCCGCTGATGAGCGTGGTGCCGATGGTGGTCTTCCTGGCCTCTACGGTATACCTGGTGGCCCGCGGCGCCGCTGTCGAACAGGGCATGATCGTGGCCGCCATGGCCGGGATCGCCGCCGGCATGCTCTTCGTGCGCGACGTGGCCGGGTACAGCGAAAGGATCTTTTCGCTGATGGCCAACCGGATCGCCACCGTGGCCGTGGTCTGCTGGATCTGGGCCGGGGCTTTCAGCGCCATCCTGGCCGACAGCGGGCTGGTGGAATCGATCATCTGGATCGGCTGGAAGCTCGATCTGACCGGCGCCGCCTTCACCCTCGTGACCTTCGTCTCCGCCTCGCTCTTCGCCGTCACCGTGGGCACCGGGCTCGGCACCGTGGTCGGCTTCACCGCGGTGATGTATCCGGCCGGCGTGGTGCTGGGCGCCTATCCCCCGGCCCTGCTCGGAGCCATTTTCAGCGGCGCCGCTTTCGGCGACAACCTCGCTCCGGTCTCCGATACCACCATCGTTTCGGCCGCCACCCAGGAAACTGATGTGGGCGGAGTGGTCCGTTCGCGCCTCAAGTATTCGCTCACCGCCTGCGCCCTGGCGGCCGTGCTTTTCGCCCTGACTGGCGGGGGGGAGGCGGGCGTGTCGGCCGACCAGGCCCAGCGCCTGCTGGCCGAACGGGCCAATCCGGCCGCCCTGCCGATGCTGATCCCCGCCTTTCTCGTCTTCGTTTGCGCGGTGAGCGGCTTCCATTTCCTGGCTGCCCTCAATATCGGCATAGCCGCGGCCCTGGTGGTCGGCCCGCTCACCGGCGTATTCCCGCTGGAGCGCTTTTTCTCGATCTCCGGAAATGGCGTGGTCTCGGGCAGCCTGGTGCGCGGGATGCTGGGGATGTTGCCCATCAGCGTTCTGACCCTGCTCTTGGTGACGGCCAATGGCCTCATGGAGGCCGCCGGCTTTCTCGACCGCGTGCTCGACTGGCTCAGCCGCACCGTGGCCCACACCGTCCGGGGAGCGGAGATGGCGATTGTGGCCCTGATCTCCCTGGCTAACCTTTTCGTCCCGGTCAACACGATCGCCATGGTGACAGTCGGCCCCCTGGCGAACCGGCTGCGCAAGAAACTCTCGATCCACCCCTACCGGGTGGCCAACCTGCTCGATACGATCTCCTGTTCCTTCCCGTTCCTTCTGCCCTATTCGGCCACGATGGTGGCCGCGGTCGCGATCCAGCGCGACCTGGCCGCCAGCTACAGTTTCGTGCCGGTGCTGAGCTGGGCGCAGATGGCCCCCTGGATTTTCTACAGTATCGTTCTCTTTCCGCTGATGATTATCGCCGTGATCACCGGCTTCGGCCGTAAACGGGGGTAGCCGGATGACCTCGCGCGAAAGAGTCCTGGCCGCCCTCAACCACCTCGAACCCGACCGGGTACCCATCGACTTCGGCGCCACCCGCCAGACCGGGATCATGGCCGGCGCTTACCATCGGCTGAAAAAACTCCTGGGCCTCGAAACCGATACCTTCGTCTTCGACCTCTGCCAGATGCTGGCCGAGGTGGAGGAGGCCCTGCGCCGGAGAATGCATTCGGATGCGGTGGCGATCTTCTTCAAGCGGGTGGTGTTCGATCTGCCCAATACCGGACGCAAGCCCTGGAAGCTCTCCGATGGCACCCCGGTGACTGTCAGCGCCGCCTTCGACCCGGAACAGGACTCCGAGGGAAACTTCTACCTGCGGGACGGCTCCGGCCGGCTGGCGGCGAAAATGCCGGCCGGCGGCTACTACTTCGACCGGCTCGGCAAGGGCCCCGGCGCGGCCCACGTCGACCCGGACAGATGGGAGCTGCCGGTTCTGCCGGAGGATGAGCTGCGTTTCCTCGAGGAACAGGCCCGTTTCTGGAGAGAAAACTCGGACTACGCCGTGATCGGCGAAGTCAAGCAGGTGGAGCTGTTCTACGGCTTCGGCGATGGCGGGTTCGATGATTGGCTGGTGACCTTGATGACCGAGGAAAACTACGTACGCGAGCTGTACGAAAAGGCCTTGGAGGGCATGGTCCGCAACTTCGACCTCTACTACCAGGCCGTCGGCGACCGGATGGACATCGTCAAGTTCAGCGATGATTTCGGCATGCAGACCGGCCCTTTCCTGCCGCCCGGTCTCCTGAGTTCGCTGATCCTGCCTTACTACGGCCGCTACATCGCCCACATCAAGAGTAAAAACCCGCATTTCAAGGTCTTCCAGCACTGCTGCGGCTCGATCTTCGAGGTCCTGGGCGACCTGATCGGGATCGGCGTGGACATCATCAATCCCGTGCAGACCAGCGCCGCACGCATGGACCCCCAGGCCTTGAAAGATACTTACGGCGGCCGGGTCACTTTCTGGGGCGGGGGAGTGGAGAACCAGCGGATTCTGCCTTTCGGTACTCCCGCCGAAGTGGCGGCTCAAGCCTCTGAACGGGTGAAAATCTTCAAGCCGGGGGGCGGCTTCGTCTTTTCCGCCATTCACAACATCCAGGATGGCACGCCGCCGGAGAACATCCTGGCCGCCTTCGATACGGCCTGGGAACAAGGGGAGTATCAGCCCGGGTCATTCGTACCTTTTCCCGAATAACCTTAGCCTGAAAGAATTCCTCGAAGCCCTGTTTTGCGGCACTCCGCCAGGGCGACCGTAGGGGCACGGCATGCCGTGCCCGCCCTTTGTCCCGTTGTTCACCCGCGTGGCAGTTTTCGCAGGGGCGGACCTTCAGCCTGCGTAGCCCCGATTTATCGGGGCGTAGCAGGCGTGTCCGCCCGGTGAGCTGCGGGGCGGATCCGTGCCATCCGTTTTTATCCGTGCCATCCGTGATTCAGAATACCGGTCACGCCGCCGCTGTCCAGGGCCACCGTAGGGGCGAACCTTGTATTCGCCCGCGAGGTAATTTCGTGTAAGGGTGGGTTTAAAATCCGCCCACTACCTCAGCACCGCCGCATACGCCTGCCCGATTCCCAACCCTTCCCGGCGGTCTATAAAAACCAGGTCGCCGCCGGTCAATTCGTAACAATGACGAGCCTCTCCGTACGACATGGCCGCCTTTTCCGCCGGGATGAAATTGCCCATCGGATCGGCCGTGTTGCCTAAAACCAGCGGCCTGGGCGCGATCGCGGCCGCCAGCGCGGGGAGGTCGTACCAGGCCAGGGCGCCCAGGACTACGTTGTCGAGCTGACGGAGGTGATACTTGGCCTCCACCACCACCTTCCACGACACCAGGCCGTTCTGTACCGCCACCCCGGCGATCCGGCTGTCGAATGCGGCCGCGTGCAGCAGGGGTACTGACCCGGCGCCCTTGCCCACTGCCACCACTTTTTTCTCTTCCCCGAGGACTTTTTTCAGGACGTCGACCGCCCGGACCAGGTCCGTTGCCCGCATCCCCACCAGGGATTTGCGTACGTGAAACGCCATCAGCGCCATGTCCCAGTCTGGCGAAAACCACTTCTGGAAAAGGTTGTCGCGCTTGGAGAGGCGCGCGGTTTCGCCCTTGCCGCGCACATCCGGCACCAGCACGATATGGCCCGCCGCGGCCAGGGCCGCGATATCCTCGCCGATCTCGTCTGCCTTGCCCTCGGCCGGGACGTAAAGCACCGCCGGCAGCTCCCCGGCCGGGTTGTCCGGCCGGCAGAGCAGCGCCGGGATTTCGATGCCCGGCTCGCTGAGGTAGGTGAGCTGCTCCACGGTCATCCCGGGCCGCCGGACATAGCCGCGCAGTTGAATGTCGAGTTCTCCCTCGCACCGGGTGAATCCGGTCAGCTCCTTGGCCTTGGCAATAAGTTTTTCCCGCCAGCGCTCCAGTTCGGCCCCGCTTGCCGGCATCCCGGGCTTATACCCGATCCGCCGGGCGAATGCCGCGTTGAGCGTGCCGATCGTTCCGGCGTCCTTGAAGCTGGTCAGCACCTGGCCGGTGGGAGTGGCCCACAGGTCGCGCTCCATCTCCAGGACCGGCTCGCTTTCGGTGTAGGCTTCGTCCACGCTCAGCAGGTACTTGCGCAGCCAGCGCACGCAGGCCTCGCGCCTGGGCCGGGTGTAGCCGTGGTAGTCGTCCGCTTCGAACTGGGCCACCTTTTCCTCGGCCCCCAGGATACCGTAAATCCGTTTCACCTCCGCCAGCGTCTCCCGCGCGCCGACTATACTGAAAAAGTCCCGGATCGCAGTGTTCATCAGGTAAGGTTTAGGCGCGAAAGCCAGGGCGTAATCGCCGAAATCGAGCCCCGAGCCGATAAAGGGCAGCATGTTCTGTTCGGCGTCCTGGGGTCCGATCGTCGCCCACAGCCTCCGCCAGCTCGTCATGTAACAGCTCGGCACCGCCGCCGCCAGCCGAGTGTCCACCGCCGCGATGTAGGCGCTCATCATCCCACCGCCCGAATTCCCCGTTACCGCCAGACGCTTGGGGTCCACCTCGGGCCGGCTCTCCAGGTAGTCGAGACAGCGGATCATGTCCCAGATAAAGTAGGTGGCGGCGTTGGCCCCGGTGAGCAAGCACTGGATGCCCGGCAGGCTGTGTTCGGCGGTGGTTCCCTCCAGCCAGGTCTGGCCCAGGTCCGGGTCCCAGTACATCAGCCGCTCGCCCTGGCCCGGCGGATCGAAAGTCAGCACCACGAACCCCTCTTTCACCAGGTCGATCCAGACAGTCTGATATACCCCGGAAGCCTTGCCGTCCAGGGTGTGTCCGCAGGTGCCGAGAACCGCGGGGAAGGGTTTCTTCCCCCGGCTGGGCACGTAGAGGTTGGCCGTGACGTAGAAACCGGGCTGGCTCTGGAAAACGACGTTCTCCACGAAATAGCCGTCCCGCTCGAGCCGGCCGGTGATCCGCGGCTTCAGCTCGGTCTTTTCCGGCAGGGGTCCCAGCGTGGCCAGTATTTTTTCCCGCACCAGCTTCTGCCGCTCGGCCACCTGGCCGGGAGATTTGATCGCGGCGATTTCCTTTTCCCGCGCATCCAGATAATCCCAGGCCAGGCCGGTCAGGTAGTCGTAGAGTATCTGCGTGGCGGCAAGCTGGTCGGCCGGGTCCCGGTACACCTGCAGCTCGTTCTGCGCGGATACGCTTGCCGGCGCCGACAGGACGAGGGCGAGGAAAAACAATCTGCGGACCGTTTTCATCGGTTCCTCCAGGCTGGATGGTCGATAATAAGACGATGCGGTATCTGCTTGTGTAATCTTTCAAAATTTAATGTTTTACCGTAGGGCGAGCTTCAAATCCGCCCATACCGGGTTTTTCCCGCGCGCAGAGGAAGGTCGCGTAGGGACAGGCCCCCGTGCCTGTCCCATTCCATCCGGGCGGCCACGGGGGGCCGCCCCTATCCGTACAATGATTCCGTGGATATGGTTCGTCATGACCGTAAACACAGGCGAGGTCAGAAGATCCCGGTCACGCCGGTAATCTCCGCCTCGAACTGGTCGATATGGCCCTGGAGGGAAATCTGGTGGCTCGCGATCTTCGTCGGCTCGGCCGTGAACTCCAGGCCGAAAACCACTTCGCGCTGCGCGAAAATCTGCCTCAGCTTCGAATCTGCCGTGGTGATGTCGAATATCGCGGGCAGGACCAGCTTCTGCAGCGCTTTGACAGCGGAGGGATCGTTGTAGATGTCCACGCCGTTGCCGATGTAGAGCCGCACGCTGGCCGCCCCGTCGAAATCGACGCCCTCAAGCTGCAGCTTGAGCCGCACCTTGGCGTCCTTGATCTCGACCAGGTTATAGCCCCCCAGCGAGATACCAACGATCACAGGCGCGATCCGCGATGTATGACTGCCGGCCTGGCCGGCAGCCAGGTCCTGGCCGGTCGGCACTGTCCCGGAAACGAAGAACGTCTCGCTCCGGTAGTCGATGACAGTGGCGTCCAGGTGCGGGATAAAGTCGGTGATATTGCGCTGTTCCTCCTTCGAACAGCCCGCGACCGCCAGCGCCAGGATTAATGCCGGGATTCTGTTTCTCCAGACCTGCATTTCTCTGTCTCCCCGGAAACCGCCCGGTCACAGCCGCTGCGAATCCTGATTTGTCAAAGTTTCTGTTTCAGGCAAAAAAGCCCGCCCGAAATTCGGGCGGGCCTCGATCTGGCTTGGACTTCGCGTTACGGCGCTCAGGCGGGAACTTTCTTGGTGGTCAGTTCATCTCCGCGTCCGAACCTTTCCTGCCAGAAAATCAACACCGGCGTTGCGATATAAATCGTGGAATAAGTTCCGGAAATAAGGCCGATTAACATCGCCAGGGTGAACGGCCGGATCACTTCCCCGCCGAAAATCAGGAGCACGATGACTACGACAAGTACGGTAAGCGAAGTGATTATTGTGCGAGATAGAGTAATGTTGACACACTTGTTGATGATCCGGTCCAGCGGCATCCGCTTGTGCTCCTTGGGGTACTCCTCCCTGATCCGGTCGAAAATGACGATCGTGTCGTTGATCGAGAAGCCGACGATGGTCAACAGCGCGGCCACGATTGTCAGGTCAATCTCCTTGCCCAGGATCGAAAGTACACAAACAGTGACCAGCACGTCATGTACCAGGGCGACGATCCCCCCGACCGCATACTTGAAATTGAACTTGAGACAGATGAAGGCCACCACCACCGAGGCAATCGAAATGACCACGATCGTCCAGAAATCAGACCTCAGCACCACGTCGAGGGAACTGACTGTCAGCACCAGCATGCCGAATATCACCGTTACCAGTACACCCAGGAAACTTTCCGCCTCGAAGCGGATCGATATGTAGATAATCATGCCGATCAGGGAGAACAACAGCGCCAGCATAGCTTTTTCTCTCAGTTCGGTGCCGATTTTTGGCCCCACCAGGTCGTTCTGTTCGATTGTGTAGGGATTGCCGGGTAATATCTGCTGGATCTGTTTCTGGATCGCGCCTAAATAATCCTGCTCGCCCTCGGAGAGCTGAAGGCGGATCAACACGTGGTTGCGGTCGCCGAAGTGGGTCACTTCATAAGAGGTCATTCCCGCGGCCCTGAGCGCTTCGCGCAATTGTTCAGGGCTCACTTCCTGTTCGAACTTGAGCTGGACCGCCGCCCCGCCGGTGAAGTCGATCCCGTACTTGAGACCTCCGCGCAGGATCATCGACAAGATGCCGAGTCCTATCAGGATCAGGGAAGCTGAGATCATGTACTTGCGGATTCCGATAAACTCGAAGTTGGGATTTTTGATTAATTCCAGCATGCTTTTTCTCCGGAGCTGCTCGGCTCTTGTCTCGGTTGGTTCAAAGAGAAATCGACTTGACGCTCTTGCGCTGCGTCCAGAGTTCGAATATTACCCGGGTGACGTAAATCGCGGTGAACATGCTCGTCGCCAGCCCGATACTCAGCGTGACCGCGAACCCCTTGATCGGACCGGTGCCGAACTGGAAAAGCACTATCGCGGCGAGGAAGGTGGTAAGGTTGCCATCGAGGATCGCGCTGAAAGCCCGGTCGTAACCGGCGTCGATTGCCGCCCGCAGGGTCTTGCCGCTTCTCAGCTCCTCGCGGATACGCTCGAAAATCAGCACGTTGGCGTCCACTGCCATGCCGATCGTGAGGATCAACCCGGCGATCCCGGGCAGGGTGAGGGTGGCGTTAAATCCGGCCAGTACGGCAAGCGTAATTATCATATCCAGTACCAGCGCGAAGTTCGCCACCAGCCCGCCGAACTTATAGTAGATCAGCATGAACAACACAACCAAGCTTAGGCCGATCAGCGCGGAAAGCTTGCCGCTCTGGATCGAATCGGCGCCCAGGGATGGCCCGATTGTCCGGCTTTCGGCTATCTGCAGCGGCGCCGGGAGAGCGCCGGCCCGCAGCACGATCGCCAGGTCGCGGGCTTTCTCCATGCTGGGCACCCCCTCGATCTGGGCCCGGCCGGAGGGTATGCGGGTGATGATGCGCGGGGCGAACTTCACGATTTTATCCAGCACGATCGCCAAGTCACGATTAATGAAGCGTTCGGAGATCGTCGCGAAGCTGTCGGTGCCCTCGCCGGTCATCTCCATCAACACCAGGGGCTTATTCGCCACCTTGGGATCATATCCGCTGCCCAGGGTGGCGCTGGCGTTGGCCAGGTACCCGCCGGTCATCTCCGGCCGCTTCTTCATCAGAAAGACACGTTTGTAGGCGGTGCCGTCCTGGCCGATATAGTCGGTGTCATCGTCGCCCCAGAGCACTTCCAGGGTGTCCGGCTCGTCGCCCTCATCCTGGCTGCGGTAAGGCAGGTAATCGACCGTGTTATCGACTTCCGCCAGCTCTACCGCCTGCTTTATTTGCGGCATATTGAGGTATTCCCGCACCAGCGGAACGTTATTCACCGGCACCAGGAGCTCACTTTCACGGCGTGTATCCTGGCCCCAGGGTGCCTGGAAAAAGAGCTTGCCGAACGGACGCTTTTCACTTTGATCTGCTGCGCCGGCCGTACCCAGCAGCTCTTCCAGCCCGCTGGTGTCCTGCCCGGCGGCTTTAACCGCGCCGGAGTCTTTGGCCGCGCTGTCCGCCGGGGCCTTTACTGCGGCAGCCGAATCCGCCGCCTCGTTTTCTCCGAACAGCTTCAGCGGATCGAAACTTTCCTTTTTCTCGCTATCGGCCGGAGCCAGCGAAGGCGTACCCCCGCTTCCCTCCTTCTTCTCAGTCACAACATAAAGGTTCTGCTCACCGATCAGTTCGTCCACCCGCGAAAGGATATCGAGGAACTGTTGCTGAGGCTTGCAAAGCTTGAATTCGAGGTAAGCGCTCTGTTCGACCAGCGCCCTGGCCCGGGCCGTATCGATAACCCCGGCCAGCTCGACGATAATCCTCTCATCGCCGGCTTTCTGGATCAGGGGCTCGCTGACACCGAACTGGTCCACTCGCGTGCGGATGATCTCGAGCGCCCGGTCGATAGCGTCCTTTTCCTCATCCGCGGACATGCTCATTTGGCTCTTATCCAGCTCCAGTACCAGGTGCATGCCGCCCTGCAGGTCAAGTCCCAGCTTGATGCTGCGTTCCTCGAGCTCACGCAGCCCCTGGGGATCGGAAAGGTGCATGGTGCGCCGCTTTTCCGGCGACATACGGCTGAGGTAGAAAGTGGGCCAGAGGTAGTAAAGCGAACCGACAATAACGGCGACAGTCAAAATTATCTTGAATTTCATGCTGCTGAACATTTGATTAAACTCCCATGCGGGTGAGTGCCGTATCTGATTGTCTGATCGTTTCGGGACCGCCGACGGGACAATTTAAACCAGACCCGAACGGGGGCGAATATTTTTAAACTTAAAAAATAGAAATCACTCAGGCTCTTGTCAACACAAAAAGTGCTCATGGAGTACGACTTACGCGGCTGCGCAGCTAATTCGCGTCTCCGGGACAGGGGAAAAAGACGCGTAAGTTGACCTGCAGGCTGTGAAAACGTCGGCCGGCGGTTACTTTTCCGGATAAGATGAAATGGTCGATCGCGAAATAACCCGTAAGGCGAAGCTCGTCTATCTCCCGACAGGCGGGATCGAAATCTCCGACCGCAAGTATGCGATCTCCTGGCCGGGCGAACGGGGAGTGGATGAGTTGGCCCGGAAGATCGGCCTGGCCGGGATGGTCGAGCCGGTGTGGGTCGAAGACTGCGGCTGTGTTTTTCGCGTGGTGGACGGATTCGGCAGATTGGCGGCGGCTCGTCGGGCGGGGATTGCCGAAGTGCCGGCCCTGGTCTTCCCGGCCGATACCGACCCGCAGGCGCTCATGCGCGCCCGCCTCCGCGACGTTGCCGGCCGGATCACGGCGGTGGAGACGGCCCGCCTGGTGGACAGGCTTGCCCGGGAGTTTCAGGTGGGGGACCCGGAGCTGGTGGAAGTATTTCTTCCGCTACTCGGTTTCGGCCCGTCCGGGAAAATTCTGGCCGACCTGCGCAGGCTCGCGCCTCTGGAGGAGCCGGTGGCCCGCTGGTGCGCGGAACAGGGCGTGGGCCTGCGGGAAGCGCTCCTGTGGGCCGCTTTCCCCCGGGAAGGCCAGCGGGCTATCCTGGTGCTGGTGCGTTCTGCTAAACCCGGCGGCAACCTCCTGCGCAGCTACCTCCGTCTGGTGCAGGAAATTTCGGTGCGCGACAGTTTGCCGGTCCAGGACGTTCTCTTCGACCGGGGGATCCGGGAAGTGCTGACCGATCCTCAGGCTACGGCATCCGGCGGCCGGGAAAAGATACACCGGATACTCCTGGCCCGGAGATATCCTTTATTCACTGAACTTACAGAACGATTCGAACGGTTGCGGCGGGAAATGAATCTTCCCGAGGGAGTGGGCCTGGAAGCGCCGCCGAACTTCGAGGGGGACCGTTTCACGCTTTCATTGTCCTTCGGTTCGGTCCCGGAGCTGGCCCGGACGCTCGGGAAACTGATCGATCTGGTCGGCAGCGGCGGGGTGGACGACCTGTTCGAACTACTGGGAGCGCCGGAGAAAGAAAAGCCGGAATGATCCAGCCCGCGGAGTTTTGCCGGTCGGACGAGTCTGGCGAGGACCGGGAGAAAGGCGCCGCCGGCATCCTTCTTGCGTAACCGCATGATTGTGAATAATTTACAAATATCGTTGCGGGCAAGAAGGATGCCGGCGGCGCCCCGGCCGGGGAACCCCATAACGCTCCGGTAGAACAACTCGGCGGCGGGCGGGCCGGCACGGTCATTGCGGAAGCACCGACAGGGGAGTTTCCGGCATTGGTGTTCTGGCAATGATTGTGCCGGCCCGCCTCCAACTCCCAGCCGTTTAAACCGCAAAACCATGACCATGCTGCATTCCTTCGATACTCTCTTCCTCCAACCGGACCTGGAAAACCACCCGCGGACCCGGGCGCTGATCCGGCGCATCCCCCATCGAAAGCTCGAAAGTATCGACCGGCTGGAGGAATTTTCGCGAAAGCAAAGGCTCGATCCCTCCCGCTCGGTGATCCGCGCCAAATACAACCTGGCTCTCTCGCCTTACCGCGGTCGCCTGGTCGAGGCCTGTCCGGCCAGCCCGGGAGCCAGATGCTGCCGCTACCGGGTGATTAACCTCGTCTCCGGCTGTCCCCTCGACTGTTCCTACTGCGTGCTGCAGGGTTACCTCAACCGGCCCACCATCCACGTCTTCCCCGACCTCGAAAAAGTGTTCCGGGAAGTGGATGCTGAGCTGGCTGACAGTCCGGCCCATCCGCTGCGCTACGGCACCGGTGAACTCTCAGACAGCCTGGCCCTGGACCATCTGACCGGCTTCTCGGCCGAACTCGTCGAATTTTTCGGAAACCGGCCCCGCTGCTGGTTCGAGCTCAAGACCAAGACCGTCAATGTCGGTAACCTGCTCGGGCTGAACAAAGCGCCCTCCAATATCGTGGTGAGCTGGTCGGTGAACCCGCAGAGCGTGATAGACAGCGAGGAGGCCGGGGCGCCGGCTATCGCTCAAAGGCTGGCGGCGGCCCGGCTGGTGCAGGAGAAAGGTTTTCACCTGGGCTTCCATTTCGATCCAGTCTTCCATTTCCGGGGCTGGGAAGACCATTACCGAAAGCTGGTGGAAGATATTTACGCGGTGGCCCGGCCGGGCAACGTGGCCTGGATCAGCTTGGGCTGCCTGAGGTTCAGCCCCTGGCTGATGCCCTATTTCCACGAACGGTTCAGCCGGCATCCGCTCCTGGCCGGGGAGCTGCACCCCGTGCCCCCGGATGGCAAGTACCGCTATCCCCAGGCCGTGCGGATCGACATTTACCGTAAGCTTTACCGCTGGATCAGGGACTTCGACCCGGAGGTTTACGTCTATCTCTGCATGGAGAATGCGGCCGCTTTCAGATGGGCCCTGGGCCGGGAGGTGGGGGAGGATGATCTGGCGGTGGAGCGCGGTTTCCCGGCCCCTCCTAAGATGTAGCTCGGACTTCTTTTTTGTTTAAATCTCCTGGAATTCCTCGAATCTCTGTTTCGGGGTAACCCGCCCCGGGCCAGCCGTAGGGGCGGCCCCCCGTGTCCGCCCGGTGGGCTGGTGGGTGGATCCGTGACATCCATATTTTATCCGTGCCATCCGTGATTCAGAATTATGGCTGTCACGCCAGCGAAAATGATTGCCCGGTTACACCGCTGTCGTCCCACCCGACCCCCGTGTCCGCCCTCTTTTGTATCGCTTTCTATGATACGTTTATAACCAGCCCAATCGGACCGGTGTCCGGTAGACCCTCCAGGAAAATAGCGCTGCCAGCAGGATTAACAGTGCGGTCAGGGACAAGCCGAATCGTTCGAATACCTGAAGCCCCAGCAGTACTGTGGTGATCACGATAAATAGACAGAGGGCGGCCAGACGCTTGCGGGCCAGCCGCAGCGGAGCGAGCTGCTTGGAGATTTCCCCCGGTATTTCTTCTCCTTTCACTCCGCTCAATAAATTTTCAATACCCGGCTGTACCCGAAAATGAACCACTGAAAGCAGAATCAGCAGAACCAAAAGCAGCAGAAGCTTGGTCAATAGGATTCTATTCTCGAACAGGTAAATCCAGGAGAACCCGCCCAGTGGGATAAGGAGCAGCCCACTGGCCAGGGCCGTCAATTGAAATACATAACATCTGCTTGCCGCCCCCTTGATGATATTTTCAAAATAGCGGTCCACGGCAAAAGGCGCTTTTCCGAACAGCACTCTTTCATTGACCACGATCAGGTTATAAAGCGGCGCGGACATAAAAACCACCGCCAGCACATGTATGAATTTTATCGCGTCATAAACCATTTTTGACCTCCTAACTTTTTCCGTCAGAATGTGACGACTCTTTCCGAATCCATGATCCATCCTGACAGTTCGGGCATGGTGGCCGCCTTAACCTCGGCGATTACTTCACTCCCGGCCATGCCGCATCGGGTAATACAAGTCTTACAAAGCTTGGCTTCAGCGCCGTTGGAGAGGGTATCCAGAAGCATCCGCTGAAGATCGAATTCACCCTCTTTCCCTAATCCTTTGCGAGCCAGATCCACCGCATCATTCATAAGAAAAATTCTGACTCCCATCCCATCCTTCAGGGCCTGTCCCGCAAGCCGCAGGGCGTTCCAGGTAACGTCAGTACCATCGTAGGGCGTCCGATTCAGAATTAGTAAAAGTTTCATGCACGTCTCCTCCAATTGATTATTTAATCTCGATTTCGCTTTAGGCATGCTGATCCAGCTCAGCTCGACAAAAGCGCCCTGAGTGTTTCCTCACAGAGACGAATTGCAGTTTCCAGGCCCGACCGGCCGCCCTTGTCAAAATCGTTCTGCCCCTGAGCCATCTGGTTTGTCACATGCGATAGGCAGACAATTTTTCTTTTTCTTGCTTCAGCCAGAGCTAAAAGGGCTGCCGCCTCCATTTCCACCGCCATTACACCTTGAAGTCTGCACTGAGAGGCGCGGGATGCCGTCTCGCGAAAAGGCGCGTCGGTGGTCCAGGTAGTGCCTCGATGAACCGGGATTCCTGCCTCTGTCAATCTCGAATTGACCCGCTTCAGAATGTTCCGGTCAGCCTCGACAAAAGAGGAGGGTGGCAGATAATGGTAACTTGTCCCCTCATCGCGTAGAGCGCCCTCGATCAATATAAAAAAGGGTGGGTCGATACCTTCGCCGATAAGCCCTGCCGAACCGAGAGTCACCAGGGACTGGCAACCGCTGGCAAACAGCTCTTCAGCCACCAGGACGGCAAATGGCGCACCGATAGTTCCTCCGATTATCCCGAACTCATTTTCCCCGCTTTTCCAGCGGTAAAGCCGGGTATGGAAACAAGGCCAATTTGGATCGAATTCTGCTTGTCTCGAAGAAGCCAGATATTCGAGAATCTCTCCATCAAAATCCAGAAGGCAGCCGGATGGCACCGGGCAGGGCGGGAGCCCCTTCTGCAGCCTGGATAGTTCAATCAATTTGCCGGGATTGAAGATAGTCGGTTCAGCCAGATCGTGGCTTATTATCGGGGGCAGGGGATTGCTATTCATGCAAAGTTACCTCCTGACCGGAACTCATTTCTTTCCCAACCGCTACCGGAAAGCCCAGGGCCTGCCAGTCTTGAACCCCTTCTTCCAGCCGCATTGCCTGAAAACCGTGCGCGCGGAGGATCTCCACGGCTTGGACCGAAAGAACGCAATACGGCCCTCGGCAATAAGCGACAATGTCCTGGCCCCTTGGCAGCTCGGAAAGACGACGCTCCAGCTCTTTCAATTGCATGGAAATTGCCCCGGGTATATGACCTGCGTGGTACTCGTCCCTCGGTCGTACGTCAAGTACCGTAACCGACCCATCCCTCACCCGCCGCAGAAGATATTCCCGGTCCACTGGTTCCATCCCTTCTTTTCCCTCGAAAAAACGATGAGTGATTCTCTCCACTTCAGCCAATCGGCACTTGGCCAGAATTCGCATGGCCCTGAAAAATTGGCAGACTTCCTGGTCGGCCAGCCGGTAATAGACGAATAATCCCTCTTTTCTCGTCTCCACGAGCCGGGCTGTACGCAAAATCTGCAAGTGTTGAGAGGCATTGGCTAAACTCAATCCGGTTTCTTGTGCCAGTGTTTCCACCGTTTTCTCGCTCTGGCAGATCAGGTCGAGAAGTTCCAGGCGTTTCGGGCTTGAAACAGCTTTGCCAATTCGCGCAAACTGTTCGTAAATCGAATCCTTGAATTGCCGGTTGGGATTTGTCATTCGAAGGTTCTCTGCTTAAACTAATAAACTAATCAATTGAATATTATATTATATAACTCCATCTCCTTTGTCAAGACCACCGAATTTAGTCGATGACAAGGTAAAAGCACTATAAAAACAAAGCCCTGACGCCACCGAATGCGGCGGCGTCAGGGCTGAACGATTGGCCTGGCTCTCTGTCTATCGTTTCAGCAGGAAGGGCGAGGTCCGGTTGGCGTCGAAGTCATTGACGAAGTAGTAGCCCCACTGGTCCTGGGAATCGCGCGTTACGCCGGTGAGCCGGCCGCTCACCCCAAAGCGGAAAGTAAAGGGCTTGTTGGAGCGCAGGGCCAGGTACAGCGTGTTGGAAGTGCTCTGCGGGTCGATTGTGAAGAGGAATTTTTCCTGTTTGCCGTGCATCTCCCGCGTCCCAGTCCCGGTCCCGATGCCCACGAAAGAGGCCCAGTCTTTTTCGAACGGATTGCCGTCCAGCCAGGAGTGACCGTAGCCGATATCGGTGCCGGCGTCGTAAGTCAGCGTGGCCTCGTACTTGGTGCCTGGCGCCAGGGGAGCGATACGCAGGACCACCCGGTATTCCTCCGCGGAACCCAGGGTGGTCGGCAGGCCCGTAAGTCCCAGGGCCGATGTGACTGTCTTTTCCGAATTCACCGGTACATCCACCCATGGCCCTTGTTGGGCCGCAGGCTGCTCTGGAACTGCCGCCTGCCCGCGCTTGAGCAGGAAGGGCGAGGTCCGGTTGGCGTCGAAGTCATTGACGAAGTAGTAGCCCCACTTGTCCTGGGAATCGCGCGTTACGCCGGTGAGCCGGTCGCTCACCCCAAAGCGGAAAGTAAAGGGCTTGTTGGAGCGCAGGGCCAGGTACAGCGTGTTTGAAGTGCTCTGCGGGTCGATTGTGAAGAGGAATTTTTCCTGTTTGTCGCGCATCTCCCGCGTCCCAGTCCCGGTTCCGATGCCCACGAAGGAGGCCCAGTCTTTTTCGAATGGGTTGCCGTCCAGCCAGGCGTAGCCGTAGCCGATATCGGTGCCGGCGTCGTAAGTCAGCGTGGCCTCGTACTTGGTGCCTGGCGCCAGGGGAGCGATACGCAGGACCACGCAGTAGTCCTGCGCGGAGCCCAGGGTGGTCGGCAGGCCCGTGAGCCCCAGGGCAGATGTAACCGTTTTCTCTGAATTCACCGGCACATCCACGAGGCCGGACTGGGCGAAGGCCATACCTTTAAAGAGAACTACACAAAGTAAGAACGACAGGAACTTCACCGGGGTCTTCATGGAAACCACTCTCCGATCTTTTACCTTCTGAAATGATACGAGGGGCGATAGACGGGTCGCCCGCGGGGCGGGGGGGTGAAAATCGCTCGAATTGCCCTTCCGTTACCGCGCGGCGTGGCCGAGGCTTACTTCGTTCCTTATTATTATTCCGCCTTACTCCGTAAACTCCCCCAGCCTGGCGAACTTGTCTATCCGCTGGCTCACCAGCTCTTCGGGGCTGAGCCTGGATAGCTGCCTGAGGTGCAGGATCAGGGTCTTCTGCAGGTTTTCCGCGGATGATTTGTAATCCATGTGCGCCCCGCCGTTGGGCTCCGCAATCACCTCGTCGACCACCCCGAATCCGTAGAGGCTGGCCGCATCGAGCTTGAGCGCCTCGGCGCTCTTCTCCTTCTGGCCGTCGTCGCGCCAGAGGATCGAGGCGCAGCCCTCGGGGCTGATCACGCTGTAGATCGCGTTCTCGAACATCAGCACCCGGTTGCCCATGCCCAGGGCCAATGCTCCGCCGCTGCCTCCCTCGCCGATCACCACCGCCACCAGCGGGGTCCGCAGCATCGCCATCTCCCGCAGATTCCGCGCGATCGCCTCCGCCTGGCCCCGCTCCTCGGCCCCGATCCCCGGATACGCGCCCGGTGTGTCGATCAGCGTCACTATCGCTCGGCCGAACTTCTCCGCCTGCTTCATCAGACGCAGCGCCTTGCGGTAACCCTCGGGATGGGCCATGCCGAAATTGCGGAAAATCTTCTCCTTGGTGTCGCGCCCCTTCTGCTGGCCGATCACCATCAGCGATTTGCCGTCCAGCCGGGCCCAGCCCGCTATGATACTCGGGTCGTCACGGAACGAACGGTCGCCGTGCAGCTCCACGAAATCCTCGAAGACCGTGTGGATGTAATCCAGCGAGTAGGGGCGGCTGGGGTGGCGCGCAAGCTGTACCCGCTGATAAGGCGTGATCTTGCGGTACACCTCGTCCCTCATCTTCTCCAGCTTCTTCTCCAGCTTCTCGATCTCGTCGTGCAGCTCGACGTCCTCGCTGGTGGCGGTCCGCCGAAGCTCCGCGATCCGTTCCATGACTTTCTGAATCGGTTGCTCGAAATCGAGGAAATAGCCGTTCATCTAAGCTCGCTCCGTGATAAGCCCCGCGCCGCTGGACCTGCTCCGCTTCCGAGGTTCTGCATAGAACCACGGGCAAATGTAAGGGAGGGTTTCAAACCCTCCCCTACTGAATCGAACGGCGGGCGAATTAAAATAACGACCGGTTTAGGCAATTGAAGACGCCCAGCAGCCCGCTGCTGGGCGTCTTCAATTTGGAGTAAAGACCCTGGCCGGTCAAGCCTTTTGCCGTTGCGCCGCAGAGGCATTTCGTAAAACCAGCCCGGGTCCAACCGTAGGGGCGACCGGCTGCCGCCCGCAGGGTATTTTTTGTAGGGGCGGACCCCCGTGTCCGCCCGGTGGGCTGCTGGGCGGATCCGT
>Ga0214473_10000459_pt1 | contig 57436 bp, 50 predicted proteins | sample RVTome_7_FD_203509 | JGI IMG/M metagenome (GOLD analysis project Ga0214473, IMG submission 203509) | Soil microbial communities from uranium-contaminated site in the Upper Colorado River Basin, Wyoming, United States - RVT98D197 | ecosystem: Environmental > Terrestrial > Soil > Contaminated >... | reverse complement strand
GGCTGGTCCACCTGCCGAGGACAAAGAAAAGACCAAGAACCAATGAAGACAAAAGAGAGAATGAATCAAAAAAAGTGTTACCCATGTGCCCGGTCTAATGTGTAACCTATGTACCCGGTCGTACAGGGTGGCCCACAGCTTTGCTGTGGGTTCCTTGATTAGACCTGGACTCTGGCTTTCGCCAGGGTGACGGCCGCTTGCTGGTCCTCTCTTTTGAGGGGATCCGAGGGCGTGTTCCTGGGCAAAAGAGGCAGACGCCCTCGCCTGCCTTCATCAAAAGACTGGATTCCGGCTTTCGCCGGAATGACGGAGAAAAATCCGGTGCTTAGTAAACGCCCACTTCCGCCGGGGCCAGAGACACGTAGATGGTCTTCTTAACCGTGCGGTACTGCACTTTTCCCTCGCGGGCCAGCCAGCCCAGGGCCTGGTAGGTCAACGTGGGTGTCTCGCCCAGAGCCTTGGGGAGCTGGGAGATGGACAGTTCGTTTCGCTTCTGCAACAGTTCCCAGAGCCTTCCGGCCGCTTCACCGATTTGATCCCTCATTGCATTCTCCTTTCGCGCCGTATTCGGCGCTTCCACAGTATACAACATCTTATCGGTTGTCAAGTTTGTGTTATTACCGAGTGCCCAGGTCCGGGAGGTTGGGAAAACGTTCCGGCGCGACGCCGGTGTCTATCCATCGCCGCCGGCGAGCTTGGTCGTTCCCTCCTCTACTTCCTTCGGGGGGAGCGTATCCGGTGGGTAGTTGCCGAGCAGGCCGACGTTGATCTCCCGGCCGGCGATAAACTCCTCCACCAGGACGGGCTGCTTGAACCTTTCGAAGATCGCAGCGGCCAACCTAAACAGAGCTGTAAAAGGGCAGGTCCAATCACCCGGACACAGCGTTAGCGGGCGACGTCTGACCGTGACCTCTTCAGCTTGCGCCAGAGAGTGGCCGGGCTGATCCCCAGAATCCTGGCCGCTTGTGCGCGGTGGCCGTGGGTGGCTTCCAACACGGCGTTGATCTGATCGATTTCGATTTCCTTCAGACTCCTGAGATGCGATCGCCGCATCTGCTCATCCTGTTTTTCAGCACTGAGGAGTCGCGGCGGTAAATGCTCAAGCCGGACATCTCCGGCCCCGCTCATTACCGCGGCCCGCTCGATGGCGTTTTCAAGCTCTCGCACGTTGCCGGGCCAGGGGTAATCCCTGAAGAACCGCAGACAAGTGTCGTCAAGATGTAAATCGGGCATGTTCAGCTTGGCGGCGATCTTCCGCACCAGATGGTCGGTCAGTGGCAGGATATCCTCCGGTCGCTCCCTGAGCGGCGGAACGACGATCTCGATCACGCGAAGGCGGTACAGCAAATCCCGACGGAACCGCCCGTCGATAACCGCCTGGTCGAGGTTGCGATTGGTGGCCGCGATGATACGGGTGTCGACCTTGCGGGGTATGCTCTCGCCGATTCGCAATATCTCTCGTTCCTGCAGCACCCGCAGCAACTTCACCTGGGTGGACAGGCTGATATCCCCTATTTCATCCAGCAGGATCGTTCCCCGGGCCGCCTGCTCGAACAACCCGATTCTGTCCCGGACCGCGCCGGTGAAAGAACCGACGCGATGTCCGAACAATTCGCTCTCCAGAAGAGTTTCTGGGAGGGCGCCGCAGTTGACAGAGAGCATCGCGTAAGTTGATCGCCGCGACGCGGCATGGATGTGACGAGCGATCACCTCCTTCCCGACACCGGTCTCACCCGTTATCAGGACCGGAGAGTCGAAGGGCGCCGCTCGGTCGGCCATCCGGAGAGCCAGCGCGAACGCGCCACTGGGCACGGTTGCCGGGAAATCGTCCGGACGGCTTTCTGGTCCGGGTCTGGTTGTCACTCTGTTATCTCTCATCCCTTGCCGGGGCAAGATGCCATTTCAATTTGAAAGGATCATATTGCAATATGGTATCAAAGGTATACTTGTCAAGCATTATTCGCATTGCTAATATGTTGATACAACACAAAATACGCAGACTCAGCAACGGTGGCAAGTGCTTTGCTGATGATGACTTCCATAAACGAAGTGATATGTGACTCGGAAGGATCTTTGGAGAACCAAACAGCGCCATGAGCACGCGACGCAAGGACGGTGGGCTGAGCGGTATCATGGGGACCGGTTCGACGCTCAGACGGCGGATCGTAGCAGTCCAACTGGCCGCGGCCTTACTGCCTCTGGCGCTGGCCGGCTTCGGATCGTGGCTGGTCTTCGGCAAGCTGCTGGAGCAGAAGTCATCGGAGCTTCTTCAGACAGTTGTTCACAGTCATGCCAAGGCCATTGAAGCCAATCTCGAGGAACAGGTTCATCTGCTGCAATTGGCCGCGGCAACCCATTCTTTGAATGAGATCAGCAGTCCCGCCCGGCTGCGCCGGGTGCTGGATAATCTGAACAGCACAAGCAATGAGGGATTCGTAGACCTGGGCGTTTTCAACCTGGCCGGAGATCACATAGCTTACATCGGACCATACAATCTTCAAGGCCTCAATTACCGGGACAAGGAGTGGTTCAGAGAGGTGACGGACTCGGGCGCCTGTGTCAGCGATGTGTTCATGGGCAACCGGCAGGCGCCGCACTGCATCGTGGCCGTTAAGCAGTCGGTGGAAAACGGCGATGGTTGGATACTCCGCGCCACCATCAACAGCGATCAATTCGATCGGCTGGTGCAATCCAGCAATCTCGGGGAAGGCGGCGACGTATACATCGTCAATCGCGAGGGGTTGTATCAATCCACACCACGTACCGGCTCACTGCTCAGCCGCGCGCCGGGACCGCTCGTCGCCGTTCATCCCGGGGTCAGAGAAGTACGTCTGCAGGTAGCCGGCTCAGACAGAATAATGGTCACAACCTGGATAAACAACAACCGTTGGCTGCTGGTGGCGCAACAGCAGTTGGCCGCGGTGAAGGCCCCGGTCAACAAAGCGATAGCAGAAGGGGCGCTGGTGGTGGCGGCGTCTATTCTTCTTCTAATGGCCACCACGTTTTTCGCCACCCGGCATCTGACCGCCCGGATCGACCGAGCCAATGCCGAGCGGGAAAAGGCCAACCAGGCGTTCATCCGCTCGGCGAAGCTGGCTTCGATCGGCGAGCTGGCCACTGGGCTGGCCCACGAGATCAACAACCCCCTGGCCATAATCAGCGCCGAGCAGACCAACATCGCCGATGTTTTGGAGCAGGCTCGGTCGGGTCCCGCCGACTATGCACTGGCATTGGACTCCGTGAGACGTTGTCAGAACCAGGTGCGACGCTGCGCGACAATCACGCAGAAGCTGCTTCAATTCGGCAGAAGCAAGGATTCGCACGTAGAGCCCACCAGGCTGGCCCCGAGGTTGAGGGAGATCAAGGCCCTCATGGAGCGTCAGGCCCGGCTTCGTGACATTTCAATCAATCTGCATGTCGAAGATAAGCTGCCGCCGGTTATGGCTGATCCGATTGAGATGGAACAGGTATTCGTCAATCTGATCACCAATGCGTTCGACGCCATGCCCGGCGGCGGCGAAGTCACGATTCGGGCGGATCTGGACGGGGACAAAGTCCTGTTGGAGGTTGCCGACTCGGGTACCGGCATACCGCCCGAGGATCTCGATCGTGTTTTCGAACCGTTCTTTACGACCAAGCCAGCGGGAAGGGGCACCGGCCTGGGTTTGACGGTCTGCTATGGCATAGTGCGATCGTGGGGGGGCGCCATCCGTGTTGATAGCGAGTTCGGAAAAGGGACCACCATCGACCTGTGGATTCCCGTGGATCCAACGGATGTGACCGTCCGCGGGCGCAGAGGAACTTGATGCCAACTACTGATGACAAATACAAAATCCTGTTGGTGGACGATGAGGAGGAGTTCCTGGCCGCTACCTCGCAGGCTCTGGTCAGACGGGGAATGGATGTCGATGTCGCGCCCAACGGTGTGACCGCTATCGAAATGGTGAACCGGAAGCGATATGATGTCGTCGTACTGGACGTGCGGATGCCCGACATCGACGGCATTGAAGTGTTCGGGATCATTCGTAGTAAGCAACCCGGATTGCCGGTGATCATGCTGACCGGGCACGCCTCAATCGACGAGGCCTTTCAAACGTCTCGAAACGGCATCGCCGATTATCTCACCAAACCAATCGATATGGATGATTTGGCCGCCCGTGTTCGTCAAGTGGTGGTTCAATCACAACAGCACCGTCGGTCGGAGCACCCGCCGGTCGAGGTAGTCGGACTTGACGCGGCAATCAGGGTCATGCTGATAGATGACGAAGCGGAGTTTCTGGACTCAATGAACCGTGTGCTCCGACGTCGCAACATGGAAGTCGTCACGGCCGCAAGCGGTGAGGAAGCTCTGGCCCTTCTGAAAGAGAATCTTGCTGACGTGGTAGTGCTCGATGTTAAGATGCCCGGGATGGATGGGCTGGGAGTTTTGAAACGGATCAAGCGCCGGCACCCCAGTGTACAGGTGATTATGCTTACCGGTCATCCGTCACTTGAGGCCGCTATGGAGTCGGTCAAGCTGGGCGCGAACGAATACTTGAAGAAGCCGCCTGATTTGGATCAACTGGTGGCGGCTATCTATCGGCTGTTTGAATGCCGGCAGGACCTTCTGGAGCGACAGAGAGCAGAACTGATAGAGAACATCCGCAACCGGTTTCCAGTCTGAAGCGAGTTCTAAAGGACGGACGACCAAATGAACGAACTTAAACTCAACGACAAATCCTACCGCGTGGATTCGGAAGGCTTCCTGCTGGACTATCATCAGTGGGACGAGAATTTTGTCGAGGGCATGGCGTCCAGGTCGGGTATCTCGGAAGGTCTGACCGGGAAGCACTGGGAGGTCATCCGTTACATCCGCAATACATACGACGAACTCGGCAAGTGCCCGCTGGTTTATCAGACCTGCAGATACACCGACCTTCAATTGAAAGAACTTGAGAGCCTCTTCCCTGCTGGTTATATGCGGGGGGCCTGCAAGCTGTCGGGCATCACTTACAAAGAGAGCTATCTCAACTACGCCTGGGCGGAGAATGTAACCGATGACGCTGCCGGCTTCACGCCACACAAAACGTACGTTATAGATTCCCGGGGGTTTCTGGTGAGAGCGCACGACTGGGACAGACAATTCGCCGTACTCAAGGCCACGGAACTAAAGATCCCGGGAGGATTGTCCACAAAACACTGGCAGATCATCAACTTTCTGCGGCGCCACTACCTGGAGCGCCGAGAGGTTCCAACTGTATTCGAAACCTGTGAAAAGAACGACCTGGAACTGGACGAACTCGAACGCTTGTTCCCCGACGGGTATCATCGGGGGGCGGTCAAGATCGCAGGGTTGAGAGTCAGGTGAGATGCACAAGACGGGCGAGAGCCAAAAACGCCGCCGAGGCCGCTTGAGAAAGGACATATCATGAGTGCCGACAGACCCCTCAATGCTAAGTACTCACTTGATTCCGATGGCTTCCTTCTGGACCCTAAGCAATGGGACCGGGAGTATGCGGCGGAAACGGCGGGGCAGGTTGGAGTCCCGGGTGGCCTGACCAAAGGGCACTGGGACGTAATAGACTACATTCGCTCAGTCTATTCTGATTCTGGGAAATGTCCCCTGGTTTACGAAACCTGCCGCGTATGTGGCATGACCCTGAAGGACCTGAAGAGGCTTTTCCCGGCCGGCTATCTTCGGGGCGCCTGCAGGCTGGCTGGTTGCACGTATCGAGAAGCGTACCTGAGTCAGTGCAGTCTTCCGGCGACCGCCGACGATCTTAACGTGATCTCCGCGAACAAAGTATACAAGGTCGATGTGCGCGGCTTTCTGGTTAACCCGGACGATTGGGATGAGTACTATGCCGCCTTCCGAGCGAATGATATGAAAATCCCGGGCGGTCGGCTGACGGACGACCACTGGCGTATTATCCACTTCCTTCGGAAGAGATTCGCGGAGAGCGGTGCGGTCCCGACGATTTACGAGACTTGCGACGCGAATGAGATCGACCTGGAAGAACTTGAGCGGCTTTTCCCTGACGGGTACCACCGCGGGGCCGTGAAGGTCGCCGGCCTGAGAGTTATATGAGGCGCTTTCGGGGTAAAGTGTTTCGACCGACGCAGCCGCGGGCTTAGGACAACGGTCGACCTCCGGTGAAAGGAGATGACATCGATTCATTCGAGAGCGACAATAAGGTTTATGAGTTGGATTCGGATGGTTTCCTGGTTGACCCCGCAAAGTGGGACAAGGACTTCCCGGTCCTCGGAGGAACCTGCCGCCTGGCGGGCGTGACCTATCGCAATGTAACGGCGGACCATACGCACTGTCCGCTGCCGGGTCAAAAAGGCTCCCAGGAGAACGTTAATCTGATCTACGACGTTGACGTGCGACGTTTCTTGATAGATCCAAACCAGTGGGATGAATACTACACCGTCCACCGCGCGTGTGAAGTGAGACTGCCGGGCGGGGCATTATCCGTCAAGCATTGGGGCATTATTCGCTTCCTTGGCAACTGCTTCGACGATCGCGGGTCAGTCCCCACCGTATATGAAAATTGCGAACGCTGTGCGATAGGGTTTGAGGAGCTTGAACGGCTTTTCCCCAACGGGTATTATTGGGGCGTTGTGAAACTCTCCGGACGGAGAGTGAGGTAGGATGCACATGACGGGCGAGAGCCAGGTTACGATTACGTGCGTGTCTATGGGTACACGTGAATCCGTCATTGACACGGAGTTGTGGTGGCAATGAGGAAATTCCGCAAAGATCGAACGACGGCGGCCGTCGACCTAAGACGGCTGATGAAACTGGCGCCGGTCGCCTGGGGAATCGTGATTGTCTATGTCGCTGCTTGCTCGTCGGCCGCCTCCATAGGTCCGTTTGAAATACACACCGCCGACAGCAGCGCCGTCCTGAGCCTTCGTATGGCCGCTCAGTTGCGAATGGACTGGGAGAACAAGGACGGAGGTATTCAATCCGACCGATCCAGCACCCTCAGCATGCAAGCCCGACGGATCCGGCCAAGTGTAGCTGTCGATCTGCCCAAGCAGCGACTCCGATTCTATCTGCATCTCAGTACCGCACCTGGCTCGCTTGAGTTGATGGATCTCTACTTCGACTACCGACTCGGTCGCAGCTTCCAACTTCGCGCCGGGCAATACAAAACGCCGTTCACCCGTTACCGCATCCAGTCCTATCAGCGCCTGACCTTTGTCGATTGGGCCGTGGTCACCAAGTACTTCGGGGCCGAACGTCAAATGGGCTTTACTATTCACAACGGCTACGAAAACCCGTCGCGCTGGGGATATGCTGCAGGCGTTTTCAGCGGCGTCAACGCGCGTGCTTCGCATGCCGTAGGACTCGCGACAATCTACGGTGAGCCGAGTGTTAACCCGTCCGATCTGTCCGACCCCGGCCCCAAAGCGAGGTTTCATCCGGAACTGTTCGGACATGTTTCGTTTAATACGGGAGGTATCGATGTCCGCTCGGACAGCGATGAGAAGAGCCAGGGATGGCGCAGCAGTTTCGCCGCCAGCCTGTCCTGGGACCTTGATCCCGACCAATATCAGGACCTGGCTCTGCGGCTGGCGCCGGAGATGCTGCTCAAACACCGAGGAGTGTCTTTCATGGCCGCCGGTTATATCGGGTTCGTTCCCATCGCCAACTCGCTGCGCACGCGACTGGCCATGACGGGCCTTCTGGCGCAATCCTCGCTGCGCCTGACCGACCGCTATGAAGTATCCCTACGGTACGCAGTGGTTGACATGGAAGAGGCAGTCCTTAACGACGCTTTCCTCCGTGCGGCCCGGTTGGTCAATGCCGCTCAAGAACAACTCAGCGATTCGACGCTGACTCAAGAGGAATTCAACGATCTAAAGAAACGCTACCGCGACGCCGGACGAACCAAGAGAGAGCAGGAACTGACCGCGGGATGCAACATCTACCTGCAAGGCCATTCCCTCAAGTGGCAGAGCGACGTCGGCTGGCTTCGGCGCACCATTCGAGAAGGTGAAGCGATGAACGACATAACCGTTCGTTCGCAGTTACAGTTGGCATTCTAACAAACGAAGTGCCGCCTGCGCCATGAAACGAGTTGATAATAACCGGTGATAGGATGAACTCAGTCGGAAAGGTCGCGAGTTCCATGAAACGCGTGATGGTGTATACCAGATATTACCGTGTAGACTCCGAAGGTCTACTACTAAACTGCGACGAGTGGGACCAGAGTTTCGTCAGGGCCATGGCTCTCGGCGTAGGAATCTCCGACGACCTCACCGAGAAGCAATGGGGGCTCATCAACTCCCGCGTGGCAGGTACCGAGAGAATTGCGAAGTCCCCACCGTCTATGAAACCTGCACATCCGACTATTTGGAACGGGACGAACGCGAACCCTTGTTTCCCGACGAATATCGCCGGGGAGCGGTCAAGAAAGCCGGATTGAGGGTGAGATGACCGGATGAGGCCACTGGAGGACAGCGTGATATCCAATCGCACTACCATAACTGATGTTCTCCCGAACGATTTCGCGGAGTACCGGCTCCTATACAGTCTTCAGAAGTTGATGTCGAGTCGGTTCTACAAGGTTGTGTCATGCGTTCTTCAAAGCCACGGCAGTCCGATCCGGTGGGGCCCGGTCGACAAAGTGACTCCGATGACGTTCTCAGTTTCGGGAGGGTAATGACAGGCCATTTACCTGAGAGTGCGGAATGATGAATTCGACAATCAACGTTTTCAACGAGGAGCAGCAACATGGCTGAATGGCAAGGGTGGAACAAGATAAGGTATGAAGCGCAACTCGACCCCGATTTCGCCCGAGACATTGCGTCAATCCCGGGCGGGGAGCAACTGTTTAGCTGCATCCAGTGTGGCACCTGCAGCGGCATGTGCCCGCTCAGCCCGTACATGGACTACACTCCGCGCCAGATAATCGCGATGATCCGGGCCGGATTCAAGGGTGAAGTCCTCACCAGCTACACCACCTGGCTGTGCGCATCCTGCTACGCCTGTACCGTCGAATGCCCTAATGAGATCAAGATCACCGACATCATGTATGCCGCGAAACGGGTGGCTATCCGCACCGGATCATATCCCAAACGCTTTCCGGTTCCGGTTCTTGCGGACGAGTTCTTCAGAGGAGTTGAAAAGAACGGCCGCAGCAGCGAAAGCTGGCTGCTTATCCGCTTTTTTCTCAAGACCAATCCGTTCCGGATTCTCAAGCAAGCCGGCCTTGGTCTGCGCCTGCTGCGCAGAGGCCGGATGAGCCTGAAAAAGGAATCTGTTCGTGAGAAGGTACAACTCAGGTCCATCATGAAGGCGCTTGAGAAAGAGTACATGGTTGAAATGGCGTCAGCGTCCGAGGTGAAGTCATGAGTTATCTGTATTTCCCGGGCTGCTCGCTCAAGAGCACCGGTCGAGCCTACGAGGAATCACTACTTGCTCTCTTCCGATCCTTAGAGAAACCTCTCGTGGAGCTGGATGATTGGAATTGCTGCGGCGCGACGGCTTACATGTCCGTCAGTGAGCTGAAGGCGTTCGCGCTGTGCGCCCGCAACTTCGCACTAGCCGAAAGGCAGAGGTCCGACGATCCGAGCGATCTGGTAGTGCCGTGCGCGGCCTGTTACCTGGGACTGGTCAAGGCCATGCACTACCTCAAGGAACACCTCAATGTGCTCGAAAAAGTCAACCGGGCACTGGGTGCGGCCGGACTTGAGTACACCAATCGCACCAAGGTGCGCCATCCACTTGATGTGCTGGTGAACGACATCGGCGCTGACGCGATCGCCTCGCGTGTACGGCGTCCCCTCACCGGGTTGCGGGTGGCCTGCTACTACGGTTGTCAGTTAGTACGGCCGTATGCGTTGTTCGACGATCAGCACGAACCCGTCACCATGGAAACACTCATGCAATCTCTCGGCGCCGACGTCATCGATTGGCCGATCAAGACCCGCTGCTGCGGTGGATCATTGACCGGCACTGTGCAGGAGGTCGGCTTGCGGCTCAGCCACATCATACTGTCCGAGGCTGCCAAGCGAGGGTGCGACGTCATCGTAACCGCCTGCCCGCTTTGCCAATTCAATCTGGAATGCTACCAGAAGAAGATGAGCAGCATATTCTCGCCGCCTGTCGATGTACCCGTACTCTACTTCACTCAGCTGATGGGTATGGCCCTGGGGGTCCCTCAGAAGGAGGTCGGATTGCAGCGTCTGATGGTACCGCTGAAGCCGCTCGCGACGGGAGAAGTTGCTGCCGGAGGTATCTATGTCAACCAGTGATTACGGAAACGGTAGCGACATCAAAATCGGCGTCTACGTCTGTCATTGTGGTGTCAATATCGCCGGCAAGGTAAACATCAAGGAGGTCGTTGAATTCGCCAGGAGCTTACCCCACGTGACGGTGGCAAAGGGATACGAATTCATGTGTTCCGATCCAGGTCAAGAACTGATTCAGGCAGATATCCGCGAAGGACTGATAAATCGGGTGGTGGTGGCCTCCTGCTCACCTCTGATGCATGAAGCAACCTTCCGGACGGCGGTAGGCAAGGCTGAGGTAAACCCTTTCCTTTTCCACATGGTCAATATCCGAGAGCATGTAAGCTGGGTCACGGCGGATCAGGGAGCGGCAACCAGAAAGGCTGAAGCCCTGGTCGCAGCGGGAGTCCACCGGGTAGCACGGCATCGCCCGCTGGAGCGCCAGCAGGTGTCAGTGCATCCGGATGTGCTGATTGTCGGCGGTGGGATCGCGGGAATCCAGGCAGCTCTGACCTTAGCTCAGGCCGGTAAGAAGGTCTATCTGGTAGAGCGTCAGCCCTCAATCGGTGGACACATGTCCAAATTCGACAAGACCTTTCCGACCCTCGATTGCGCGGCCTGTATCCTCACGCCCAAAATGGTGTCCGTTAGCCAGCATCCTAATATCCGCTTGATGACCTGGGCCGAAGTTGCCGAGGTGCAGGGCTATGTCGGCAATTTTAAGGTGAAGGTCAAGATGAAACCTCGGTACGTAAACGTTGACACATGCATCAACTGCGGTCTTTGTTACACGGCATGTCTCAGCCGTCCCGTGCCGAAATTCAGGAGGTTGACGCTGGGCGGACAGGTTATCAAGAAAGGAAGGGCTTTGGAGATGCGCCGTTCGGAAGCAATCGCAACTGAGCGCGACGCGACCGTTCTCTCCGACGCTCCGCTAAAGGTTGAGGCGGTTTCAACGCCGGAGAAAGGAGTTTCCTGATGGACACAACTTCAACGTCAAACCGCCTCTCACGTCAGACTATTGAGACGATCGTTAACAATTATGGGGCCAAACCGACGGCCTTGATCATGATACTTCAGGATGTTCAGAAGCACTATCGTTATCTGCCTTTGGACGTTCTGAGATTGACCGCAAGAGAAATGAATCTTCCGTTCGCGCAGATATATGGCGTGGCCACCTTCTACAGGTCATTTAGCCTGGAGCCTAAGGGTAAGAATCACATCTGTGTTTGCACCGGGACCGCCTGTCATGTGCGGCAGGCGGACGTGATCGTGGACAAGCTCCAGCGGGACTTAAGCATCAAACCGGGTGAGACTACCCCCGATATGGAGTTCAGTCTTGAGACGGTCAATTGCCTGGGAGCCTGCGCCCTTGGCCCTCTTGTCACAGCCAATGATGTGTATTACGGTAACATGACTGTCTCCAAAGTTGATAAAATGATGGCTAAGCTGCGGGGCAAGGAAACTATAGAGGAAACTGAAGCAGAGGAGGCGGCATGAACCCCACAAGACTTTCCTCTCCTCGAGCGTTGATAGATCTGAGAGATCAGCTTGTCGACCAGCGGGAAGAAGGTAAAACTATCATCACCGTTTGTGCCGGTACCGGTTGTGTGGTCTGCGGATGTGAACCTGTCGCGGCCGCTTTTCGGGAAGCGCTTCAGCAAAGCCAACTCGATAAAGACGTCGAAATCAGGACGACGGGTTGCCATGGTTTCTGCGAGCGCGGTCCGCTGGTCGTCATCCAACCGGATGGGATATTCTATCAGAGAACAAGACCGGCCGACGCCAAGGTGATTGTCGAGCGCACCATCAAGAGCGGTGAGCTGGTCAAGAAACTTCTTTACCGTGACCCTCAGACCAAGGAGGTCATAGTCCACGAAAGGGATATTCCCTTCTACAAGAAACAGATGCGCTTGGTCTTCGGGAAAAACGGCTTTATGGATCCTACTTCTATCCATGACTATATCGCCCTCGGCGGTTATCAGGCCTTGGCCGAGGCTCTCACCGCGATGGAGCCCGAAGAAATCATAGAGGAGGTCAAAAAATCGGGGCTTCGAGGTCGTGGCGGCGGAGGCTTCCCCACTGGCAGAAAATGGGCATCATGCCGGCGTGCTAAAGAGGAACCGAAATATGTCATCTGTAATGCCGACGAAGGTGACCCCGGAGCTTTCATGGACCGTTCCCTATTAGAGGGCAATCCCCATGCCGTGATTGAAGGAATGATTATCGGCGCTTATGCCATCGGCAGCAATGACGGCTTTGTCTATGTGCGAAACGAATATCCATTGGCGGTCAAAAACCTCACCATAGCCGTAGCGGCAGCCCACGAATACGGTCTGCTCGGAGACAATATCCTGGGAACCGGCTTCACGTTCGATATCGGACTGTCCAGGGGTGGAGGGGCCTTTGTCTGCGGCGAATCTACGGCTCTGATGGCATCGCTCGAAGGGAAAGTAGGGGAACCCCGCGCCAAGTACATCCACACGATTGAGGCCGGCCTGTGGAATAAGCCTTCCAATCTAAACAACGTTGAGACCTGGGCCAATGTGCCATTAATAATTGAAAAGGGAGCAGATTGGTACGCTAAGATCGGGACTCAGGGATCAAAAGGCACGAAGGTATTTGCTCTTACCGGCAAAGTCAACAACACCGGCCTGGTCGAGGTTCCGATGGGAATTACCTTGCGTGAGATAATCTGTGACATCGGCGGAGGAGTACCCGGAAATAAGAGGTTGAAGGGCGTGCAAACCGGCGGCCCCTCAGGCGGCATATTGAGGGTCGGAACCGATGGCGCAGGCGCACCTGAGGATGGTGCTCGTGAAGATGAGGCGGCGGTGAATCTCATAGACCTGCCGGTCGATTTTGACGAGTTAACCAAGGCGGGGTCGATGATGGGATCCGGCGGCATGATTGTGATGGATGAGGACTCCTGTGTGGTCGATGTCGCCAAGTATTTCCTCAATTTCCTTCAGGAGGAGAGCTGCGGGAAATGCCTTCCGTGTCGAGAGGGGTTGCGCCTGATGCTGAGCATTTTGACGCGAATAAGCGAGGGCAGAGGAGAGCTGGAGGATATCGACATATTGAACGAGATTTCGCGAACGCTTTCTGATACCAGTCTGTGTGACCTTGGCCGGAGCGCCCCCAACCCGATTCACTCTACTATCCGCTATTTCCGTCAGGAATACGTGGCGCACATCGCCGACAAGCGGTGCCCGGCCGGGGTCTGCAAGGAACTCGTCTCACACGCCATCGATGAGAACTGCATCGGCTGCCATGTCTGCTTCAAGGTCTGCCCCTCCGACGCGATTGTAGGCAGTCCGAAACAGCTCTACACGATTATTCAGGAAAAGTGCATTCAATGTGGCGCTTGCTACCAGATCTGCAATTACAACGCCATCAGACGCGTTAAACGAGGCGGGGGCGAAATGGTGCAGCGTCGGGCTGGCGAAGTCTGGAAACCAAGAACCAAGGAAAAACCCGTTACCGCGGCATAGGAGAACAGCTTTATGGCCAAGGTACCAATAAAGATCGATGGTCATCCTATCGAAGTTGAAGAGGGTACGCATGTGCTTGAGGCCGCTCAGTCTCTGGGAATCGATATTCCTACCCTCTGCCATTACCCGTATATGACGCCGTACGCGGTATGCCGCATCTGTTCGGTGGAGGCCCGCGACGACAAAGGCTGGACCAAAATCGTTACAGCCTGCAATTATCCGGTCTGGGACGGCCTTGAGATCTACACCGACACGCCCAGAGTGCGCAACGCCCGTCGCATCAATCTGGAGATGTTGATGTCCCGTTGCGCCCAGCTACCGGTGCTCCAGCAACTCGCGGAACGATTTGGCGTCGAAAAGCCGCGCTGGGGCTTCGGTGAGGATACCTGCATTCTCTGCGGTCTATGTGTGAGGGTTTGCGATGAAGTCGTGGGCGCCCATGCCTTGACGTTCAGCGAGCGTGGGATTTTCCGCAAAGTCTCAACACCGTTTGACCAAGAGAGTGACGACTGTATACTGTGCGGCGCTTGCGCCCAAGTATGTCCGACCGGACATATCGTCATGAACGATATCGAAGGGCGAGCAGTTATCCATGAGGAGTTCTCTATGGGGCCGAACTCGGCGATTTCCGTGCCGTTTCGCCAGGCTGTTCCGAACGTCCCAATAATCAACCCTGAGCAGTGCATTCACTTCAGCACCGGCGGTTGCGAAGTATGCTCGGAAGCCTGCCCTAAAGACAGTATTAACTTCGAGGATTCTGACCGATTCGAGGAGGTTGAGGTCGGCACAATCATCCTGGCGACCGGTTTCAAGATCTTCGACCCGTCTTCCCTTCGTAATTACGGATATGGAAAGTACCCGAATGTCGTCACCGCCCTTGACTGTGAAGTAATGAACAACGCTTCCGGTCCAACCGGTGGAAGGGTCCTTCTCGAAAACGGCGAGGAGCCGCGCTCAGTCGCCATCGTCCACTGTGTCGGCAGCCGGGACGCCCGCACCAATAAGTACTGTTCGCGGGTGTGCTGCATGTACTCTTTGAAGTTGGCTCATCTGATCAAGGAGAAAACCGGCGCCGAGATCTACAATTTCTACATCGACATGCGCACCCCCGGCAAAGGCTATGAAGAGTTCTACCAGAAGCTGCTGAATGAGAATGTCCATTTCATTCGGGGGCGGGTGGCCGAAATCTCCGATTGGGCGGTCACTCCCGAAGAGGAAGGCAAGTTGGTCATCCGCGCCGAGGATACGTTGATCGGCGCTGTTCGGCGCATACCGGTGGACATGGTGGTGCTCTCGGTCGGTTTGGAGGCACAATCCGATCACGATGATGTCCGACGGCTTTTCAATATCAGTTGCGGCCACGATGGCTGGTTCCTTGAGCGTCATCCGAAGCTGGCTCCGGTGTCAACCTTCACCGACGGCGTGTTTCTTGCCGGCGCGTGCCAGGGGCCCAAGGATATACCGGATTCCGTCGCCCAGGCGGGCGCCGCCGCGGCCGAGGCGTTGGCTCTTATCGACAAGGGGCACGTCGATTTGGAACCCAACACTGCGTTTGTTCAGGAGGCGGTCTGCTCAGGATGTCGAACATGCATGTCCATGTGCCCTTACAGTGCCGTCAACTTCGACGATGCGAAAAACGCGGCCGGCGTCAACGAGGCTCTCTGCAAAGGCTGCGGCACCTGTGTAGCCGCCTGTCCGTCCGGCGCTTTGCAGCAGAAGCACTTTACTGACGATCAGATTTTTGAGGAAATCAGAGGAGCGTTCACCTATGTATGACAAACACACCAAGGACAAGCAATTCGAACCCAGGATTGTGGCCTTCTTCTGCAACTGGTGCACCTACACCGCTGCAGATTTGGCCGGCACCGCCCGGATGACCTATTCTCCCAACGTCCGAGTCATTCGCATTATGTGCTCCGGCCGCCTCGATCCCCAGTTCGTGCTGGCAGCGCTGCGCGAAGGCGCTGACGGCGTACTGATCGGAGGTTGCCACCCCGGCGACTGCCACTATCAGGAAGGCAACTACAAGGCTCTCCGCCGCTTTACTCTGCTCCGGCGCGTGCTGAAAGATCTCGGCATCGAGGAAGAACGGATCCGACTCGCATGGATCGCGGCATCAGAGGGTGACAAGGTTCAGAAAACTATCAACGAGATTACTGAATCTGTTCGTAAGTTGGGTCCGCTCAAATTAGAGCGGCGTGGCTTGCTGCAGGCCGAGCCGACTATACTGGACACGGTCGACGCCGCCGTCAGTGCACCGGGAGGTGTCTCATGAGCAAACCCAAGGTCGCATTCTACTGGTGCGCGTCATGCGGCGGCTGTGAAGAGGCGGTTGTCGACCTGGCTGAGGACATCCTCAAGTTTGTCGAGGCCGTGGACATCGTCTTCTGGCCAGTAGCACTGGACTTCAAGCGCAGCGATGTTGAGGCAATGGGTGACGGCTCGATTGCCGTCGCCTTCATCAACGGCGCCGTCCGCAATTCCGAACAGCATGAGATGGTCGATCTGTTGAGGCGAAAGTCACAACTAGTGATCGCCTTCGGCAGTTGCGCTCATCTTGGCGGCATACCGGGCCTGGCTAACCTGCACTGTCGTCAGGCCGTGCTGGACGAGGTGTATCACAACGTACCCAGCGTCACTAATCCCGACCGCACAGAACCAATGGAACGGTTTGAAGCGCCGCAAGGCACCCTCACGCTGCCGCTGCTGTGGGATACGGTCAAGACGCTCAACCAGGTCATCGACGTGGACTACTATCTGCCGGGCTGTCCGCCGCCCGTGAAACTGATAGCCGATGCCGTAAGTGCGGTGCTCAGCGGTCAGCTTCCTGAGAAAGGCAGTGTTCTTGCTCCCGATATAGCGCTGTGCGAGGAATGCCCGCGGCGGGACACGAAACCGGAGAAACCCGCTCTGAAGGAATTCAAGCGTCCCCACGAGACCACTATCGACCCGGAGAAGTGCCTGCTGGCCCAGGGGCTGCTCTGCCTCGGCCCGGTCACCCGGAAGGGTTGCGACGGAGTGTGCACCAAGGCCAACATGCCATGTACCGGGTGCATGGGTCCGACCAGCCACGTCAGCGATTACGGCGCCAAGGCCCTCTCGGCGGTGGCCTCGATCGTCGACTCTAACGACGAATCGGAGATTGCGGCCATCCTGGATCAGATCGTCGATCCCACCGGCACTTTCTATCGTTACAGCCTGCCGGCGTCGCTGCTGCATCGAGCCTGGCGGCCTGCAACAGATGGAGGAAGACGGTTATGAGTCGTAAAATCAGTATCGATCCAGTCACGCGTCTTGAAGGCCACGGCAAGATAGACATCTTCCTGAACGACCAGGGTGGAGTCGATCACGCCTATTTCCAAGTGCCTGAGCTTCGCGGCTTTGAGCAATTTGCAAAAGGTCGCCCGGCCGAGGACATGCCGCAGATAACCTCGCGCATCTGTGGTGTCTGCCCCACGGCCCACCATATGGCGTCAACCAAAGCCCTCGACGATCTCTACAAGGTAGACCCTCCCCCCGCCGCCAAGAAGGTAAGGGAACTGCTGTACAATATCTTCATGGTCGAGGACCACGCGCTGCACTTCTTCTACCTGGCCGGGCCAGATTTCGTTGTCGGTCCGACCGCACCCAAGGCGGAACGCAACATTCTCGGTGTCCTGGGCAAGGTGGGCTTAGAAGTGGGCAAAGAGGTCATCGGCATGCGCAAGCAGTTGCGCGACTTGATGACCCTGGCCATGGGCAAGGCCATCCACCCGGTATTCGGCCTGCCGGGAGGGATATCCAAACCAATAGCCCGAGAGAATCAGCAGACCTTTATCGATGCCGCCGTGCGGGCCGTCGACTTCGGACAGTTCACCCTGAAGCTGTTTGAAGACGTCGTTCTCAAAAACGAGGAATTGCTCGCATACGTCACCTCCGAGGCATATTCCCACCGGACCTACTACATGGGTCTGGTGGATCAGAACAACAGGATCAACTTCTATGACGGTATCCTCCGCGTGGTGGATCCGACCGGCAAAGAAAAAATCAGATTCCCCGGCGAGAAGTACCTTGATCATATCGCTGAGCATGTTGAGCCTTGGAGCTATATGAAGTTCAGCTACCTGAAGGATGTCGGCTGGAACGGCTTCACTGATGGACCTGACAGCGGCGTGTTTGCAGTAGCGCCGCTGGCCCGCCTGAATGCAGCCGACGGTATGGCGACGCCGTTGGCACAAGAAGCATTTGAGAAATTCTATGGTACCCTGGGCGGCAAGCCGGTTCACCATACGCTTGCCACTAGTTGGGCGCGCCTGGTGGAACTTATGTACGCCGCTGAGCGGATACAAGAGCTCGCTAATGACCCTGAAGTGTTCAGTCCTGACGTGCGCACTATACCGACGGAGAAACCCAACGAAGGGATCGGTGTCGTCGAGGCGCCCAGGGGGACGCTTATCCACCATTACAGGACCGATGAACGAGGCCTGATCACATCGGCCAATCTGATCGTTGCGACCCAGAACAACGCCGCACGCATTGCGCTGTCGGTGGACAAGGCAGCCAAGGCTGCAATAACAGATGGTCAGGTGGATGATGGCGTATTGAATCTGGTGGAGATGGCCTTCCGCGCCTACGATCCGTGCCACGGATGCGCCACTCATGCCCTGCCCGGGCAGATGCCTCTCGTGGCGAGAGTGTACGACACCGGCCACCGATTGGTACAGGAAATAAAGCGCGGTTGAGTTATGAAAACGCTGGTGTTGGGATTAGGCAACGATCTGCTGGGCGACGACGCCGTCGGCATCGAGGCGGCCAGGCGTCTTCGCCGCGAAGTCGGTGAGTCCGCGGATGTGGTCGAGAGCAGCCAGCACGGGCTGGCGCTGATCGATTGTATGCTCGGCTACAACCGCATGATCATCCTCGACGCCATCACTACCGGTAAGCACCCGCCAGGGACGGTGTTGTCGATAGAACCGGACGAGTTGACATCAGTGCCCGGACCGTCGCCGCACTACTCCGGATTGCCGGAGATAACAGCGCTGGCCGGGCAGTTGCGCCTGGGCTTTCCTTCCGACATCAGAATAATCGCTGTCGAGATCCTGGATCGCACGCAAATAGGACACTCGCTCAGCCCGGCCGTAGCTACCGCTCTACCTGAGTTGATAGATAAAGTGAAGGCTATTCTGCAAGGGTGGCAGGGTCATCAGACGCGACCCGGCAAAGCGCCGCGGAGCCATGAACCGACTGTCAAGCGACGAGGTTCGGTGACAAAGTGAGGTGAGCGATGGAGACCACAGGCAAAACCCACCGTTCCGACCCGAAACGAGGCCGGACGTTGGAAAGATCGTCGAATATTTGTATATTCGACCACAAGAACAAGAAGTACCGCGTTGATTCCAACGGCTTTCTCCTGTTTCCGCAGGACTGGGACGAGGATTTCGCCGAGGGTAAAGCTCTCGTCGAAGGCATAAGCGGCGGCCTCACCGACCGACACTGGAAAGTGCTCTGGTTCATTCGCAACAACTTCGAGAGAATCAACCAGTGCCCCATCGTTTACGTGGCGTGCAAGAAGAACCAACTTGGTTTGGGTGAATTGAGTGAACTGTTTCCGATGGGCTATCTGCGGGGAGCCTGCAAACTCGCCGGCGTCACCTACCGCGAGGCTTATCTGCAGCACATGTACCTGGAGGAGAACGGCCGCCACCTGGATTACTTATTCAATGCGAAAACCTATGCCATTGATGTCAGAGGATTCCTGGTGAAACCCGAAGAGTGGGACGAGTACTTCGCCCTGAACAAGGCTCACGAAATGAAATACTCCACCTCGCTCACCGACGAACACTTCAGAATCATCAATTACCTGCGAGATCGCTTTATGAAGAACCGGCAGGTGCCTACTGTCATTGAGACCTGTGATGACCTGAAGATGGATTGGGATGAACTTGAGCGCTTGTTTCCCGATGGATATCACCGAGGGGCGGTCAAGATCGCTGGATTGAGAGTCAGGTAGAAGACTATGACCAGAAAGCAGCAGGTCACGCTGGACGTTGGCCGGCGTGTCTGAGGGTTGCCGGCATCTGGAGATGGATTATGCACGAACTGAGGATCGCCGCTGAGATCATTAGGATCGTAGAGCAAGTGGCGGCCGAGGAGAAGCTGACAGAGATTAGAGGAGTGGGCCTTCGCCTGGGAGCTCTTACCGGTATCGACCCTGAGGCTTTGTCCTTCAGTTATCAGGCAGCGGTCGTTGGCACTCCTCTTGACGGTTCGAATCTGGACATTGAGTGGCTCATGGTGCGAGGCAGGTGCAACCTCTGCCAAAAGGACTTCGAGGTGGAGGACAGCTTCTATGCCTGTCCGTTTTGCGCTTCCAGGAACCTCGAAATCAGGCAGGGAGAGGAACTGGAAGTAACTCATCTGGTGGATGGACAACCATGAGACCGACTTACTTGGCGATTGGCGTTTACGCAACACGAAGGCGCCGGCGGCGGCCTCACCTTCGGGTGAAGCGTATGCCCCCGGGAGCATTATTGACTGGAGATTGACTATGCCTATAACTGTACCGATTCGAAACAAGGTGCTTGCCGAGAACGACCGTCTGGCATCCCAAATACGACGAAGGCTGCAGATGGAGGAGATCGTGTCGCTCAACCTTGTGAGTTCTCCCGGTTCCGGTAAGACGACTTTGCTTGAGCGAACACTGGGATCGTGCAATGGGACCCTCAGGTTCGCGGTTATCGCCGGCGATGTGCAAACTGAAAACGACGCCGCCCGACTGCGGCAGGCCGGGGGAAAAATCGTCAGACCGCTGATTACCGGCGGCGCATGCCATCTTGACGCCAGGATGATAACAAAGTCCCTTGAGGATCTGGACTTGAGCGACATCGATATCCTGTTCATCGAGAACGTGGGCAATCTGGTCTGCCCATCCAGCTTCGATCTGGGCGAAGATATGAAAGTGGTCCTTATCAGCACCACCGAAGGGGATGACAAGCCGCTGAAGTACCCAAGTATGTTTCGTCGCTCCTCAGCCATGGTGATCAATAAGCTCGATTTGCTGGGGAGTTCGGATTTCAGCGTGCCGAGAGTCCGGGAAAACGCGCTTAGCATAAACAGTGCGCTCAAGATTATCGAGGTTTCGTGCCGCTCCGGTGAGGGCCTTGAATCATGGTTCGAATGGCTTAACCGGCTCGTAGCGGAGCGTAAGACACAAAGCCGCACCGCTGCGGCAGATTCGTTGAAGCCTGATGGTGCGTGAGGTCCACAATCCATCGCTGCTCTGTAGAAGCAGGATAACCGTTCACGGAGCGGTCCAGGGTGTCGGTTTCCGACCCTTTGTATACCGGCTTGCCCGAGAATTGGAACTGACCGGCTTTGTAAGCAATGATTCAAACGGAGTAGTAATGGAGGTCGAGGGTCCCGACGACCGGGTCGGCCGGTTTCGGGATCTTCTTACCCAGGTTTGTCCGCCACTATCACGCATTGACGGATACCGCCACAAGCGGATTGAGCCGATTGGTGAGACTAACTTCAGCATCAGACCCAGTCGCCGCGATGGTCCGGCAAGCGCCCTGATCCTGCCGGATGTCGCTGCTTGCGAGGAATGTCGGCGTGAGATATTCGATCCCGGCAGCCGTCGCTATCGCTATCCGTTCACCAACTGCACGAACTGCGGGCCGCGCTTCTCAATTGTCGAGTCACTCCCTTATGACCGCGCCAACACGACTATGAGACGGTTCACCATGTGTGACGAGTGTCGGCGAGAATTTGAGGACCCGCGAGATCGTCGTTTTCATGCCCAGCCCAATGCCTGCGCGAAGTGTGGCCCGCGTCTGGAACTGTGGGACGCAAGCGGTCGATCGCCGGCTGATCACGAAGATGCTTTGAGTCAGGCCCGCCGCGTGATTCAATCCGGCGGAATACTGGCTCTGAAAGGCCTGGGCGGCTTTCAGCTCATTGTCGACGCAGAAAACGACGACGCAGTGCGATGTCTGAGACAACGTAAGCACCGGCTGGAAAAACCGTTGGCGCTGATGTATCCGAGTTTCGCCGCGATCGAAGATGACTGCATCGTGACGCCGGCCGAGAAGGAAGCCCTTCTGTCCTGCACCGCCCCGATAACGCTGCTGAGACGAAAGATCTCCAGCGCGACCGCCGTGCACAGAGTATCCGCCGCGGTGGCTCCCGACAATCCGTACTTAGGCGTTATGTTGCCGTACACGCCTCTGCATCATCTTCTGATGGCCGATTTGGGAATGCCCGTAGTGGCCACCAGCGGCAATCTGTCCGAGGAACCGATCTGCACCGACGAACACGACGCACTGGATCGTCTTCGTGGTATCGCCGATATGTTTTTGGTTCATGATCGTCCCATCGCGCGGCCGGTCGATGATTCGGTGGTGCGCCTGATGGCCGATCACATGGTAGTTTTGCGGAGTGCCCGAGGCTATGCGCCGACTGTTGTTGACCTAACGAATGCGGTCGTGGACTGCCTTGCCGTGGGGACGCAGGTCAAGAACACAGTCGCGATATCCAAGGGAAAGCGAGTCATCATCAGCCAGCACATTGGCGACCTGGCTAGCAAGGCTGCTTTCACTGCCATGCGCCGAGCCGCCGAGTCGCTTCTGACGACATATGGTGTTACTCCGGACTTAGTAGCCTGTGATCTACATCCCGACTACCGCTCGAGCGTCTTCGCGTCCAGCTTTGACCATCCTCCTAAGATGGTGCAACACCATTACGCCCATGTCCTGTCGTGTATGGCCGAGCACCGTCTGGACTCGCCGGTACTCGGCGTGGCCTTCGACGGTACCGGACTCGGCGACGACGGAACCATCTGGGGGGGCGAGTTTCTGCTGATCAATGAACGTTCGTTCGAACGCATCGCTCATCTGCGACGTTTTCGCTTGCCGGGTGGAGAAGCCGCCGTGAGAGAACCACGGCGCGCCGCGGTGGGCCTGCTGTATGAGGGTCTTGGTGTGGCTGCTTTTGATATGGAATCCCTGGCTCCGCTTGCGTCGTTTACGCCACAGGAACGGTGCGTCCTGCACAATATGCTCATTAAGGGCGTCAACGCGCCGTATACATCAAGCGCCGGTCGTCTTTTCGATGCCGTGTCGTCACTTCTGGGCTTGTGTCAGCAGATGAGTTTTGAAGGCCAGGCAGCCATGCAGTTGGAGTTCGTCGCCGAGCAGGCGTCGTGTGTCCGGCCTTATGAATACACCATCGACTTGCAATCGGCGCCGTACGTTTTGGACTGGGAACCGATGCTGCGCCAAATCCTCAGTGATCTGCGCGAATCGGTGACTCCAGCCCTGATCGCCGCCGGATTCCACCGGACACTCGTTGCCATGATCTCCACCGTAGTGGAGAAAGTGGGCCAACGCCGGGTCGTTCTCACCGGCGGCTGCTTTCAGAATCGATATCTCACCGAGTGTGCCCTGCAGTCTCTTCAACGACGCGGTTTTGAAGTCTACATGCACGAGCGCGTTCCACCTAATGATGCCGGAATAGCGCTCGGTCAAATCATGGCGGCGACCCGCCGTCATCACGGAGGCGAAGAACAATGTGCTTAGCAGTCCCCGGCCGGATTATCGATCTGAACGAAGATACGCCCTTCACCCGAACGGGTCAGGTCGAGTTCGGAGGTGTGGTGAGGCTCGTGAACCTGACGGCGGTGCCGGAGGCGAAGGTGGGTGACTACGTCCTGGTGCATGCCGGCCTGGCCATCAGCCTGGTTTGCCCGGAAGAGGCGATGCGAACCATCGAGTACCTCAGCCGGCTGGAAAACACAGCTGAGAACGAGGAAGATTGGTTGTGAAGTTCCTGGACGATTTCCGTGATCCCGCCCTCGCGGAGCAGTGCACAAAAGCCATACTACACCTCGGCACAGGTCACTGGAAAATAATGGAGGTCTGCGGCGGTCAGACGCACGCTATTATCAAAAACGGCATTGACAGGATCCTGGCCGACCGGGTCACACTCCTGCATGGGCCGGGCTGCCCGGTTTGCGTCACTCCGGCCGAGTTGATTGATCAGGCGGTGACGCTGGCTTCGCGCGAGGATGTGATTTTCTGCTCGTTCGGCGATATGCTGCGGGTGCGGGGCGGCGGGCGGGATTTGCTGTCGGTCAAGGCGGCGGGGGGTGACGTACGCACCCTCTACTCGCCGCTGGATTGTCTCCATATCGCACGGGACAATCCCCAGCAAGAAGTGGTCTTTTTTGCCATCGGGTTCGAGACGACAGCGCCGGTAAGCGCGTGCGTCGTGCGCCAGGCGTGTCAGCACGGTCTCCGCAACTTCTCAATACTGAACGCCCACGTATTGATCCCGCCCGCGATCGAGACTATCCTCTCCGCCCCGCAGAACCAGGTGCAGGCGTTGCTGGCTCCCGGGCATGTCTGCAGCGTGACAGGTTGCGCTGAGTATGAACGGTTGTCCATCGAATACGGCATTCCTATTGTAATCACCGGCTTTGAGCCGGTTGACATCCTGCAGGGCATCCACATGGCGGTATCGCAACTGGAGCAGGGACAGGCAAGAATGGAGAACCAGTATCGAAGAGTCGTACAGTACCAAGGCAACAAGGCGGCGCAGGCTCTGGTCAGGCAGGTGTTTCGAGTAGTTGATCGCAACTGGCGTGGTCTCGGGGTCATCCCAGGAAGCGGCCTGGCCCTTCGCGAGGAATACGAAGAGTACGATGCCGGTAAACGATTCGGCCTGGCCGAGAGTGGGGCCGAAGCTTCCACGTCGTGCATCGCCAATATGGTCCTGCAGGGCCGAAGGAAACCGCCCGACTGCCCGGCTTTTGCCGACACCTGCACCCCCGAACGGCCGCTAGGCGCCTCCATGGTCTCGTCCGAGGGAGCCTGCGCCGCCTACTTTCGTTATTGCCGCAACTATAAACATGCGAACGTTACAGAGTGAGTCTGCGATGATGGAAAAACCCAAAGACCAAGCTCCGGCCTGCCCCTTCCCGATGTCCGTATATCCTGTAGTCACTATGGCTCACGGCGGCGGCGGAAGTATCATGCGCCGCCTCATTGATGAGATGTTCGCTCCTTTGTTCGACAATCCGGATTTCGAATGCGATCACGACGGAGCCCGGCTCAGCGTAGCCGGTGCGCAACTGGCCTTCACCACCGATTCTTTCGTGGTTGACCCCGTTTTCTTTCCCGGCGGCGACATCGGCACGCTGGCTGTCTACGGCACGGTCAACGATCTGGCTATGTGCGGCGCAAAACCCTTGTATCTCAGCGCATCGTTTATCCTGGAGGAGGGCTTCCCAACCGAATCGCTACGGAAGATAGTCTTGTCGATGCGTCAGGCGGCTCTTCAGTCCGGGGTGCGCATTGTAACCGGCGATACCAAGGTCGTGGACCATGGCAGGGGCCACGGTGTGTTTATCACCACCGCCGGCATCGGCCGAGTGGATCACGATCTGAAGATAAGCCAGCACGCCGTCAGACCCGGTGACGTAGTCATTCTTAACGGCGACATCGGACGGCACGGTATCGCCGTCATGACGCAGCGCGAGGGGTTTTCGTTCGAGACCCGGATCGAGAGCGATTGCGCTCCGTTAGCGGCCTCCGTTTTGCGGCTTATCGAGGCAGGGATCGAGATTCACTGCCTGCGGGACCTGACCAGAGGAGGTCTGGCCTCGGCTCTGGTTGAAATCGCGCGCTCATCCAGCCGGCATATCGGTATCGACGAAGCCGAGATTCCGGTGTGCGAGAAGGTGCGCGGGGCGTGTGAAATACTCGGACTCGATCCGATCTACGTGGCTAACGAGGGGCGTTTCGTTGCACTCGTAGCGGGCAAGGATGCGGTGCGGACGGTGGAGATTCTGGATTCGTGCTTTCCGGGATTAGGCGCAACGATCATCGGCGAAGTGTCCGACCAGGAACCCGGCCTGGTCACGGTGAAGAGTCTTATCGGCGTCGAGCGCATATTGGATATGCTCAGCGGCGAACAGCTTCCGAGGATATGCTGAAGGGGAATCATTCTGTTGCTGTAACCTGCGAAAGGGCGAGGGCGTAGGCACTGCCACGATGTTGAGTTCGGAGAATCCGGGACGCTTGATGGTGGTCACAGTTCCAGCACGCGGAAACTTCCGCGACGTACACGAGTCCGTTGATCAAGAAGCTCCCATGCAAATCTGTAGCCCGGCCTTTGGCGGCAAATGGCGGCCCTACGAGACAAGGGCCGCAGCCCGGTGATCGAGAATACGGCCTCGTTTATGGCAGATAGCGGGCAGGAAGAAAGAGGGCAGACCGTTATGGTCTGCCCTTTGTACTACCTATAGTGCTGCGGCCCTATTTCAGCAGCAGCATCTTCCTGGTCTCAACAAACGTATCAGCCTCAAGACGGTAGAAATACACACCGCTGGCATTACCGGCAGCGTTGTAAGAAACGCTGTGATAACCGGCCGTCATTGGTGCATCCACAACTGTGGCCACTTTCTGACCCATGATGTTGTAGATTTCCAGTCTCACGTGCGAGGCGACCGGCAGCGCGAAGCTGATGTCGGTAGCCGGGTTGAACGGGTTGGGATAGTTCTGTCCGAGCGAGAATTCCGTCGGCAGAAGTCCTTCCGCGCCCTTGCCGGCCGAGACATTGTCCATAGCCGACTGGTCTGTCAGGACCACGGCGACATTGGCGAACGGATCGCACTCGTCGTGCAACTCGTTCAGGCAGGTGGCCGTGTAGTTGACGTCGGAGATCGTCGCACCGTAACCGTTCAACACGTTGAGCTTGCCGGCCACGACCTTGTCCGCGATGACGAGGAACTGATCGACGGTCAACCCGACAAACTTGCCGCAGTCGGCGCCGATGACCTCATCCCCGTAGCAATAATCGGCCGGCGACAGACCCACCGTAGTGAACACGTCGGCGCACGAATACTCGCGGTTCAGGCGCAGGCCCAGCACTTGGCCGGCCAGGACGCCGGCCGGCGTGGAGATCGGATTGACCAGGTTGCCGGTCAGGACGCCAGGCGTGCCGCCGCCGGGCAGAAAAGCCTCAATCGCCGCCGCACTGGTCCAGCGGGCGGTGTAGCCAGACGGATGACCGATGACCACTTCTCCGCCGGGGAAGACGGTCGAGAAGTAGTGATCGCGGATACAACCCGGTTGGGTCGACATCATATCACCCTGCTGGCTTTCCGGACAACCACTGCCCCAGCCGCCGATAGTGAAGGTACAGGCCTCTGGACAGCTCTCGCGGAGGATACTCTGCGAGCAGGTATCGGAAGCGTTGCCGCAGGTGTCGACGGCCTACCAGTAGCGAGTATAGGTGTATTCACCCTGACCCGGACCGGCGGTGGCGTCGGTGCCGACCATAATGATCTCCGGATCGGCATCGCAGTCGTCGGTAGCCGGCGGCGGCGTGAAGACCAACTCGTCCTCGCAGGCGATGGTGTCGCCCGCCGCGCATTCGATCATCGGCGGGGTGTTGTCCTCCACCGTGATCGTCTGACTGGCCGTCGAAGTGTTGCCGCAGGAATCAGCCGCCGTCCAGGTGCGGGTGATGCTGTACTCGGCCGGGCAGTCGCCGAAGGTGGTGTCGTCGACGTAGGTCAGGTTGGCCGGACCGCAATCGTCGGCAGCCGTCGGCGTACTGAAGACCGGATCAGTCGGACATTCGATGGTCGCGTCGTCGCCCACACCGCTGATGGTCGGCGGGGTGTTGTCGACCACCGTAATGGTCTGACTGGCGCTAGACGAGTTGCCGCAGTCATCGGTCGCTGTCCAGGTACGGGTGACGCTGAACTCCTGCGGGCAGTCGCCGAAGGTGGTGTCATCAACATAGGTCAGAGTCGGATCGCCGCAATCATCGCCGGCAGTCGGATTACTGAAGACCGGATCGGCCGTGCAGTCGATTGTCTGAGGACCGCCGACGCCGACGATGACCGGGGGAGTATTGTCGGTAACGTAGATGGTCTGGACGCAGGTGTCAGCCATGCCGGCGACATCGGTAACGATCCAGGTGCGCTCGATATAATAGAGGTAGCCATCAACGTCGCAGTCACCGTCAAAGGTCTGATCTGTGTAACTGGTGTCGTTCGGCGGACAGTTGGAGTCAACAGTCGGGTAGCCGTCGCCGTCGGTGTCCGTGCATTGGTCACACAGGTCACCGATGCCGTCACCGTCGGCATCGGCCTAACCTGGGTCATAGTCATCAACGCAGTTGTCACAGGAGTCGGTAACGCCGTCGAAGTCGACATCGGTGTCAAAGGCATAGGCATTGTGCCTGAAAAACGTCCGTTGCGAGTCATTGGCGGTCTACCCGGCCCGGCAGTACTTCCGTGATCCAGCGTACTTCATGTTCAATGCCTGTTCTTTCAGCAAGGTCAAGCGCACTCCTGAGGAGCTGATGGCTCTCTTCCGGACTGTCTCGGGCCTGTACCTTGGTTAGCAACACAACACCCAGATGCCGTAGTGCAAAGACAATCAGCTCGGGACAATCCGTGCGACGCGCATTCTCCACGGAACGCCTCAGCTGGAGAACCGCCTGATCAATGCAGTGTTCTTCTACTTCCAGAACCGTCTCCAGTGTCGATGCTCGTGCCCATATCAGGCCGCGGTTTTGTTGCTCCAGCGACTGCAGACAGAGTCGGCAGTGTTCCCGACTGAGTTCGAACTCGCCATAACGATGGTGAAGTTCCGCTAGGCGTGAATGAGGGCTTGCTTGACTGCCGCGCAGCTCTGATGACATCGCTGTCTCGATGGCCTGATGCAAATGGTGCAAGGCAAGCTCTTTATTCCCACTCCAGAAATGAGCCGTGCCGAGATTGTTATGGGCGGAACTAATAACCACAGGAAGTTTCAATGTGCTGGCCTCCGTCAATGCGTTGCCGGCGACTAGTAGAGCCTTTTCATAGTCGCCGATCATTGAGAGATCGTGGGCAATGTTGGTTTGACTGATCAGATAATCCTGAAAGTTTGATTGCTGCCTATGGATAGCAGAACTCTTTTCATTCAGCTCCAGAGCCCTGCGGTATTCACCGCGGCAGCCATATACAAAGGCGATATTGTTTGAAGTGTTCGCGAGCGCTACTTGGTTCTGACCAAGTTGCTCATAGATACGCAGGGCATCCTGCAGGCTTTGGAGCGCCTCATCATAGTTGCCGGTGTTTATATATATGATTCCGATATTGTTGAGACATTTGGCCTCAAGCGATTGGTCTTCCCGTTTTCGCGCTATGGCCAACGCCTCCATAAATAGCTCACTGGCCCTGTCATAGTCTCCCCTGTAATAGTAGATTCCGCCGATATTCTTGAGCGCCGACGCAGTCTGTTCCTGGTCACCCAGCTGCCGGCTTATCTCCAGAACACGCTGGAAAATCTCCAGCGCCTCATCGTATTTTGCGCGCGGCTGCAGAATATTTATGAGAACTGCGAGCGATTCAGCCTCCCCTCGCAAGTCGCCGATTTCTTTGTCTGATAGAAGAGCCTTTTGACCGGTCTCCCAGGCACAATCCCATTGCGATTGGCTTGCATAGGAGGTTGCCAGCAATCGAAGAAGATATGCCTCATCCGCCTTGAGGTGTCGTGAGTGTGCCTCCTCAAGCGCGTAAGTCAATTCACGATTGGCTTTGTCATATTCGCCCTTGAAAAGGTGAATTTGAGCAATCTCTGCCCGGGCTCTGACTAAGGCGGGTTCTATTTCTGTAGCGCGATAGTATAGCCCCAGCGCAGTTTCTACATCAGCCTTGCCCTGTTTGTGCTCGAACGCGTACTTGGCTCGCAGGTAGTACTCGTATGCTTGTGGATTTATCGGACTGGTTGCTCCTCCGTGTGCCCCTGCCAACAGCGCGGAGTCGATTCCTACTGCATGATATACACCCTGCACTAATGCCCGTCGGATCTGGGGAATCGCGCTTACCGGTTGCTCCCACCGATCCGCCCATAGGTTTTTCTGATTGAGGACGTCGATTAATTGCGCCGATATCCGAATCGACTCATCTGTCTTTAAAACGGTACCGTCAAGTACGAGGCCGACATTGAGAAGACGGGCGATTTCTTCAACCTCGGCGTCCGAGTTCTTCCACCTAAGTACAGCGCGCATCGGCGAGACCTGCAGAGACCTCATGCGGGTCATGGCGATGATCAGATCCTCTGTCAATCCGTAGCAAAGATACTCATCATCCGACTTCCCGAGGTTTCGCAGGTATAGCACCGCCAGCGATTTCGCCCCTGCAGCCGGCACCGCTTTCGAGAATCGCAGTGGTGGCACAGTTGCATCAGGGCGCCGCAAGTCCGCTATCATTTCCGGCACCGTTTGATATCGTTGAGCACGCTCTTTCTTCAGAGCTTTTGAAACGACCGAGGCAATCATTGCGGGAGTCTCCGGTCGATACTGCAATACGGGCGGTGGCTCCTCGCTAATGATGGAGTAAATCACCGCGGCCTCCGTCTCTCCGTGGAAGGGCAACGATCCAGTCAACAACTCAAACAACACAACGCCCACGGAAAAGATATCCGTCCGGTTATCGAGTTGCTCGCCGCGAATCTGCTCCGGCGACATGTAGTTCAAGGTTCCGAGGGTCGAGCCGCTCTTGGTGATTTTGTCGACGCCCCTAATTGTCGCCAGGCCAAAATCAACCAACCTGGTCCGTCCATGTGAGTCAACCAGAATGTTGGCAGGCTTGATATCTCTGTGTATGATCCCCTGTTCATGTGCCGCCTGAAGTCCTTCGCAGATTTGAATGACGATATCGAGAATGCTGGTCAGCGACAGCGGCTGATCAGACAGAACCTGCTTGAGTGTTTTCCCCTCGACATGCTGCATAGAGAAAAAGGGCCGCTCCTGGAATTCCCCCACTTCGAATACTGAAACGACATTGGGATGATCAAGCCTCGCTACGGCCTGCGCCTCTCTCTTGAACCGCGCTCGGCATTGAGGGTCGCTACAAAGGTGTGGTGGCAGAAACTTGAGGGCAACCTTTCGGCCGAGGCTCATATCCTCTGCCAGGTACACTTCGCCCATCCCACCGGCACCGATCCTGGAGATGACCCGGTAGTGCCCAATTAGGACGTCGTGTGCGAGTTGCACATACGATCGGGTAATATCGTCTGGATCGCTGTTTGGCATGATGGACAGTATTCCGGTTCTGGCGGCCCAGAGTCCGCCTATTGTTGGTTACGAGCCTTAATATAGGTTCTATTGACCAGAATGGCAACAACTTAAGGGGTAGGTGAATTACCCCACTAATCCCAAGACACACACCGGAAAACGCTATACCGCACGGATTCAATTGAGGGAAACAGATGCCGTCGCAAGTGGATTACGTCGGTCTACAAGGGAGGCGGGCGCGACTTGAGTTCAGCGCTATTTCGCTAGTTGAACACCAATCTATCCACCGCTTCGGACGGCCGGTTTGGTCTCGTCACGAGTGCGTCTTGGTGGTGTCGGGCGACTCACCTGACAGCTATTTTGTGGGAGCGCCGGTATCGGGCGGGGTCGCCCGACACCACCTTCAAAACCTCATTCGCTTCGTGGTGTCCCGCGACACGCGGGACGCCTACTGTGTCGAAGACCTCATCCTTCGACTTGGCTCAGGACGAGGTTGTGGGCGCGCGAAGCGCGAAAGACAGGCTTGCCTGCTTTGTGGGCGGCGTATGTCCACATGCGCCACCGGCAAACCCGTTTCCCGGTCATGATCCGACCCAAAAGGGCAAAGGTAAAGACGCCGCCGGTTGCGATAGAGGACATTCTCGCATATATTTGCCGCGGCATAAACATTGCGGATGCGGAAGGGAAGACTTTGGATATTGCCGATTCGGACGTTCTTAGCTACAGAGATACGATGCCGGCAGCAGCACGACAGTTGGATCGTCGACGGCCGATTATTCCTGTTCCAGCGCCTACCCCGTGGTTGTCGTCTCACCCGGTTAGGCCGGCAACTATTGTAGCAGCGCCTCCGGCCCGAGCTCTTTGGAAATCACTCAGAGGCGTGACTGTTTGGAAAAAGGACTTAGCCCTCAGCTTGTTTGATCTCGAACCGGCAGACTTTGAAAAAACAGCGGCAAGGGCGCTGAGGAGAAGTACTCTCAGAGGTAATGGTTCCAGTGTTATCGTCAAAAAAGCCATGCTATCATGAACACAACGCAGAACAACGGGTCAAACAGGAACGGCATCAAAATCGGCGTTTCCTCATGCCTTTTGGGCAAGAAGGTCCGTTTCGACACCGGCCACAAACATGACCGTTACATCACCGATATGCTGGGTAAGTTCGTCACTTTCGTCCCCGTTTGCCCGGAGATCGAGGTCGGCATGGGCGTGCCGCGCGAGGCGGTTCGTCTCGAAGGAGACCCGGATAATCCTCGTATGGTCGGAAACCGAAGCCGCAAGGATTGGACCTCCAGAATGACGGCGTATGCCGCGCGTCGGGTCAGACAGAAAGACCTGGCGGACCTTTCCGGTTTCATACTCAAAAACAGATCTCCTTCCTGCGGCATGGAAAGAGTCAAAGTGTATACCGGCCCCGGTGCGGTTGAACGCAAAGGCGCCGGATTGTTTGCCGGAGAACTGTTGCGACGGTTTCCCGACCTGCCGGTTGAAGAAGAAGGCCGGCTGAGCGACGCAGCGTTGAGAGAGAACTTTATCGAAAGGGTCTTCGCCTACCATCGATTGCAGACGCTATACGCCCGACCGTTTGCCCGGGCAGCCATGATAGGTTTTCATACCGGTCATAAACTGATGTTACTCGCCCACAGCCCGGAATATTACCGCCGGCTTGGTCGCCTGGTGGCTCGCATCAGGCGATTCAAGCCCGGACATTTCAAAGACGAGTACCGTGCGTTATTCATGCCGGCTCTTAGGTTCAAGGCGACCGTCAAGAAAAACACAAACGTTTTGCAGCATATCGCCGGGTATCTCAAGCATCATCTCTCCGACGTCGAGAAGCGCAACGTTCACGACGCCATCACGGACTATCATCGCTCACTGGTCCCGCTGACTGTGCCGATCACGCTGCTGCGACATTTTGTGAACAAGCACAGTATCGAATACCTTCAGAATCAGTACTACCTGAACCCTCACCCCAAAGAACTGATGCTGCGCAACCATGTCTGATCAAGGCGCGGTCGGTCACAGCCTCAGTTTATCTTACATCCTTCGGTAATGCCCAAGATCGTTTGGGTCATAATCGGCCCAAGCCGGATTCCGTGTCCGTTTCCGATCTAACCAGCATGCTGCTGCGCCCGCGCTTTTTTATCTTCCACAGTGCGGCGCGGGTCCTCCCTGGAACATGTATTCCACGAGATACACCAGATCTGAAATGTCGATGTTATCCGAGCCGTCAAGATCGGCCGCCTGCATAACCGGAGGAGGAGGACCGCCCTGGAACATCCACTCAACAAGGTATACAAGGTCTGCTATATCGATTATAGGACTGCCATTGTTATCAATATCACCGCAGATAAAATCAGAAACGTAGAGCGCGAAGGTACGAGAGATGTCCGACCACTCGCCACCGCCGTGCGCCATCACCCGCCAATAGAGAACGGAGCCTACGGATAGTGAGGTATCCAGAGCATAAGAAGCGTCGTTCAGATCACTAACATCTCTGATTATGGAATCACGGAAGTCATGGTAGTAGCTTAGCTGAAATCGGTAAGGAGACGTGGTTCCCATCAAATCACCCCAACTAAAAGTCGGGGACGGTGTGCCGGAAGGAAGTCCGTTCTTGGGATTGATTATCGCATCTACGGCCTCATCGAAGTAAAACACGACGCTGTTGGATCCCTTGGTCGTTCCTCCGAAACAGATGTATTCGGAAAAGATTATGCGCTGCTGGGTTCCGTCGATGGTAATTCCCCCGCCGAGTTGAATGTTCTGCGAATCCGCGTTCGGCTGCGGGAAAATGCTGATCTGATACTCCCCGGTCAGCCAATTGTAATCAAAAGTCTCATCCATCAGAAAGCCGCTATCGGCCACATCGTGCCGCCAGTAACTGGCGCCGGCAACGGTCTGGAAGTTCTGCGAGATGATATAACCTAACGGATTGACTACTTCGAGTAAAACTTCCGGGCCAACTGTCACGATCATCTGGTCGCGGCTCACATCTAAGTCTGGATAATCGTTCTTTCCGATCAGGAGATTGCCTGTTTCCCCGGTGGATTCACCTGATATGAAGTCGGGATTGCCGTCCCGATCGAAATCCGCAATGGCTAAAGGGTAAGTCGATTCGTCGGTGTTGAGGTCTGAGATAACCACGACCGACCAAAGATCAAACTCATCTCTGAGAAACACATGCACGACGCCCTGGCTGGCGTTGACAGCCATGATGTCGAGTCGCTTGTCGCGATCGAAGTCGCTAGCGGCCAGTTGCATGGCCAGACCGTCGACAGCAATGGTGTCGACATCGGTAATGTACCCACTGCCGTTTCCAATGGCGACATAGATAAAAGTAGAGTCGAGGGAAACCCTTGGGGTGGCGAACACAAAATCCAGGTTTCTGTCACGGTCGACGTCGACAACAATGTTCTCCAGCGGGATCTCCCACGAAACATCGCCTAGTTCAATGCTGTCCGACGCGTAGGTAAAGCTCCCACTACCGCTGTTCAGATAGATCACAGCGTAGTCAGACCCCGCCCTGACGTTGTCTATTCCCAGCAGGAGATCGTTGTAGCCATCGCCATTGAAATCACCGACATCCACTGATTTGAACGTGACGGTCGTGGAATTGGTGGGGAATCCTCCCTGGCCGTCACCGAAAAACAGATGGTTGGGTGTTACCACGATGTCCAGGAAGTTATCGTCGTCAATGAACCCTAATTCAATATCAGTCGGCGAGACGCCGGAGTATGGGAAGGAGGCTGGTGACGTAACAGTAAGGCCGGGGTCAAACCAGACATAAATATTCGCGGCGGCGGCGGCGATGATGTCCGGGTAGTCCTTGGGGGTATCGGCGTCGACAAAGCCGAGCGCCACCGCCAGTTGTTGACTTGTCCCGCTTATCAATTCTAAAGGCGGATCAAACGTGCCGCCGATGAGACCACGGGCGAGCGAAAGGTCGTTGCTGACGCCGCCGGAGAAGACGATATCAGAGTAATTGTCGTAGTCGAGATCTATGCTCTTAATTACGAACGGATAAGCGCTCCCGGTATTGGGAATCGTGTCGAACGCAAAGGTAACCTCGCAGGCGTCGCCCACACCGTCGAGATCCGCATCGCTCTGATCCGGGTTGGCAACATACGGACAGTTGTCGTCCAGGCAGGTATTGGCGGAAAAACCGGGGTTACCGTAGCCGTCGCCGTCGGTGTCCGTGCATTGGTCGCACACGTCACCGATGCCGTCACCGTCGGCATCGGCCTGAGCTGGGTCATAGTCATCAACGCAGTTGTCACAGGAGTCGGTAACGCCGTCGAAGTCGACATCGGTGTCAAAGGCATAGGCATTGTGCCTGAAAAACGTCCAACGCGAGACACCGGAGGCGGAATCGCCCGCATCGCCCCAGAATATTGACTGAGCTTCGGACCATCCTGCGTACGTAAAGCTGGAATCCATCAGAGTATCGACGCCGTCGTATGAGACCGTGATGCTTCCGTCGGCCGAGGCCCTGATTCGATAGGTATGGTAATCGCTGTCGGTGTCGACATGAACCGAATCGCCCATCGTATTAATGTCAGACAGCAGGAAAATCTCATCCTGACCGATGAAGAGTACATTGCCGAAGCCGGACGCGTCGTGGAAACCGACACAAGAGCTGCGACGCTCCGGGGCGCCGGTGGACCCGGATTCGTACCTCATCCTGAATTCGATCACCAGCGTGTCGGGGTGGGCCAGCAGCGGTTCGTCCTGTCGGTAGAACAGGTCGTCCGCATTGTCCGATGTGGTAATGACCAGCGTGTCCCCCTCAAAGGCCGGGGGGCCGCCGGCGGAATTGTCGACGAGTTCCCAGACCGGGCATACTACGTCCGGAAAAACCTGCCAGGCCGCCTGCCACTCGGTATTGAACGGCGCCACATCGACGGAACCAAGATACGGAAGTCGATCCTTAACTGTCACGGTCACCAGCATCTCGCCGCGGCCGGTCGGATCGACCCACAGAGAAAGGTCACCGTCAGCGTCGGTATAACCTCTCTCGTATACCTCGTCTCCTTTCCAGAGACAAACGTAAGCGGAGTCGATCGGCGCACCTTCGGTCGACTCGACGTGTACAGAAAACAGAGACGGTCCCAGAGTTGCGAGACTGTCATGCGAAACCACCATGTTCCTTATGGAGTCGGTCCATATCGGCATGGCGGGTGCGCCCAAAAGGTTGAGAGACCACAGCGAGTACCTCCAATCATCGGTGCTGTGGGGAGAAAGGTTCTTGGACCAGGCCAGGATTTCTCCAGGGAGGTAGTTCTGGGAAGAGAAAAGCGCGCCCCACCATTCATAGTCGATATACCCGGTCAGCGTCATCGGATCCGGGGGGTAATATAGTCCGTCGCGCGTGTTGCCGACGACGGCCACCGCCCCTCCGTTGTCATTGGAGAACAGCATGTGTTCGCCTATGCAGTCAGTGCCGGCCAGATCCATCTGAAGGAGGTGGCAACCCATTGAAAAGAACACGCTCGTTCTGTCGCCGTTCGCCAGGTTGTAGACAACATCAGTGTAATCAAGCGCGCTATCGTGATTCAAGGCGCCGATTCCGATTAGGTTGTAATTGGTGTGGTCACAATGATTGACCAGATTCTGGCCGTCATTGATAGCATTCATGAATGCTTGTTTATGCGGGTCGGGATCGGAGTCATAGATTCTTGTGACGTTGAAGCGGTCGGGGATGCAGACGGTGTCGATATATTCCTTAAGCTCTTCACCTCGAGTAAGGGGATCAGGTGGGATAGCCAAGTCCATGCCCACCAGGCATATATCCAGCGGGTAGTTCGATACCGGTGGGTTAGTCTGGTACGTGAGTACCTTGTTGACCGATATCCCGATCTGGTCGTAGGCGTTTTCCGCCGAGATGCGCCCGACGTAAACCTCGCAGACCCAGTCGTCGTCGAAATCACTGTAGTACATATCACCTATCACTGGACCATGCGCGTAAGTTCTCGAGACAAAGGGGACCACATCATTCTCGCCGGCCAAAAGGAAGTAGGCGACACCCCAATTAAGATGGGCGTCAGTGACAAAACCACGCACCTTTTCATAATCCTGACCCGAGTAGTTGCCGGCGATGTACTCGGTGGTAACCACCGTGTCCCGCAGACCTTTTCGAATGTTCCAGTCAACCAGCGGCTGATAAAGGGGTGCGAGGGCGCTTGATGTTATGGTTACGTGATCGAAGGGACCGACCGGGGGAAGGGCGGAGGGTCTGATTCGCCCGGATGAGACAGACAAGGCTACATCCTGCTTGTTTTCGACCATCGCCTCAACCATACGCCGATACGTCCACTCCACCTGTTCCGAGACGTGCGGCGGCAGATAGTCCCGGCACTCATATCCGTCGGATCCCTCCACGACAAAGGTGATGAATCTATGAAGGTCGAGCTTGCCCTGCTTCGGATGATACCGAAGCGGCCAGATGCGTATAACCGCCATGGACTGACCGGCCAGATCGGCCTGGGACACCAACTCCGCCGGACCGGATGGGAAGGGACTATCTGATTCGTACACCTGGGCATCGGGTCCGACGAATTCCACTTCGGAGTCATCGATTCCGATACGGTGTGCGGCCTGTTTGGGGAGGAAGTTGAATGTTCCGTCGAGCGGCACAACATCGGTCGCAAGAACTCTTACGGTCTCTGCACGCATCCCCGGCGGTAGAGCCAGCTTAATCTCTTTGGCAGGCAACATCGGTGTGCCGAGCGTCGAAGGGTAGTAGCCGCCGGGGTAGGTAAGAAAATCATAACCCCGGTAACGTTTGAGCGTGAATTCGCTCTGCTTGAACTCCACCTGATGAGTGACAGACATCGACGGCTTTGCTGATCTAGCGACTGGGGTATAGCGACTCGGCGAAAACAACCCAGAACCGACGAGAATCAACGGAATGGTAAAGACTGTCCATTTGTTGTGGACAATGCGAGAGGCCCGCGAAAGTGACATATCCCACACCCCTGGCGTGACATTCCACACGACCGGATAACGGTATCAGTGTGTACAGCTTGCAATTACCTGTAAGATAGAATACGGAGCGGATTTGTCAAGACAAGTTCGGCGGCGAAGGTTTTGATTTGGGCGAGGGCACTACTTGCGGGAAGGCATCTGGGTGAAGTGTGGGTCCGCTGCTATTTCCTTCGCGGTGTAACCGGACATCCTCCCGATAGACAAGTCAATGTATTCCTTGGCCTTGCCCCAGTCCTTCAGCCAGGCATAGCATCGAGCAATATTGCGCAGTACATCACCGTTCTCAGGGGATGAAAGGGCCAGTTTCTCCGCAATCTCCTGAGCCTCGTCTCGGTTCCCACACGCAGCCTGATTGAGGGCTATGAATGACAAAACATCTTCGTTTTCCGGATCCTTTTTTTGAAGAATCCTCGCCGATTGGAGAGACTTCTCATACCATTCAAGGGCGGCCGTCCGGTCCCCTCGGATGCTGCACAGCAACCCCAGGTAGTACTGGGCAATAAACTCCAACAGACCTGCATTAATCGAGTCTCGAAACAATTTCTCCGCATGATCCAAGTCCCCGGTCAAAATCGAGACCCAACCGGCTTCAATGTACGCGTTCGGGTCCCCCTTGTGTTCGATTGCGATGAAGAGGTTTTCCAGCGCCAGGTCGAATACCCCCAGTTTCAAGTACACGATTCCGAGATTGAAATACGCTCTGCCATAATCGGGACCTAACTCAATGGCGCGCTGGAGGGTAGCCATAGCTGCCGTGTACTTCAATTGGCTGATGTAGATCAGGCTGATCAGAAGAAGGGTCTCCAAATCGGTAGGCGCCAACTGGTGGGCCACTTTGGCTGAACGCAGAGCATCATCCAGTTTCCCCTGCGACGCTTTCAGCCAGGCCAGGGTTCGGTGTCCCAGGGCGTACTTTAGATCGATCTTATTGCAGTTAATGAAAGACTCTTCAGCCTTTGCAAGGTCACCAGTGAACATGTAGTATCGCCCGAGGGCGCGGTGAGCATCGGGTGAGCCGGGGTCCATCTGAAGGGCTTTACCGGCTTCGTCACCCGCAGCCTTTATCCTTTCGGGGGTGCGGTCGTAGTAAGCCATGTATTGGGATGCGTAGACGTCAGCCAGTCCGGTGTGGGCTGCCGCAAGGCCGGGGTCAAGCTCTATAGCTTTACGGAACATGGCGGCCGCGTACTCAAGATCCTTTTGCTTATTGGAGGGGTAGTAACTCTTTCCCCGAAGGTAGAAATCATAGGCGCTGACGTCGGCGATCATATCCTCGTCTGTACGACGCGGTACTGCGCCGGTTTCCGCGGTGAGCGCCATGGCTGAACTCCGGGCGGCTTTGGCTAGTAAGTCGAACAACCTCTCGGTGTGTCCGTCGAAATGCTCTCCGAAAACGAGCTTATTACCTCCTTGACTGTAGATACTGAGGCCCAACCGCAGTTCGTTTTGCCATTTCATCATAGTGCCGGTGACCACGTAGTCGGACCGGCACTTGGCGAACACGTCCTTGACGCCGCTGTGACCGGCGGATTCCGGCTCGGCGGCGACAATCAAATCAGTGCGACGTGAAAGTTCGCGTATGATCTCTTCGGTACAACCGGAACAGAAGTAATCCCAGGAGGCGTCTCCGGACAGATTGCTCATGCGGGTTACGGTGACGACCTTCCTACGTATGATGAACTCATCGAGCGAGATATCAGGCTCTTTTGAACCCAGGGCTGATTGAAGAATATCGGCGATCTGGGACATACTCGACGCCCTTGCCGTCGAGTCCTTGTTCAGCATTCCGAGCAAAAGCGAGTCGACCCAGCCGGCCAACTCCGGGTTCGCCTCGGAGGGGGGTATGGGATCTTCATGGAGAATCGAGTAGATCACGCTCGCCGGATATTCTCCCTCGAATGGTCTTCTGCCGGTGAACATCTCGTACAGAACCACGCCCAGGCTGAAGGCGTCCGATGCTGCGGATAACTCGCCTCCGCTTATCTGCTCGGGTGACATGTAGTGCAGGGTGCCTTTTATCTGGCCGCGTTCGTCTATCGAATCGGCCGTTATTGACTTGGCCAACCCAAAGTCGAGGATTTTCACCGATCCGGATTCGGTTACTATAATGTTCTCGGGTTTGAGATCGCGATGGATAACGCCGCAATGGTGGGCTGCTTTCATACCAAGAGCCAGTTGGCCGGCGATTCCCAATCTACCCTTGAACGTAAGCGGGGCGGCGGCCTCGCGCAGGTTCCGCCCCGGTACGTACTCGAAGGCTATAAAGGGAGTCTTGCCTGAATCATCGTACTCCCAGATCCTGACGACATGTTCCGAGTTGATCTTGGCCGCATTCGCAGCTTCCCTGGCCAAACGGACCCGGTAATCCGGGCGACGGGCAAACTCATCGGCAATTAACTTGAGAGCGACGATTCTACCCAGCTTCGTGTCCAGGGCTTTGTAGACGACCCCCATACCCCCTTCTCCGATTACTTGCTGCACCTCGTACTTGCCGAATTTCGCGTGGGGCGTAAGCATAACACCGGATCAGAGGGACTTCCTCTGATTACATGCTGTATTCGTCAGCTGGAACGGCACAGAAAGAGAGGGATACACCTCCTTCGTGCGTTTCGCCGGTAAGGTCGCTGCTGCCATCACACTCAAAAGGACGTTCATGTAACGAATGCTCAGTGTGTAAACGGCTTCTGCCACGTTTTCAAACCTACCAATGCGGTGTCTGACCGGTTTAGAGCACTTTGACGATTACGAGCGTGATATCGTCCGACTGAGACTTATTACCCTGAAAGCTGCGCACCCCCTCAAGGACACGCTGTGATATCTCGCCCGCCGGTCTGTGCCGGTGGTTCGCAAGCAACCGGCACAGTCTGTCAAGGCCGTAGTGACGTCCGTCTTCGTCTTCAGCCTCGGTTATTCCGTCCGTGTACAAAACCAGCGAATCCCCGGCGGCCAGATCCGCTCTTTTCTCCTCATAAGATGTCTCCGGGAAGACACCAAGAAGCATGTCGCTGAATTCCAGGGGCGTTACGACGCCGTCGCTGCCGACGACCAGAGGGTAGTTGTGTCCGGCATTGACATACACCAGCGCACGTTTCGCAATATCCAGTTGCGCGTACACCGCCGTAACGAACCGCCCTGCGTCGATGGACCGGGACAGCATGAGGTTGACTTTCGCGACAGTCTCTGCGGCGCTCTTGCCCAGGGCGGCCTGGCCGCGAAGGCAGGCCTGCAAACCGGCCATGAGCAGAGCGGCCGGGGTGCCCTTACCTGACACGTCCGCTATCGCCAGCCCCAGACGACTGCCGTCGATATCAATGAAATCGAAGTAGTCTCCGCCCACTTCTTTTGCCGGGATGGACAGGCCGGCAATGTCGTACCCTTCGACGCGAGGGGACTCTTTCGGCAGCAGCGCCTCCTGAATGCGCCGGGCGACCTTTAGATCTTCCTCCAATTCATGCAGACGCTTCTCTTCCTCGTAAAGCCGCGCATTCTCGATACTCTGCGCTGACTGGCTGGCGATTATCGACATCAGACGGATATCCTCGACATCGAACTCATCGCCGCTTCGTTTGTTGAACAGGGTCAGGACGCCGATGATTCTATTCTTCAAAGAAAGAGGAACCGCTAACAGGTTTCGTATCTCCTCGTACCGACGGGCGATATCACGGAATCTGCTGTCCCGACTGAAATCACCGACAACCAGGGGGCGGTTGTTCTTGAGCACCCAACCGACGAGGCTGGCGCCGATCTTCAGCGGGACATCGAGAACCTCGGTGTCCATCACTCGTAGGAAGGTCTTTGCGGAGACTTGCTTTTCGGCCGGGTCAAAAAGCCAGATGGCGCCCTGTTCCACGGAAATGTGCTTGATACACTTTCTTATTATCAGATCGGAGAGTTCCTCCACCGTCTTGGCGGCGCTGATGGCGCTGCTGATCTCGTTAAGGATCGTCAATTCCGCCACGGCCCGGCGCAGCCGCTCGTTTTCATGCTGAAGTTGCTCATTCATATCGGCGTCTCGCCAGTTGACGGTTGACTTAAAGAGGACCGGGGCGGCACGACAATCTCCTCTCCCGAGGCTTACTGCCCGATAATCAAAAGCACATACGGCTGCAAGAAACACCGCCGCTGATCGGAAGTCAAGGCTGATGAATCACGGTGGCGAGCCTGAGGAAAAACGGCTGTATCAACTCGGCCAACGGCCGGCTTCGTGATGAACCGTTGAACCGAGAGCTGTTCCATTGGGTGCAGTCAGGTGTCCCCGCCTGGTTGCCTCTGATGCTGCCGTGCGATCCGCTACGACGCTAGCGCATTCAGCAGAGCGCCGGCTTCGGTGCAGGGGGCGTGATAGGTGTAGTCGGGCGGGCCGTCGGCTGCTGTTTCTACTCGTGCCCGGTTTGCTGATTGTGATCGTGTCGTTGTCCAGCCGTTCTGTCCGGCGTACCCTGAAACAGCGACCATTCATCTATATGGCAATCCTTACAACAAGTGTTCTTGGGGCACTGTTCATATTCGATCCCAAGCTTGGGATGCCGCGCGACTGGGATTTGTTTTCGTTTGGAGGCGTGCCGTTGGTGGTTTTATGTTATTATCTTCTATTGAAGGTAAGGCCGTATCGGGAGTATACTGCCGGCGTAGCAGTACTGTCGATCGCGCTGGGCTGCCTGATTCTCATTCCCAGGGCGGTTAGCCAAGCCCTACCGGATATCGCGGTGGTCCGCTTCAAGTACCATGCATCGCTTGACAGTTCGCGGAATATGAACGCACGCACGGTTCTGCACGAGTATCTCTTTCAACAGGGTGACACTCTGGTTCTGGAGCAGGACATTCGACAGTTTCGCGCTGAGTATCCGGAATGGACCATAAACGAAGCTGCCCTGAGCCTCGGTGAGGCGGGTCAGTATAACCGGGCGATTCCTCTTTTCCGGAAGGCCGTGGCGCTCAATCCCGGCTATTGGCCCGCCTACGCCAATCTCGGCTGGAGCTTCCTGCGCACCGATCAAGTCGACAGCGCCGTAGCCTATCTGGAGATGGCCAATGGTCTGAGTCCCGCGGGAAGTCGTGTCAACTATCGTCTGGGAGCGGCTTACTTGGTTGCCGGCGATTTTGACAGGGCCGAGTTCCGCTTGCTCAGGGCATTGAAACTCGACTCTGCGGAACATGAGGCCATGGCGGGCCTGGTGCTACTCTACCGGACGACCGGGCGGACAGAAGAGATGCACCACTATCTTACCCGTCTTACCCAAATGGAAAATGCCGCCCCACAGTATACTATCTGGCTAGGTGATTACTACCTCGAGAGCGGTAGGTACAAGGAGGCTGCCGCCACATATCGACGGGCCATCGACCGAGGTCTTGACAGCACGTTTATTGACAATTTGCTGGATCAGTACCCATTGTTGAAGGCCGCTTGGCGCTAATCGGTCGCCGCTGGTTCACGCCAAGACCTCATGCTCCATACATGATTCACATTGCCTGCTTAATGAGTACAAGTCCGTGTTTTTTCTCACTTTTTTGAACACCCACTGCCATCTTTTGGCAGTGCTTTGGCTTATCCTCATCCATTGAAGCCCTGTCGGCAGTCTTCGCAGGCGCTACTGTTTTGTATGTCGTCAAACAATTCGGACACGTCGATACCTCAAGTTAAGACACAGTGTTCCTCATCGCAATCGCTTTCCGGTACTTCGCTCTTCTCCGATTGATGGTCTCTCGTTTAGTTTTTTCCCGTTGCTCTAAGATCGCTGCGGCGCGGCTGAAGTCTCTAAGAATTGAAGCATCTGTGAGTCTCACTCAATGAGAATAAGAAGGTATGGGATACGACTTTCTTTGGCGAAGCACGCAATACCGAGCCACACGTTACCAAGCGCGTAGCCCATGGGGGACCTAAATGGGAATCGGGCAGTACCGTCAATGTCGTCACTTAACTGGGAATCCCCCGCCTTTATCCCGTACGGCTCCATGTCCGAGTGAATGTCACACGACGTTCTAGCCTGTCCGCTTTGAGAAACGTAGGACGGCGATCGAAAACACGGCGACCGGGTAGATCAAAAGCGGGTAGACGTCGGACAGTATCTCCCTGATCCCCGCCCCCTTTATCATGATCGCTCGTGCGATCGACATAAAGTAACGCATGGGATTGGCCAAGGTGACAAGTTGCATCCACTCCGGCATATTCTTGATCGGGGTGAAAAAGCCCGACGTCAGGAGCGCGAACACAAAGAAGAACCAGGCGAAGAACATCGCCTGTTGCTGAGTGGACGTGAGCGTCGAAATCAACAGCCCTATCCCCAGAGTCGTCCCGAGGTAGAGGGCGGCCATAAGGAAAAGCAGCACCGGCGAACCTACGAAAGGTATGTCGAACCACAGCACGCCCAGGGTCAAAGCCAGAATCATCTCGAACATGCCGAGTATCGCAAAAGGGACCAGTTTGCCCGCCAGAAAGGTCGTCCGGGTGATCGGTGTCACCATCAACTGCTCCAGGGTGCCTCTCTCACGCTCACGCACCACCGCCATGGAGGTCAGCATGACCGTTATCATCGTAAGCAGGGTAGCCACGATACCCGGCACCATAAAGTACACGGACGCCATTTCCGGGTTGTAAAGGATGCTGTAGCGCACCTCCAGCGGCGGCTCGTAACCGTATTCCTTCTGCGAGAAATTCTGCGTCATACGGGACATGTAACCGGCCCCTATCGCCGCCTGATTGGCGTTGGAGCCGTCGGCGACCAGGCCGATCGTAACTTCCTCGCGACGGTCGACCCGCTCATCGAAATCGGGCGGCAGGATGAGCGCCATATCGCTGCTTTCTTCCTGAAACCGCTTCTCGATTTGGAGGATGAATCCCTCGGCCGACTTGGGCAAAAAGTAACCGCCGGTGCCCGCGCCGTTTATGAACTCGCGCGAAAGCCGACTTTGGCTGAAGTCGTAAACGTCCAGCGCGATATTCTTGACGTCCAGGTTCACGACATAACCGAACAGGAGCAGTTGAATAATCGGCATGGCGAATATCATCCGGAGCATGTTGCGGTCGCGAAAGACCTGCTGGAATTCCTTCCTTACCAGCCCCGTGAAAGCGCGAAACATCACTACTCCGTCCTCGCGTTAAACCTCAACGTGGTCACGGTCAGAAGGACCGCCATGAGAGCTATGAGACAAAGACCCTCAAAAGCCAGTATTTCGAGCCCGGCTCCTTTGAGCATGACGCCTCTCACGATGGTCACAAAGTACCTGGCCGGCACGATGAAACTCAGGTACTGGAGCGCCCACGGCATGTTCTTGATGGCAAAAACAAATCCTGAGAGCATCACCGACGGAAGCATCGTCGAAGTCAAGGCCAGCATCATGGCCACCTGCTGCGTTTGTACCAAAGAAGAAATGAGTATCCCTAATGACAGCGATGTCGCCACGTATATCAGTCCGAATCCGAGCAGCAGGATCTCGGATCCTTCAAACGGAATCCCGAACAGAAGCCAGGCGAAGATCAATACCAGAATGCCATCGAGGAGAGCGAGGCCGAGGTAGGGGATGATCTTCCCTATCAAAATCTGATAAGGTCGGACCGGCGCCGTCATAAGCTGTTCCAGTGTGCCGGTCTCCTTCTCCCTGGCGATAGTTATGGATGTCAGTAAAGCGGATATCATCAGCAAGATCACCGCTACCAACCCCGGTACGAAAAAGTGCGACGATTCCAGATCGGGGTTGTACATAATCCTCAGCGACAGATTCACTGCCGGCAACTCCATGTTCGGCGGCAATTGACGTCTGGCGAAGCCGTTGATAACGGCGCCGCAGTAGTTCTGAACGGCTGCGGCCAGATTGTTGTCGGAACCGTCCACAATCAGACCCAGTTGAAAATTGCGCTTCCCCTCAAGAGCGGCCTCGAAGCCGTGCTCGATTATGAGCACGGCGCCGGCATCGCCGTCGCGAAGAACTCTCTCCGGGTCGCGCTCGTCGACCGGTTCCTTGGGTGGACTGAAGTAGGGAGAGCGGTAGAAGTCATCGATCAACTCCCGTGACATCGCCGAATCATCGAAATTCACCACGGCCAGCGTGATGTTCCTGATATCGAGACTGATCGCATAGCCGTATAGAAAAGTCATAAGAACCGGCATCAGAATCGCTATCGTCAGCGATCGCGGATCGCGGAGGATGTGATAGACCTCCTTCAGAGCGAGGAAACGGATCTTACTCACCGTTTTCCTCCCGGTGGCGAACAAGATCGATGAACATTTCCTGCAAATCCGAGGCGCCGTGCGACTGAATCAACTCCCGCGGCGCACCCATGACGACGATCTTTCCCCGGTGCATGATAGAGACTCGTTTGCAGTACTCCGCCTCGTCCATGTAGTGAGTAGTCACGAAAACGGTCACCCCTTCGTGGGCGAGGTCGTACAGGATACGCCAGAACTTGCGACGAAACACCGGGTCGACGCCGGCGGTCGGCTCGTCGAGAAAGAGGATGCGCGGCCGATGCAGCAGAGTCGCCGCCAGGGCCAGCCGCTGCCGCCACCCAAGCGGCAGGAACTCTGTCCGGCGGTCGAGGAACCTGCTCAGACCGAGTCGATCCGACAGCTCCTTAATGCGATCAATAACATCGTTTCCGGAAAGATCGTAAGCCGATCCGTAGAAATGGAGGTTTTCCCGCCCGGTCAGCTCCTGGTAGAGCGAGAACTTCTGGGACATGTAACCGATGCTGCGTTTGATCGACTCCGCGTGCGTATCGATGTCGAACCCCGCCACCGATCCCTTGCCTGAAGTAGGCGCCAGAAGACCGCAGAACATCCGGATGGCGGTAGTCTTCCCGGCTCCGTTGGCCCCGAGAAAGCCGAATATCTCGCCGGTTCCCACCGAGAGTGATATTCGGTCGACGGCCTTGAAGTCACCGAAATGACGCGAGAGGTTTTCAGCAACGACGGCGTCAGTGTTCACTGTCGCCTCCCATCATCTGGACGAAGCAGTCCTCCAGATCCGGCTCGATTGCCTGGAGGTCGTCGACGGCGACGCCAAACCTTCCAATTGCCCCTGCGAATTGAGTGATAGCGCCATCACGTCCCATGTACAGGTGCAGGCCCCTGCCGATACGTCGAACGGTCAAGCCGTCAATCCGGTTCAAAGCGTCGATCACATCGGGTTCGATTGTCTTGCTGTAATAGAAAACCTGGCCCTCGAACATTCCGACCAACTTGTTCGGCGTCCCCTCCGCCAGCTTCCGGCCGTTATAGAGGAAACAGGCCCTGTCGGCGTGGACCACCTCGTCCATGTACGGAGTGGAGGCGATCACGGTGACCCCCTGATCTCGCAGTTCGAGTAGAATATCCCAAAACTGCTGCCGTGAGAGGGGATCTACCCCCATGGTCGGCTCGTCCAGAACCAGCAACTGCGGCTCGTGAATCAGAGCGCAGGAGAGAGCCAGTTTCTGTTTCATGCCACCGGATAGGAATTGCGCTCGCCGGCCGGCGAACGGCTCCAGGTTGGAGAATCGATACAACTGCTCGCACTTGTCTTCGAACCGCCGCCCGGTCACACCGAATACACCTCCGTAGAAGCGTAGATTCTCTCGTACCGACAAATCGGGATAAAGCGAGAATGTCTGCGGCATATATCCTAACAGATCCTTGACCTGGTCGAACCGGCGGTTCACATCGAGACCGCCGACGGTGAGCGAACCCTTATCCGGGGTGATCAGGTTGCAAAGAGCGCGCATGATAGTCGTCTTGCCCGCGCCGTCCGGTCCAACCAGGGCGAATATCTCGCCCGTGCCGACCTCCAAAGAGAAGTCATCAACCGCGGAAACGTCGCCGTAACTCTTGCTGAAGTTCTGTATGCGAACCAGGCTCACGGCATGTCAAGCGTGACGTAGACCGGCATACCGATCTTGAGCCGGCCGTCGGTGTTTGGGACCAGCACTTTGACGGCGTAGACAAGGTCGGCCCGAGACTTCTCCGTCTGTACGTTTTTGGGTGTGAATTCCGCCTCTTCGGCGGTCCATGTCACGGCGCCGCGACACGCCCCTCCGCCCGACTCGGTATCAACCGTCGCGGAGTCACCGATTCGGACTCTGGCGAAGTTCGCAGCCGGCAGATAGACCTTGACCCAGAGTGAGTCGAGCTGCGAAATCTTGGCGAGGGGCTTTCCCGGCGCGACCAGTTCTCCCTGGTGGACATGCTTGGTTGTGACGATGCCGTTGAGAGGCGACGTGGGAAAGCAGTCGCTCAGGGCGCGGTTAATGCGATCTATGTCCACCGAGATCTTATCCAGTTGCGCTTTCAGTGTGGCGTCATTGGCCTTGGCCGCTTGCAGCGCCAGTTGTGCTTGGGTGTATTCCTGTTCCAGTCGATCCAGCGTCTGCTGAGTGGCTGTGCCTGATTTTGCCAGGACAGCGATGCGATCGCGCTCCCGGCCAGCGTACTGCTCGGCTTCGCGAGCCTGTCGTAGTTGGACTTGCGCCGCGGCAAGTTGCTCCTCGGTGACATGTCGCCCCGCCAAAGCAGACTTGCGTTCAAGTTCGAGGCGGCTGGGATCGATGACGACCAGGGTGTCGCCCGCGCTGACCTGAGATCCCTCGTCGATGAGCAGTTCCATTATCCGTCCGCTGGCCTCGGCGGAGACAAGAGCTTCGGCCGCCTCGAGCATCCCGGACCCGCCGACGCCGTTGTTGTCGTTGCCGCAGCCGATTAGGCAACTTGCCAGGATCGGCGGAAGTATTGCCGTGTACGCTTTCATATCAGAAACCTTCCTTTAGTCTGTCGGAACCGATCACGTAGAGATAACTGCTCATAGCTATGTGATAGCCCGTCCGCGCTCCCGCCAGCGATGACTCCGCCTGGCTGAGGGCGGCCTCTATGTCAAGCAGACGACTGGCGGAAAGCACTCCATCCCGATGTTTTACCTGCGCCAAACGGTAGTCGTCCTCGGCAATAGTGCAATTCTGCAGCGATGTCTCATATTGCTCGCGGGTCAGTTTGAGAGTCTCCAAGGCCAGCCGCGCATTTCGGTCGAGTTGTTCGCTGACACGATCATACTCCCGCTGAGACGCAATCAACTGGTGCTTCGCGCCGGCTGTGTTCCTGCCGGTCTTGAAACCGATGTTCAACGACCAATTGAGCGTCGCGCCGACTGTGAAGTAATCATTGAACGTGTCGTGGAACGGATCGATATTCGGTTTCCCGTACGACCAACCGCCGAAAACCGCCAGTGTGGGGAAATAGTCGCTGCGGCTCAGCGTCACCAGCGACCGATTCATAGCTATCGAGGCTTGGGCCGCTTCTAAGTCCGGCTTCTGGGGGAATACACCGCTGTAGGTAATCTCCATGGCTGCCGGCTCAGATGGTTGACTGGTCAGCTTCAGCGTACCCTCCGGGTTAAGCCCCAAAAGGGTAATCAGTTCGATCTCGCGCTGTCGGCGGCCGATCTCGGCGCTACGCAGGGCAAGTCGTGCGTCGTTGGCGGCTCGTCGGGCCTCGAGGATATCCACCGAGTCGGCCATCCCGGCCGCAAAGAGCGCCTGAACATCGCGGTCGGTCAACTCCGCACGCTTCACGGCCGCCTGGGACGCGGCGATCACGTGATCGGCGTGATTGAGCGAGAGGTAAGCGATGCGCGCGGTCAAGGTCAGTTGCTCGTCGCCAGCATCCAGCAAGGCCTCGTGAAGATCCAGAGCCGAACGGTTGAAATCGATGCTGCCGCTGATTTTGCCGCCGGTGAAAAGCGGCACCTGGAGCCGCAGGTCGGTCTGGTAAGTTTCGTTGAAACCGAAGTCCCGAGTGAACGACTGCCCGGTCGGAAGCTCAATGTCCAGTTGGGGCACCGCATCCTTGTATGAGGCCAGCAAAGTAGTTTCCAGGGTCGGAAACCGCTCGGCCAGCGCGGCCCGAAAACGCTCTTCGTACGCCTCGCGGTCGGCCTGCCCTTTCTTCAGCACGAAGGAGTGTTCTCGCGCCAGCGTGAGGGCCTGATCGAAAGACAAATCTCGTGCGGGCATTCCCGTCATCGCCAGCAGCACTAATACTACGGACATTGCAAACACCTTCATTTTGCTTTGACTCCGTTCAGAAAAAGGTCCATCACGGCGAACTTTCGTCGCTCTGGGAATTGGCCGCGGTCGGTTATCCCCAGCACTTGGTTTATTATGGGCGACATGAAGAAGTACCCGAAGTTCATGGCGATGAAGCTCACGCACGCTTGCTTCATGTCGACAGAACGCAACCGGCCTCGTCGGACCCCTTCTTCCAGTCTGCCGAGAAATTGTTGCGGCAGGCCGGATTCTAGGATGACCCCCGCGATCGTCCTGACGACTTCGCTGTCCGGGTTGGCCAATTCGCGGAGTATTATCCGGAAGAGGGTGCGGTTTTGCTGAAACAGCCGAGTGTATGACTCCACCGCAGCGGCGAGGATGGTCTCCAGCGACGCGCTCTCCTCGACCCGCGCTTGCACCCGCGTGATGACGCGCATGACATGGGTTTCGATGGTGGCCCAGCACAGCTTCTCCTTTGAGGAGAAGTGGTAGTATATCATCGCCTTGTTCACCGCGGCCGATCGGGCGATTGAATCAACTCGGGCACCGTCAGACCCCATGGCTGCAAACTCCTCTTGGGCCGCAGCCAATATTCTCTCCTTGCTGCCGACCTCGGCCGGCTCTGGGCGAGATTTGAACTGATCTTCTTCAGACATTAGTTGACTATCCGTTTAGTCAAACTAACTGTTTGCTGTATGTCGTCAAACAATTCGGACACGTCGATACCTCAAGTTAAGACACAGTGTTCCTCATCGCAATCGCTTTCCGGTACTTCGCTCTTCTCCGATTGATAGTCTTTCGTTTAGTTTTTTCCCGTTGCTCTAAGATCGCTGCGGCACGGCCGTGATAGAGGTCCGCCGGGATTACATTATCCAGCGATTCATGGTACCGCCGGTGGTGGTAGTGCTTTACGAAGGCCGCGATCTGCGCGGTCAGGTCCTGAGGACAGTAGTAGTTGTCCAACAACAGGATGTTCTTCATCGACCGGTGATACCGCTCGATCTTCCCCTGTGTCATGGGATGGTATCGCTTGCCGCGAATGTACCGGAACCCCTGGTCGGCCAGGTACCGCTTCAACTCGCCGGAGATATAGCACGGCCCGTTGTCCGACAGTAACCGCGGCCAGCGCCGCCGATCGACAGGAACCGGCCGCCGGCGATCAATTGTCCATTGTAGACGGTCAGCGAAAAGACAGAACTGTTCGCGCCCGGAACCGGAACCGACAGACCAGGCCAGAATTGGTCATCCCCGGCGGAGGCGGACATACCGTCGGATTCGCCGGCGGTCGCTGAAAAAGCCGGCCCGAAGCACAGAGCGACATAGCGGAACAGATGACGCGAGGTCATGGCTTGCACCTCTTGGCAGAGATTGTTTTGTTATCGGAGACTTAGTGTCGTTGATGTAGCACGGTTAAAGGTTCACAAGACCTGCTTTGGTCTCGCCGCCAGAACAAGCAGGTCCTGCGAAAGGTCAATGAAAAAGAGGCCGGGAGGCAGAGGGAACGAGAGGCGGAAGCTTCGGATTACCGCGCTCCGGCTTAGAACTTAACGCCGAGGGAGACCTGCGCCCGAAAGAACTTGACGGTGCGTCTCAGGCCTTCCTCGAAGGCGACCTGGGGATCGTAGCCGTACTGCTTGATTTTGTCGACGGCGGCGTAGGAGTGCCTGATGTCGCCCGGTCGCTCGGCCTCGTAGTGTGCTTTGATGTCGCTGCCGATGATCTCCCGCAGCTTGTCCAGCAGTTGGTTGAGGGTGAACTGACCGCCGCAGGCGACGTTGAACTGGTCCCCCACCATCTCCTTGTCGGTGGCGGCCAGGATATTGGCCTGCACGCAGTTGTCGATGTAGGTGAAGTCGCGCGATTGCTCGCCGTCGCCGAACACGGTCGGTCTTTGCCCGTTCAGCAAGGCCGTGATGAACTTGGGGACCACCGCGGCATACTCGCTGCCGGGGTCCTGGCGCGGTCCGAAGATATTGAAATACCGCAGCGACACCGTCGGGAACCGATACAGCTCCCAGTAGATGCGGCAGTAATGCTCGGCAGTCAGCTTGGTGACAGCGTAGGGTGAAAGCGGGCTGGGCTCCATCCCCTCGTGCTTGGGTAGTTCTTCCGACTCGCCGTAGATCGACGACGACGACGCCATGACGAATTTTTTCACTCCGGCCGCCCGCGACGCTTCCAGCAGATTGAGGGTGCCGTTGATGTTGACGGCGTTCGAAGTCAACGGGTCGGCCACCGAACGCGGCACCGACGGCAGCGCCGCCTGGTGCAGGACATAGTCCATCCCCTCCACTGCCTTGACGACGATCCAGTAATCGGTGATGCTGCCGTCGATAACTTCGACCGTTTTGGGCAATCCGGCGATATTCTCTTTGCGGCCGGTGGAGAAGTTGTCCAGAATCCGGACCTGCTCCCCTTGTTCGGCCAGATGGCCGGCGATATTGGAGCCGATAAACCCGGCCCCGCCGGTGATCAGGTAGTTCATCAGTAGCGCTTACCTCATGCCTTCAACTGCTTGTCTACTCTATAATCGACAGATTCTGTTCAAAACTCAACCAAAACCGCACGCGCCCACTCACCCCCGAGGCCGGTCCGGCCGGCAAAGTCTCCACTGCTGTGACCAGAACAAAGCCGTCCGCCTGTTAAAACTTTATCCGCCTACGACCCGACCCCAGATTGGAGCAGTTCGGTAGATTGAGTCGGTCGCCACCGACTCCGAACGATCGCCCGCAGATCACCGGTCGCCGCCGTCGCCCATCGGGGTCGGCTGGGCGCGGACGAGCGGTCGGACTGAAGCGTGCTCCACGAAACGAGAGGTTGTACCCGATGCTCCGTTCCCGTCGTACTCATATACTATTCACCGTCGGCACTGTCGTCTACCTTGTCGTGCTGGCCGCGGCGGCGGGGCTGGATCGACCCACCTGGGGCGACGAGGGACATTTTGTCGAGACCGTGTACTTGTTCGGCGATGAAATCAGCACCCACACGCTCAAACACTACGACGAGATGTCGACACCGCTGCCGTTTATTCTCTATGCGTTGTGGGGGCGGTTGGTCGGATTCGAGCTTGAGCGGCTGCGTCTACTGTCGCTGTTGCTGGCGGTGACTACGTACATATTGCTGTATCTGTTTTTCTCGAAATTGCTCGGCGCCGGCCGCGCCGCTCTTCTCGCCGCCGCTTTTGTCATCGTGCACCCGTACATGATCGGATTCTCGCTGTTCGTGTTCACCGACATGTGTGCTATCATGTTCATGCTGGCGGCGTGCCTGGCTCTGCACCGCGGCCGACCGATATGGTTCGCTTTCATGCTGGCCGGCGCTTTGCTTTGTCGTCAGTACCTGGCCTTTATGTCGGTCGCATTGCTGGTGGTTTATGCGGCGCAGTGGTATCACCGCAAAAGTCCCATGCCGCCGGCCATGTTGACGGCCACGGTTCTTTCCGCGCTGCCGTTGGCGCTGCTTTTTCTCTTTTGGGGCGATGTCCATCCCGACAATCTGCGCAAACAGCTCTACCTGACCGAGAGTTTTCGTTTTCATCCGTCGGCGTGCACTCTCTACATCAGCCAACTCTTCTGGTTTCTGCTGCCGGTGCTGCTGATTCGCCGGCGTCATCTCTACAGGGATCGAAGGTTGTGGTTGGCGGCGGCGGTCGTATCGCTGTGCTACTTCCTTTTTCCTGTGAACGCTTCAGCCCCGGCCCTTGAGGCGGGCGTGGAAACAGTTGGACTGATGCACCGCGCGTTGCTGTTTCTGTTCGGCGAAAGCTGGTTAACGTCAGCCGTGTTTTTCGTCGGTTTCCTGTTTGGACTGCCGCCGGTGTTTCTTGTCGGCCGAGATGCTTACCACGGATTGGTCCGCCGTCGGCTGGACATTGCACTGTTTCTGGATGTATGCATCTTGTCCTTCTTGATCTTGATGCCCTGGTCGTACCTTTACTGGGAGAAGTACTTCATGCCGTTGCTGCCCCTGGCGACAGCCAGGTTCCTCATGCCGTTCAGCATTGTTCCGCAAGATACACAAGCCGAACGATCGTAGTCACTCGGCTTGAAAAAGGTCATATCAGTCCGGGCTCTTACGCCGGCGTCTCGCCTTCGACCGGGGCCGGACTCGCTACGGCTTTGGCGCCGTCGCTGCCTTTGATGCCCTCCACCATGGCGGCCAGCGATGAGATGATGCCGCTCGCTTCATACGGCAGGAAGATCTTGTTGGCCGCACCTTCGGCCAGCTTGGGCAGCATCTCAAGGTACTTCAGGGTGATAAGTTTGTCGTCGGGGCGACCGGCGTGGATGGCGTTGAAGACATTCAGGATGGCTTGCGCCTGACCCTTGGCCACCGTCTCCTGGCGGTACATCTCGGCGTCGGCCCTGGTGCGCACCGCCTGCGCCTCGCCCTCGGCTTCGAGAATCTTCGACTGCCTGTAGCCTTCGGCTTTGGTAATCTCCGCCTGACGCACCGCTTCGGCGGAGAGGATAGTGGCTCGCTTGTCGCGCTCGGCTTTCATCTGGCGGCTCATCGCCTCGGTGATGTCGCGCGGCGGATCGATCCGCTGCATCTCGACGCGGTTTACGCGCACCCCCCATTTGTCGGTGGCTTCGTCCAAAACGTCCCGAAGCTGCGCGTTGACAGAATCGCGGGACGACAGACAAGCGTCGAGATCCATCTCGCCGATCACGTTACGCAGGTTGGTCTGAGCCAGCTTGGTGGCGGCGACAATGTAGTTGTGGATCTCATAGCGCGACCGCACCGGGTCGGTCACCTGGGCGTAGATGACGGCGTCGACTTCGACGTTCACGTTGTCTTTGGTAATCACCATCTGCGGCGGCACGTCCAGCACCACTTCGCGCATGTCGACCTTGATGACGGTGTCGAAAAACGGCACGATCATGTTCAAGCCGGGATCGAGCAAACGTTGGTACTTGCCCAGGCGCTCGATCAGACCGCGCTCGAAGGGACGAATGATTCGTATCGACAGCGACACCAGGATTACGGCGAAAACAGCCAGTACTCCCAGCATTATCGGTATGGCCGGGTTCATGTCTTACTCCTTTCCTCGGGTCAGCTTCTCCACGTGTACTTTGGTGCCGGAGACACCGACGATCCTGACCTTCTCATTGACCGCGACAGGCACATCGGCGCGCGCCAGCCAGATTTCACCTTCGATTTTGACTTGGCCGCCGAGGTCCGGATCGACGGCCTTGGTGACCAGTGCTACCTTGCCGATTAGGGCGTCGATGTTCGATTTTTGCGGCGACTCTTTGGTGATTTTTCTAGCCAGGGATCGGGTCAGCGGCAGCAGACCCAGAGTGATAACGAGGAAGATACCGACCTGCCAGTAGTAAGCCCCCGGGTAGAGGTAACTGTACACGCCGGCCACCAGCGAGCCCGCCACGAAGCAGGCGAAGATAAACGTCGGCGACATCAACTCCATGATTAGGAAGACGACGGCCGCCGTCATCCAGACCCAGAACATTGTTGACATCGGCGCTCCTTTCCGGTTTCTAAGGTTCGGATGTATTACCCGGCACGGTGCGCGCTATTCATCCCAGGCGGAGGCATTCGCACTGATGGCGGGCGAAAGCTCGGACGCTAACACATCTGAATGAGGAAACCTTTGCGCCGTTCCGAAGTCAACTTAAATGTCCGGGCAGTCGACCTGGTCGTCCTTCCCTTCCCCGCGGATAGGGACGCCGACCGGCGACCCTCGGCCGCACGGGAAAGGCGCCCACGGTGACAAAAACCGCGGCCTCCAAGCCGTACAGCCAACTGGCGCGGGTCTATGATCTGATGGGGGCTGATCGCCACTCAGTCAAGATGACCGAATACTGCCGGGCGATACTTGGTCGCTTCAAGATTCATCCCACTACGGTCCTCGACCTTTGCTGCGGCACCGGCACCGCGCTGCGGATCTTCTCTGACTGGGGTTTGACGGTTGCCGGACTGGATCAGTCGGCGCCGATGCTGGCCGTGGCGGCGAAGAAGCTCAAAGGGCGGAAGATCAAACTGTACCAAAAGACCCTGCCCCGTTTTGCGCTCATAGGGAACAACCGCTCTTCCCAGGTGCGCACCTTTGATTTGGTTACCTGCTTCTACGACGCGCTTAACTACCTCACCAACGTGCGCGACCTGAAAACGGCCTTTCGCAGTGTCCATCGTCATCTCAACCCGGGCGGGTGGTTCATATTCGATATGAACACCGAGGCCGCCCTGAAGATTCTCTGGGGCGGACAGGTGTACGCCGGCGCCAGGGATGATATTGCCTGGATTTGGCAGAACCACTACTTCGAAAAGAGACATGCCGCCGAGTGTCACACCACCTGCTTCGTCAGGAAGGGAAAGCTCTGGGAACGGTTCGACGAACTACACTATGAGCGGGCCTGCCCGAACGAGAAAATAGTAGAACTGCTTGAAGCGGTCGGATTCGAGGTCAAAGGTTTTTACAAGTGCCACACTTTTCAAAAGCCGACCAAGAACACCTTCCGTATATGCGTCGTGGCCCAAAGAGATTGATCACCGGGCGGGCGACAAAGAGGTTGTAGCGATTTGAGTGAATACCCAGGCCGTGCGTAGCGTATAGAAAACAAACAGAGGAGATGATATGTCTGCCGGCGCCGCCGGCGGAGCCGCAGCCGCGGTCCTTGCAGCTGCCAAAGCCGCCAAAGATAGAGACGAGGAGGAAAACTTGACCAAGTATAATTCCGATGACCTCGATGGTTGGGAGTTCAAGATCGTCCGTTCCGATCTCGGCCGGTTCAGCAACCGGGAAGTGGTTCAGAAGCTCTGTCAACGCGAAGCGAGAGCCGGTTGGGAGATGGTCGAGAAGTTCGACAACAGCCGCATCCGTTTCAAGCGTCGTGTGGAGCAGCGCTCCCAGGACCAGTATCTCGAATTCGACCCGTACCGCACTTCGTTGAGCACGGTCAGCGGCGGAGCGGTAGCCGCTATCATCGGGCTGGTGCTGCTGCTGGGTGGCCTGGTGGCCTTTTTCGCAGCGAGACACGATTTCGAGGTGTCCGACCCGAGCCGGGTGTGGGTCGCGGTGGCGGTCGTGGGGGTGGCTCTTCTGGCCGCCGCGATAGCGTTATTGAAAAAGCGACAGCGCTAGTGTCCTGCGTCTAACGCTTCTTTACATTTCAACTGGTCATTTTGGGTTGCCAGGAAATGTTTCTGATGGCCAACGCACGGTTTTTCCGGCTCTTACAAGAACAATTGCCATGTTAGGGTGTTGCCAGGAGCGTTAAGAAATTTATGACGCACTACACTAGCAAGCTGGTTTTTGGCGCTACGCACCCCTTCCGTTCACCTTGGCAGCCTACCTAAGAGCAAAGCGACAGGTGGGTCGGCCCAGACATCTTCGCGCTTCGGGCGCTTATTGAGCACCTCTGCCTTACAGCGCTATACCGGGCCGCCTGGCATGATGGCCTGGCAGGCGGCAAGCCGCTTCCTGGCGCTTCGCGCCCTTTGCCCACACCAGAAAGGTAGCTCTCCCGTGTCATCATAAACCCAGGGCAAACCCTAAGGAGGGAATCCCACCGTTATTCAGTGGTGCCCGCTGAATCTCCAGATTCAGTGGGATCCGCGGCCGAATTTGAAGATTCGGCCACCACAATAAGACGGACCCCCGCCTGCGGGCCTGTTGATAAACTCCATGACCCTGATGGCACATCGGCAGGGC
>Ga0214473_10000458_pt1 | contig 57443 bp, 57 predicted proteins | sample RVTome_7_FD_203509 | JGI IMG/M metagenome (GOLD analysis project Ga0214473, IMG submission 203509) | Soil microbial communities from uranium-contaminated site in the Upper Colorado River Basin, Wyoming, United States - RVT98D197 | ecosystem: Environmental > Terrestrial > Soil > Contaminated >... | reverse complement strand
ATGTTAAAACGTTATCTCTTAGCGCCGGGGCCTACCCCTGTACCTTCAGAAGCGCTTCTTGCCATGGCAATGCCGATTATTCATCACCGTTCGCCTGATTTTCTCCCTGTGCTTGATGCTGCAAAAAATGGCCTGAAGTGGCTTTACCAGACAAAAAACGATGTGCTTATCCTCTGCTCCACAGGAACAGGCGGCATGGTAGGCGCTGTTAATAATTTTTTCAGCCCTGGAGATAAGGTCATTACTGTAAACGGCGGTAAATTCGGCGAGAGATGGACAAAGATATGCAAGGCATACGGGCTTCAGGCAGAAGAGATTGTTGTTGAATGGGGATATGCAATAAAACCTGATACTATTGAGGCAAAATTAAAGAATGACCCGTCTATCAAAGGAGTGTTTGTACAGGCATCAGAAACATCAACAGGTGTTTATCATGATATAGAGGCGCTTGCCAAAGTCGTAAAAAAATATGAAAACACAATCCTTATTGTTGACGCTATATCAGCAATTGTGGCCCATGACCTCAGGATGGACGAATGGGGGATAGATGTAATGGTTGGCGGCTCGCAAAAGGGTGTTATGCTTCCGCCGGGGCTTGCATTCGTAGGCATAAGTGAAAAGGCATGGAAGTTTTCGGAAAAATCAAAATGCCCAAGATTCTATTTCAATTTTAAAAAAGAGCGGGAAAATCTCGCAAAGAACCAGACAAACTTTACATCTCCGGTGACTTTGATTATAGGGTTAAACGAAAGCATTAAACTGCTCCAGAAAGAAGGGCTTGAGAATGTATTCAAGCGGCATGAAAGGCTTGCAAATGCTACAAGGGCGGCGGTGGCGGCGCTGGGACTTGAACTTTATCCCAAGGAATCTCCGAGCAATTCAGTGACTGCGGTATGCGCTCCCGCAGGCATTGACGGACAGGCGATTTATAAGAACCTCAGGGAGAAATACGGGATAACGGCAGCAGGCGGGCAGGACCACGTAAAGGGAAAGATATTCAGGATTGCGCATCTCGGGTATGCAGATACCTTTGATGTCATTACTGCGATTGCAGGCGTGGAAATGGTATTGAAAGGATTGGGGCACCCGGTGAAACTCGGCGCAGGCGTTGCCGCGGCAGAAGAACTGCTGATGAAGTAAAACAGAATACAGCGTCCCGATTTTATCGGGACGCTGTCAAATATCTTTACTTCCCTGTAATCTCCTTTACCTCTTCCTTCCCTTTTTTCAGTTCTGCAACCTGCTCTTTGTCTTCCCGCAAGAGCAATTCCTGAAATTCTCCCACATGGGTTTTTTCTTCACGGGCAATATCAAGAAAAACCTTTTTGATATCAGCCCTGTCTGTCATTGCGGCAAGCTGTTCGTAAAGGCTGATGGCATCCAGCTCTGCTATCATTCCCACGCGCAGTATCTCCTTGACTATATTACTCTTGCTAACCTTCCCAAGCCCTATCGGTATGTCTGACATCATAGCTTCTACCTCCAATATTAATTTAGATTTAATCTGCTTATATTTTACCATTCTGATTTCTGAAGTCCAGCAATTAAATAACGGCAACGAAATTTAAGCCTAAAAAAAATTACATTAAATCACACATAAGTGAAGATTAGATGATAAAATAGTAAATATTATTCGGAAGGGAGGGCTGACGGACATTGAGAGGGCTTAGGAAAAGGCTGATATTCGCTCTGATATTTATAACCTGTGTGGTAATTGCCGGTTCTGCAGGATATATGCTCATAGAAGGGTGGAACTGCCTTGATTCTCTTTACATGACAGTCATAACCATAGCAAGCGTAGGCTACAAGGAAATCCATGACCTGTCGCCTAATGGAAGAATTTTCACTATTATTCTTATAATAAGCGGTGTAGGCAGTGTGACTTATGCTCTTACCACAATCGCAAAGATTGTAGTAGAGGGCGAAATCCAAGAAATATTCGGGAGGAAGAGATTGGAAAAAAAGATTAAAGAATTAAAAAACCATTACATTGTCTGCGGCTACGGAAGAATGGGCAGGATAATCTGCAGGGAACTAAAAGAGAAAGACATAAAATTTGTTGTGATTGAAAAAGAGCCCGACACATTTGAAAGCGGAGAAGATACTCTTGTCCTTAAAGGAGATGCAACAAAGGATGAGAATTTAAAAGAGGCGGGGATAGAAAAGGCAAAGGGGCTTATATCTGTTTTGCCGACCGACGCTGAAAACCTTTTTGTGGTTCTGAGCGCCAGAGAATTGAACCCCAAACTCTTTATCGTTGCACGGGCAGGAGAGGAAGGCTCAGAACAGAAATTGCTCAGGGCAGGCGCTGACAGGGTTGTTTCGCCGTATCATATCGGAGGGCTCAGGATAGCGCATACGGTGTTAAAGCCTGCTGTTGTAGATTTTATAGAATTCGCAACAAAAAGCGGCAACATTGACCTTCAGATGGAGGAAATAACAGTCCAGAACAACTCTAAACTGGCAGGGCTGACACTTGATGAATGCGGCATCGGCAGGGATTTAGGCATCATAGTTGTAGCGATCAAAAAGGCAAGCGGAGATATGAAGTTCAATCCAACTTTTAGGACAGCCATTAAAGCAGGCGATACATTGATAGCACTTGGTGAAATACCGAAACTTAAAACACTCGAAGACATGGCAACGGCTAAGGGATAGCTCTCTTACGGTGCGCAAAAGCAGAAATGTTATAGACTCGCTTGTTAAGTGTGTTGAAGAAGCAGTCAGGGCTTTGATGAAAATATTACCGACCCATTCTGCCTCAGATAATCCTGAATGTCAGAAACGCTCCGATTATCACCGAGGAATATAAGAGCTATCCCGAGCAAAACCTTTACAACTCTACCCTTATCAATGTCAGCAGGGATATTGTTGTATGAAGTGACCAACAAAAGTATTGCGGCAACGGGTTTTACGAACTTCATCGTTTCTTTCTCTGCAATAACTCCAGCAGTTTTAACGGGTCATAGTAAGGGCTGTCCTTTATCCTCGGCTTCTCTGTATGGTAGAACTGGAACCTATATCTTGCATCTTCCCTGTGGCAGTCAACACAAAATGTTTTTGCAACATCCTCCACTTTTAAAAAGGCAGTAAGGGATGTGGTTGTTTTCCCGGGTTCACCTTTTATCATAGCCTTGCTCCAGACATGAGGGGTATGGCAGGTAAGGCAGGTGACCTCTGCCCCAGTAGCCTTTTTCTCCTCTTTCTCCGTCAATAAAAAGCGGTTTGCCAGGAGGAAGTCCTCGGGATGGCGGTAAAATTTAACCGGTGCCTTTTCCCCTGTCTCTCCTTCACGGTGGCATTCCAGACAGAGCCTGAACTTCACCTTCTCTTCAGGGCGAAACTTACTGATGTCCCTTGCCCACAGGTTAATCTCCTTTGCATTGTGGGATGTGTGGCACTGCTCGCACACGCCTTTTTCCTTCCCTCTTTTTTTCTCTTCCGACATGTCGTGCTTTGTCTTTGCAACCTTATAGGGTGTTTTATGGCATTCCTTACAGAGGTCTCCTCTGGAATTATCCATCTTCAGAAAGCTATTTGTAATGTCACCTTCCACATTCTTCCCGATGCCCGGCCTTTTTAAAGTAGGCGACCATATGTGTGGACTATGACAGGACTTGCATGTGACCTCCTCATCTTTCCTTTTGTCCTCGCTTTCACCCTCCTTTGGCTTTTTGCCGAGGGGATGACTGATTTCCCCGATTAACTTCTCCTCTCCGACCCTCTTCCGCTCATGGCAGGACAGGCAATATATATTTTCCCTGTGCTTCCTGACTTCCTCGGGATAGTCCCTTTCAAGCGGAGAAACGGCAAACCCTATGGGCTTGGGTCCCTCATGAACCATATGGCAGGCACCGCAAATCCCGGAGGTCTTTGAATCTTCACCCCTGATATTTTTATAACCCTTTTCAAAGGTTGACGGGTCATGGTCAGTGCCCTCTACAAGTTTTTCGTCCTTATGGCACTTTCCGCAAAGGGCTGTCTTATCGGCATCCCGCAGGAATTTTGTCTTTATCATGCCCCTTTCGTCCTTTGTCTTTTCCGGAGGTTTGTGGGGTTCGTGGCAGGTGGCGCAATAAACCTTATCACCTTCCAGAAACCTTTCATTAAAAAAGGGGAGGTCAATCTTCAGCTTTGGGTCAATCTCCTCCAATCCCTTACCAATTGTATGGATATATGGCCCCTTTATCTCCACCTTCGAGACATTCCTGTTTGTTCCGTGACAGACATTACACACCTCGGACGCAGCAGGCTCTCCCTTTTTCACTTCCTGTGCCCAGCCGTGGGAATTATGGCAGATGCCGCAGGTCCCCACTTCCTCAGCGGTCTTTTTTTTCACTGTTTTTATCTTCATCTCTTTGTCTGTGGCCCTGATATTATGCGGGGTATCCTTTATCACCTTCTGGTCTTCATGGCATTCATAACACAACCCGGAATCCCTGTTGTCCATCACGAGGATGCTTTCTGTCTTGCCCTTATGGACCTTATGGCATGAAAGGCACATCAACCTATCATTTTCAAATTTTGCGCCCTCTTTTTTTAATACATCAGAGGGTTTTGCCTTCTTTATCTCCCTGTCCATTTTATGGGCAAGGAGATTTCCTTCACCTGCACGCTTCACGTTCTGCTCTTTATGACACTTACCGCAGAAATCGGAGATCCCTGCCTCAACAGGTAAGAGATTTTCCTGTTTTGCACCATGCACCCTGTGGCATGAGTCGCATATAATATCCTTCTTATTTATTGCGGGCCTCAAGCCCATTTCTTTTAATTCATCAGGAAAGCCCTCCTTTACCTCTTTTAAGATAGTGTGATAGCCCTTTTTGGGTCCTTCGTCATACTCTTTATGGCAGGCCCGGCACATCTCTGAATTCCTGTTATCCATCCTGAGAAACACCTTGTAAGAGATTATCTCTTCAGAAGGACCGGCGTGTATGGTGTGACATGTGCCGCAGTAAATCTCATCCTTTACGCTCAGAGGAAATTTCTTTTCGTCGAATTTTACATCCTTTGGTTTCTTGTATACAGTATGCTTTTCCCCTGTCCAGACCCATCTGGAGTCGAGGATATAACCGTCATGACAGCTATAACATACATCTTCTGAACTCACGACACCATAAGTAGTTTTCATTAATACATTCGTACCCACCCACGGGATAAGGGTCTCCTCTTCTGTCTTGAAATCGTCCAGCCACATTACATGGCAGACGGCACACTCTCTCTTGGAAGAGACCTCGAGGGCGGAGACAGAAGGAGCAAATAGTAACCAGCAGACAGTAAGTATGAGAAAGGAGATACAAGAACCACACTTTGACTTTATATTTTGCATTTGCCCTGTCATCTTCCCAGCTTCCAGACACTTATCCTGTTTTTAAGCTGCTCTACAACATAAAGCCTGTTGCCTGATAATGCCATGTTAGTGGGGGTCTTGAGCCTGAGTTTCTCACCTGTGCCTGTGGTCAGCAGCCCGTCGAAGACACCGAAGGTGTCGAAGACCTGAATTACACCTGTATAACTATCAGAGACAAAGACACGGTTTGCAGAAACCAAAACACCCTTTGGCCTGAATAATTTTCCGGGTGTTATGCCCCAGCCGCCGATCCAGAGATAAAGGTCTCCCGATGGTTTGAAGCCCTTAACCTTATTGTTTATCACATCAACTACATAAACAATGCCCCTTTCATCTATGCCTATCGTGGCAGGGTATCTGAATTCCTTATCATTTTCGCCGAAACTGCCCCACCACCTGAGCCTCCTGCCTTCCTGGCTGTAAACCTGCACATGGTGATTATCATTGTCCACGAGGAATATCTCGCCCTTTTCTGATACAGCACAGTCGGTTATATCGGGTTTCTCCTCCCCTTTGATGGGCGTTACAGTAAATCCCCGTAAAAATTCACCCTCTGCACTGTATATGTTCACACTCGCGGTATCGGCATTAGCCACATAGACCCTTCCCCCGCGGTCGGTGCACAGTCCGATAGGCCTTTTGAGTTCTGACCTGCCAAACTGTAAAAGATATCTGCCATCCAGGTCGAAGACAACCACCCGATGATTCATGCCGTCGAGGACATAGAGCCTGTTGTTAGCAATTGCAATATCGGTGGGCTGATTGAATGGACTTCCCCCTGCCTCTTTTATCTCGAAAAGGAATTCAGCAGGGAACTTCTCATATGCCATTGCCGATGTGACAGAAAGGAATAACAAAAACACAAGGTATAACAATCCATTCAAATAATTAAACCTCAAATCAAACCCCCGATGCTGCAAATTTATTTCCTGCTCCTATCTGATTTAAACAGTTGGGGCAGATAAAATTTCTCATACTTCTCAATCATCCCGATAACAGCAGCGCCCTGCAGCTCTTTCATCCTCATATCTGAATAACCAAGATCCCTGAACGGCAAATAGGGGACCTTCTGCGTATGGCAGTCTCTGCATTTAACCGCTTCTCTGGATGTATGCCGGTGAATGGAGCGCATAGCTTCGGCCTTCTGTGACGGGGTCAATCCTTTTTCCTCCGTCATATATTTATCTGAAAGGGCAATAAGTTCGTCGCTGTCCAGCCTCTCCCATGCATCATCCTTTTTGATAAAGGGGATGACCTTATAGTTTACCTTTGCTTTCAAATCATAGGAGCCCACCGGCATATCCACAACACTACCGTCCTTTTTGGCATACCACCTGAACATGCCGAATTTGTCCTCCTCTCCTTCCGCAGGACGGCTGTGGCAGGCCTCGCATGAGAGATAATAGGAGTGCATGTTAAGGAATGCCCTGACCCTTTTTACATCCTCATGACTGAGGTCGCCGTGGCATTTAATGCATCTGGAGCGGTTATCCGGAACCACATCGAGCCCGATATTATGGAAGTGTCCCTTTATCCCCTTAAACCCGATTAGCTTATACCCGCTATACTCCCTCTTCTCCTTTATCCATTCAAGTGCACCCATGCCTTCAAGGCGAATCTCCTCAAGGAGCCGGGGCTGCCCTACCTTTTCTTTGTATGGAACGATATCCTTTTCAGACGGGAAAAAGCCGTGTTTGCTGAAAACAGTGAGGTTGAGTATCATGTAGGACAGGGCCGCGATCAGCGCCATCATGGCAAGACCGTATATCAGTTTGATGAATCTCCTTCCATGCGAAGCACCTGCTGCATGCCCGTCGTGGTGATACTGTCCCTTTGTCTCGTGCTCGAGCCCTTCCTGCTTCATCATCCTAACATACTCGTCATAATGCTCCTCGATCATCTCTTCTTCTGTGAGATACCCTGTGAGAAAGACCCTCCCCATCGGAAACTTATGGAGGTGGAGATGGACATTGTAGAAGTGCCAGACCAGGAGGAAAGTAGCAGCAAGCAGCGCCTCATCCGTATGGCCTATATAAGATATATTCAATAATACGCCCGGCAGAAAATGGGAGAAAAAGTCCCTCTTCCACATAATCAGTCCTGAAAGCCCCAGGATCGGGATGCCCCAATAGACACCGTAGTAGTCAAACTTCTCCTTCCACATGAACTTGGAGTATTCGGGTTTTTTATCACTTATGAAGAGTATATACTTCAGGCTCTGAAAGAAGTCTTTAAAGTCCTTGAGGTTGGGTATCATAGGCATGTTAACAAAGGCTATCAGGGCGTTCTTAAATGTGAGCTCACCCTTCATCTTCATGGGCATAAGGGACTTTTTGTAGTAAACGTACAGAAAATAACCGGTGTGATAGAAAAAGAGCAGGCACATTATCGTCCCTGCAATATGGTGTATCGTCGGGACAATAGAGATGCCGCCCAGGATGTCATACAGTTTTACAAAAAGGGGCATATCAGGATACTTCAGAGGGAATCCTGTCAAAATTAACATTAAGACAGAGGTGAAGAGCACAACATGCTGAATTCTCTGGTGCACTGTGAAGCGATAGTAGTGCTTCCTGCCGTTTTTATCAATGTATATAGGCGCCCTGTAGTAATAAGATGGCCTGGCGTATCTCTCTTTGCCTTCGAGTTTATCTTTCAATGTATTACCTTCCATCTCTCCCCCTCTCTTTAAATATGCTGGAGTCCGGAAAAAAGCTCCTGAGTTGTTCAAGAAACATCACAATAAATAACCCTATCAATACCCCTGCTGTGAGTATAATAAAGAGGTAAAAGGTATATCGCTCTATAATAGCTTCGGAAGAGTGTGTCTCGAGATGAACCTTAAACCTGCCGAGGTTAGGCCCTGCATTTTGATGGCAATCTATCTGGCTGCATGTCTTTAAGACATTATTTTTGTTTACAGACGACTGGACATCATCCTTTTTGCGTATCAGGTGTATTGACTCTCCTGCCCGTACATGACAGTCCGTGCAGTCAGGCTGCCTTTTACCACCGTACATGGCTGATTTGCCGTGAAAGGTCTCTTTGTATGTATATACCACATTTTTAAGCTCATGCCTTTTTATGACCTCCCTGTCCTCGTGGCAGCTCCCGCACAACTCTATGACCTCCTGTGCCGTACTGCTTTTTCTAACTCTACTGCTTACATGCTTATAAAAAGACTCTACGAACTCCCTTTTCTCATGGCATGAACTGCACCTGCTGAAGGACCTTTCGGTCAGGCCGGAATGGATTTCTTTAAAGTATGAGACCGGCTTGTATAATGGGTTATCCTTATGGCAGTTCTTGCACACAGGTGTGTCCTCTTCGTATTTTTTAGGCCTGCCATCCTTATCGGTCTTTGAATGGACGCTCTTGTCAATAAAGTCCTGAATACGCTTATGGGTATACCTCTTGCCTGTGGAGGGTTCCATCACATGGCATTCCCTGAGGCAATCAACCTCCTTTATGGGGGTCTCATGGGGGATTTTTTTAATATCAGAGTGGCATTCACTGCATTTCACTCTGAAATGGGGACCTTCCTTCACCAGCGCCTCGTTAATAAAAAGCAGCCTTAGCCTCTCGCCTTTGTCAACCCGCGTAAGCCCCGGGAATTTATGGCACATGATACAGTTCTCCTCATCAGCAAAGGTCTGTACAGCAGGCATCTGCTGGGCATCGGACATTCGAGGACAAAGGGCTATTGCCAGAATTATAAAAAATAAACTTAAGAACCTCCCCATGCTATTACTCCCTTCTGAATAAATCAGGGATATAAAACTCCCTGTATTTTGTAATAAGACCTGTCACAGCAGGGTGCATGACTTCTGCCCTCCTTTTATCAGAAAAACCGAGAGACCGGAAGTCCATAACACTTTCCTTTGAATGGCAGTTTTCGCATTTAGGCCCCTTGTCTTCCATGTCCTTGTGGTAATGCCTCTTGAGTTCCTTCTTTCTGTCATCTGAAAGGGTTTCCCACATCTTCATGTCCTCTTTTGCCCTTTCCAGATTGCCGGACATCATGTAAGGGCTGTTATTTACAAAAGGGGCTATTTGGGCATGCATATCAGGCTCTATGAGCCTTCCTTCCCTGTCATAGTCCGTGCCGTATTGCTTACCCTTTAAATCATCGGAGTTGGGGCTGAACCATTTAAAAACGGCATTTTTCCTGATGTCCGGGTGCAGATGGCATGACTCACACAGGAGGTACTCGGTATGCATGTTTATAAGGGAACGTACCTTTTTATCCTTTTTATGGGGTATTACGCCGTGACAGGCTATACAGGTGGATTCCTTCTCTGCTGCCAGTAGCCTCTCCTCCACCAGTGTGTGAAACCTTTCGTGCCTCTCCTTCCACTCCCGCTCCCTCAACTCCTGAAGCTCTTTACTCCTTTCCGGCCTCTCCTCAGGCGGTAATACGGACCTCTGGTAGTGTATGACCTGTAATGAAACATATGTAACAACCACCGAAAATAGAAAGATACCTGCAAAAAGGGCAAACCTCTCTTTAACTATCTTCTTCATCCCTCATTCACCTCTTTTGTTTCCAGCGCCTTTTTTATGAGTTTATATTCCTCGCATTCCGCCTCGCCGCTCTTTACCAGCCTTTCATATTCGAGAAAGTGCTCCTCGAGCTGATAGTCCCTCGCTATCCTGCCTGTAAGAAACAGCCATTGCATGGGAAATCTTCCCGGCGCTATATGGACATTCACAAGGTGCCAGAATACAATGACAAGTGTTGCCAGTATAGATTCCTCAGCATGCATAAGTCTCAGGAAGTTGAATGTGACTTCCGGATAGGGAAGGACCTGCACCATTATATGGGGAACCCAGAAACAGAGGCCGGAGATAACAAGCCAGCTATTCCCCCATCCTATGGCAAAATAATGAAACTTCTGCTTGTACCCGAACTTATCCATCCTCGGCCTTGAGTCCCTGAACCCTAAGAAATAGAGCATGTCATCAAGTGCGTCTGCCATATCCTTTAACCCGGGGATCATCGTCCTCCTGTAGTCAAACTCCCGCCGCATGATTTTATACACCGTGCCTGCCAGTATAACAATAAGGTGATAGACCATATTCAGGATAAATGTCACGGCATTTACCCTGTGGATAATCCTTGTAATCTCTATGCCGCCCATTGCTGCATTAACAGCCCTTGCCCAGTCTGCGTTATGAAAGTAGATTGGCAATCCTGTTGATATGGCCACAACAAATGTCAGGATGGTAAGAAAATGGGTTATCCTTATGTGTACGGAATACCTCTTATAATCGCCCTTTGGATTCATATCCACATACCTGTGGAGATTCTTTATCTTTCCTAAGTATTTAATCGCCTTGTCATTTTTTTCCATCATCCTTCACCTCCGTCTTTACTTCGCTGATAACCCCTTTTATCTCCTCAACGGGGAGTGGCTGGGGTCTTCTCTTCCATCTCAGGATACGGGCATCTCTGTTCCTCCACCGCGCAAAGGATTCGAGTGTTGTAAGACTTATCAGCGCGATTAGTGTGCCAACGGTAATGGCCAGCATTACGAGTTCTGCATAGTGGAGGGCAGGATTCAGTCCTTTGCCCTTGGCTATATGGGTATCAATTGCCGCAATTTTTTGGGTGGCCTCCGGGTGGCAGCCCTCCTGCCGGCAGGCCTTATATCTCACATCCTTGTAAAGATGAGATTGCGGGTCTGTGGATTTTCTTATATCATGGAAGGTGAGGGGAGCATGACAGTCAATGCAGTCAGCACCCTTGCCAAACCCGAACTGATTGACCCTGTAATGCAGTGTTTCCTTGTACGTCTCTACTGCTACCGGCGCCTTTGGATTGACCTTGAACTTCTCCATCAAGCTGCGGTCCTCATGGCAGTTTTTTGAGCATAGTTCCACGATCTCCAGAGGTGAACGACTCGTCTTTACCCTCAACCTGTGAGTCACATGCTCGAGGGCGCGGGCGACTTCCTCCTCCTGATGGCAGTTTTTACACCTCTCGTATGCCTGTGAAGGCAGTCCCGGCGGTCTTTTATACGAAGGCTCATAATGGCAATATTTACAGTCGGGTTTGCTCTTAACTGCCCATTCAGGCTCGTCGGGTTTCGGAGCATGTACGCTTTCTTTAAATAGTTTCACTGCCCATTTATGGGAGAATCTTTCTCTCGAAAAGGGCGCCTTAAGGTGGCATTCCACCGTGCAGTCCACAGGCTTTACATCCTTATGCGGCAGCTCTTTTATGCTTGTATGGCAGCCCCTGCACGGCACCTTGCCGTGTATAGATGCGCCAAAGGCGTGTTCCCTGAGGTAATAGTTGCGCCGCTCGCCCTTTTCGTCTATCCGAGCCATACGCCTGTGTTTATGGCACATGAGGCAGTTCTCCTCGTCGCCGAATAATTGCTGGGCGCCGGCCATAGCAGGAAATAATGCCATGAGCATAACTATAAACAATGAATTCACAACAACCTTCATACTTCCACCCTCATCCCTTTCTCATTCTTCCCACCTGTAACGGTGGCAGGCCAGGCAGAGTTCCCCATCCCGGGCCGAAAGTCGCATGTTTTTTTCAGGTCTGGGCTTTATCTCTATGCCCTTACCGTTCTTTATCTTTTCCTTTTCCATCTTGTATTCTATATCCTTTCTGAAGGTCTCGCTCAACTGCCTCCACATCCCCAGCACCTCCCCAGGCACCTCTTCCTCCTCATATTTTTTGCCTGCCGGGGCATCCTTTTCAAAGACACCCTGCTGGTGGGGGTTGTGGCAGGTGGCACAGGTTATCCTTCCAGCCTCGTCAAGGGGAAAGATTATCCCGTACCTCTGTTCGGACTCCTTCATTATCTTCAATATCTCATCCTTTGGTTTTACAAGATGTTCCAGGGCACCTGCATGGGGAGTAAGGAGGTGACAACCTATACATAAAAGCGCCATCTTCCTCCTCAGCTTATACTCACCCCTCTCCACCTTCTTTTTAGGGTCAAGGGCCTTTTCGTGACAGAACAGACAGCGATTCTCCACTATCTTTCCGTCCTTTATCTGTTCTACATGGGGGTTATAGCCCTTCATATCTTCTTTTTTATGACACCTGTAGCAGATGCCAAGCCTCTCCTCATAAGGCCCTTTCCGTAATAAATGCCTGAAGTTCTTTTTGTCTTTTAAGTAGCATGCGGGGGTATGGTCATGGCATGTGAGACAGGTGGTCTTTTTATCGGATGAGAGGGGGAAGGTATCCGGAACCGTGATTTTCTGCGAAGGCTTCACGCCCACAGAATGTATTTCCACAGATGCCTTACCCCTGTCATGGCAGATTGTGCAGGTGGTATATTCGTCACCCCTCAAAAAGAGTTCCCTGCCCTTTACCTGGTCCCTGTGGCAGACCCTGCACTCCCCTGCCTTCCAGTGGGGATCCACCTTGTAGTTTTCCTTACCATAAAGGGAAAGCATCTCATCTTCAATGCCAGCCATGCATACCGCACCTGACAGAAGGATAATTAACAGATTAAAAAAGATTATTCTTTTCAAGTCCATAGCCTGCTCCATGAAAATGGCAGTCTGTGCAGTCTGTCACAGTAAATCCCGTATGGACGACCATTTTCAGGCCGTTTCCGGTATCCACCCCATTGGGGTTCGTATGGCAGACCGCACAGAGCTGGTCAAATTTGTACTCGCTCACATGGACAGAGGCAGTCCTTCCTTCGCTATCTGCCTTTTCAGCATACCCCCCTGTCTCTCTGATAAGATAGGGGTTGTCTGATGCATGGGTGGTATGGCACTCCGTACAGTGTAGTACCATGCCGTTTTTGTATTCGCCCCTGAACTGCCCGAAGATCTGTCCATCCCCATCCTTTGCTCCATGAACATCAGCAGTAGCCCTCTTGTCCCCTGCTGTCTTACCAACCCCTTCAAAGGTACTCCTTATGTCGGTAAACTCCGTATCAAAACGAATCTTAGGTGGAATGATGCCCATTGCGCCATTTATATCATGGCAGGAGAGGCAAAAATCATTTACACTCTCATATGTAATGCCTAAATTGCGGAGGTCAACATTAACATCAAAGTGACCGTTCATATCCGGCCTGTCATGACAGAGAATACAGTCCTTGTCGTCAAGATTGCCGTTTCGGTCTATATCATGCTGGTTGATTCTGGAAAACATACTCGCATTGGTCATAATATCATCTCTTCCATGACAGATAAGGCACCTCCTCACACCGCCCTCTTCCTCGCTCAGTCCGTTTGTACCGTGACAGGCTATACATGCCCTGTCAGCGTCTTTTCCAAGTCCTTCGATAGCCTTCCATATATTGGGAACCCTCTTATGATTAAATGAAAGTTTATAAACAGGGTGGCATATAAAACAGTCCTTCCTTTTCCAGCCCTGTCCCTCGGCATGCTGGAATGAACTGGTCAGAAAAGGGGCAACTATTGCGCCTGATAGGACATTACCTCCATCTGCAGGATTACTGCTTCCGCAGCCGTATGAGAGTATCACTGCTGCGATACCCGCTATTGTCATACATGAGAGTAGTTGTTTTACCTGAAAATACATTTTAATTGTATCTCCTCGCCTTTCCTCTATGGCAGTCTAAACAAAACTGTGTTATATGACAGGAGCTGCACCTTGCAGGGTCTACCTGAGCCTCGACAGAATGGATAAACCTGAAGGGTCTGGGATGCATCCTGGTCTGGATGGTGTCTCTCCTCATATGACAATCTGTACAGAACCATTCCCTGTGGCACTTTGTACATGACTGCCTGTCCTTACTCTCGTCTATCCTCTCCTTGTCCTGTCTCGCATCTACAGCATGAAAATTCCTCCAATCTTTCACATGGGTTAAAGGTTTTATGGCATGGATATTCATATGGCAGGTTGAACAGACATCGGGGGCCATTACTGTCCGTGTCTTTTCCTCAATATGGCAGTAATGGCATACATACCTTTTCGGATATAGTCCTATCTCGGAAAACTCCATCGCGATTCTGATATCTCTTTCTTTGAGCTTCAGGAATCTGTGACAGTCGAGGCACTTAAAGCCTTTATCTTCCAGTATTTCTTTATGCACCTTATGGCTGAACATCTGAGATGGGTCCTTATAGACATACCACCCTGAACACCCGGCCATGATAGCAATTATCGAGGCCCCTATAATAAGCCTTCTCATTTCGTACTCCGGTCCTCAAAGGGTCCGAAGGAAAAATTATACTCCACTCTTATCCCTGCTCTGAAATCGCTCGTGTATTCTGGATTATCGCTCTGCTCGGCAAAGACTGCTACATTCATACGGCGGTTGGGGCTGTACTTTACCTCTCCTGTTACCGTAGTAGCTGTTTTACTGTCTCTGAAAGGGGTGTTAAAGGAGACTGCCTCTACACCTCCCTCAAACGTCCATTTACCAGAAAGATGCCACTTGATTTCTGTTGTAACACCCGATGCCTTTGCCACAAAGCTATCAAAACGATAGACTCCCACACCAAAATCAAGCCCTGCCTCCTTTAAAAAATTACCATTAATCCCACCCTTTATTATCGTACCCCTGTGCCATTCACCATCAGGCATCTCCAGGCGTGTAAATGTGGATGCCTGATAGACTGCCAGATTCTCTGTAATATCATAAAAAATGGTATATGAAAGCCTGTCTTCCCTCCCTGTTGAAAGTAGAGACATAATAAGCTCCCTGCCCTCAGGATAATCTTCCTTCACATTATAGCGGTCTGCCCCCAGAATAACCCTGACCTTTTTATCAAAAAAAACATTAACCCTTCCTGTAAGTTTGTCCATGTTGGATTTATCGGTATTGTAATCTGCCAGGACATCGGAAGATATCCTCACATCGGTATCAAAAACCTTTAGATTAAAATCCTTTCCAGCGCCTGCACCGAGGAGATCCCTGTAAACATTTTCGCCGTTCCCTTCCCTTGAGTAGGATACATTGGCCCTCAAACCTTTCATGCCCTGCAGAAACACCTTACCTCCGAAGATATAATCACCTGTATCCCTGAACTCCCTGTGAAACCTGTCAGGGTCTATCTCGAGGTATCTCGGCTGTCCTGCAAAGGCAGATACACCAATAATGCCCTCGGGCCTTAAAGTGGCATTAATACCATCCACTGTAAGAAACCTGTGCGTTTCAATGGGAAATCTGCCCAGCCTCAGGTCCGTCCTCCCTTCAAATGTCCTGTACTGTAAATAAAGGTAATACACATCGCCGTCCGAAAAATCATTATTGAATCCATGCCCGTATTTACCGTAGGCATGAACTGATATGTCAGGATTAAAGAGATTATTGATGTCAAGCCTTAAATAATTGTCAAATATGGATTCCTTCTCTCCATCCCTGTCTTCCCTGCCCTGATAAATGGCGGTGTATTTACCGGTTACATCCGTCCCGTAGATAATAGATGGAAATACCAGCACAATCACCACTGCAATGGCAAATGCCTTTTTGTTGAAATCACCTCTCAAATATCAGTACCTTCCCAGATCAGCAATACTCGCATTCAATAATCTCTGTGCATAGGGATAATTATGTATACCGAAACTCCCGTCTCTTAACACAAAGAGATAATTATATGCCGCCCTGTTGACAGCTAACAGTTTATCACCTGTCAAAGGGTCTTCTATTGTGTAGTCCGCTTTTATGGGAGAGTCAGGGGAGTGGCCTGACAGTTGATTAATCCTTGCCTGAAGTTGGGTAAGGAGACCCCTCACCTCTGTCCTTTTGCCTTTATAATCAAACCTGTCCCCTGTGGTGGAAAATTCATGGCCCGTTCCGGACCCATGACACCCAGATGTAGTGCATCCGGCTGTATTGTAGACTAACCCTCCGCCTTCCTGCCAGCTCAGCGCCCATTTATGGGTAATACCCCCTTCCGATGTCATATGACAGACTACACATTTGTCTTTTACTATCCTCTGCCCATGAGTCAGTATACGTCCCACCTGCTCATTATAGGTGAATCCGCCCACTCCTTCGATCATCTCTGCTTCATTGCCGTGGATGTCCGTTCCCACCGATGGAAGAGAGTTGTTGGCATTGTGGCAGTTATAGCATGACGCTGCCATGCCCGCATCTACAGTTATGGGCTTTCCACCGACTATGAGTGAGGTCTCGCCATAGACCCTGAGATAGTATGGATTCATGGTCTCTCCATGAGGGTCGTGGCAGACTGCACAAGTCACACCTGAGGGATTTTTTATGTCACCGGGAGATAATTTTTTACCCTTGTTTATAATCCTGTACAAAAATGCCTGTCCAACATGGCACTGGAGGCAGGGCTGGGTAATGGCTACAATCCCGTTTCCTACAGTGTTGGAAACAAAGTGCTTCGGTCTTGGTTCATCAGGCCATTCAGAAGAGTGTCCGCTTGAGCCCCGGGAGAGGTCATGGCAGACAAAACATACACTCCCAGACAGGTCTGCCCTGTAGTCATGTACAATACCGCTACTTGCAGGTATGGCGTCCCCATCTCCGCCGGGTCCGTGACAGGCCTCACACGTTACACCCCTCAGGTGGGAATTCAATACGCCGGAGGCAGCATTATTCCAATCTACGATGAGGTCGTCATAGCCCTGTGCATTAGGAAAGTCGTCCTCACCGTTACCGTTTCTGTCCACAAAGAGGAAACCGGTGGTGTGGCAATTGAGACATACCGGGTTATTTCTGGTAAGAAAATCATCCTTATGACATTTAGAACATATATTAATAATCACCTTATTATCCTTCGAGAGGTTCTCAAATGCCCTTCCATGTTTTGACTTCTTCCATGCACCCGCCAGGTCTCTCAGCTTCGGCCTTCCGTACATGTCTTTTATGTCCCCATACTGGGGAAGGAAGTTGCCGCTGTGGCAGAGTTCACAAAAACTCATTGTCCCGGAAGATGTGTTGATGTAAGTATATTTCCCTGCCCTTACGACGATCTCACCCTCATCGCTACCGCCAAAGGCCCTTCTGGCAGTAAGACGGATAGTATATGTACCTATCCTGTCAGGCCTGAACTCTACCTCTCTTCTGTCATCTGTCAGGTAATTCAGTGAGGTTGAGGAGTTAGGGGGACTCGCCGCTATATGCCAGTCATAGCCAGTATAGTTATACCCTGTATCATCGGACAATCTCGCAATGAGTATGACCCTTTCTCCCGTCTGTACAGCCTTTATGCCCCTTACTATATCAGGTATCTTATTGCCTTTTTTATCAATGAAGTAATGACCTCTTGAGAGGGCCTTTGTGTGTCGTTCATATCCAAGGCCTATAAGCGGGATGGGTGTTTCTATAATAACAGGTGCAGAATGCCTGTATGCAGCGACAAACTTTGCTGTATCAGGTGTCACTACAGTAATGCAGGCATTCTCGGAGGATACGGTTCCTTTCAGAATTGTACCCCCATTCTTTAACACGACAAGGCTGGCAGGGTCAATTCCCTGATTCTGGATTAAGGATGCATTGTAGGGTATTGTCAGTACGATAGCCCCGCCGGGGTCAGAGACCCTTTTACCTGACCTGTCATACAGGGCAATCTCATAGGTATAACCGGAAGGTATATACTCACCGGTACCCGAAGGGGATTCCATCCTCCTTATTTCCAATATACCGTGGAAAACAGGAGTTAACCCGCTTCCTTTAATCACAATTCCTGAAAAATCGCCGCTTCCTGTATAATTTATGTTACCTTCGCTGTCAATGGGTACTTTAACAACATACGGTGGAGGGATGCTATCACCTCCTCCACCCACGTTGCACGAAAAAAGGAAAAGAAGAATTAAGGAATAAAAAAACAGTGCCTTTATTTTATGAATGACTGTTCTATTCATGTCATGCCTTCAAGTATACATTACCACATCTTAAAACCCAAAAATAAAAATTAGGGGGAGGGGCAGGCAGCGAAGCTGCCCGCCCCTTCATTCATTAAACTACTGGGTCAAATTTGCGGCTTTACTTGCAGTCAGCACATTCTTTACGAATGAGGGGTTATGAATACCCTTTGTATCGTCACCGTGCAGCAGCAGATAGTTCCACGATGCCTTTGCCACATTGCTGTTTGCGGCATACAGCCTGGTGCCTGCATTGTCATACAGCGATGTGACTTGGACGCCGAATTCTTTTGTGGTAGTTTGAGAACCATTCGTCCATGTAATGGTGATAGGGTTGGTCAATGTGATATGGAACTCCATCTGCCCGTGACCTTCTGTGAGTTCGACGTGATGAACAGGATTTGCCGATACAGCTATCGTCACATTGGCATTGGTAGCAGAAGTGGACGAATAAAGGTCTGTATTGGCATCAAAGGCGCGGACCTTTATTGTTCCTGCGGCGTTAATCTTTGTCTTTGCAGCATCGCCAATCTTATGTTCGAGTTCTTCCATCTGTGCCGTTATCTCACTCTGGAATGCAGTGGCGTCAACACTCACAAGGGTCGCTCCGCTTGCGCCGTGACACTTGTTGCATATGGTTGTACTGCCTTTAAATGTATGGTTTGCACCGGAGCCGTATATGGTAGCAGGGATTGCCTCCATGTGGCATCCTGCACAGGTGTTCTTTATGAGAGCATGGTTCGAAATCTGCGGTACGGATACAAAATACGCATTCCGTCCTGCAAACACATCTGACTGGGCTGCTACATGGGGTGCGGAATACGAAGTGGTGGTCGGGTTTGCATCGTCCCTTAGACCATTCCTCGAGTTGTGGCACATCATGCATATTGCACCTGTACCTGCGTCTCCATAACTGAAACCGGCAGGGAGCATTCCAACAGTACCGCTCTTGCGCTGTTTGGAAGCTGTCCCTGTAAGCCCTGTGTCATGTTTATCGTGGCATGCTGCACAGGTTTGAGGGGCAACCCTGTCAGGATCGGCGCCGCCCTTGGCCTGATATTCTGTAAGATATGCGCCGGTAAGAGAACCTGTATTGCCTGTCTCGTTAATCTGCCTCAGCCATGCAATAAAGCCCTGCGCTGAATGGCAGCGTCCGCAGGATGAACTTGTTCCCCTGCTCTCGGCCAGCTCATAGTTTGCATGCCCTCCCTGCTGCCAGAGCTGATACCTGTTGTGTCTCGGAGGCTCGCCGTGGCAGAAGCCGCAGAGTTCCGCATCCAGTGATGCCCTGCTGGTTATTCCCTTTGTATGTGCGGGTCCGAATATGGCGGCTGTCGGCCCGGCAGCGGGATCCCCACCATTCGGACCGTGGCAGCTTTCACACTGTATATTGGAAAGCCCTGCGAGTTTTGGATACTTGGACATGAGGGTTGACCAGTTGGATGACGTGATGGCCGGGAATGTCCAGCTGAGAGAAGTAGCCACCTCTTTGAATCCGTAATTTGACGCATAAGAACACTGCATATATCCCACACTGTGGCACTTAAAGCAGCTTTCGCTGTAATGTGACGTGGCAGGGTTTCCTGCGCCGTCTATATTCCAGGACAGAATGCGGGAATGGCCTGTGTTCACCCATTTGCCGAATACCCCGCCAATATCATATCCATAAACCACAGATGTCCTGTTCGGACCGCTGGTGGGGTTATGGCAGATATAGCAGTTCTGTACATCGGTGAGGGCAACAATGGCCTTTGGACTTCCTGAAATGGATGCATTGGTTGTCAGCAGACCGACACCCACAAATGTGCCTGCATAAACAGTAACAGACTTGCCGTTACCGTCAGATAAGGCATATGTCCCTACCTTGTCGGCTATAAACCATGGATTTCTTGTGGTTGCATTTTTAAAAGTTGCTGTGGAGCCGGCTGCAGGGGTCATTGTCCAGTTATAGCCCGCCGCACTCTTTGTATTCACCAGGACAATGGTACCTACGGGAATATTGTTTATACCGGCCTGTCTGTTTGTTGGTTCTACAATGATATTAGTTGTAGCAGTCTGTGAGCCGGCTACAGCCTTGACCTCAATGGTATAGGACATCATCTCCAGTTGAAAGTCATTAATACCCACAAGACCTGCCCTGTTATGAACTTTCAGTACAGATGTCTTGTTGTCCTCGAGTTTCTCCTCTGCGAGGTGCTTAAGGGAATCAGCTGCGCTCTTCGTGGTAAAGGAAGCGCTGCTTCCGCTCGCCGATATAGTCACTGCCGGCCCTTCTTTAAGGGTAAAGGTATAGGTAGGGGTTGTCCCTGAAGGTGCATTACTTACCGAGGCTGCAATAGTAACCGGCGTATCGAAACCCACCATATGCCCGTCCCTTGGAGAAGCTTTTGCAGATACCGTCATGGTCGGGAACAGACCCGGGTCGAGGGTGCCGATGAGATTTATGCCTGCCGCTCCATATGTAATATACTGACCTCCATTCGCTACCACCGTTCTCACAACAGTATCAAAGTCCTTTGTACATGCCTCATCACCGAGGAGCTTGCCGCTGGATAACCCGAGGAGGGGGCTTACTTTGGTCACAACAGTATTAGTGGCTGAACTTATGGTAACAGAGACAGTATTACTTGTCGACCCTGTGGGAGGATTGCTCAAATCCATGGGATAGACTGCACGATATGTGCCTTTCCCTGTTACATCCGCCTTAAAGACAACCGTGAATTTTGTTGAAGGCGCTATAAAGGATACTGAAAATGAACCGTCACCGTTAATATCACCCTTGCCAAGCTCTTTTAAATCGGCAATGTTTATTGCCGATACAGTTCCGAGAGTCGTTGCTGATGCCTGTAATGCCTTGCGTAGAGATGCCGTGCTTGCCCCTAAAATACCTGGGTCAACCTTTCCGCTAATACTAACGGAAGTGCCGGCAGGAGGAGGGGGTTCACCACCACCTGGAAGCTCCGCTACTCCCCCACCGCCACCCCCTCCGCATCCTGTAAGGACGAAAGCAGCAATGGAAAAAACTACTGCAAGGTACCTCATAACCTCCCCTATTTTTGTTTTCATATAATCTCCTTTGGGTTTTTCTTGCACTGGATAAATCCATTTTCTAAACTTACTCACTGTTTAATCTCTCTCCTCACCTCCTCTCTGGAAAGGGTCACCAGAAAGACAGCGCCAATGATCCACGGTAATTTTTCATCCTGCCTCTCCTTTCTGCCCCAGCGGGCAGTATAATTTGAAATCAGATTTTATATTTAAATGCAAAGGGCAGTTTCATCATATCTGGATTAAATCTGTTGTATTTTTACTTTAACCATGAAAGGTATTCAATAGAAAAGTTATTTACAGATTAACTGTATTCTGTGAAGAATAATTCACATGCGGTTTATGTCCGTTATTCTGAGTCCTTCGCTTCCTGTCATTCTGACCCAGAGTGAAACAGAATCTCTTGGACTGCTTCGCCCCGATTTTATCGGGACTCGCAATGACAATGCAGGAGACTATACTGAAAGGTAATTCTCAAGAATTCCGAGGCAGGATAAAATTCTTTCTCCTTCTCCTGTCAGGGAATATACCTTGCCCTTATCATGGGCTATCATGCCTGATTCTTTAAGCATCTTAAGATGGAAAACAACCTTTGTGTGGTCCTCTATGTCAAGTTCTCTTACTATTTCCATAAGGCGCATGCTTTTTCTTGAGTGAAGCAGCTTTATGATATTTCTCCTTATCGGGTTGGTTAAAGAACTAAGCGTATGGTCAAGGTCTAACTTTGTTATGCCTTCTTCAAACCTAACCTCCTCAAGAACGCGCCTTATGGTAGTGAGAAGCTCCTCTATTCTAAAAGGCTTGGAGATATAATCGCTTGCGCCTTTCTTTATGGCATCCACTGCGTTTTCTACTGTTGCAAAAGCTGTAATCATAATGACTCTTATTTTCGGTTTTATCTTTTTTATCTCTTTGAGAACGTCAATGCCGCTCATCTTAGGCATCATTATATCAAGGAGTACGATATCAAAGTCTTTAGAGGTGATTTTCTCTATTGCCTCTTTACCGGAGGCTGCCTCATCCGTATAATAATCTGCACCTCTTAATATTTCGGAGAGGTTTGCCCTTAATTCTGCATCGTCATCCACTATGAGACTCTTTTTCATGTTTTCCCGACAGCGGGCAGCTTAATTGTTACCTTTGTCCCCTTCCCTTCATCGCTTGATATTTCTAATGTTCCGTTGTGCTGGTTGATTATCCCGTAGCATATAGAAAGTCCGAGGCCTGTCCCGGATCCCACATCCTTTGTGGTAAAGAACGGGTCAAATACCTTTGAAATGTGTCCCTCAGAAATTCCAATGCCCGTATCTGTTACTTCCACCTTAACATGGCCGCCATGCGAGGAGGAAACGAAAATGTCGCCCCCGTCAGGCATTGCCTCAACCGCATTGCTAATTATATTAATCAGTACCTGGCGAAGCCTGCTTGCGTCTCCTGCAACAGCAGGAACTTCTGATAATCTTTTATGCATTGTCACATTATTTAGTCTATACTCCAGAAGGGTCAGCGTCTCGTCAATAACCTTGTTTATATTCAGCGGGACAAATACCGTCTCTTTCTGCCGTGAAAACTCAAGCAACTCCCTTGCTATGCCTGATGCCCTGTCTACATTCCTCTCTACAGATTCAAGTTTTTGCAAAATTTCTTTACCCCAGACCTCGTCTTTCAGCCTGATTTTCAGGGTCTGCACATTTAGAGATGCATTCGTCAGGGGATTATTTATCTCATGCGCAATGCCTGCGGCAAGCTGTCCGATTGATGCAAGCTTCTCGGACTGTGCAAGGAGTTTCAGGTGATTCTCCAGTTTCTTTCTTGTCTCTGCATCAAATATACTGAGCGCCTTTATAATCATGCATGCTATAAAGACCGCAGATATTCCCCTGATGCCCTCTATAGGAACGGCAATTACTGGTATCACCGTGTGGGATGATATTATACCTGCGGAAAAAGCGTAAAAAATAAAAGCAATGCCCGCATAAAGGATGCTTTTTGAGGCAAAAGGGCTTAAATCCTTTACTTCACTGGAGTATCTCGCTAACCCGTAGGCAGTTGTAAGTCCACCAATAAGACCAAAGGTGTTCCTCGCCCTCATGTCAGCCATTTCAAAAAATGAAACGTCTATGGCGAATCCATAATTCCACAGAGGTAGCGCCCATAGGAGAAAGAGAAGAAAAGGGACTAACCTTAGCCATTTTGCCCATTTATTGTTGACAGCCTGTATCAGTTTAATACCAAATTCCAAAAGCAGAAAGAAAGAAACCACAACAGCAGATACCGTAATGAGTTTTATGTAAAGAATCTCGGTTACTGATATGTACCGCCCCTGCAGGATGAGATATAGTTCAAGCCATTCATGAGCGCCGTGTGTGAATCCGAAGCCAGCAAGGAGCCAGAGGCTGTTTGCAAATTTTAATTCGCTCCCTCTCATATCCTTTACAGTAATAGCGAGACCTAAAAAGAGAAAGGCAAGACCGTAAAAGAAATAAAGCAGACAGACTGATGGAATACTTGTAAGCAGGTTAAGTGCTGGTGTCCAGCTTTCTACCATTTTTTAGAATAACAGAAAGAAACGTTGCTATGCAATCACCAATAGTGTCATGTTTGTAACAGTTCTTTACATTTTTGTGTAGTGTCATTCTGGCTTGTCCAGAATCTTTCCCCATGCTGTCATGCTGGCTTGTCCAGCATCCTTCTTCAGAATGATTCCGAACAAGTCGGAATGACAAACCCGACAAGCGGGAATGACAAAGTGTGTTAACGTATTTATGGGACAGTCCACTATATTCTTCCTCTTGGATTTAAGGTTATTTTAAAGGTATCAGCTTCGCATGCGCCTCGGCGATTATGGAGCCGTCTTCCTTTTTTAAAAGGCATGCGTATGCCTCAATAAGTTTTGAGCCTCTTTTTGTTATCTCTGCCTTTACTATTGTTTCTTCATCCGCCATAAGGGGTTTCTTGAATCTTATATTTATTTCTGCAGTTACGGGGTTTATGCCTTCGGCTATTGCAGCCTGTATCATTGCCTCATCAAGCACGGTTGTTATTATCCCGCCGTGCGTTATATCCCTGTATCCCTGATGTATCTTTGAGGGGGTGAATTCGGATGTGAGTTTGCCGTTGGAATAATTAAAGGACAGTTTTAACCCGCAGGGATTTTCCCTGCCGCAGGCAAAACAGTAGTTGTCATCTTCAAGTTTCATATGCGTTATGGCGTTATTGAGTTATAGAGTCATTGCGTTATCGTTTTATAGATTTTTACGCTATAACACTGAACGCTTAACGCTATAACTCATTAATAAAGAGCAGCATGAACGCCTTTTACAAGGATGCCTATTTCATCTTCCCTTATTGTCCTTGCATCAAGCAAAAGCGCATTGTCTTTAACCCTCGCAACAATTGCAGGAGCCCCTTTCCTCAGCCTTTCCTCAAGGTCATTGACAGAGATATTCTCAGGGCTTACTAACACCGCATATGTCGGAAATTCCATCTCAGGCAATGAGCCTCCCCCTGACTTAGACGTATCCTCTGTTATCTCTATTTTTGCAGCCTTAACCTTTCTCTTTAACAGCAGCGCTATCTTCTTTGCCCTCTCCTTTATCCTCTCTGGTTTCTGGAGAAGCATCTTAAGCGTAGGGATGTTCTCTACTGCCGTATCTTCATCAAGATATTCCATAAGCGTTGCTTCAAATGCCGCAAGGGTAAGCTTATCTATCCTTATCGCCCTTGTCAGAGGGTTCTTCTGGAGCTTTTCAATATATTCCTTTCTGCCAACGATAACGCCTCCCTGCGGCCCTCCGAGGAGTTTGTCGCCGCTGAAGGTTACAACATCCACGCCGGATTTTACTATTTCCTGAACCGAAGGCTCGGAATGTATTCCATAGGGCTTCAGGTCTATCATGCATCCGCTTCCGAGGTCATACATAACGGGAATGTGATATTTTTCTGAAAGCTTCTTCAAGTCAGCAACAGGCACTTCCTCTGTGAAACCTGAAATCCTGTAATTTGACTGATGCACCTTGAGAATTAATGCCGTGTTTTCATTAATCGCATTTTTATAATCATGCAGATGCGTCTTGTTGGTTGTCCCGACCTCTCTCATGACTGCGCCGCTTAACGACATAATATCAGGCACCCTGAACGAGCCTCCTATCTCAACAAGCTCTCCTCTTGAGACAATTACCTCCTTGCCTTTTGCCAGAGCGTTAAGGCAGAGAAGAACAGCAGCAGCGTTATTGTTAACTATCAAAGCATCCTCAGCGCCTGTGATTTCACGGAGGATTCCCGTGACATGGGCATATCTCTTCCCCCGCCTGCCCGCCTCAAGATTGTATTCAAGATTGGAATAGCTCTCTGCTATCTTTCTTACATTATCAAGTATTTTCTCCGACAATATTGACCTGCCGAGGTTTGTGTGTATCACTATGCCTGTTGCGTTTATAACAGGCTTGAGGCTGAAAGCCGAAAGTTTTTCTATCTTCATCTCTATATCCCCTGACATCCCTTCGATGGAGACATCAGAGGAAGACACCTCAAGTATCTCTTTTCTCCTAATGTCAATAACATCCCTTATTGCCTGCAAAACATATTTTCTCGGATATGTCCTGCGCCACTTAACACCGTCATTGCTCTTGAGTATCTCATCAACAGAGGGTAATTCCTTGAGTAATTCCTGCTTTTCGCTCATGCAGATTTTCTAACACAATTAACACAAAAATGCAATTTAAGTTGACATGATGACGTCAGATGGTTTAAATTAAGCTCATGAAAACAGGAAGCATATTAATATTGCTCGCTCTTTTCATTCCGTCAACAATTCCTCACATCACCATTTCTGATGCCGCAAATAACAAGCAATCGTCAATCTTTACCCTTGACGTCTGCAATCCATTGAACTCAGCCGCAACTGCAAACGCGGATATGCCGTCTCTCCATGAATGCATGTGCAGCCTCGCTCCATTAACATCAACAAGTTTTCATATTGCGCTAAATCCTGTCTTTCATTCATTCCTGATTGCCTTTCAGGAAGACCAGCCTCCAAAAACCTAACAGGAATTCCAAAGTTAGGAGTTAGTTTTCTCATATCCATGCAGACAATCTGCATAAATAAACTTTAAAAGGAGAAGGAAGTTATGAGTTTAACCCGCCGGGACTTTCTGAAGTATTCAGCCGTTACTGCAGCCGGTGCGTCAGGTATGCCTGTCTTTCAATCAGCAATGGCAATGGGCAAAAAACGAGAAAAGGTCGTTTCATATGTTCCGACATTCTGTGAGATCTGTTTCTGGAACTGTGGAGCAATCGCAAAGGTAGAAGATGGAAAGGTAGTAAAGCTTGATGGCAATGCTGCAAGCCCGACAAGCAGGGGAAAGCTCTGCGCCAGAGGAAATGCAGGAATGGGGAGTCTGTATGACCCTGACAGGCTTAAACATCCCATGCTCAACACAGGCAAGAGGGGAGAGCCAAAGTGGAAGAAGGTGAGCTGGGATGAGGCGCTCGGTTTTATTGCTGGAAAAATGAATAAGATAAAAGAAACTTATGGCCCTGAAGCGGTTGCAATGATATCCCATGGCACAGGTGATAGCTTCTGGAGATACCTCTTTAAAGCATACGGCAGTCCGAATACCGCAGCCCCGTCCTTTGCACAATGCCGCGGTCCAAGGGATATAGGTTATCTGCTGACCTTTGGAGACGGCCCCGGCTCTCCCGAGCAAATAGATATGGCAAAAAGCAAGTTCATTGTTCTCATCGGCTCTCACCTCGGGGAAAATGCACATAACAGTCAGGTACAGGATTTTGTCGAGGGAATAGCAAAGGGTGCAAAATTAGCAGTTGTTGACCCGAGATTTTCGACTGCTGCAGGAAAGGCAACATGGTGGCTGCCCATTAAACCCGGCACAGATATGGCTCTACTGCTCGCATGGATAAACATAATTGTTAATGAAGAACTTTATGACAAAGAATATATAAACAAATATGCCATTGGACTCAAAGAACTCAAAAAAGAAATAAAGTTTTACACCCCTGAATGGGCAGCAAAAGAGACGGAGATATCAGCAAATACTATCGTTGAGACAGCAAAAGAGATGGCAAGATATAAACCTTCTGTTGTTATTCATCCGGGGAGACATACGACTTGGTATGGAGATGACACACAAAGGGCGAGGGCTATGGCAATACTGACAGCGCTTCTGGGCTCATGGGGCAGAGAAGGAGGATATTTCTTCCCGACAAAAGCGTCTGGTTTCCCAAAATATCCCGGGTTGCCCGAAATGTCCGAACCTCAAAAATCCAAACTCTCCGGCGACTGGCCATATGCCCTTAATGCAACGACAACAGCGGTGAGAATCGCGACCATCACAGGCAAACCATATCCGGTAAAAGGATGGATCGCCTATGGCTGCAACATCATGAAGGCCATCCCCAACCAGAAGGAGACCATTGAAGCAATAAAGAACCTTGATCTCATGGTTGCCGTTGATATCCTACCCTTTGAATACACTCAGTGGGCTGATGTTGTCCTTCCTGAATGCACATACCTTGAGAGATACGACGACCTTAAGGTAGGCAGAGGCAAGACCCTTAGCGTAACCATCAGACAGCCTGTGGTGCAGCCCATGTATGAGTCCAAACCATCATGGTGGATAACCAGAGAATTAGGCGTAAAGATGGGGCTTGAGGCATACTTCCCGTGGACAGACATTGAAGACTATCTCAAAAAGCGGCTTGAGCCTAAAGGCGTGAGGCTTGAGGATTTAAAGGTAAAGGGAACCATATCCTATCCCGAGACTTCCGCCCCATTTATTACCGCGCATAACAAGCCTGAGTTTGACACCCCTTCTGGCAAGATTGAACTTTATTCAAAACAGCTCAAAGAAAAAGGCTTTGACCCTGTTCCTAAATACAAAAAACATGATGCCCCCACTGAGGGACAATTCAGGCTCCTCTACGGAAGAAGCCCAGTGCATACCTTCTCAAGGACAGTTAACAACCAGTGGCTGTTGGAACTTTACAAGGAGAATGAACTCTGGCTCAATGCAAATAGGGCAAAGGCAATGGGATTGAAGAATGGAGAGTATGTAGTCCTCATAAATCAGGACGGCGTTAAGTCCAATAAGATCAAACTCAAGGTTACAGAGAGGATAAGGGAAGACTGCGTTTATATGGTTCATGGGTTTGGTCATAATTCAAAAGATACAAAAAAGGCTTTTGGAAAAGGCGTTGATGACCAATCACTGATAACAAGGTATGCAATTGACCCACTCATGGGCGGAACAGGCATGAGGGTAAACTTCGTGAAGATACTGAGGGGGGCTTAATATGCCGAGATACGGAATGGTCATAGATCAGAAGAGGTGTATTGGCTGCATGGCATGTGTTGTTGCCTGCAAGAGGGAAAACGATGTGCCTGAAGAGCATTACCGGACGAGGGTGGTGGAGATGGTGGAAGGCACATTCCCCAAACTCCGCATGGAACTAAGGCCTGAACTCTGTAACCACTGTGAAAACGCCCCATGCGTCTACAACTGTCCAACAGGGGCTTCTTACAAAAGCAAAGACGGCATAGTACTGGTTGACAACAAAAAGTGCGTGGGCTGTAAAGCGTGTATGGCAGCATGTCCTTATGACGCCAGATTTGTAGACCCAAGGAATGGGGCAGCGCACAAATGCACCCTTTGTGAACACCTCATTAAAGACGGCAAAGAGCCTGCCTGTGTTACCACCTGTATATCAAAGGCAAGGATATTTGGCGACTTTAACGACCCACAAAGCCCTGTAAGCAGGATATTAGCAGAAAGGCATGTAAGAACCTTAATACCTGAGGCGGGCACTAAACCGGCTGTTTATTATATAGGGCTCGAACTGTTGACATAGGAGGTCAAATATGAAGGAAATATCAATAATAGGCATAAACGAAATAGTATATCCCCATCTTGACATATGGAACTGGACAGTCGCCTTATACCTGTACTTTGGCGGAATGGTCGCCGGCTTGATGATATTGGGAGCTATGTCGCAGCTTCGTTCAAGGCCGATAACCGAAAAAGCCACAGACAGACCTGTAAGCTGCTATATGGCGCCGATCCTTTCGCCGATACTTTTGTCGCTCGGTATGGCCTTTATATTTCTTGACCTATCAAGAAAACTCAATTCTTTCTGGTTCTATCTAAGCTTTAATATTATGTCTCCGATGTCATGGGGTGCATGGGGTCTTGGTATTATTATACCTGTAAGCGCCCTCTGGGCAATCAGCTCGTTGCCCGGCAGCTACCTCGATAAACTAAAGCGATGGAAGTTTATCCCGTACCTTTACGACAAACTCGCTCCATACAGAGATAAACTGGCACAACTAAACTTCGGACTCGGTATATTTCTCGGCATCTATACAGGGATACTTCTAAGCAGCTTCGTTGCAAGGCCATTATGGAACAGCGCAGTGCTTCCATTATTCTTTCTTAACTCTGGTCTCGTAAGTGGCTGTGCCCTGATAATCCTTATTGCGAGAAACTATCAGGAAAAACTCTATTTCACAAAGCTGAATATTTGGCTTATCACCGCAGAGATCGTTCTTGTGCTTCTCTTTTATTACAGCCATCTCACATCTACCGCGCCACATAGAGAGGCGCTTATTCCATTTTTTACTGCGGGGGCATATCCGCCTTTCTGGATTGCTGTATTGTTTGCGGACATCATCTTCCCTATTGCCTTAGCATTAACCGTAATAACAGCGAGGAGACCTGCACCACTCAGGGTTCATCTAATTGCTGTATTAATACTTTTGGGAACCCTTGCCATAAGGGTTGCCCTTGTTTATGTGGGACAGTTAAGCAGCCTGAGCGATATAGTAAAGAGATAAAACATGGGCGGACTTCATGTCCGCCCTCCCCTCCGCCTTATATTTTTTAAAATATGATTTGGGCTCAAGTAATCTGATAATTATAACTTTAAGTTGACATGCTGATATTGGATAGTTTAAATTCATTTAATGAAACCGGCAAGCATGTTAATACTGCTCGCTCTTGTTATCTCGGCGATGATTCCTAATATCGCCATCACCTACGCTGCAACCGACAACGAGACGATGATTGTTACTCTTGACGTGTGCAGTCCATTGAGCTCAGCCGCAACTGCAAACGCGGATATGCCGTCTCTCCATGAATGCATGTGCAGCCTCACGCCATTAGCATCAACAAGTTCCTACACCACAGCAAATCCTATATTTAATCCATTCATAATTGCCTTTCAGGAAGACCGTCCTCCGAGAGTCTAACGCTTAGCCGCAAAATCTCAAAGTCTGGCCATTGAGTCAGAAGCGAGCGTTTTCACCAAATATTATTCGGAGGATTAATGAGGTATATTTTATTAATATTGTTTCTATTGTTATCTGCCGGTACAGCATATGCCGTTGACAGTACAAAATCCTCACAGCTTGAAGAGGTAGTTGTAACAGGGGCAAGAGAGGCAGAGCCTTTGAAGGAAAAATCTCAGGCAGTGGGAGTAATAAAACAAAAAGAAATAAAAGATACAAAACCTTCTCACCCTTCCGACATAATGAACCGTGTTCCCGGCGTATGGGTTAATGTGACAGCCGGAGAAGGCCATATCACTTCCATCCGCCAGCCATTGACAACAAATCCTGTTTATCTTTTTCTTGAAGACGGCATTCCCATAAGATCAACAGGTTTTTTTAATCACAACGCATTGTATGAAATAAACATTCCCGGAGCAGAGCGCATAGAGGTAACAAAAGGGCCGGGAACCGCTCTTTATGGAAGCGATGCCATCGGCGGGACTATCAATGCCTTGACACGTCCATCACCGCTCAAACCCGAAATAGAGATAAATCCTGAGATAGGCAGCTATGGCTGGTACAGGCTGCTTGCAAGTGGAGGCAATACATGGGGGAATAACGGCTTCAGGCTTGATTTGAATAACACGCATTCCGATGGCTGGCGGGAGAAAAGCGGATATGACCGCCAGAGCGTAACGCTTCGCTGGGATAGGACTATAGGAACTACTGCCGGCGCAAAGACAATAATGACATTCTCAAATATAGACCAGAAAACAGGCGGCAGCAACGGGCTTATTGAGTCAGATTACAAAACAAAACCATGGTATAACTATCAGACCTTTGATTTCCGCAAGGTAAGGGCCTTCAGGGTTTCAACTGAAATAGAAAAAGAAATTGATAAAGACAGTCTCCTGAGTTTTATCCCTTATTTCCGCTGGAACGAGATGGACCTCCTGCCGGGATGGGGCATCTTTAAGTCAGGGACAAAGTATTACGGCTACGATTCAACTACAAAGTTTTATTCACTGGGACTGCTTTCAAAATACAGGCAGGACTTTAAAACTATGAAGACCCGCTTCATCGGCGGTATAGACATTGATTACAGCCCTGGAGAATACTTTGAAAGGCGCATAGAGGCATTTAAAACAGGCGATAAGTATACATCTTATACCTATGCAACGAGCACAACTAATAATTACGATTACAGCGCGACATTTTTCGGCATTTCGCCGTATGCTCAGGCTGAATTCTCGCCTGTCAAAAAACTCCGCCTAACAGCAGGCGCAAGATATGACAATCTTTCCTATGATTATGAGACATCTCTTACACCGAATTCCAACAGGCCTGCCGATGCAAAAAAAACATTCACGCACATAAGTCCGAAAGCAGGCCTTACATACGAATTTACAAAAGACATAAGCGGTTTTCTCTCTTACAATCACGCATTTCGGGTTCCGTCAGCAGGAGACCTTTTCCGAGGGAATTCAGGGACAGCCAGCACTGCCGTGAATCTTAAGCCCATCAAGGTAAACAGTTACGAGACAGGATTAAAAGGTAAGATTACTGACATCTTCACCTTTGATACTTCACTTTATCTTATGGAAAAAAAAGATGACATAGTCAGTTACAGCCCGTCCACAGGCGTCACCGAAAGGCTCAATGCAGGCGAGACAGAGCACAAAGGGATCGAGATTGGGCTTGGGATAAAGCCCTTGAAGGAAGTCGAACTGAACACCTCATATTCGTATGCAACGCATAAATACAAAACCTACAGCGTCTCTTCCACGGTTGACTACAGCGGAAAAGAGATACCGCAGGCGCCGAGACAAATAATTAACACACGGCTTGCCTACAAACCTTCTTTATTGAAAGGAGGCATTGCGGAACTGGAATGGATGAAGATCGGGGAATACTGGCTGGATGACGCCAATACAGAAAAATACAGCGGTCATAATTTCTTTAATTTCAGAGTCTCTTACAAAATCTCTAAATTACTGGAGATATATGCAAGGGTCATAAATATCACTGACAAGCTTTATGCAGAGCGGGCGTCAAAGAGTGGCACTGACGCAGCGCAATTCGCTCCGGGACAGCCGAGAACATTTTTTGCCGGCATTACCTACAACTGGGGAGGGAAGTGATGTATCGCAGTTTTCTCAAGACTGCTTTTTTTGTAATTGCCGGAATAGCCATAGGAATTATGTTTGCGAATTTCAAAGTTCGCGATTATCGCCACGCATCGCTGGTTATCAAAAAAAATGCGAAAACAAAACCGCTGCATATCAGTGATTACAACGGCAGGCAGGTAATTGCCATTTCCGTGAAAAATCTTCATGGAGCGAGGGATATAGAGTTGAGATTAAAGGATGCTGAGTTCCAGAGCTGGTATCCTCCTGTTATTAAGATGCCCTTCGGGAAATGGATGGAGGTGGACGGAGGAAAATTCAGAGAAGTGGAATTCGGAAAACGCATTCCGTTGTATCTCATAATCAATGGGCAAAGCGGATCCATGGAACTGGAGATAATAGATTCCTCAAACGGCTCGTTGATTCAGACTGTTCATCTGATGAAGGGAGGCTCAAATGGCGGCCATCATTAAGATGAAGATGAGATACATTTTTATGATAATGGGGATTGCCCTGTTTCTGCCTCCGTTGAGCCTGATTCCCCAGTTTGCCGGTGAAGTGAATATGTGCGGAGCAGTCTGTCCGAGAATGTTTTTTATTATCCCTTCAAAAGGAGGCGCAAGCGGACTGCTGAATAATATCAACTCTATGTGGTTCGGCGTGACGCTTGTATCTGCGATACTCCTGTCCACTTTATTCTTGGGGCGGCTGTGGTGCAGCCATCTATGTCCTGTAGGCGGAGCGTCGGAACTGGGCAGTAAAGGAATCCCTGACAAATTGAAGATTAATTTTTCGTTTATGAATGCGCCTGCGTTTAGATACGGCTATCTGTTTGTTTATATCGCGGGAGCAGTTATAGGAATCGGGAACATAACTTGCAAGCTCTGCAACTTCAGGGTGCTGCCGTTTCTGATCGGCTCGCCTTTTGTTCCGGCATACCAGACATATCTCCTGACGACGATGGGAATTGCGGGCCTGTTTACAATCGGCCTGACAGGTTTTTTTGCAAAGGGAGGCAGGGCATACTGCAACCTGCTCTGTCCTATAGGCGCGATAGACAGCATAGTGAATTATGCGAGGTCAGGATTTGGGTTTTCAAGAAAGGTCAAAACGGATCAGGCGAGATGCACAGGCTGCGGCAGATGCATTGATTCATGCATGGTCTGGGCTATAAAAATGGATGAGAACCGGAAGGCGCAGAGGAATGACCTCTCATGCATGTCATGCAGGGAATGCGAAAAGGTCTGTCCGGAGGGGGCAATAGGTTATGGAAAACATAAAATATAAACTGCTGAATACATCATTCGGCGCATCCAGCGGTCTTGCCGGATTGGCTTCTCTGTCACAGTGCTCTGGAAATGCATGTGCATCATGCCTGGGATGTGCAGGCGCAGGCATTGGACTCCTACTGATAGCCTTATTTAACAAATTTAAAAAGGGCAAGTCTTCGGACTGAGTAAAAAAATGGATTTAAAACTTAGATGGATACAGATATCTTTTGCCGTCCATGCCTTAATAATTTTGATTGCTATTAATGCCGGCAGCTTAAAAGCCCCTGCAAGTAAACCACTCATCATTGACCTCAGTTTAGATTACAAAACATCAAAAAACAGCGCTGAAAAGCCTCAGATTAAATCGCAGCAAACCCCTGTCCTCCGTCAAACATCCGCCCCTGAAATACAGGCTTCACCGCTGCCATTAACCAAACAGGCTTCAGAAATAAGTAATACTGTCAACACCTCTGATATCAGCGTGCAGAATAAAAACACATTAGCAAATGACTCTCACAAAGCACCTGCCACAAAAAACAGCATTGACAGCGCCGTGAATTCTTCTAAAACCTATACGCCGGAAGACAGATACGTTAAACTAAATTTTTCGTATATTAGGGACATAATCCAAAAAAATATAGCCTATCCTCACATGGCAAGGAAGAGGGGTTTGGAAGGGAAAGTCGTTGTTTCATTTATTGTCTGCGCCGACGGCGAGGCGCAAGACATAACGATAACGGAAAGCTCCGGCTTTGAGATTCTTGACAGAAGTGCGGTTGAGGCGGTCAGAAAAGCCTCGCCGTTTCCAAAGCCGCCTGTAAAGGCAGCTCTGATAATCCCGGTAGCCTATAAACTAAATTAAATGAATATACCACAAAGAAACACAGAGGGAATGAAAGCGCTATCGTCTCATAGTTATCATTTTCGTTTATGGAAAGTTTTTTATCCTGTCATTCCGACTTGTTCGGAATCCTTCAGAAAGATTGCGGACAAGCCGCAATGACAAAAAGTGGGCAGATGAAACGAATATCACATATCATATTTCTTGTTGTTTTATTCTTTGCATCATGCGCAAAGCAGCCTGATTATCCTGCGCCTGAACGGATAGGCTCTGATGTTGTGATTAATATCAGTTCACTTAAATCTGCCATGCCCGAATTTTTCACCTATCGTCACGCGAAGGACAGAAATATAAATTTCTTTGTGATAAATATTGACGGGAAAATCCTCTCATTCTTTGATGCATGCGAACGGTGCTATCACAAAAAACTCGGGTACAGATTTGACAACGGTAATGTTGTCTGCAGGGCATGCAATATAAGGTTCCCTGTATCGGAGATAGAAAAAGGAATTGGCAGCTGCGCGCCTATTAAACTTGAAGGCTATGTTAAGGACGGAAAATATTTTATCCCTATTTCAAACATTGAAGGTAAAGCGGACAAATTCTGACAAAAGAAATTCACCTGCTAAGGCTTTCGACAAGCCGCTTCAGGGATTTCATCTCCTCATAGATAACGCTAAGAATAAAAGCCCTCAGCGTATTCAAATCGCCTTTATTTGATTTCTGCATTGCGGCTATATATTCAGCCCGCCTTATTGAAGGAATGATAACAGGGCAGTAGCCGTTTTTCATGCAAAGAATACTCAACAAAAGCCTTCCTATCCTTCCGTTGCCGTCTGTAAAAGGATGAATTGACTCAAATTCTGCATGAAGATCGCTTGCATATTCAAGTGGATGCTTATCCTTCACATCTTTGTTTAAGTTCTCAATATGCTTTTTCATCAGTTCAGGAACTTTCTGGTAATCAGGAGGCAGATAATCGGTTCCAGTAATGATTACATTTTTCTTCCTGTAGCTGCCCGCATTCTCAGGATCAATCTGCCCGAAGAATAACTTGTGAAGTAACAAAACATCATCTTCGGATACAGGCTTTTCAAGCAGGGAATAGATATGGTCATACGCACTTGCATGGCCTATGGCCTCGTAATGCTCTCTGAGAGATTTCCCGCCTATTGTTATCCCGTCTTCAATGACAACCTTAGTTTCTGACTCTGTAAGCGTATTGCCCTCAATTGCATTGGAAGTATAAGTCAGCCCAATCCGGTAATAGTCTTTGAGCTGTTTGACAACATGCTCAGAAAACGGCCTATAGCCGTCAAGAGCGGATTTGAGGGAGACGATTTTTGAAAGGATGTCTTTATCTGTAAAATCAGGCATTTTTACTGTGGATTACTTTTTTCCTGCTCAACTATTGCTTTTATTTGTTTTTCAAGCTGAGGGAGTTTGTTTTTAATTATGTCCCACATAATCTTATATTTAACCCCGAAATATTCATGGGCAAGGATATTTCTGAAATTAGATATTTTTCTCCATTCAACAGAGGAGAATTTATCTCTTACTTCCTGTGGAATTTTGCCTGACGCCTCTCCGATAATCTCAAAATTCCTCACGATGGCGTCAATTCTCATTTTGTCTTGAAGGATATCTTCATAAGACAGATCTCCAACATAATTCTGGATCTTATCAGTGGATTCAAGAATATCTTCAAGATAAAGCAGGTAATTCCTATGCATAGACAACTTCCCGCATAATATCATCTTTTAACTGCGGCCTGAGCGCCTCGACAGTCACAAGATCAACTTCTCTTTTAAATAAATCCTCAAGAAAAAACTTGAGGTCCATAAAATTGTCGAATGTCTCATATCTGTCTTCCAGTTCTATAAGGACATCAATATCACTGCCTTCTTTTTCTTCGCCCCTCGCAAAAGAACCGAATACGCCTATCTTTCGGACATGAAACTTTTCCTTGATTGTACTTTCATGCCTTTTCAAAATCTCGATTGCAGCCATCTTAGCTCACCTGCCTTCAAAATTACTACATCTAATTTTACTCAATCGCAAATGACAAAAGCAAAGGCAATCAGAGAAAAGCCGACAGCCGTCAAGGGCGGATTTGAAGGAAGAGCGTTTAGTGAGGGCGTCGTTAGGCACTATATTTATTATATTTTAAACATCTCTTATTTTTTATCAAACCCCTGACCAAAGAAGATATTACAAAATCTTTTCCAGCTTTTATCGGTAATTTTGTTTGAAATCTTACCCTTTGAAATAGGAATGGAAAAATCAGATTCGATCTTTTTCAGTATCGTCAAAGCAATATTGCGGGCATAATTTATTGGCGCTGTTTCTCCAATAGGGTAAGAATACATTTCGTAGTTATTCCTATTAGCTACAGGATATTTTTTATGTATGGGACTTATTACAGGATAACGACTCTCTATATATGCTTTTTCTAAGATATCAATTAATTCATCGCCACGATATCCTTGAAACTCTTGTTTTATGCCAGCCGCCGACAATACATTTTCTAAACATAAAAGATCAAATAACTTTTGTAAATCATGGCCAAAATTTCTTGCTATCTTATCTACTTTCTCTACTGCATCTTTCCATGACAAACTCTCATATTCTTTTGCCTTCTTCGCCAGCAGATATGACTTAGAAATTTTTTCAAGTCCTTGATGACAGAAGAAAGTACTATATTCACACCACTTATTAACAGCTTCAAATTCAAAGCTAATGTAAAAATCTTTGATTCCATAAGATACCCACAATTTAACGACTGCCCCCTTATTCATTTTCACAGCTTAAACCTCTCCCTTTTCCCTGCTGAGAATTTAGCCTTTATGAGCTTTAACTGTTTATCAATCTCGGAGAAAATCTTATTCACTTCTTCCTCTGTATATTCATAAGAACTTTTGTTTGAGCAGTTTCCGAGGATTCTGATTTTTTCAAGGATATCGTTGGTTCGTTTTGCAGCTATTCTTCTAAATCGTTCATTTCTTGTTTCTTCCATACCTATCCTTTTGCTCCTATTTGCAAATTAATAAAAAATAATATCATATATTTAGGATATTTGTCAAGATAAAAATTAATATTTAACATAAATAATAACACTATTTATATGTGACATTAGAATTATCCTTTTATTTCAAGGTGTTATTTATTGAAAAATTTAGTGGGATTTTATTACCTTAAACTCATAAATGCCAGGGCCTCAACATGATATGTATTCGGAAAGAAATCTATCATACGGAGGGAATCCACATTATATCTTTCGCTGAACTTCTTCAAATCCCTTGCAAGCGTCGCAGGATTGCAGGAGACATAAACAATCCTTTTCGGTGAACGGTCAATGACCTTTTTCATAACCTCACCTGTCAGTCCCGGCCTCGGAGGATCCAGCAGCACAATATCAAACTTCTCATGAATCCTGTATTTCTCTGCCGATGAATTAATGAATCTGCAATTTTTTATGTTGTTTAATTTTACATTCCTCTGCCCATCCTCCACTGCGTGAGGATTCCCCTCAACAGCAACAACCTGAGATGCATGCAATGCAAGAGGCAGAGAGAAATTGCCGGCTCCCGCATAAAGGTCAAGGACACGCATGTTTTCCAGCGGCTGCAGTTCACTTATTATTAACTCAACAACCTTTCTGTTAAGATTCCAGTGCGCCTGAAAAAAACTCCATGGAGTAACAGTATACTGAAGCCCGTTAAGGTCCAGCCTTATGTAATCCCTGCCAATTGATTCTCCGGTCTCAAATGCGATGCCTGAAAATCCAATCTTTATAAACTCATCTGCATCCTCTATTATTGACTTTGCCTTAATCAGTGCGATTGCGGTGTCTCCATGAGAAATGTGTATTTCTTTAATCCCCATTTTAGATAAGAAGAGATCTATGTCTTTAAATTTTTTGAGAAGGGAATTGATCTCGTTAATCATCAAAGGGCATTCATTTATCGGCACGACTTCTCTTGTGCCTTCTCTGTAAAAACCTATCCCGCCTTTTGGAGAAACCTTGAACTGCCCCCTGTGCCTGTAATAAAAATTCCTGCCCGTAAGCGCAGGCAAAAGCGTAATTTCCATGTTGCCGATTCTATGAAGTGAATCGAGCAGTATCTCCTCTTTCATGGAGACCTGTCTTTCGTAAGATATGAATTGAAAATGGCATCCTCCGCAGGTGCCGAATACCGGACATGGAGGATTTATCCTGTAAGGAGAGGGCTCAATAACCTTTGTAACCGCGCCGATGGAGTAATCTCTTTTCTTTTCGCTGATAGAAACTTCAACAACCTCATCCGGAACAGCTCCTTTTATAAAAATTACTCCGCTGTCGCGCGCAATTACATAACCGCCATATACCGGGGATTGTGCCTTTGTTATCTGTGACATTACTGTTTGGCCAGAAGCGTCCTTATTGTTTTTTTCAGCTCATCAAGGTCTGCTGATTTGACGATATACGCCTCTGAAGCCCAAACGGCAAAATCGTCCCTGTAGTCATACGCCGTAGACATTATGATAGGAAGCCTGGGTTTCTTTTCTTTCATTTGCCTGAGAAGTTTTATGCCGTCAACATCTGGCATCAATATATCCAGCGTAACAAGGTCAGGGTTTTCCTGAACGAAGAGTTCCATTGCCTTGGTGCCGCTGCCTGCCACAATAACTTCGTACCCCTCTTCTTCCAGCTCTTCCTTGTAAAGCTTCTGGATATGAAGGTCGTCATCCACCACCAGTATTTTCTTCATATGCCCTCCTTTTTTTAGGTTTCAGGTATCAGATGTCAGGTTTCAGGTTTTAGCATAACACCTAACACCTAGAACCTAACACCTGCCTCGCTGGGTAAAAACACCCTGAATGTTGTTCCCCTGCCGGGTGCGCTGTCAACCTCTATCTTACCTTTATGCTCTTCTATAATCCTTTTAGTGATTGCAAGGCCAAGCCCTGTGCCGGATAACCTTGTCGTGTAGAATGGATTAAAGATAAAAGGCAGATCTTTTTCTTCTATGCCGGGGCCCGTATCGCTTATCTCTATGACTGCATTACTGCCTGCCGTATATGTCTTTATGGTGATTGTGCCGTGAATTGCCAGCGCCTGAACTGCATTGTTAAATATATTAAGCAATGCCTCTCGTATCCTGTTGGCATCCACATAAATCTGAGGTGTCTCTCCTTTTTCCTTAAGAACTTTAATCCCCCTTTCCCTGAGCTGTGTCTGCATGAGTAATATCATATCGTCAACAAGCTCTCCGACATTAACCTTTTCTTTCATCAGTCTGGCTTCTTTGACAAACCCGAGTATCTCACGGACAATGCTTTCAAGCCTGTCCACCTCTTTCGCTATAATGCCTGCATATTCTTTAAGATTGCCGTCAAGTTTCTTTTCGAGTCTTTTTGCAAAACCTCCGACCGATACAAGCGGATTCCTTATCTCATGCGCAACCTTTGCGGCAACTTCACCGAGGGCAGCCATCCTCTCTGTTGCAACTAATTTCTCTCTCAGGTTATTCATCTCGGTTATATCCCTGACCACATGAACGGTTCCCAGAAACTCTCCCATCGTGTTAAACACAGGAGAAACTGAAGACAGAAAGGTTCCTCCGAGATGCGAGTCTGTAACTTCTTCTATGTATGCCTCCATTGTCTCAACAGTTTTGTGATGCGGACATTCAGAAAACGGTTCGTCCTTCCCGTGGAATATCCTGTAACACTTCTCTCCTATCATCTCTCCGGCAGATTTCCCGATTTTGTCAACAACTGCCTTGTTTACATTCTTTATCGTATAGTCCTCATCAGTAATATAAACCATATCAGATATAGACCTAAAAATATTTTCAAGTTCTGCCTCTGCGCGCGCTACCTGATCAAAAAGCCTTGCGTTTTCTACAGCGCTCGCAATCTGATTTGAGAAACCTATCAGGAACTTCATATCCTCATCGCCAATCAAACGCCTCGTAAAGATGTTATCCACCCATAATACTCCTATAACCCTGTCTCTTGAGATAAGAGGCACTACAGCGTATGCCCGGGTTCCGAGCTGCTGAATAAGAACAGCCTCAGCCAGCGGTTCTTCCTTGACGTCAGGGACATTGAAAGCCTTTTTCTCCTTAACCGCACGGGTAAGTATTGTCTCGTCCTTGAGTGAAAGCTCCATTCCCATGCTTAATCTGTCAAGAAAAGAATCCTTTCTCAGAGGACCGGTTTCTATGTCACGAAGTATATCCGGAAGCGTTTTCCTCTCGATGGAGAGTTTCTCCCATATTTTCCATGCTTCCTCGTGACTTGCGGGCCCGACGCCCATAGCGCCCTTGATAGTTCCCTTTTTTTCATCAATAAGAAAGAGGATTGACCTGTTGAAACCAAGGCCGTCGCTCATTGTAACTGCAGTCAATATCATCCTGAGCAGTCTGTCGAGCTCAAGGGTGCCCCTCATAGCGGAGCTTATAAAAAATAACCTTGAGAGTTCCTGATTCCTTCTTATAAGTTCTTTTTCAACGCGTTTCCTCTCGGAAATATCCCTTGTTATCCCGCTTATGCCTATAACCTCTCCTGCGGTATCTTTTATGGGTGAAAGTGTCAGGCTGACCTCAATTATTGTGCCGTCTTTCCTTTGTCTCAATGTCTCTATATCTTTGAGCGTTTCTCCTTTTTTGATTTTTCCTATGTATTCCTTCTCAGCGTCTACAAGGAACTGGGGGACAAACAGCAGGAATTTGCCGGCAGCCTCATCCGCTGTGTAGCCGAATGTCCTTTCAGCGCCGAAATTCCATGAAGTTATATTCCCATCGAGGTCGGAAGTGACTATCGCATCAGCGGAATTTTCTATCAGGCTTTCAAGATATTCCTTTGTCTGAGCCACCTCTTTATACAGGCTCAATATTTCCTCGTGATAAAGAACTCTGTCAGTTATATCCTCTATGAATACTACGCACTCAATAACATTTCCGGCATCATCCTTAACCGGGTAAGACGTCAACTCTGCATAGTTCATGCCCCGTGACTGTGTAATGGAATTTATCTGCCCTGTTTCAAACGTTGCCTTCGCAGCGCAATGAGGGCAGATTCCTTCTTTGTCATGAAAAACATCCAGAGCATTCTTGCCTGCTAATTGTTCAACGGCAATGTCAGTCCATCCCTTAACAAACCTGTTTGCCGATATTATTTCGTAGCCTCTTCCGACTGTAATAATTCCTCCCTGAACGCTGTCAAAGAGAATCTCCATCCTTTTTTTTGCTTCAACAGCTTCCTGCTTGCTGAGGCGTTCACTTTCATAAATCCTTGCCTTTTCTATGGCTACAGCTGCTATGGAGGCAAAGGTAGCTACTGTGTTCATATCGTCAGGCGAGAACGGCAGGCTATTTCCATCAGAACCTATCTTGTCGTAAATGCCGAGGGTTCCTATCACCTTGCCTTCGACTTTAAGCGGCACGCATATTGCAGACTTCACATTGAGTAAAGGCACTTGCATATCAGGAGGCATCGCTGCCATATCCTCAACAAGCATCGGCTCGCCCTCTTTCGCAACCCACCCGGCTATACCGCTTCCTAGTGCGAGGGCCATATGCTCTTTTAAATCCTCTGCAAGGCCATAGGAAGATTTTATTCTCAGGATATCGCCCTCCATCAGCAATCTTATAATGCAGCCCCTTGCGCCAAGCAGCCTTGTAATTTCGGATGTAACGGTCCCCAGCATCTCATCAATATCCATTGCAGATGTCACCGCGGTAATGAGTTCATAAAGGACCGTAAGCTCCTGAAGCTGATTCTTTGTTGACGCATAAAGCTCTTCATTGCTGGCGCGAGACGCCTGTAATTTCTCAACCATTTCGTCAAATCTCTTTGCTATTACTCCAAATTCATCTCTTCTCTCAGAACCTATCCTGTAATGCAGTTCGCCTCCGCTTATTTTTTCTGTAGCCTTCATCAGGCCGTCAAACGGAGCCGTAATTATTCTTTTCATGAAGATAATAAGAGACATAATTGCAAGCGAACTCAGGCCAAAAAGAACAACAAGATAAAAACCCATCTGCCTTTCAATTCTCTCGCCTTGCGCAATAGTATTAGTAAGATTCAATACTGATTCGCTATAAATAGCATCGAGTTTCTCATATGTCTCTCTCTCCTTATCTTTAAGCATCCGAAGCGCAAAAAGAACATGAATGTCTCCTACAGGCTGCTTTGCCGACATTATTGCGCTTGCGAACTCTTTCATCTTGTCAAAGCCGGCTCTTATGGCTTTTACTTCTTCTTTATTTCGCACGGCCTCGGGAAGCCCGGCAAAAAAGGCATATGCTCCTTTAAGTTTTTGTTTATATTGCCTCTGAAATTTGACATCGCCGGTAACAGTCCATCCTTCGGCAGCCATCACAACACTCACTATGGATGATCTCCAGTCCTCATGCAGGCTATATTCCTTCATAAGCGATCTCTGGATGTCGAAAGTGCTGCTTAACCGGCTGAAAATAAGAAAGCTGCCTGCAATTAGTACAGCGGTCAGCAGAAAAAAAACTATTGTGAAAACCGTCAGCTTAGCTCTCAGGCTCATACAGTCCTCATCATTGCCTTTTCATTCTTGCAACTTTATCATACAGCTCTATATACCTCTTTGCCGAACCCTGCCATGAGAAATTCGTCTTCATTGCGCTGCGGATCAGCTTTTTCCATCTTGGCTTATTGACATACACGCAGAGCGCTCTCTTCAGACAGCCCTGAAGCGCATCGGCAGTATAATCCGAAAACAGGAATCCTGTTCCTTCATCCTCAAGCGGCTGATGGTTCAAAACTGTATCCGCAAGCCCGCCTGTCCTCCGTGCTACAGGGATTGTCCCATACCTCATAGCTATAAGCTGGCCAATGCCGCAGGGTTCATATCTCGAAGGCATTAAAAATATATCAGCGCCTGCGTATATCTTATGCGCAAGGCTGTCTTCAAAACCTATCTTCACGTACATCCTGCCTTTGTGCTTTTCTGCGGCAGATGATAATCTCCTGTGAAACATTTCATCACCTCTTCCGAGGATGATGAGATTTGCACCTGCAGAAAGGATTTCATCAATAGATTCCAGAATAAGGTCAAGCCCTTTCTGGCCGGACAGCCTGCCCACCATGCCTATGAGGGGCATTTCAGCATCTGACCTTATTGAACATTCTTTCAGAAGCTGAAGCTTGCACTCTCTTTTGCCTTCAATGTCCTTAAGGCTGTAATTCCTTTTTATAAAGGCATCAGATTCCGGATTCCACTCGCTGAGGTCTATCCCGTTTATAATCCCCGTAAGCACGGAGACCTTCTTCCTTAAAACACCGTCAAGCCCAAATCCGTATTCGCTGCTCAGTATCTCTTTCGCATAATTATTGCTCACCGTGGTTATGGAATCTGCCGATATTAACCCTGCCTTCAGAAAACTTATCTTTCCGTAAAACTCTATTCCCTCAGGCGTGAACAGGCTTTTGTCAAATCCCGTAAGCGGCATATCGGATTGCGGGAATAAACCCTGATAGCCCAAATTGTGGATTGTGATTATGGAAGCAGTCCTGTCAAAAAATTTATCTGCCCTATATATGGCCTTAAGATATAAAGGAATAAGCCCTGTCTGCCAGTCATTACAGTGAATTATATCAGGTTTAAATCCCAATGCCCTGCATGCCTCAAGCACACCTCTTGAAAAAAATATAAACCGCGCAGCATTGTCAGGATAGTCACCGCGCGGCGTGCCGTAAATCTCTTCTCTGTCAAAAAACTCATCGCACTCAATAAAATATGCTGAAGCTTTATCCGCCTCAGGCGGGCCATAACTGAATATCCTGCCTTTTAATTTTCTGTTTCCCAGACGAACACTTATTTTCAAACCTGTATCCCGGAGCTTGAATTTCTCCCTGACTCTTCCATACAGAGGCATCACAAGATAAGCCTCTTCCTTCATTTTCCTGTACTCGTTCAGCAGTGCGCCGGTAACGTCTGCGAGGCCGCCTGTCTTGGCAAAAGGGACTGCTTCCGGCGTTGCAATAATTATCTTCATTTCTCACTCCGTGAGAATTTACCAATAGGGCAATAAGTAAAGCTACTTGGTGTCATTCCCGCTTGTCGGGAATCCTTCTTTAAGAAAGATGCCGGACAAGCCGGCATGACAGAAATTGGGTGAAACTCATTATTGTTGAACTTTGAATTTTGCATTGCTATATCTTGGCTTCTCTCATGAATTTTGCCGCCTCTTCAGGCGGTGTGGGGTTTATATAAAAACCCGATCCCCATTCAAAACCTGCGATCTTCGTCAGCTTGGGCATTATCTCAATATGCCAGTGGTAGTATTCGTTTGTCTCATTATAGAAAGGTGATGTGTGGATAATAAAATTATATGGCGGAATATCAAGTATCCTGTCAATCTGCTTAAGCGTTCTCTGCAGTATTTCCGCAAGCGATGAGAAGTCCTTGTTCGGGGGGTAAAATGCCGATTCGTGCCTCTTGGGTAAAATCCACGTCTCAAACGGCGCCCTCGGCGCAAAAGGCGCCAACGCGAGATAATCCTTATTTTCGTATATCACGCGCCTGCCGTCCTCAAGTTCCTGGGTTATGACATCGCAGAAAATGCATCTTTCCTTAAAATTGAAATACTGTTCCGCCGCGTCAACTTCTTCTTTGACAAGTTTGGGCACAATAGGAAGGGCGATAAGCTGGCTGTGCGTATGTTCAAGCGAAGCCCCTGCATCCTCGCCTTCATTCTTGAATATCAGGACATACCTGAATCTCCGGTCTTTCTTCAGGTCATTAAGTCTCATATAGTATGCCCACAACGCGTCTTCCACAGCCTTTAAGGGCATAGTCGATAGTGAAAGGTTATGCTCTGGCGTCTCTATTACAACCTCATGAGCGCCAATCCCGTTAATCTTGTCAAATATTCCCTCCCCTGTCTTGTTCAATTCTCCATGTATCTGAAGCGCAGGGAATTTATTCGGTACAACTCTCAATGTCCAGCCCGGAGAATCAGGCAGAGTGCCAGGAGGCCTGAATGCCATTATCTCAGGCGGAGCCGTATGCTCATTGCCATGACAAAACGGACAGAAACCGCCTTTCTTCCTCTGTGAAGGCGATATAAAGTCCGTCGGCCTTTTGCCCCTTTCGACAGAGATTATAACCCACCGCCCGACAACCGGATCTTTCCTAAGTTCAGACATGTGCCCTCCAGTTTACAACTTCCTGCTTCTTACTTCTATTTTTGGATTATTATATCATAATAGGATATAATCCCCTATGAAACCGACTTTTCATCACAGACCCGTAAACAGTCCCTTTGACGACCCGTGCGTATATGTCAGGGTGCTCAGGGAAAAACGGGCGCTTCTCTTCGACCTTGGCTATACAAACAGATTAAAACCAAACGACATCCAGAAAATAACAGACGTCTTTGTAACACATACCCATATAGACCATTTCATAGGGTTTGACAGTCTTTTAAGGGCGCTTCTGAGAAGAGAGTCTCCGCTGAGGATATTCGGGCCCTCCAACATCATAGAGTGCGTTGAAGGAAAACTTCGTGGATATACATGGAACCTGATAAAAGAATATCCACTGAAGATAGAGGCCTTCGGCATAAATGAAAAACATATCAGCCATGCAGGTTTTTATGCAGAGAATTGTTTTAACAAAACAGGTTATGGCGAAAAACCATTTGACGGGACCTTATTAAAAGAAGGATATTTTGAGATTAAGGCAGCATGCCTAACACATCAGATACCATGCCTCTGCTTTTCTCTTAAAGAGGATTTTCACATAAACATTGATAAGGCAGCGCTGAACAGGCTGGCGCTTCCGGTAGGGCCATGGCTTTCAGAGTTTAAAAGGGCTGTTAGGGAGAATGCAGCCGAAGACACGGAATTTAAAATATCAGGCAGAATATATACCAAAAAAGAACTCATGGAAATCGCGATGATAACAGAGGGGCAAAAGATATCCTACGTTGCTGATTCCTCAATGGATGAGGAGAATATAAGAAAAATAATAACCCTCGTTAAAGATTCCGATACTCTTTATTGCGAGGCTTACTTTCTTGAGGAAGACAGGGAAAGGGCAATAGAAAGGCATCACCTCACTGCAAAAACCGCAGGAAGGATAGCGAGAGAGGCAGGCGTTAAAAACCTTGTTGTCATGCACTTTTCTCCAAAATACAGGGAATGCCCTGACGCGCCTGAAAAAGAAGCGCTGATAGAATATAATAAAGAATAAGTTAAAAGTTGAAAATTTCAAATAGTCTTTAACTCTTAACTCCTAACTTTTAACTCTAAACTTTCCGTTATTGCCGGGGTAGCTCAGTGGTAGAGCAGCTGATTCGTAATCAGCAGGCCGAGGGTTCAACCCCCTTTCCCGGCTCTTTATTTTCAATGAGTTATATAAAGAAAGCATTACTGATTACCTGCCATTTTGTGCAGTAATTGTGCAGTTGATTTTTCATTCAAGGTGTTATCAAGTATATCAACCGCTTTAACCATGTGAGAGGGTGCAAGATGAGCATACCGCAAGGTCATTGTAAGCGTCTTATGCCCTAATAACCTTGATACTGTGGTTATATCCACTCCGGCCATAACAAGATGTGATGCAAAGGTATGTCTCAGATCATGAAAGTGAAAATCTTTAATTCCTGTCTTTCTCAATGCAGTATTGAATGACCGCTTAACATCACCATAAGGCTTCCCAGTAGCAGAATCGAAAAAGACATAGGAGAAATATCAAGTCTTCTGGTTAAACCCTGCAGAATGCCTCTTAGCGTGTCATTGATAGGTATTTCCCTTCTCTCTCCGTTCTTTGTTGTGTCTAAGAGAATAAAGCCGTGCTTGAGGTCAACATTGTCCCATTTCAAAGAGAGGATTTCACCTTTCCTCATGCCTGTATTCAGGGCAGTAATCACAATAGGCTTTGTATTACCCTGACAAGTGTTGATAAGGGTCTGACATTCCTCTTTTGAGAGATACCTTAAACGCCTGTTATTTTCCTCAAGAAGCTTTACCTGTCTAACACGCTTTAGGGTCTCCTCTGAAAGCATTTCCCACTGGTAGCCCTTATGGATGCAATGCTTAAGGGTTGCTATCAACCGATTTACTGTAGCAGGTTTATTTCCCTTCTGTATTCTCTCGGTCTGGTATTGCTCAAGGAATTTAGTATTGAATTGTCTTAACTGGATATTGCCGAATACATCCACAAGCTGCGAGATAAAGCCCCTCTTACTCCTGAAACTCCTCTGACGCTCACACCATTTGATGTATTCTGCTGCAAGCTGTTGAAATGTGTAATTAGGGATTCTCTTTATAGGCTCTGGCTCTTTTCCTTCCCTGATAGCCTTTTTTCTATCTGATAGTATTATCTCTGCATCTTTAAACTTTGCAGTCTTTGAAGATTCCCTAATAATTTTTCCAAAACCATCAGAGTATCTTAACCACCAGATATTACCTCTTTTGAATAGTCCCTTTGCCATGTTTTTTCTCACTCTCCTTTCCTTTTTCTTTGAGGCTAAAAGCCTCACCACTGATAAAGTGCATCCTGACTACCGGTTTACCTCTTTTTGTTACTATCACCTCCTCTCCGGTTTCCTCAATTTCTCTGACTATCTCTGTAGCCCTTAATCTCAATTCCGTAACATTGATAAATTTCATTATTCGTTTTCTCCGGTTCTATTTTTTATAGTCTTTATTGACCACAGAACGAATCTGATAAGCAAGTAAAATGAATAGATAAGTATAGGGAAACCTATGGCATAAACATTAAAGAAGGTAGTCACAGGTTCATGATGGTCTGTTATCTCAAAAAATAGAATTGATGTGATGAATCCAAAGAAAAAAACTGACAGTATTATCAATCCCTCTCTTGCTATGATTCTCTTTGTTTTCTGTTCCATAAAAACCCCTTTCTTAGATTTAAGATTATTACTATAAACATTACTATAATAATAGTATTTTGTCAAGGACACATTTTACAGCACATTACCTTTTAACCGGCTTAATATTATTGGTTTTTCTTCCATAGGCTACTGATACACAATCAGCTTACCGCCCTCTTTAAATAGCCTGTAAATTGGTTTAGCTCTGGTATGGTGTGCTTCTGTATCCATTTGTCTATGTCTCTCTTAAAGAATCTTACTCCGCCTGATTGCCCTTGCTGAATCTTAAAGAATGGAATCTGTTTATTGCTAACCAGTTTGTTAATAGTGCTTTCTGATACTCTGAGGTATTCAGACAAGCCCCTTTTGTCAAAGACCGTGTCCTCTGCCTCATGCTTGCCATTACCGGATAGCAGAGGCTTAAGCTTCTCAATAACCCTATCGGCTATCAAGTCAACAAGTTCAGGCGGTAATGTAAGCTCTGCCTTCACTCTCTGATCCCTCTTAGCCTGATAATCTGAAACACGCAATAATTAATGCAGTCGAGTAGTTCCTGCTCTGCCTCATGGATAAGGTCCCTCTTGTCTCTGGATAGGTCAAGCTGTCCATATTCAAGCCTGCCTGCCTCGTATCTGGTCAAGGCTTCTCTTATGACTGCCTCGATATTATTCGTTTGTGGTCTCATGGCTCTTTATCTCTCCAAAGAGGTCTTGAAAATCTGAGAGCCGGATAACAACAAGCTCACCCCTCATGTTCTTTTCTTTCAAGACAAGGACAGGAATTTTATCAGGGTAATAGCTCTCTGCCTGCTTTAATCCGTCTTTCAGGAATCCGCTAATCTTTTTCCTGTATTTGCACTCGATAGATAAGAGGGGATGTTCTACATCGGGAATAGACAGGCTAAAGTCCATGCCTCTTGATAGTCTCCGGCCTTCAAGTATCCGTGCTGTCTTTCTTTCTAAATTCTTCCATTTGCTCACTGGTTACAATCTCCTATGGGTATGGGGGACGGGGGAAATTGAGCTTTGTAATGAAACATATAATCTCCCCTCTGCTTACGTGCAATATTTTTATAACAGTCCATGTCTTCTCAACCTCTCAGTCATTTCCGCCTCTATCTCAGGAGTAATATTAATGTTGATGTTAGCGGATGCTATTTGATGTTTCTCCGGCGCATAATCCCCACTGAGCTTAAAAGACATATCTAAGCCCTTTAATGAGACATTCGGATCAGAATGGTCAATATGGTTCTTCAGCCTCTGGACTCTGTAGGAGCGTGTAAGGCCGTGATAGTCCATAAGCTCATTAAGAGCCGTCTGGATTTCAGGCTTATTCATTAACTGACTGCCAATAACTTTAGCGCTCTCTCTCGATGTAACCTCGTAAGAGGTCATAACAGCATCCGTGGATGTTTTTCCTTTAGCCTTCTCTATACAGAATTGCTTTTGCGGGTCTGTTAATCCATATTTATCAAGAATAGATTCAGGCTGTGGAGTAATTTTTTTTAACCTCTTGCAGATATACGCAGGACTGCATCCAAAATGCTCTGCTATCTCCTTTTGAGTCTTGCCTTCTTTAAGCATCTCAAGGATTATATTGTCATTCGTTTTACGTTCCATGTGCTTAACTCTCCTTTTTGGTTAATCGGTTAATTTTGGACATGGCTTTTTAACCTCACATAAAGCCCTCTGCCCTTCCGTCAATATACACCTCAAACAAGGGTCTTCTGAAAACTGTCCGCTTTGTCCAGATATAGGGCTGGACACTTGGACACTTCCGATAATCTCATAAAAAACAGCATTCTTAACTTTATGAGAAGTCCAGTATTTGCTCTCACCTTTCCTGAGAAGGTTAATCACCTTTCCCTTGCTCTTGATGTCCAGTTCTTCTTTCAAAATATCAAATATCTGCTTCTGGTTAAGTGCCTTCTTTTCTTCCAAGATGCTGTGAATGGCCTGTAAGTCTTCATCATCGGGGTCTGAGGCTTTTATAAAGCCCTTCTCTTTGTCAAAGTTCATGAAGATATGGAAAGGCTCGTATCTCGTTTTATCTTTCGTTCCTAACCTGTAGTAGCAGTTATAATCATCTTCCATGTCGTCAACTTCATCACCCGCCGGATTAGCCTTTCTGACTTTGTGAAGGCTTAACACATGGTCTGCAAGGTCAATTATCGCAGTAGAGCCTTTATATGTCCGGTCATTACCTTTAGGGCTGTGATGCAGTAGAAGAATCGTAAAGCCCATATCTCTTAATTCCTTAAGCCTCGACATTACAAAAGCCATTTTCTGTGAGTCGTTTTCATCCTGCCCTTGTGAAGCCCTGAGAGTGTCATAGACAAGCAGACTGCCGGAAGGTAAGGCTTTATATCTTATCCAGTCTTTCATATCAATTTTAGGCGGTCTCAATATCTCATTCGAGTTATGCCAGAACAGGACATCTTCAATGCTTATCTTCTTTACCCTGTCAACCAATACAGGAAGACTGTTTTCAAAGTCCACAAAGACAACCGGCATACGCTGAACGTCTAAGCTCATGAAGGGGATACCCTTAGAGATGGAATCAGCAATAATCAGGCTTAACCATGTCTTGCCTATGCCGCCTCTGCCATGTAAAAGGGTTATGCTTTGTTTGGGGATTAGCCTGTCAACAACCCATTCGATATGACATTCAAGTAATTGAAGTTCAGAGCCTTTCTTAAGATAAGAAAAAGGCTCTATTTTAGAAGTGTCCGTCTGTCCACCCCCTATACCAGACAGTTCGGACACATCGGACATCATGCTTTTTTGTTCTTCAAGTCTTAGCAATTCCTCGCCTAAATCAAAATCCGTTTTCATTCTCTTTTGCCTCCGTGTATCTCCAAATAAAGTTGAAATTTTGCTTCATCATCATTTGAGTCCATGATGCGTGATTCGTTCAGGACTGTATTTTCCATGTGGTAAAGCTCTGCGATAGCCTCCGCATCTTCAATTGTCTTTACCATAGCCTTTGCATCCTGAATATCCTGATAAAGGCTGTATACATCATCAGCGTATCTTACAGCCCATTCCTTGAAGTCTCTTTTAAGCTCCTGCTTATGCTTTTCTCTTTCGGCTCTCTGTATTGCTTGTCTTGAAGGTTTAGAAGGCGTAATACCCAGATATGAGATTGCGTCCTTGAAAGACAGCCCTTTATATTTTTGGATAAAGGCTATGCTGTCTCCATGTTCATTGCATCCAAAGCAGAAGAAAGTCTGTCTCTCAGGATCAACTTTAAAACTCGGTGTCTTCTCTGAATGGAAAGAACAGCAAGCCCAAAAGCTGTTACCCTTTCGCTTAAGCTCTATTCCCTCTCTTTCAAGGACAGTGATAATATCCGGCTTTTCAATGACAATCATGCTATGCGCCCTTCCCCTTAAAAACAAATAGGGTATGACGGCAGACCCGCATTTCCCTCATATAATCGAGGATGGGAATTTTGGGGTTACCGTAAAGATATTGAGTTGCGCCTTCAATATCCCCTGTGCATCTCCAAGCGGTAAATCCATCAGGCTGCTTGAAAGGGACAGCTTGAATTTTAAATTTCTTGGAAATATCAGGCATCGTGAGAAAGGAAACGATTGACCAATCGGTGAGTATTTCTTCCATATGCTTTTGCCTCTTCCTTTTCCTCTGTTTTAAAAATCAAAAGATATAATGTCTTTCGATTACGTTAACATGGATTTTCAGAGGTAAAGATACAGGAAATAAATTCTTTTTCTTGTAGTTTTAGAGAGGGTGGTCTATGAGTAGAATTTTAATGTTTAGCGTGCTTGGTTATTATTGCCTTACTACCACTGCCTCTTATGGTGAGTCCTTCAACTTCTTTGTCAGATAAGTATTTATGGGCTTTTATTAAGTTGAACTCCACAATACATTCTGTAACGGCTCTTACACTGCAATTGGTCTTAACTGACAATAAAGCATTTCGTAACCTTTCTGGTGAGCTTATTGATAAACCCTGCTTTAATACCTCTTCTCCTATATTGCCAAACTTTTCTTTAATGAGCAGGTTACGATGGGTTTCATTTCTGTTGCGGTTGTTTTTTTTAAAAACTTCCTTAGATTTCTCATCATAGCTTCTAAACCATTGCCGTATGACTCTTTTTTGCTCTGCGGTTATTTCATTCTTTTTTCCTGTCCCTTGCCCCTTCCAAGTAAGCCTTTTAAAAACCTTTTCCAGATTTTCTTCTGCTGTTATTCTTTCGGATGCAGAGACTTTTTTATTAAAGAATATCTGTTGCCATTGTTTAATTTTCTTTCTGACTTGCGGATAAAACAGCATATCTACACTTTTAGGAGATACCACAAATGTAGGATCAACTTGATATGTTTTTTCTTTCCCTGAAAATATGTCTTCTAATGTCGGAGATTTTTGAGTAAAGGCAGGCTTTAAAAACTCGAACATAATATCATCAGATATATCCCCTTCAATCTCATCAATTAATTCTTTCAGAAATCGCAGGTAGTAATCAGGATTATCGTTCAGCCTTGTTCTTATAGCCTCTGCAAGGGCAGTATCTGTTATTGCAGTCTCGTCTTTTTCCTTTTTCTTTTTCATTTTCTTACCACTCTCCTTTTGTGGTCTCTCCTTAGTGAATCAGCCGCGCTGTTAATTACATTTTTTAGGACCCGAACCCCTGTTATTTGAAGTTTCAATAGTTTGCAGTACCCCCCCCCTTGAATGTAAGTATCTTATTAAACTCACCTTCACCACAATTGTAATACCATTTTTCAACATAAGCTGTGTCTTCCTTATAGTGTCCGCGTGTTTTGGTTTTTGTTGTTATAAGATTCAATTTTGTTGTTTCCGCTTTTGACCTAAAGGAGCCCTTCATTTGCGTTCCCACTTCCTCTCTATAGCTGGGTCCGCCACATTTTGAAATTGCATCGGCTTTGTTTTCATTTTCGCAAAGTAGCTCAGATCCATTACTGTTAGTACAGCGCATACATATAGCACCAACACTTTCAACTGAGAATAACAGCACTGTTAAAATGAGAAAACTGTTAATATTAAAACGTTGCATGGTCAACCTCCTTTTCTGTTAGTAAATCCTTATTTCTTTTTATACGTTCTTCCCTTGAAAATGTCAATCTAAACTTAAAATGCTCACTCTTTTCTGTGCCTTTTTTGTGCCTTTCATACCTGAAAACATAGGCAAAAATGAAAATGCCTTACCTCTCTGGCTATCCTGTAAATGTAAGTATTGATAAGTATTTATCAGGATATAGAAAAGCAAGGCATTCTCCATGTTATAATTCGTAATCAGCAGGCCGAGGGTTCAACCCCCTTCCCCGGCTCTTTATTACTTAAGATGTTACTTTCTTGAAAGGGGGAAACCGGGCAACCCATGATTTAGATTATTTTTGTAATCCTAAGAATTCATATGTAATCTACATCTGACGAGGTAGGGCTGCTATTTTAGCGTTCCTTTGCGTGCTGAATCTTTTAAGAAATTGGCATTGAGCGGGAAAAAATTAAAATATGCGGAATAAAAAACAGTCCCGACTTGTCGGGACTGTTTTTTTTGGCTTAGAGTTTTACAACGTTTGCTGCCTTTGGCCCCTTGGGACTGTCAACAACATCAAAGCTCACTGCCTGTCCTTCAGATAGAGACTTAAAGCCATCTCCCTGAAGCTCAGAATAGTGAACAAAAACATCTCCGCCTTCTTCATTGGTTATGAATCCAAAACCCTTGGACTCATTAAACCACTTAACGGTTCCTTTTGCCACTGTGCTGTACCTCCTTATTAAAAAACTTCCGAAACTTCACTTGCTATTCTGGCACAGAATTCCTGAAAGGTCAATCCTTATTTCTTACCATTATCACTTTGGCGCTACAGGATTTCGCGGAGAATATGTTATATAAAAAATTTGTGAATCTATAATGCGCGCACTGCAACAACCCTCTCTATGCCTGCATAGTCTTTAATCACAGAGATATTACAGAAACCGTTTTGCATGGCGATTCTTGAGACTTCCTCTGCCTGTCCTTCTCCGATTTCAAGAAAGATAACTCCACCCCCCCACCACCCCCTTAGCAAGGGGGGGCAAGGAGGGGTTAAGTATTTCGGCGCCTCTGAGAGTATCGTCCTATAATAGCTGAGCCCGTCCTCGCCTCCATCAAGTGCATTCCTCGGCTCCCACTTGTTTATTTCGGGCTGAAGATTCGGCATATCACCGCTTCTGATATAGGGAGGGTTTGAGACAATCACATCAAAAGTTAAAAGTGAAGAGTTATGAGTTAAAAGTTGACTGAGCGGTTCAAATAATGAGCCCTTAAGAAATGTTACATTCTTTATAGCGTTAAGCTCTGCATTCTCCTTTGCATACTTTATTGCACCTTTTGATATGTCAGTCCCGTACACCTCGGCATCCGGGAAGTGTTTTGCTATTGCAAGCGCAAGGCACCCGCTCCCGGTGCAGAGGTCGAGAATTCGCAGTTTAGAGTTTAGAGTTTGGAGTTTGGAGTTGAGTATTTCTTTTTCACTTTTCACTTGTAGCTTGTAACTCTCAACTGCCTTTATCACTTCTTCTGCCAGCAATTCTGTCTCAGGCCTTGGAATAAGGACGCCCTGCCCAACCTTTATCTTCAAACCGCAAAATTCCACATGGCCGAGAATATACTGCAACGGCTCTCTATTAGCCCTGCGCTGAAGAACAGTATCGATCTCCTTTACGTCTCTTTCAGAAAGAACAGGGTTGTCCCTGTAGAGCGTTGCCTTATCTATGCCAAGACAATGAGTTACGATGATTTCCGATTCCTTATGCGCATCCTCAATGCCGAGTCCTTTCAGGAATTCCGTTATTTCTTTCATCTTATCGAGTGCAATCATAACTTAGCCATATTTTACCAGTATAACTTTTTGCCCATATTACCACAAAAGGCGAAATGCCACAAAACATACCATATTGATTTTATTGATTTTTTAAGTTCCGTAATGTTTTGTTTTATGCTAGATTGTATAAAATTATCGCAAAAGTGAAACTGCCCACGCCTCCCAGTGAGCTTGTGCGTTATGAAGAGATAATAAAGGCATATCAATGATTACGCATGAAGGTTTCAATAACAAAATGTATTACTTAGAAGGTGATAATATTCTCATCGACGGGGAATAAACGCTGGGTTGGTTTTCAATAAAGGTGGTTGCGCCAGTGGATTACACATCACATCAAGCAGTCATTATAGAAAAAACCCTTGACGGATTGTATATTATAGTCATATACTGAACTACATGGATATCTATCAGAGTTTAGTTGAATGCGAAGGTTTTGAATGGGATAAAGGGAATATTTTAAAAAGCTGGGAAAAACACAAGGTTTCAGCGTCAGAATGCGAACAGATTTTCTTCAATATGCCGCTCATTGCAACGCAAGATGTTCAACACTCACAGAAGGAGCGGCGTTATTTTGCGCTTGGACGTACAGATACGGGACGGCATTTATTTACAGTGTTTGCCATAAGAGAAAATCTTATTAGGGTAATTTCTGCAAGAGATATGAACAGGAAGGAAAGGAGGGTATACGAAACATCATGAAAAAGAGAACCCCTAAATTTAAAACTGAAGCTGAGGAACAGGAATTCTGGTCAAAAGCTGATTCTACCGAATATGTAGAATGGGAAAAAGCGAAAAGGATGGTTCTGCCAAAACTCAAGCCCTCACTTAAGACAATATCTTTGCGTCTTCCTGAAGCGATGCTTGAAGAATTAAAGCTTTTGGCTAACAAGCGCGATGTTCCATATCAATCTCTTCTTAAAATGTTTCTCTCGGAGAGAATAGGGAAGGAACTTAAATATGTTTAGCGCTAACAAATCACTCCTGCGGATGCGGTGAAACAATCACCGCACCTGTGAGTTCAGGCGTTACAGTTCCTTCAGCTTCTCTGCCTGATAATGCGCAATAAGGTTGTCTATTATCTCGTCAATATTGCCTTCAAGAACGCTCTCCAGCCTGTGAAGGGTCAGCCCAATCCTGTGGTCAGTCACCCTGTTCTGAGGAAAATTGTATGTCCTTATCCTCTCGCTCCTGTCGCCTGTGCCAACCTGAGTCTTTCTGTCAGCGGCGCGTTCTTTATCTTTTTTCTCTATCTCAAGTTCAAGAAGCCTTGAACGCAAAACCTTCATTGCCTTTCCCCTGTTTTTTAACTGAGACCTCTCATCCTGACACTGCACAACAAGTCCTGTAGGTACATGGGTAATCCTCACTGCCGAATAGGTCGTGTTTACGCTCTGCCCTCCTGCGCCTGATGAGCAGAATGTGTCAATCCTAATATCCTTTTCTTCCACCTTTAGATCAACCTCTTCAGCCTCAGGCAAAACCGCAACTGTTGCGGCTGATGTGTGAATCCTTCCGGATCCCTCGGTTACCGGCACCCTCTGCACTCTGTGAACCCCGCTTTCATATTTCAGCCTGCTGTATGTGCCCTTCCCTGTGATATTTGCAATTATCTCCTTTAACCCGCCGAGTCCTGTCGGGCTGGAGTCAATTACCTCTACCTTCCATCTTCTCGTCTCAGCGTATTTAGAGTACATCCTGAAAAGGTTTGCGGCGAAAAGAGACGCCTCTTCTCCGCCTGTGCCTGCCCGTATCTCAAGTATTACGCTTTTTTCGTCCCTCGGGTCTTTCGGCAGAAGCATTGTCTTCAGGTCTTCTTCTATCTTAGGCTTTTTCTCTTTCAGTTCATTAAGCTCTGCCTGCGCAAGCCCCCTCATTTCGTTATCGCCGCCCTTAAGAATTTCTTCCGCTCCTTCCATATCCGTCAAAAGTTTTTTGTACTCACGGATCTTCTCAACAAGGGACTGAAGTTCAGACTGTTCCTTTGAGTATTTTTGATATTCCTGCGGCGCAGA